>Ga0105044_10001150_pt1 | contig 34867 bp, 37 predicted proteins | sample MAT01_FD_78092 | JGI IMG/M metagenome (GOLD analysis project Ga0105044, IMG submission 78092) | Freshwater microbial communities from Lake Fryxell liftoff mats and glacier meltwater in Antarctica - MAT-01 | ecosystem: Environmental > Aquatic > Freshwater > Ice > Liftoff microbial mat | place...
CGTACAGGCTGATCCAGCTCGTTTCGCGCTTGAGCCCGACGAGAGCAGACGTTTTGCAAAGGCCTGGCAGAAGGTCGATGAGAAGATTGCCGCATACCACTCAAACAGGCAGTGATTGATACCAAGCGGGTCAGTTGAAGAAATTGATCGAAAGCTGATTGAGTTGTGGTGTTTGATAAAATTGATGTGATTCGCCTAGCTTGATGCGCGCGAATCAGCATCATTATTTCGTTTTGCCATCCAGCGCCGATAAACCGTGCACCCGCCCACGGTCAAAAAGCCAAATCGCGCACAGTAAGGTTAGGCAAGCGCCCGCAAGCACTGAACTTCTCAAGCCCAGATACTTTGCCGCCACCCCTGACTCGAACGCACCCAGTTCATTGCTGGCCGACACAAAAATGCTGTTGACGCTCAAGACGCGGCCGCGAATATGATTGGGCGGCACGCTTTGCAGCAAATACTGCCTGACCACCACGCTAATACCGTCGAATATGCCCGTCAGCGCCAGCGCTAGCATGGACAGCCAAAAGCTTGAGCTGAGCGCAAACACCAGGGTCGAGACGCCAAATCCGGTGACGGCAATTAACATATTGCGCCACGGCCTTAATGTCGGCGAAAACTTCGCCGCGAGCAACATGGTCAGCACCGCACCTGCACCGGGTGCGGTGCGGAGCCAACCCAAACCTTCTGGGCCAATGTGCAAGACATCGGTGGCAAATGCCGGCAACATTGCCACCACACCGCCGAACAGCACCGCGACTAAGTCCAAAGAAATCGAATACAGCAATATTTTTTGCGAAAATACAAAGCTAAAGCCGGTTTTAATGCTGATCCAAAGGCTCATATCGCCGTCATGTTCGCTGCGTTCGGCGCGCAAGCTGGGCAAGAAAATGGTTATAAACGCAGTTGCTGCGGTCAAACCGACGCTTATCCAAAGCGTGTTTTGTAGGCCAATTTTCAAATACGAATAGCCTGCCAATACCGGGGCCGAAAGCATCCCTGCTTGCCAAAATGTGCTTGACCACGCTGCGGAATTGGCTTGATCCTCGACGCGAATAATCTGTGCGCGTAGGCTGGAAGCGGCTGGCGAATAGAGCCCACGCGCGAACCCGGTAACCGCAACTGAGCCATAAATCACCCATAGCGCATGGCTGGTAGCGCCGCTTTCTTGCAGGCTAGGCGCAATTTTTGCCAGCATCGCAGAGGCTAGCGCGATCAAAATCAGCATCACTAACATTTGCGTGCGCCGATTGATGCGGTCCGCTAAATGCCCGCCAAAGAGTGCTAAAGCCATAAACGGCAGCGCTTCCGCTAACCCCAAAAGCCCCAGCATGAGTGGGTCTTTAGTGATGCGGTACAGCTCATAGCCCAGCACCACTTCCTGCGCCATAAATGCCAGCGTCAACAGAAAACTACCAACCGAGATGCGCACAAAAGCGCCGTTTTTTAGGGCGTTAAACATAGATCATCCGGATTTGCTTTATCCCCGAGTAAGTCGCTCATCCTTTTAGGAACGCTGCCTCATAAATGCTGGGACACTAAAGCGGTTGCGCCAGAGGTTTAATTCAGCTTCCAAGCATAAAGAAACTATATTTCGGCGTTCGCGGCAAACGCACTTTGCGTCTTAGAAGGGATTGCCACTATTCAGCTAAACCCACGCCGTGCTCATACGTTTGAGCACTCTGCGACCGATCATTCGGCGTGGCATGCGCTAAGGCGCCGTCGCCATAGGATCGAACGACTTCGGAAATGACGACGTGATAGCCCTCGTACCATTTTGTGTACTGTCGCTTTGCCTCTTGATGCGCGGGGTGCATTGAGAACGCCTTCAGGGTATCTAAGTCGCGCCAATAGTAGGTCGCGTTGCGACGATTGTTGTTAGTCGATTGCCATGACTCGGTGCCCAAAAATCCAGGCAGCGATTTTGCTAGCGCGTCGATAATGGCGTTGAGCCGGTGAAACTCATCGTCGTATTGCCCGGGCGTATAGATGAAGCTTGCAATGAACATCAGTTTTTTGAAATAGTATGATTGGCACACGACATAGTGCCGAATCAATTACAACAATGCCAACTTAATCGCTAATGATCATCGCTAATGATCATCGCTAATGATCAAGGACGCGTCCTTAGAATCCCAGCTTGCCACTTGGGGCAATGCGCGTGCACTGCTAAACTACTTGGCTTGAAATTTCACTTGGATCGTCAAATGAGTATCAAACCCGATAAATGGATACGCCAAATGGCGCAAAGCCAAGGCATGATCGAGCCATTTATTCCAGGTCAAGTCCGCGAAGTTGAGGGCCAGCGCATTATTTCCTACGGCACTTCAAGCTATGGCTACGATGTCCGCTGCGCGGATGAATTTAAGGTATTTACCAATATCAACAGCGTGATTGTTGATCCGAAAAATTTCAATCCGGCCTCGTTCGTCGACATTAAATCTGACGTCTGCATTATTCCGCCCAATTCATTCGCGCTGGCGCGTACGGTGGAGTATTTCCGCATACCGCGCCGGGTACTCACAATTTGCTTGGGCAAAAGCACCTATGCGCGCTGTGGCATTATCGTCAATGTCACGCCGCTAGAGCCGGAATGGGAAGGCCATGTGACGCTGGAGTTCTCCAATACCACGCCATTGCCAGCAAGGATTTATGCAAACGAAGGTGTCGCGCAGTTTCTATTTTTAGAATCTGACGAAGAATGCGAAACCAGTTACAAAGACCGAGGCGGTAAGTATCAAGGTCAGCGCGGTGTTACTTTGCCAAAGGCGTAAGCCGTGCACGGCAGTTTGACTGGCCGCATGGCGCTGAGCTGCGCGCCAGCAATTTTCTCCAGTCAACGGCCTAGAACTTTTTCAGCGACTTAGCATGCGATGCCGCTGGCTATCGAAAGCTTAATCCCCAGCTTTGAGATGACTTCGCATTCTTGTTTTAAGTCCGCGCGCGTTAATGGGTGGGCTTTTAGCCATTCCACCGGAAAACACAGCCTCAGTGCGCTATTGCTCACGCAGATTAGCTTCATTGCGGGCATCGGTGCTGAAGCTCGGTCACGATGCATCACCGCGCTCAAGCGCAGTAAAGTTGCAAGTTTGCGCGCGCGCATCACGTCGCGCTCGGGCAGGTGTTCAGTCAACCTATCCGGCACGCCGCGCCGATGGCAGCGGACTAATAGAGCCAGCATTTGCTGCTCATCCTTGGTGAAGCCGGGCAGGTCGGTGTTGGCTAAAATGTAGGCGCCATGTTGATGGTGTTGTGTGTGCGAAATCGAAAGCCCAACTTCATGCACAATCCCAGCAAACGTCAGCGCTTCGCGGTCATCTTCAGTTAGCTCCCAGCTCTTTTCGACTTGTTCAAACATGGCCAACGCAGTCAGTTTGACGCGTTTTGCCTGTTGCACATCAACGCTGTGGCGCTTTGCAAGTGCGCGCACCGCGTTCAAACGCGGGTCAGAGTGTTCTAAGCGCCCAAGCATGTCGTACAAAAGGCCCTCGCGTAGCGAGGCTTCACAAACCTGCATGTGCTCAACTTGCAGTTCGCGAAAGCAGGCGTCGATGGCAGCCAAGCCGCCCAAATAGACCCCTTTGCGATCATTGGAAAGACTAGGCAATTTGGCTTTGTCTAAATCGCCGGCGGCCAGCACGCGCTCGATCAGCTCATCCAAGCGGGCGCGGGTAATAACCCAGTCCGGGCCGCCGAACGCGTGCAAAATTGCGGCTGTTGCTTTGAGGGTGCCCGAACAACCGATCACGCGCTTCCAACCGCGTTCTAAGTAGTGCGCGCGAAACGGCGTGAATTCAAGCGACAAGCGCTGCTGTACTTCGCGCCATTCTTTGCGGCTGACTTTGCCGCCTTCAAAATAGCGTTGCGTCGTACTCACACAACCCAGCTGCACCGATTCTGTTTCATACACCTCAAAACCTTGGCCGATAATAAATTCGGTGCTGCCGCCACCAATATCAATGACCAAACGGCGCTTGCGCGCCTCAGAAAAGGTGTGCGCCACGCCTAAATAGGTAAGCCGTGCTTCTTCACGGCCAGAAATAATTTCAATCGGACAGCCAAGCGCTGCTTCCGCTACTTTGAGAAATGCGCGCGGGCTTTTCATTTGGCGCAGGGTATTCGTCGCAACGGTACGCACCCGTTCTGGCGCAATATCGCGCAGTCTCTGCCCAAATTGCGCCAAACAACCAAACGCGCGTTCGCGTGCCGCAGGGCTCAAATTGCCATCTGCCTTTAGTCCTGACGCCAAGCGCACCGGCTCGCGAATGCGATCAACAAGCTGCAGCGTGCCGTTGGTGTAGCGGCTGACAATCATATGAAAGCTATTGCTGCCCATATCGACTGCGGCAAATGATTGGCCTTCAAGGTCGTGTTTGGCGCGTTCGGCGTTCGCGAGTTTGTCCGCTTTTGAAGGCGAGGCTTGCTTCTTTGGTTTACCAGGCGCCAAAACCTTGATAGGTTGAGCCGCCTTATCCGATTTTTCCGACGGCTCTTGCGGGGCCTCGCTACTCATACGCGCCCCGAATACTCACCTGTTTCGGTTGCGACGCGCACTTTTTCGCCGTTTGCAATAAATTCTGGCACTTGAACTTCCAGGCCCGTTTCTAATTTTGCCGGTTTGGTGCGCCCGGTCGCGGAAGCGCCTTTTAAGTAAGGCGGGGTATCAACGATGGTCAGTTCAACAAATTGCGGCAATTGCAGCGCAATCGCTTGGTCATCGACGACCATGACGAAAAACCCTTCGATACCGTCGACCAAATAGTCTTTCAAATCAGGCGCATGCGCAGGGCTTAAGGTATAGGGCGTGTAATCTTCGGCGTCTAGAAAGACGTAATTTTCGCCGTCCATATAGGAAAAATTTGCCGGGCGCTTCGCCATATCGACTTCCGCCAGGTCATCATCCGCGCGCAGGCTTAAATCCGTTTTCAATGTAGAGCCCACTTGGTACAGCGAAAAGCGAAATGTGGTGTTACCACCGCGCCCGGTCGGGCTTGAGCGCTCCACGCCGCGCACCTGATAGATTTTGTTTTCGTGCATCACCACCGCGTGGCGCTTGATTTCGGCTGCTTTCATAGTTTTGTGCTGCGCTCATTAAAGTCGCCGGAGTCTGGCAAACACGCGGGGCTTAGGCAAGAAAAAGGCGGCGTGCGGTAAAAATGAATTAGAAAATACGTGAAATAAATCAGCTTCTATTTTCTAATTTGATGTTGCAGGCACCAGCGTCAACTGGTGCGCAACCGCGCCGGGCAATAGCGGCGTCGGTTCGCCATTGACCCAAGCACTATGTCCAGCGCCATAAAACGGGCTGAGCGGATGCCCGCTTTGGCCGCCAGACATTTGCAATATGCCTTGTTCCTCATGTCCTGGGCTGACACTTAAGCGTTCACTTGCGCCAAATGCTGGCCCTTGCGCACGTACAACATGGCCGGTATCGCCGGGCAGTTCGTCACTCGGCATATCTAAGAACCAACCTAGTACAGGAATGGCCTTGGAGAGCGGATGCTGGATTTTTGCGGTGTTTTGTTCGCCCCATGTGTGATTTCCAAGTGATTCCAGAGATATTTCTGCATCGGTTAGCAGCGCGTTTGCATAAGGCGCACGCGCGATTTGCTCGGCGCTCAACTTTCCAAGCATTTTTGCCAGCGCACGATCTAGGCAGGCAAGCTCAAATTCCGCGTAGCTTTTGTAAGGTTTAGGCAATAAATGCGGCGCTTGTGCGCGCAATATCGGTGCCACCATCACCTCCGCGTGGCTCGGAAAATTGAGCGTAAACGTTGGATCTGCCGCACGCATGGGTGCGGCGAAGGCATTTAAATACTCCGCCAATACTTCGGCGCGGAAAGTGCGAACAATGCGATAGCTAACGGAATCGGTTGCCGCGCGGCGGTTCCAGCCACCTAGTAAATTCGCCACCCCGGCATAGCGCGGCTGGTTTTGTACTTGCGCGCTTAGCTGCTGCCACCAGGGTTCTAACAGCGGCGTTTGATCGTCTAACTGCATTGTTAGCATGTCGGATTCGCGAAAATAGGTGTTGCGCGCGTTGAGCAAATCGCGAATTCGGCTGGCGCGGGCACCAAGCGCGTAGCCACCATTACCCACAAATGCCTCGGCGGCCTTATTCCCTACACGCGAGTTGGCGGTATACAGCCGCATATCCGGTGGGTCCAGCACCAAAGGTGCCGCCATATCCAGTGTCGCCATAAAACCTTGCCAAACATCACCTGTTAGCCGCGTGCTTGGGATGGGCAAATTTTTGAGCCCTTCCCCGTTGCTGGTAAATGCGCCTTTTTCAGTGCCTGTTAAACCCAGCAGTGGTGAACGCACCGGAATTTGCCCACCAATCGTCCAGCCGATGTGCCCGCTTTGGTCGGCCGCGATTATATTGTTGTGCGGAATGCCCGCATGGCGCGCGCGTTCCAGCAATTCGGCCGCACTTTGGCTCGTTTCAAAATCAATCGCGTTCGCATCAACGCCGCCCGGCCGATGCGCTACCCACGCTAACGCTAATTCGTTGCCAGCGCTGTCTTTCGCCACAATCGGACCGTAGCGGGTATTTCGCACCACCAGATGGTCGTCTGCAGCACCTTTGACCGTAATAATTTCTTCGACGCTAATAATCTGCTGTGCGCCGGTGCCATCCAGATAGGAATCACTGCCAGGGCCGGGCTGCAGCCTGACGAAGTCGAGCCAGTCACCGTAGCTGTTGGTATTGCCCCACGCCACTTTGCCGTTGCTGCCAACTACGGTTCCAGGCGCGCCGGGCAGGCTGACACCGGTTATTTTGAAATCAACGCCGCCCATTTTATAGTTTAATTGTTGGCGGAACCAAATGCTGGGTACGCCCAAACCTAGGTGCATATCATTGGCTAGCATCGCGCTGCCGGTTTTGGTCAAGCTGCCTGAAACGGCCCAACTATTGCTGCCGCGCACCGCTTCTGAGCCACGGCTGGTTGCGGGTAAAAATTGTGCGTCGCTGAGCGTGCGAAAATCTAGCTCGGCGGCACTTGGCAGCGGTGGGTCTGGGAATTCTGTTTCATTCGCACCTGACATTAACGGCGCATCCCATTCGCTGCTGGTGCGATTAAACAAATAGTTAAAGGCCGCCGGTGTTAGTACGCGGCTGGCAGAATCAGCGATTAGTTCGCCGCTATTGGTGTCATCCTGCAAATTAAACGCCATGGCGGCGTTCACCAACAAAGTGTCCACCGGCTGCCATGCTTTGGGCGTGCAGCGCAACAGCGTGTAAGTCCAGGGTTTTGCGCTTAGCGCCTGCAAACCGGCATTTACACCCGCGCTGTAGTGCTCAAGCAGCGTGCGCTGTTCGGCAGGCAAGCTTGGGTAAAACGCCGTCACACGTGCGCGCATTCGATGCAGGCGGTGTGCGCGGTCACGCGGCAGTGCGAGCGGGCCAAACAGCTCAGCAAGATCGCCGGCCGCTGATCGCCGCGTCAAATCCATCTCAAAAAAGCGCTCTTGCGCATGCACAAAACCTTGCGCGAAATAAGCGTCGGAACGTGTTTCGGCGGTGATAATCGCGGTTCCAAGCGCATCGCGCGCAATCGTTGCTTTACCCGCGACTTGCACGGCGCGTTGTCCATCCAACTGCGGCAAACTGCTACGCAAGACAAAATAGCTTGCCGATAAAAGGCCTACCGTCAATAGGCCAGCGAGTATCAATGTGATCCGGGCAATGCGTTTCAGTCGTTTCATATTACTGACGCTTCATCGTGGCAAAATTTGTGTGCGCAATTTAGCCGATTTCTTCGCTTGCGCGCGAGTTTGCGTTGGATTACTACGTCGTCGACGCATGTAGCGGCAAATTTCGTGATTAATATATCTTCGTTAGGAAATGTACGGCTCTGCCCTTCGACAAGCTCAGGGCGAACGGCTCTCAGTATCAAGACCTCACCTCTAGCAAACGGTTTTCACCAATACTTCAAGCCTATTTTGGCGGGAACAATAAGCCGCGCTCAATGCGCCTGCATCATGCCAACAAATTGTGCAAACAAACCTTCCACGTCACGCGGGCCGGGGCTTGCTTCTGGATGCCCCTGAAAACTAAACGCGGGTGCATCAGTGAATTCAATGCCTTGGTTTGAGCCATCAAACAGTGACCTGTGGGTCACGCGAACATGGCTGGGCAGGCTAGTTTCATCGACTGCAAAGCCGTGATTTTGACTGGAAATCATGACGCGCCCGGTCGCTAATTCCTGCACTGGATGATTTGCGCCGTGGTGGCCAAATTTCATCTTTATCGTTTTAGCACCGGCCGCAAGCGCTAGCAGCTGATGACCTAGGCAAATGCCAAAAATTGGCAGTTTTATTTCAAGGAAAGTTTGAATTGCGCTAATTGCATAATCGCAGGGCGCTGGATCACCAGGGCCGTTGCTTAAAAATACGCCGTCCGGCTTTAGCGCCAACACTTCAGTTGCGCTTGTTTGCGCCGGTACAACGGTTACTTTGCAGCCCTGTTGCGCGAGCAATCGCAAAATATTGGTCTTCACGCCAAAATCGTAGGCAACCACATGCAGCAGCGCGGTCGTATCGCTGGCACGCGACGTGCCCAAATCAAAAACACCCTCGGTGTGTTGATAGCTTTCTTTACAGCTAACCACTTTCGCCAAATCCAGCCCGGAAAGCCCGCCGAATTCACGCGCGGCTGCAAGTGCTTGCGCAATTGATACTGGGCTTTTCGCATCTGCGCCCGCCAAAATACAGCCGCTTTGTGCGCCTGTTACACGCAAATGGCGCGTTAATTTGCGGGTGTCGATATCGGCAATCGCGCGAATTCCGCGCTCACTTAGATACACGTCTAAAGCCTGCGTCATGCGCCAATTACTGGCTAGGCGCGGCAAGTCCCGCACGATTAAGCCCGCGGCAAAAATCTGCGCGCTTTCGGCATCGTCCGGATTGACGCCAACGTTGCCTATATGCGGATAAGTAAGCGTGATGAGCTGTCGGCAATAGCTAGGGTCGGTCAACATCTCCTGATAGCCAGTCATCGCCGTATTGAAAACCACTTCGCCGACGCTAAATCCATCGCAACCGATGCTGCGCCCAATGAACACGCTGCCATCGGCCAGCACTAAAATCGCCGGAAGCTGGTTTTTGGCGCAAAAAATGTCCGCTTCGCTTGAACTCAACATATTTATTTGCCAGATTTTTAAGTGCGCGAAGTGTAGGCAGCTGACAAGGTTCGGTCTAGCCAAAGCAGCTGGATGCGGGGCGCGAATACCCTCGACGATTCAGGCAGTCGTAGGCCTAAATCAAAGCCGATAGGCAAGAAAACGCATAACATCGGCGGTTTTCGCCATTAGCTCAGGGATTGGCCATGGCAATCGCGCGCCGCCCGCATTCAGTGCCGCCAAGCCATGCGCCGCTTCGTCACTGCGCATCACTTTGATCACCGCTAAGGATTCCGTGTCCGCAGCGGGCAGGGCGCTTTCATGTGCGTGCAAATGCGCTTCAACTTGACGTTCCGTTTCGGCCACAAAGCCAAGCGCAGTCTTATCGCTGACTTTTGCGGCCGCATAGCCCATCGCATACGCACCGACATACCAAACCGGCCCCAACAAACTAGGTTTAGCGCCCAGCGCTTCTAGCCGTTGGGCACACCATCCTAAGTGGTCGCCTTCTTCTTGCGCCGCATGCAGCATCAGGGATTTCGTCGCTTTGGTATGCGCCGCAGCGGCATGGCCGAAATACAGCGCTTGCGCGGCAACTTCACCGGCATGATTGACACGCATTAAACCAGCCGCATGTTTGCGTTCTTGCTCGCTAAGTTCAAGCGGGTCATCAAGCGCGTTTGGCGTCGCGCGTGACTGCAATGCGTGTGGCGCAGCTAAGGTTTTCAGCGCGCGATCAACTTCATTAATAAGTGCGTCGAATCGGGACAGGGTTTGCATTAAATTGCTACTTTGGTTTGACACACTTGATTTTAGGCGATTTTTAGGCACCTGGGGGTGCTGTAACACCTTCTGAATTCGTCATTCCCGCAAGTTTTTGGCGGGAATCTAGGGGTTTCAAGGCGCTATGATGCTGCATCCCCGGCAAAAATACTCGGGATGACGAACGGGCAGCAATCAGCGCGTGTCAACATGCGGGTTAGGGTTTAGAGACCCAGGCCAAAGTCTGCAATCGTTTGTAAACTGCTCATCAGGGCAGGGCGCAACGATACAGCGCTTAAGATACAGCGCTTAATATGACCGAAACTCGGCAAGTTCCGAACTATTCTGAACGGAAACCTTGTTTTGCATCAGTTACTTGCCCCTTAATTTGCTTCAAAGTGTTGCCAGATTGAGCCCTGCGCGTTTATAGTCGCGGACTTATTTTTGATCAAGCCCCTTTTAGAGGAACTGTACTGGTTATGAGAACCATTAGCGCCAAGCCTGAAACCGTCAAACGCGACTGGTTCGTGGTCGATGCAACTGACAAAACACTGGGCCGTTTAAGCTCAGCCATAGCGTTCCGTTTGCGCGGAAAACACAAAACCATTTACACCCCACACGTTGATACGGGCGATTACATCGTCGTCATCAACGCTGAAAAAATTGCAGTCACTGGCAAAAAGTTGACCGACAAAATGTATCACCGGTTCACCGGCCACATCGGTAATTTCAAGTCCACGCCGTTGAAAGACGTGTTGTCTGGCCCGCATGCTGAACGTGCAATTGAACTTGCAATTAAAAACATGATGCCGAAAGGCCCATTGGGCCGCGATATGTTTCGTAAGCTCAAGGTTTACACTGGTTCCGAACATCCACATACCGCACAACAGCCGCAAGCCTTGAGCTTGTAAGGACACACGATCATGGCAGCAGCAGCGATTAAACAACACTACGGCACTGGCCGTCGTAAATCCTCAACCGCACGTGTTTTTCTGCGTATGGGCACAGGTCAAATCACCATCAACGACCGTACAATCGATCAGTTTTTCGGCCGCGAAACCGCGCGAATGATCGTTCGTCAGCCGCTGGAAATTTCGAACTTGGTCGACAAGTTTGATGTTTTTTGCACTGTTGAAGGCGGCGGTATTTCCGGTCAAGCCGGCGCGATTCGTTTAGGCGTTTCCCGTGCGCTCGTTGAATACAACGACGCATTGAAGCCAGATTTGCGCAAAAATGGTTTGATGACACGTGATGCACGTGAAGTTGAACGTAAGAAAGTTGGCTTGCACGGCGCGCGCCGCGCGACTCAGTTCAGCAAGCGATAGTTGGTTTGCGCCAAACGGCGCGGGCGGCGTAGTACAAAAAGCTCCGAAATTCGGGGCTTTTTTGTTTCTGTTGCTAGTCAAATAGAACGGTACGCGTTTAGCCCGTCGAAAGGCAGAGTCGCACGAATACTGACGCAGCCGCAGCGCTTTGCGCGGCTCAGCACGAACGGGTTTCTTTCAGCGCCACGGCAAGATGGAATGCGTAGCGCTACTGCGTGGAATGTTTATTATGTAAAATACGCAATTAGAAATCGACGTGATTCGAACCCGGTACACTTAATGAGAATTCGACGTTCGCATGGCCCCAATTTTGTTTACTCTGCCTGCGCGCTATACTCTAACGCTTCCCCGGCGGCTAGCAGTGCGCCGGTCACATGACCTCCCAATTACATGACCTCAAAGAGACGAAGCCATGGCACTGTCTATTGCAGAAATAAAATTAGATGCGCAAACGCGCATGAGTAAATCAATCGATTCGTTGAAACATGAATTCACGCGCTTACGCACTGGCCGTGCCTCGGTAGGAATACTTGACGGCGTCAAAGTCGACTATTACGGCCAAATGGTGCCGATCAGCCAAGTTGCGAACGTGACCGTCGCTGATTCGCGCACGCTTCAAGTTCAGCCTTGGGAAAAGCAAATGGTCGGGCCGGTAGAAAAAGCGATTATGGCCTCCAATTTGGGGTTGACCCCAAACGTCGCTGGCATGTTGATTCGCATTAACCTGCCGCCATTGACCGAACAACGTCGAAAAGAATTGGCAAAAGTAGTGTCAGGCGAAGGCGAAGAGACAAAAATTGCGATCCGCAATGTTCGCCGCGATGCGATGCAGCACCTAAAAGACTTGTTGAAGGCCAAGGTAATTACTGAGGACGAAGACAAGCGCGCGGAAGAAGAAGCACAAAAACTTACCGACAAATTCGTCAAAGAAGTTGATGCAATTTGTAAGACGAAAGAAGATGAGTTGATGCACCTTTAATCGTGCCAACTAACAAAATGGCAGTTCCAAAACACGTTGCAGTCGTCATGGACGGAAATGGCCGCTGGGCGGAAAAGCGACTTCAGCCACGTGTTTTCGGACATCGAGCTGGCGTCAAAGCGGTGCGCGAAACGGTTGAGGCATGCGCCCATGCGGGTGTGGAAGTCCTCACCTTGTTCGCATTTAGCAGCGAAAATTGGCAGCGTCCGGCAGAAGAAGTCAGTGGCCTGATGGAGCTGTTCTTGCGTGCGGTACGCTCAGAGGCCGAGCAACTTAACCGTGATGGTGTGCGGCTGCGATTTATCGGCGAACTTAGCAGATTCGCGCACCCGCTCAAGCAAGAAATGCAGCAGCTGGTCGCACTGACGTCCGGGAATACACGGCTAAGTTTGAATGTTGCAGTGAATTATGGTGGCCGCTGGGATATTGCCCAGGCAGCTCGAAGATTAGCCGAAGATGTCCGTGATGGTTTTTTGCAGTCGAGCGATATTACCGAAGAGAGCATGTCGCCTTATCTAGCATTGGCGGATTTGCCACCCGTCGATTTGTTTATTCGCACCGGAGGCGAGGTACGCGTCAGTAATTTTTTATTGTGGCAAATTGCTTATGCAGAACTGTATTTTACCTCCAGTCTCTGGCCGGACTTTGACGCGCAAGCGTTACAGGCTGCACTGAATGAATACACATCACGGCAGCGGCGCTTCGGCAAAATACTGACCAAAGTGGCAAAGCAAAAACGCGCGCACGAAGATCCGGTGCGCGCATGAGCGTTGATCAACCTGCCGCCTACAAAAAAGATCCGGCGCTTCATGCACGCATTTTAACCGCCGTTATTCTTGCGCCGTTGGTTATTCTGGGCGTGCTTTATCTATCGACGCCGATGTTCGCCGCGGGTTTAGCGCTTGTTTTGTTGCTAGGCACCTGGGAATGGAGCCGCATTATTGGTGTGCAGCGACGGCGTTTTCGAACTGCAGTCGTACTTGTTAATGCCGTGCTAATTGCTCTTTGTTGGTATTTTTTGGAGCATACAAACTATCTTTATATTGCCGAAATTGGCGCATTTTGGTGGTGCCTGGCGTTCCTTTGGCTCAGGCGAATAACATTTGCGCAGACACAAACGCTTGCCAATGCTGAATTAAAAATGTTCGTCGGTAGTTTGCTAATGCTGCCCGCTTGGTGCGCTGCCGTTTTACTACACGAATCTGAACACGGTGCGCGCTGGACACTATTTCTATTTGCACTCATATGGTGTGCCGATATTGGCGCCTACTTTACTGGGCGAAAGTTTGGCAATAAAAAATTGGCGCCGCAAATTAGCCCTGGGAAAACGCGCGAAGGTGTGTACGGGGCACTAGCGGCGTCCGCACTTTTTGCAATAGGGTTTGGCATTTGGACGGGCAAATCGATACCGGATGCTTTTTTATTGATGGGGCTGGCGCTGTTGACGGTCGTATTTTCTATCGTCGGTGATTTATTCGAAAGTTTGATGAAGCGCCATGCAAATATAAAAGACTCCGGAACGCTGCTGCCCGGTCACGGGGGTGTATTGGATAGGATTGATTCCCTGCTTGCTGCCCTGCCCGCATTTGTTGCGGGAAAAGTGTTGCTAGGCCTGTGAACAGCAGCAATTTGGGGCAATTGGAAAAGTCGTCGGCACAACGGATCGCGCTGCTAGGAGCAACTGGTTCCATAGGGCAAAGCACGTTAAAAGTACTGCGACTCCATCCGGATAAATATCAACTATTTGGTGTTAGCGCACATCGAAATCTGGTTGCACTGGCGCAAATTTGCCTTGAGTTTAGTCCGCGCGTAGCAGTTGTCGCAGACAACTCGGCGGCAACTGCGCTGCGCGCAATGCTGCCGGGCAGCAGCCCTGAAATTTTAACTGGCGAGCAAGCGCTTTGCCTTGTGGCTAGTTCAAGTGAGGTGGATATCGTCGTGGCCGCAATCGTTGGTGCTGCCGGTTTACCCTCAGCATTGGCGGCAGCACAGTCTGGTAAGCGCATTCTCTTGGCGAATAAGGAATCATTGGTCATTGCTGGGGAGTTAGTCACTCAGGCCGCGCAAAAATCGGGTGCATGCATTATTCCTGTGGACAGCGAACACAACGCCTTACTCCAATGTTTGCCCCCTGCCCCGCCGACACGTGCGTCAAAGCAAACGTCGAAAATCTACTCGACTGCGGGGGTAGCAAAGCTTTGGTTAACGGCATCCGGGGGGCCATTTCGCAATTTTTCGATAAGCGAACTTGCCTCGGTCACACCGGAACAAGCATGCGCGCATCCAAATTGGCAAATGGGAAGAAAAATCTCTGTGGATTCAGCCACATTGATGAACAAGGGTTTAGAAGTCATTGAAGCGTTTTGGCTTTTTGGCCTTGGGCGAGAGCAAATTGAGGTGGTGGTGCACCCACAAAGCATCGTGCATTCATTAGTGGAATATGTTGATGGAAGTTTTTTAGCGCAGTTAGGTAGCCCCGATATGTGCACTCCGATCGCATATGCCCTAGCCTACCCGGAGCGAATCAATGCCGGCGTGAAGCAATTAAATTTGCGCGAGCTTGGCGCACTGACCTTTGAGGCGCCAGATCAGGTTCGTTTCCCCTGTTTGAGGCTGGCATTTGATGCCCTTAAAGTGGGCGCGAGTGCGCCTGTTGTATTGAATGCGGCCAACGAAGTGGCTGTTGAGGGTTTTCTGAACGGCATACTCGCTTTTAACGCAATTCCAGCGCTTGTTAACGAGTGCTTACAGCGTTCGCCGATACAGTCAACCAACAATTTGGACGACGTTTTAAGTGTAGACAGACACTCACGCATCTTGGCGGGAACCCTCATCAACACAATCGGCAGCTATAACTAGTCCAATGGACATATTAAGTCTAATCAACAGCGTTTTTTGGTTTTTAGTCGTCACCTGCGTTCTCGTCGCTTGGCATGAGTTCGGCCACTTTTGGGTCGGCAGAAAATGTGGCGTCAAAGTATTGCGTTACGCAATTGGATTTGGGCCCGCACTTTGGAAACGCACAGGTAAGGACGGCATAGAATACGCAATTAATGCCATCCCCTTGGGCGGCTATGTCAAATTTGCCGACACGCGTGATGGCTCAGTTGAGCCGCACGACGAAGCTCGCGCGTTTGACAAAGCGACTCTAGGAAAACGCAGCCTAATCGTTTTGGCGGGGCCCTTAGCGAATTTAGTACTGGCGATTGCCGCCTTTGCAGTTATGTATATGATTGGCGTGCGTGATGATCGCGCAGTGCTGGGTGTAACTTCCGGAATTGCGCAAAAGGCAGGCCTAGTTCGCGGCGATGAAATTATTAAAATTAACGGCAAAGATATAGGCAATTGGACCACCGCTAACATCGAGCTGATGCATTTGGGCTACGACAAGTTGAGCGCGGATTTGCGTGTGCGTAATGCCCTGCTACCGACGAGCGAGCCCCGAACAATTTCACTAGATACCGCGCAACTGCCGCCTAAATTTGATGAAACGGGTGTGCTGAGTGGCTTAGGTATGGAGCCGTTTTTCTTTAATCCCGACACGTTGGTGGCTGAAATAGCAACGGATGGCCCGGCAGCGCGTGCTGGAATTTCGATTGGCGAGGAGATAGTTGCGGTGAACGGCGTCGCCGTCGATACACAGCGAAGTTTCATTTCGCAGGTTCAGCTACTCGGCAAAGCCAACAACGGAAAAATCACGCTTACAGCGGAGAAAAATGGCATCCGACGTGATATACCTGCGACCGCCGAGTTCACAACTATGGCTGGTGTATCAGCATGGCGGCTTGGAATCGGCTTTGAAAGATTTGATACGATCCGTCAGTTGGGCCCGCTGGGCGCACTATCGGCGGGTGTGGGTGATACGTGGTATTTCACAATCCGCACGTTAGGCATGATCAAATCACTCTTAACGTTGCAGGCTTCTCCTAAAAACATCTCTGGCCCCATTACGATAGCGGAAATCGCAGGCATATCTGCAAAGCGCGGCCCTGCAAAGTTTTTAGAGTTCCTTGCACTAATTTCGCTGAGCCTATTTATCGTCAATTTATTGCCCATACCCGTACTAGATGGTGGGCAGCTATTGTTTTTTGCAATGGAAAAAATAAAAGGTGGCCCCTTAGGCGAGCGCGCGATGGAAGCGGGCGGACTCATTGGCATCCTGCTACTCTTCGGACTGATGACCTTAGCGATTACCAACGACCTTAGCCGCACTCTGGGATTTTAGAACGGCTCGATTTTAAGATTTCCAGATTTAGTCATAAATTTTACTTACAAATTAAAATAATAAAAACAATTTTTCCACCTAAACGCCCGACCTTTGGTAATTGAATGAACTCTTCTAATTTACGTCTGCGCCTGCTATCGGCTAGTTTACAACTTGCAATTGCGGGCGTGGCATTTGCACCAGTAGCTTATTCTCAAGCGCTAATTACGCCGCCTTCGCCTGCAGCGCAAACAGGATTTACTATCAGCGATATACGCATTGAAGGTCTGGAACGTATTTCTGCAGGTACGGTATTAACCTATTTACCCGTAGAGCGGGGTGACCGCATGGACGCCTCACGTGCTAGTAATTCGCTTCGCGCCCTATACAAGACTGGTTTTTTTAACGACGTCAAGCTTGAACACGAAGGCGACATTTTGGTGGTAATTGTTAAAGAGCGCCCGGCGATTAGCAAGGTAACGCTTATTGGCAATAAAGATATTAAAGAAGAAGAATTGCGTAAGGCGCTTTCTGGAATCGGTTTATCGGAGGGCGAAGTCTACAATCGATTAATTATAGACAAGGTAAAGCAAGAGCTTACTAAGCAATACTATAATCGCGGAAAATACAACGTAAAAGTAACGCCAAGTGTTAAAGTATTGGACAGAAATCGGGTGGAAGTAACCATTTCTGTCGGTGAAGGCAAAGCAAGCAAAATTCGGCATATTAATATAGTTGGTAATAAGCGCTTTACCGACGCTGAAATCATGGAAGAATTTGAAGCCAAGACGACCAATTGGTTGAGTTGGTATAAACGTGACGATCAGTACGCTAAAGAAAAAATTCAGGGCGATTTAGAAAAGCTACGTGCATTTTATTTGGATCGCGGTTATGTCGATTTTGAAGTCGAATCCACGCAAGTAACTATTAGCCCGGATCGACGCAACATTTATATTACGGCCAACGTCAGCGAAGGCGAGGTTTATAAAATAAGAGATACCAAGTTAACTGGTACTTTCATTATTGGTCAGGAAGCCTTAGAGCCACTCATTTTTACCCAGAAAGGCGATGTGTTCAGCCGCAAGCGACTTGAGCAAACATCCGAGGCAATTAAAGGCGTACTCGCAAATGTAGGCTACGCCTTTGCCGAGGTGCAACCTGTTCCGGACATAGACAAAGTAAAGCGCGAAGTCGGTTTGACATTTTTTGTTAGCCCTGGAAAACGAGTGTATGTTCGTCGCGTGACGTTTACGGGTAATAGTAAAACCCAAGACGAAGTGTTACGTCGTGAAATGCGGCAGTTTGAAGGTGGCTGGTTCTCGCAGGCCGCAGTGGATCGCTCTAAAGTTCGACTACAAAGGTTGGGATACTTTCAAGACGTCACTGTAGAAACGCCTAAAGTCGCCGGCACTGATGATCAAGTGGATATTGAAATCGCTGTTAAAGAGCGGCAAGTAGGTAATTTCCAGTTTGGTTTTGGCTATGCAGCCGCCCAAGGTTTAATCACCAATATCTCGTTACAACAAGAGAATTTCCTCGGTAAGGGTAACCGCGTTGGTTTCGCTGTAAGTAACAGTATTTTTAGCAAAAGTTTTACTCTCAGCTATTTCAATCCTTATTGGACGGACGAGGGTGTTAGCCGGGGCTTCAATCTAAACTTTCGAGACTCTAACTTTGGCCAGCGTGATAATTTAGCGAATTATCAAAGCAATACGATCGACGCGTCTGCGGTGTTCTCGGTTCCAGTTACAGAAACTGATCGCATTAACTTTCAGATTGGAGTTGATCAGAACAAACTTCGGTTGACTAACAATACTTTTAACTCTAACACCCCCACATCTTTTCTCGATTTTTTCAATAAAAATGGCGGAGCGCGGTTGTGCGGACCAGCGCAGTTTGAAATTGGTGTGGAAGAGCTAACCAGCCGTTGTGCTGATTATCGGTCTTTGCGCGGCCAGGTCGGTTGGTCACGCGACACTAGAAATCGATTTTTCGTACCGACGGCGGGATCCTACGCTCGCGTTGGCGCCGAGATTACGCTGCCGCTTTCCGATCTTCGCTATTACAAGCTTTCTGGCGAATATCAAAAGTTTTTTCCGATCACCAACTCGTTTGTGCTGATGAGTAAAACTGAGTTGGGCGTGGGTAGAGCGTATGATAGTACGCGCGGCTTTCCATTCTTTGAAAATTTCTATGGCGGTGGCAGCCGTTCGGTTCGCGGCTTTCGTGACAACACGCTAGGTCCTCGCTACGTTTTCGGCACGCCAGAACCAGGTACCGTATTTACACCTGATGAAATTCGCGACAATTCTTTTCCAATTGGTGGCGCGTTGAGTATCGCGCAAAGTTTAGAACTATTGATTCCCACACCCTTCGCGAAAGATGCCGAGTCGGTACGTTTGGCCGCGTTCGTCGACGCAGGACAGGTTTATAAAGATGTTGGTTCGTTCGATGCGAAAGAACTTCGCTATTCCGCCGGGATATCAGTTCAGTGGCAGTCCCCTGTTGCACCAATCATCATTAACTGGGCATTTCCGCTAAATGCCAAACCGGGTGACGATATCGAGCGTTTGCAATTCACCTTCCTAAACGGGCTGTAATCGGAATCGTCCGTTGAAAAATACTAGCCGCCCGCGCCTATCGCCATTTTTGCTGAGCTTCATGCTCGGGGCGGGCGGCTACACCTTGGTAAACGCACAGTCGTCGCCCGCTTCGACTCAGTTGGCGGGAACTCGGGTGGCAGTTGTAGATATGAAGCGCGTTATAGAAGGCGCGCCACAGTACACAGCTGGAAAGCAGCGCGTAATTACCGAACTTGCGAGTGTTGAGGTCAAACTCAAATCGGATGAGGCGCAGTTAGTCGCGCTCAAGCGGCGCCGCGAACTCGAAGCACCGCTAATGGCCAAAGCGCAGCTGGAGGATCTGGTGCGCACCATTGAAGCCAGCGAGCGCGCACTTAGACGCTCACGTGAAGAGTTCAATCAGCGGCTAACCCTTCGCACCAACGAAGTGGTGCGCGAATTGGAGCGCAAGCTGGGCGAAGTCATCGCCGAAGTTGCAAAATTACAGGGTGCTGATACCGTAATCAGCACAACTGCGACCGTTTATACCAACCCAAGAATCGATATCACCGATGCAGTTCTCACTAAACTTCGTACGGCCGGTAAATAGCACGAGTCGGCAATTTTAATGCTTAACTTCACGCTTGCAGAGCTTGCCAAACGCTTCAATCTAATTTTGATAGGCGAACCAGATCATTGTATTTCCGGGGTTGCAAGCTTGGACAGCGCAGATGCACATCAGTTGAGTTTTTTTAACAGCGGCAAGTATCGCCTGCAGTTATTGGGTACACGCGCAGGCGCGGTGTTGATGAAAGCGCCTGAGAGAACACTTGGTCAGCATCAATCAAATTTCCAAGAATTGGATAGAGTGAATGCTTTGATCAGTGCAAACCCGCACGCTGATTTTGCGCGAATCGCGGCGCTGTTCGCGCCTTTAAAGCAAATATTTCCCGGCGTGCATGCAAGCGCCGTGGTCGAACTAGGCGCAAGCATCCACGCGAGCGCTGAAATAGGCGCGCAGTGCTTTATTGCCAGTTCGGCCGTGATTGCGGCGAACGTCAAGTTAGGTGCGCAGTGCATCGTTGGCCCCGATTGCGTCGTGGGTGCCTATTCAGAGCTGATGGCGCGCGTAACGCTGGTCAAACGCGTTCGGCTCGGGCGCTGCGTGATTGTGCACTCCGGTGCAGTTATAGGCGCAGACGGCTTTAGTTTCGCGCAAGATCAAGGGCATTGGCTAAAAGTGCCGCAATTAGGGCGCGTGATTATCGGTGATGGCTGCGACATAGGAGCTAACACCACCATTGACTGTGGCGCACTTGATGACACGGTTTTGGGCGTTGAAGTGAAGTTAGACAACCAAATTCAGATAGGCCACAACGTGCGAATTGGTGATTTCACTGCAATCGCTGGCTGCACCGCCGTCGCCGGTAGCACCGCGATTGGAGCACGCTGCCTGATCGCCGGCGGGGTAGGAATTGCGGGGCATTTAGAAATTTGCGACGGGGTTTCAGTGATGGCGATGAGCTTAGTTTCTGCCCCAATTACAGAAAAAGGCATCTATGCTGGCGCGATGCCACTGATGTCACAACGCGAGTGGCGTAAAAACGCGGTGCATTTGCGGCAACTAGACGGCACACTTCGCAAAATGAAACAAATCGACAAAGCGGATTCCCACCTTGGATCCAAGTCGCTACCAGAGAACAAAGATAATGACTGAACGCATCGATATCCAGCCTACTGCTGCCGAATTCGCACCCATTGACGTCACCCGAATCATGCAGCTGTTGCCGCATCGATACCCTTTTTTATTGGTTGATCGCGTATTGAGTTTTGAGTCTTGCAAGACTTTAACCGCATTAAAAAACGTAACGATCAACGAGCCATTTTTCCCTGGGCACTTTCCAGGCCATCCGGTAATGCCTGGCGTGCTTATTTTGGAATCACTGGCGCAGGCTTGTGGCTTATTGGTGCTGCTGTCTGCGCAACACTTGGCAAAAGATACCTTATTTTATTTTGCCAAAATCGATAACGCTCGTTTCAGCCAAATTGTGAAGCCTGGGGATCAACTAATTTTGGAAGTTGCGCAAAAACGTATGCGCATGGGCATGGGCCAATTTGAAACCCGCGCATTGGTAGACGGCAAAGTCGTTGCCAGCGCCGATATGCTTTGTGCGCAGCGGCCGGCAGCCTAGTTTTATGAGTTTACCCAGCCCACTAATCCACTCAAGCGCAATTATTTCACCTAGCGCCGAACTTGACTCTAGCGTCCAAGTTGGCCCTTACAGCGTTATCGGCCCGAAAGTCAGAATTGGCGCGAACTGTATAATTGGCCCGCATGTGGTTATCGAGGGCCCAACCACAATTGGACGCGGCAATCGTATTTGGCAGTTTGCGTCCGTAGGTGCGGCACCGCAGGACAAAAAATTTGCTGACGAGGACACGGAGCTCATCATTGGGGACGGCAACGTCATCCGTGAGAATACAACACTGAATCGCGGCACGGTATCGGGCGGTGGCAAAACCGTGATCGGTAATGACAACTGGATTATGGCCTATGTGCACATTGCCCATGATTGCATTGTTGGCAATCACACGATATTTGCCAACAGTGCCACCCTCGCCGGCCACGTCACTATTGACGACTACGTCATTTTGGGTGGTTTCACCCTAGTACACCAATTCTGTCGCATTGGCGCCCATGCATTTACCGGCATGGGCGCCAAAATTAATGGGGATGTGCCGCCCTACGTCGTCATTGCGGGGGAAATGAGTGCCCCGCGCGGCATCAATAGTGAAGGGTTGAAGCGTCGCGGATTCAGTTCTGAGCAAATCATGGCAATTAAACGCGCGTATAAAACCTTTTACGCCAGCGATTTGCCATTAAAACAAGCGTGCGCTGCGCTTAATTTGGCGGCTGCGACTGACGCTAATGTGCTTGAGTTTGTGCGGCTTATTGAGACTAGCGCGCGCGGTATCCAGCGCTAGCCTGACCGCCGTCGGCAAAACACTTAAGCCAGAGGTCTTTTGCTGAGTTAAAACATCTATTGTGTTGCCTTGATCTTTAAGCGAGCGCCCCTATTACCTTGACACTGGCTTTTAGGAAATTCAAGCGTGTCAATTCCACTCCCGCAGCAAACCCCGAAACAAATCACCGCCGAGCTTGATCGTTTCATTATTGGCCAAGGTGGTGCTAAACGCGCGGTTGCGATCGCGCTGCGCAACCGCTGGCGACGTATGCAGCTTGATCCGGCATTTCGCAATGAAGTGACGCCAAAAAACATACTTATGATCGGGCCGACAGGCGTTGGCAAAACCGAGATTGCACGCCGATTGGCAGGGCTTGCCAACGCGCCCTTCGTAAAGGTTGAGGCGACTAAGTTCACGGAAGTGGGCTACGTGGGCAAAGACGTGGAAACGATTATTCGCGACTTAGTCGACGGTGCCGTTAAAATGGCACGCGATCAGGCGGTTGCTGGCGTACGTGAAAAAGCGGTTGAAAAAGCCCGTGATCGCATTGTCGACGCTTTGGTGCCAGTGCGCAAAGGATTGAGTTTCGAACATGACCCGGCGCAAGTAGCGGAGGGGGATTCCGAAACGCGCCGTAAGCTGCGCGTGCAGCTTATTGAGGGGAAACTTGATGACCGCGAGATCGAAATAGAATTGATGCATTCGATGGGTGTCGAAATCATGGCACCGCCCGGCATGGAAGAAATGGGCAGTCAATTGCGGGGCATGTTTCAGTCGCTTGCGAATGGCAAGACGCAAAAGCGCAAGCTCATTGTCAAAGTTGCACTGCCGCTATTGATCGACGAAGAAGCGAGCAAAATGATCAATGAGGACGAAATAAAGCAGTCTGCACTGTCAAACGCCGAGCAAAACGGCATTGTTTTCATTGACGAAATTGACAAAGTTTGCCAGCGATCTGATTTTGGCGGCGCTGGCGTCAGCCGTGAAGGCGTGCAACGTGACCTTTTGCCTTTGGTAGAGGGATGTACGGTTTCGACCAAACACGGCACCGTCAATACTGATCACATTTTGTTTATTGCATCCGGTGCCTTTCATCTCGTAAAACCTTCTGATTTAATTCCAGAATTGCAAGGACGCTTTCCCATTCGGGTGGAACTGTTTGCGCTAACGGTTGATGATTTTGAGCGCATACTGCGCGAACCGCACAATGCTTTGACCAAACAATACAGCGCGTTATTAGCGACTGAGGGTGTGAGTTTGCAATTCACAGACAATGGCATTCGCAAACTTGCCGAGATCGCATTTCAAGTCAATGAAAAGACCGAAAACATTGGTGCTCGGCGCTTACATACGGTCTTAGAAAAACTGCTGGAAGAAATCAGTTTTGATGCTGATGAGAAAGCAGGCACAGTTTTACTGCTGGATGCAGCGTTCGTTGAAGCTCAGCTTGGTTCCCTCGCAGGGAATGAAGATCTAAGCCGCTATATTCTCTAATGCTTTTGGCTCAATAACTTCAAACGGATCACTTATGAGCAACATCTTGCATGATTTAGCTAAACAACGCTGCAAAGCGTTGAGTGGCGTTGAGCACCGCTTGAGCGCGGAAGTGATCGCCAGCGGTTTGCTGACGCTTCCGGACTGGCACGTTCTAGCCAATGAATTGGTGCGCGAATTTAAGTTCGATGATTACTATCGCAGCATCGCTTTCGTCAATGCAGTCGCTTATGTGGCACATGCGCAAGACCATCATCCAGAGTTATCGGTGCACTACAACCGCGTCCAGGTGCGTTTTTCTACCCACGATGTCGGTGGCCTGTCGCTAAATGACTTCATCTGTGCAGCGAAAATTGATCAGTTGTTTGCGGCTTAGGTGCGGGTAGAAATTCAATTTGGCACTTTTTGAATAATAGCGCTTGCTGGCACTTCACCGACGACGTCGACGCCCTCAGGCGGAGTAAAGGTAAATAAATTAGCCGCAAGCTTGGGATTTCGCTGCCATTTACTGAAAACGATATCGGTGCGTTGACCAAAGTTATCGACGAGACGCATTGTCGTCATTGAATTATTGGAGAAACCCAGGTCTGCATACTTGAAGTCTGGATTTTTTGCCTTTGCGGTCAAACGCAGCCAATACTGGCCGGCGGACAGTGGGCGCTCAACAGTGTTGAATTCCACATCCAGCATTGCCAAGTCAAGCAACACGGCTAAGGGCGAATTCGCCTCATCAAAGCTTTGGGCGCGCACATTTACCTGCTCTAGCTCCACGTCATAAACCCACACGGCGTTACCGTCGGCGACGATGTGCTGCGCAAAGGGTGTGAGCACGTCCCAACGAAATTGCCGGGGTGCCATGAGTGCAACCGTGCCGCTGCTTTGATCTTTCTTGCGGCCATTGGTGTCAAATAAGGTCTGAGCAAATTCAGCGCTCATGGTTCTAACGCTTTTTGAAAAGCTCGTGAGCTGGTCGCGCGCAGGTCCTGCGTTTGCCACACCGCACATTGTGAAGAAAAACAAAACCAGAGCTGAACGCATACGGGCTCGCTTTCAAATAAAAGAAGATCACGCTACTACAAACCCCTGAATTCGGACTGAAAGCCGCATTTTTTCGCTTTAATGACATATCAATAGCTCATTTCACAGCGCTAATTTGACACCGATTTGCTGCAGCGCCACAAAGTCAGAAGTCGAATATGCGTCGGTAAAAAAAGCGTGATCGCCATCACGTTTTAGCTGCAATCAAGAATAATCGACGAACGCTTAATAGTCTCCGCCGCAGCTTAACAAGCTAAATCTTGCTGCGATGCAGCACATGCACCAAGCTGAACTTTGCATGAGCGCGTTGACGAGCGCGTGACACATTATTACAGTGGCGGCGCACTTAACGGCTAGCCAAGCCGATGAGCATGCACGCGCCGTGAACGATTGGAATGATCTAAATCGGCAAAAAATCTACGTTGGGCAAATAACTTCAGAGGCTGAACCAGTGACTAAAGTTTTAAATCGAAAATCGTTCGTTCGTGGCACCGAAATCCGATTGGCAAGCGCTGCAATTGCGCTTGCGCTCGCTACCGGCGCATTTGCACAAAGCAGCGACAAAATCGTCGGTGACCTTAACGATCAGATACGCGTTGAGAGCGATCGCAAAATTAATTTTTCGCCACTCGCTGATGCAGCCACTTACGATCAAGTTATTGTTTATTTCGCTAAAAATACCGAAGCCTCTGGGTCTGCACGCGGCTTGGCCAACAACTTGGCTCAGGCATCAGTTAGTTCTGGACTCAAACTCAACTACATCCGTGAGATTTCAACCGGCGGTCAACTCGTTCAAATTGAAGTGGACTCGGGTGCCAACGGCGCACGCAAAAGCGCTGCCGTCACTGACGCAATGACAGAAAGCGCGATGCGCGCCCTTGCAGCTCTTCCAGATGTGACTTCGGTTGAACCAGATGCTCTTTTGCAACCTTTTTTCACACCGAATGACACCGACTACGCCAGCAAGCAATGGCATTACTTCGAAGCAACGGGCGGGCTAAACCTTCCGCTCGCTTGGGATAAAGCAACCGGCACTGGCGTGATTGTTGCCGTCATCGATACCGGTATCACAACGCACACTGATCTAAATGCCAATATTGTCGGCGGCTATGATTTTATTTCAAATGCAACCACAGCTGCTGATGGCGGCGGTCGTGATTCCAATCCTGCTGATGCTGGGGATTCAACCACTGCGAACCAGTGTCAAGCGAACACCGCCGCGCGTGGTTCTTCCTGGCACGGCACCCACGTTGCTGGCACCATTGCCGCGGTTTCAAACAACGCGAAAGGCGTTGCTGGTGTGGCGTTCAACGCAAAGGTTTCGCCTCTGCGCGTACTAGGCAAATGCGGCGGTTCGATTTCGGATATCGCTGACGCCATCAATTGGGCATCCGGCGGCACGGTTAGCGGCGTGCCTGCGAATACCAACGTCGCAAAGGTCATCAATATGTCCTTAGGCGGGCCAGGTACTTGCGGTACAACTACTCAATCGGCAATCAATAGTGCAGTTGGACGCGGTAGTGTCGTGATTGTCGCTGCGGGCAACTCGAATACAAACGTTTCTGGTTTTAATCCTGCCAACTGCGCCAACGTCGTCGCCGTTGCGGCCACGAATCGCTCCGGTGGACGATCTTATTATTCCAACTACGGCGCTTTGATCGATGTTGCTGCCCCTGGCGGCGAACTGACTCAAACCACCAGCAATAACGGCATTTGGTCAACACTGAACGCCGGTACGACGACGCCAGGCGCGGAATCGTATGCCTTTTATCAAGGTACTTCGATGGCAGCACCGCACGTTGCAGGTGTCGCTGCCTTGATTTTGTCGAAAGGTGCGAAAACTCCGGCTGAAATTGAAACACTCTTAAAGGCGAATACCCGCCCGTTTCCTGCCACCTGCACCACTTGCGGCACCGGCATTGTCGACGCCAATAAGGTACTGACTGCGCTAACTGGCACGCCACCTGCGGGCGGGTTCTTCCAAAACTTGTCGGATTATACGATTAGCGACAACGCCACCACCGACAGCCCGATCACGGTTAGTGGCCGAACGGGTAATGCGCCATCGACATTGTCCGTTGCAGTCAACATTGTGCATACCTATCAAGGTGACCTGAAAGTTGATTTAGTTGCACCAGATGGTTCGCTTTACAACATCCATAACCGTACCGGTGCTGGCACCGATAACATTATTAAAACGGTAACGATCAATGCATCCAGCGAAGTTGCCAACGGCGTGTGGAAACTACGCGTGAATGACAACGCTGGTGGCGATGTCGGCTATATCAATAGCTGGTCGATGCAGTTCTAAGTCATAGTTTTCAGCCATAGTTCTAAGCGTTTAATGTCGATGCGCTTTTAAAACCCCGACCAAGTGTCGGGGTTTTTTGCTTAAAATCTGGCCGGTTTGCAGGAAATATGGCAAGCACTTGCGCCATTTCTACACCAAAAATTAGCATTATTGGGTTGCGATGGCTTGATGCTTGTCGCTCAAGCGAACACGCCCCGAATTGCCAGCAGCATCACTAAATGCAGGCAAACGACCGCGACACTGAGTATCAAACGCAATCGCTTAAACCACCGTGGCCAAAGCGCGTGTTCCACGTGAGTTGAGTCAGACCACCCCAACATAAGAAACGACGCACCCAGCAGGGGCACGGCGTAATTCGGCGGCAACAGCAAGCAACCCGCCGCAATTAGGCTGGGCATAATTGCGCGGAACAACAGCCTAAAGCTGGGCGCTGGCAGTGCCGCGCCCCAACGAATGCCGCCCAGAAAGCTCAGGATCACAGCGCTATAGACGCAAAAAGCTTGCAAGCCAAATTGGCGTTGTTCCGGCGTACGGGCAAACAAAAAAATAAGAGTCGCGCCGGCGAATGGCAAGATACCGCCAGCACCTAACCAAAATGGCGCGCTCGGAATGATGGGTGCTTTAAGGCTGGCTGTGTCCGGCATTCGCTGCTCCACGCAAAATAGTTTAGTTTGATTTGTGCTTTGTCTGTGTGCCGTTAAGTATGCCTGCTCCAAACGCTTTCAATGGACGCGCAAATTGAGCGCGTGCATGCGACACTTTCAAGTATGAATTTTTCTTCCCAAACCCTTCAACGCATCGCTGAAGCCCGTTTTAATTTTGCAAAACATCCAGCTCAAAGCTGCGCTTTGCTGGGTTTATCCGCCTTTATTTTGCTTTTGCCGTTCGGCCGCTTAAGCGAGCTGGGCATTGTGCTGTGCCTGATTTCAGGCGCAATTTTTTTGGCCAATGGGGGCCGATTTCGAAAAGAAAGCGCACCGGCATTGTGCGCCGCCCTCGCCTGCTGGGCGGCCATTTTTACCGCAGAGCTGATTTCATGCATTGATTCCGTCGACGCAACCGGCAGTCTAATCGCGACATTTGGTGCGGTTCGCTTTGCCGCACTAATTATTGCCGCCGGCCAATTGAATTGCGCCCAGCGGGTATTTTTGGGCAGACTTGTCGGTATAACACTCAGCCTTTGGTGCATTGATGCATTGGTGCAAGCGGCATTTGGCTATAGTTTGGGCGGGCTTAGCTATACGGATCGAATTAGCGGCGTCTTCGGGGACGACAATCTAAAACTCGGTTTGGTAGTTCCCACGCTGGCTCCAATTGCCTTATTTATGGTGCACTCGTTTAAGCTCGAGTGGCTGCGCAAAAAATTTCACGGCGTTTTGTCCCGGAAAAGCAATGCGATCAAGATTGCTTGCATGATTGCGATTTGGCTGCTTTTTGCGACGGTAACTTTGCTTGCAGGCGCGCGCGCTGGCTGGGTCATGTTTGCCTTAGTCAGTTTGCTCTGGGGATTGCGGCTTAGCGGCGACAACTTACGAAGGGCTGGCTTAGGCTTGCTAACTGGACTCGCTGCGGTGATTTGCTTGGCGGCGATACTCAATGTCACCAACAGCCGTTTTGCGCAGCGAATGGATCGTACGATGGCGCTTTTTGATATGCAAACAGCCGACTTCGCGCTTGCCGGGCGCATCCCGATTTGGCAGACCGCCCTTAGTATGGCGGCGGCGCATCCCATCAATGGCGTTGGCGTGCGCGCCTTTCGTTACGCCTATCCTGAGTTTGCAAATCCCGGGGACCCCTGGGTACACGCATTACCTGCGACAAATGGCTCTGACACTCAAACAGTCGGCGCCAGCCATCCACATCAAATTCTTTTAGAGATTTTGACCGAAACCGGGCTTATTGGGCTAGCACTGTGGGCACTTGCGATAAGTGTGCTGGTGCGCGCTTGGCGGTTCGCTAGCCCAAAACAGCGCGCACTAGCGTGGCCTTATGGCTGCGCACTATTGGTGCTTACCTTTCCGATCAACACGCATACTGCATTGTATTCGTCATTTTGGGCCGGGGTTGTGTGGTGGCTCGTCGCAGTTCTCAGCGCGAACCTAGATGGTGCTGATGAGGCAGGCGTATGAGCGATAGGCTTCGTTGCCTCAATATCACCGGCGTTGTAACAACCCTCAATAACGCCAACACTCTAGAACTTTGCTTGACGTCGTTGAAAGCGATCTGCAGCGAAATTGTTGTGCTTGATTCCGGCAGTACTGATCGCACACGCGAAATTGCGGAATCATTTGGCGCACGTTTTCACGTGCAAAGCTTTGCTGGCTACAGTGCACAAAAAACTGCTGCGATTGCTCTAGCCACAGCGGATTGGATCGTGCTGCTTGATTCTGATGAGGCACTTGATAACACCGCACAAGCGGCAATTTGCGCCGCCTTGGCTAAACAGCCAACAACAGTCTGCGGCTTTCGACTAAAACGTCGCGAGCTAATTTTCTGGCGCTATCAACATGTTTTTAGCAAACATAATCGCTTTCTGCGCGTTTTTGACCGGCGCAAAGCACAAATGAGCGGGCATGCGGTGCACGAAAGCGTGCTCGTTACCGGTGAAATCATTGATTTAGAGGGCTGCATTGTCCACGCGGGTGATCGCAGCATTGAGCAAAAAATAGCCAAACTCAATCAATATTCCAGCTTAGCCGCGCACGAGAAGCGGCCGCTAAGTGCACTATCGAGCGCACTGCGGATAACGCTCTATCCTGTTTGGTATTTTTTTCGCGCATACATCGTGCGCCGCCAGTTTTTGAATGGCTGGGCGGGCTATATCAATAGCGTCGAACTAGCGCATTACGCATTCCTAAAATACGCAAAAATGCTGGAAAAAGTTAAAAAAGCGCGTGCCGAAAAAGAAGACTCAACATGACGACCACTTACCTGCTGGATGCCAGCCTCTATATTTTCCGCGCTTACCATGCGCGCGCGCCCGAATGGACGGACACACAAGGCTGGCCTACGCACGCCGTCCATGGCTTTACCACGACCTTGCTGGGGCTAATCGAGCAGGCCAAGCCAGGAAACCTTGCGGTTTGTTTCGATGAATCTTTAGGGCACAACTTTCGCCACGATCTATATCCACATTACAAGGCGAATCGCGAACCGCCCACAGAAGATTTGATGCGCCAATTTTCCTATTGCAAAGACGTTGTTGAGGCGCTTGGCTTTCATGCACTGGCTCATGAGCGCTTTGAAGCCGACGATTTGATAGGCTCACTCGTTGAAAAGCTCGATATTGCCAATCGATCAACATCAGGTGGCGCGAAGTTATGCGGTGCCCGTCTGAGCGGAGTAATCGTTTCTGCCGATAAAGATTTAGCCCAGCTAATCAACACCAACATTCGCCAGTGGGATTATGGCAAGAACGAGCCCTATGGCATCGAAGCGGTCATTGAAAAACACGGCGTACACCCCGAGCAAATGGCCGAATTGCAGGCTTTGAGCGGCGACGCCGTAGATAATATTCCAGGAATTCCCGGCATAGGCCCGAAAACCGCTGCAGCCCTGATCCAGCACTTCGGCTCGCTTGAAGCGGTACTAACGCGCTGGCCAGAAGTTGAATTCTTACGCATCCGCGGTGCGCAAGGCATCGGCGTAAAGCTGCGCGAGCATGCAGATAGTGCGCGCATGTCCTATCAACTCACCCGCATCGCGCGCGACGCGCCAGTACCGGAAATTGCTCAGCTAGCGCGCAAAGCCGTTGATCCAAAAAGAATTGATGTATTGTTTGATCAGCTGGGTTTTGGTGGGTTTTTAAGGAATAGGGCGAAGCGGATTTAGAAATGCGCGCGTCAAATTGTGCGACTGGATCAGTCTCAGGTCGGTCAAGCGCTGTATCTGGTGCAGGAAGGCGGTGAGCCTCATGATTTCAAACCCGTGACCACGGTCGGGTCCGGTGCGTCTGAAATTCGCGTGCGGATCAGGACGGTGCGCATCGGAGCTACTAGATATCAGTGCGCCGCGCTTAAATGAGATTCTAAAAAACCGCATCGAAAAAGTTTCAGTCGACTACTTGCTGGGTCTTTGTGCCAAGTTGGGGTTGGCGGTCAATCTAAAGATGGCGGCTTAAACGCGTGAGTTTGCCCTCGAACCATCCAGCATTTTAATTTTGTTGAGCAACTGGCGTGCGTTTACCGGCATGGTGGCCCAGCGCTGCACCATTAATTGGTCAGCGCAATGCGTGACAATGCTCTTGCCGGGAACAGGAAAGAACACCGGGATTGTCATGTTTGGCCTGACTTGGTGTTGATCTATGGGCTCAGGGATAGCGATGTCATAGAGGACAACACCGCCCGCCTTGTTCTGGCGCGGCTTGGCTCACATTCGGAGCTCGATCTGTAACAAGGTATCAATATTGCGGCTAACGGTAAGTTACTGAGTAACCGCGCACATATCAAACGGCAGCCTTTTCTTTGGAAAGGCTCTAGCAGCCTTTTCTTTGGAAAGGCTCTAGCAGCCTTTTCTTTGGAAAGGCTCTAGCAGCCTTTTCTTTGGAAAGGCTCTAGCAGCCTTGTGGCGGAGTTGGGTCGCCGTGTTGGGCAGTATTTTGCCACGTATATTTCCTGGTGTCGGAATTCCGACCGCCGCGTTGCATGCCATCCAGGCGACAACGTCGTCAGGCTTGCGCCTTTTGTCATTGCTCTGCGTCCCAAGGGTTGACAGTCTTTAGCCTCGCAGCTTCGAAAGGGCTGATGTCGCGCGTCGCAACCATGAAGCCGCATGCAGTGGCCGTAGCGGCGATATAGCCATCCGCCTTGCAAATGGCTTTTCCCCCTATCCTCGCCCATGCCATCAAATCGGCATAGGCTCTAGAAGTGTCGAGATCGAAGGGCAGCACGCGGCCTGCAAATACCGGCAAAACCTCTCTCTCTAACCGCTCTCGGTAGATCGAGCGGCGCTTGCCTTCCGGCATTGTTGCCAGTCCAAAACGCAGCTCTGCCACCGTGATGGCCGACAAATAGAGCGTCTCGACGGTCTGCGCGTCGATCCAAGCCAACACGTTAGAATTCGGCTCGGACTTCCACAGCTCGGAAATTACATTGGTGTCGATCAGGATCATTCAAATCTCATCGGCTCAGCCGGGCTCTTGTCACGGAGCTGGCTGAAATACTCTGCCTCGGCGTCGGTTAACTCCCCTGCTTCGCGGGCGATGGATGCAAGCAAGGAACCGAGCTTGACGCGCTCAGGCGGTAGCGCCGCCATTTCCAGAATGTCACGGATTTCTGCCTCAGTACTGCGGCCATGATGGGCCGCCCGCACGCGAAGTGCGCGGTGCACCGCGTCGGGCAAATTTCTAACGGTAACGACTGCCATGATTTCATTCTCCACGATAAACGCCAATGACATCACTATAATGCAAATGACATCACTGCGCGCAGCAACTTTAGGTGGGCACATCGCCAAATTCAGAATACGTGTTTTTTGGCTATTTTGGTTCCTGTCGGAATTCCGAAAGGCCGCATTGACGCGATGGTTTTCCTATCGCAAATCTTTGTGCAGTCGCACACAAGTATCACGCCAGTTGACAATCTCGTGCGGCTGCATCCCCTTGCTGAGTCCTGCTGCACAGTCGTGCTGTCGTGAATCTCGCAGCGAAAGGCGGCGTCGCGCTCTTAGCGGGCTTCCATCCCTTGCAGTGTCGCACGCCCTAGACTGGGAAACATTTATGGCGCTGTTGGATCGGCCCGAACAAGACAATGAAGGTCTGCGCGAGCTATTTTCGCGCAAGCCACCTTGGGATAAGCGCGTCGCAAACCATACTGCGAAATGACTGTTTTAGATTCAGATACACGTCCAAAGCCGCTATCAGCACACCATGAACTAAGTGCTTTCGATTGCGGCAAACCGGCACTAAACGATTGGCTCGTGCGGCATGCCATGCAGGCTCAAAGTAGCGGATCGGCACGAACATTCGTTTACACCCAGCACGCACAGGTGGCGGGCTATTTCAGTCTAACCGTCGGTCAAATCGACGTATTAGACGCGCCGGAGCGAATTCGCAAAGGCATGGGGCAATATCCACTACCTGTGGTTATCTTGGCACGCTTAGCGATGTCCAGGCAGCATCAAGGTCAAGGTATCGGGGCTGGGTTATTGCGGGATGCTATTGGCCGTAAGCTGCTGATTGCCGAGCAGGCCGGCATTCGGGCGCTTATGACGCACCCAATTGATGAGCAAGCCGAGCAGTTCTATCGGCGCTTTGGCTTTGAGACTGCGCCGTTGCTTGATCAACGACTATATGTGCTGCTGCTCAAACACACACGACGATTGTTGGCTTAATCATGACGCCATTACACTCTGTCGGAATTCCGCCAGCCGCGCTCGATGCGGAGTTATTCGAATTACTTGGTTTTCGCTGGAATAGGTCCGCTGTGCCAACCATTATCCGGACGCATTCTTTCGAGCGGGTCTGCTTCCACTTTCACCGGATGTTGCCAGAGTTCGTTTGGGATGCCAGTGTTTCACCCATTAAAAAGACTATACAATGGCTATACTTTATGGGGGCGCTTGTATGAGTAAAATCAAAATTCAAAAATGGGGTAACAGTATGGCGTTTCGCATTCCAGCGCCAATGCTTCGTACCCTTGGGATGAGTGAAGGGCAGACACTGTCGCTGTCCATTGAAGGCGACGCCCTAGTCGCGCGACCGGCGCAAAAGCGCTATACGCTTGCCGAATTGCTGGCGCAGTGTGATTTATCGCAGCCTATGAGCAGCGAAGAGCGCGAATGGTTAGATGCTCCCCTTGTTGGCTTAGAGGAAATTTGATGCGGCAGCCACAACGAGGCGACATATGGCAGGTCGATCTAAATCCAACTTTTGGCAACGAGCAACAGGGTAAGCGCCCAGTTTTGGTGGTTTCTGAAGGGGCTTTCAACCGACTCGGTTTGGCTTTGGTGTGTCCAATTACGCTTGGCGGCAACCAGTCGCGTTTTGCCGGTTTCGCGGTAAACTTGATGGGTGTCGGCATAGCGACGCAAGGCGTAGTGCTTGGCAATCAACCGCGCACACTCGACTTGTCGGCACGGCGCGGAATTTTTGTGGAAAAGGCACCGGAGTTTCTAGTCACAGAAGTTTTGGCCAGGCTACAAGCGATTTTTGAGTGACGTTGCACACAGATCGCGGTCGGAATTCCGACACATGAATTGAGAAATGTTGGATCGTGTCGGAATTCTGACACTTAGATTGTTCTGTTCATAAGTTCGGCAGTTTTCACCGCCTGTGGATACCGCGTTTTTCCAGATTTTTTACCGCGCGTCGATGCACCAAATCGCGCGAAGCGGTAAACGCGCAGTTGCGGGAAGAAAATCTACTTCTGGAGCGCGGCTCGCTGGTGGATGCGACGCTGATTCATGCACCGACGTCGACCAAAAATCAAGCACGTGCGCGCGATCCGGAAATGCATCAGACCAAAAAAGGCAATCAGTGGTATCACGGGATGAAAGCGCATACGGGAGTGGATCTGAACTCGGGCTTGGTGCATACGATGGTGGTGACGGCGGCGAATGCGGGGGATGTGACGCAGGCAGCCGCGTGTTTGCACGGCAAGGAAGAGGTGGTATTTGCAGATGCTGGGTATCAGGGCTTGGAGAAGCGGGAAGAAATGGCGGCGGTATGCGCTGAGTTGCATGTCGCGCAACGGCGTTCGAGCGTGAAAAAGTTATCAGAAGAAGTCCAGGAAGTCGTCAAGCAAACGGAGACGCTCAAGGCCTCAATACGGTCGAAAGTGGAGCACGCGTACAAGGTGTTGAAGTGCGAGTTTGGCTATATAAAAGCTCGCTTTCGGGGCCTTGCGAAGAATGCATCGCAACTGCATGTGCTGTTCGCGCTGGTCAATTTGAAAAAAGCACGTTATGCGATGACAGGAGAGGCACGTCCAGAATTTGGATAATGGATGAAAAAATGGGCTAAAAGCTCAATAAACGGCCAAAATCGCAGAAATTACCCGAAATTAGAAAATTTGAAAACGTGGGCGGCCAATGCGCTTTTTAGGGGTGTTGAGTACGGTTGGAAAAATTTGAATTGATCAGCGTGTCCCTAGGCGATGGCTCA
>Ga0105044_10001152_pt1 | contig 34856 bp, 31 predicted proteins | sample MAT01_FD_78092 | JGI IMG/M metagenome (GOLD analysis project Ga0105044, IMG submission 78092) | Freshwater microbial communities from Lake Fryxell liftoff mats and glacier meltwater in Antarctica - MAT-01 | ecosystem: Environmental > Aquatic > Freshwater > Ice > Liftoff microbial mat | place...
CAGACCGTCATCCTGACTTACAAGGAGGGCGGGTCTCCCGACGTGAAGGCCGATCCGGTCTACGACAACATCGAAAACCCGGCGAGCGATGCGCAAAAGATCGGCACCGTCGATCCGGTCGGCGGTCTTCTGTCGATGATGCTCCAGCCGACTGCCGGTGCAGGCGACAAAGCCTGCGGCACCTCCGTCACCATCTTCGACGGCAAGCGCCTCTATGCGTTCGACATGTGGTCCGACGGCATGCAGGAGGTGAAGCGCGGGGCCGGTGGCTATAACGGCCCGGTCCTGCACTGCGTCGCCTCCTATCGCCGCATTGCCGGCTGGGGCGACAAATACATGGCGCGCAAATCGGACACCAAGGTCGACGCCTACTTCGCACCCATCGGCAAAGGCCTGAATGGCGGCCCGGCCTTCTATCTCCCGGTGCGCCTGTGGAGCGATGCCGAAGTCGGCGACGTCGTCGCCATCCCCTCCTCCATCACCATCAACGGCAAGGACTGGGGCACCTTCTTCGCTGAGGGCGGCTGACTTCGTTTTGCCGCGTTTGCCACCTAGAACGTCAGGACGCTCGACGGGACGGTGAACGACGGTGGATGGAGACCAAACAACTGGCGGCGCACTCGCACGGCGCATCCGCTTTACGCCGTCGCAGCCTGAAGGTTTCCGCGCGGCGCTGAATGCCCGCGTGACCGAATACCTCAAAGGTACAAGCCTATCACGCGTCGCAGGCCCCGGGATCTATGCCAAGGGTTTCTTTTACGGCTGTGCGGCCATTGCCGCCTACACGTCGCTGCTGTTCATACAGCCCGGCGGCATGGTGGGGCTGCTGCTGGCGGCGCTCTATGGCTTGTCGGTACTGCTACTTGCAATCAACGTCTCGCATGATGCCGCGCATCGCGTCCTCACCGGCCATCGCCGCGCCGATGCCGCGATCCACCGCATTTTGTTCGCAGCGGTCGGCGTCGATGGCCACCTCTGGCAGCTGCGCCACAATGGCTCGCATCACATCTTTCCCAATGTGAACGGCTGCGACATCGACATCGATGAGAACCCGCTGATACGCCTCTCACCCAATCACGCGCGAAAGGCACATCATCGCGTGCAGCATCTCTACGCGCCGTTCCTATACATGGCGACGCTCCTGCATTCGGTGTTCTGGGGCGACCCCGTCTATCTCCGGAAAACGGCGCTCGCCAATATGCGCAACATCCGTCATCGCCGTCGCGACATCATGTGGTTCTTTATCTGCAAGGCGGTCTATCTCGCCGTGACGATTGGCGTGCCGCTGGCTGTCCTTCCCTTCGCATGGTGGGAAGTCCTGCTTGGCTATGCCTTCATGACCGCGCTAATGTCGCTTGTCTTCATCGCACTGCTGGTCGGCACCCATTTTTCGGACGAGGCCGTATTTCCCCATCCAGGTTTGGATGGCGATCTCGATACCGACTGGGCCGTCCACCAGTTGACCACCACGCTTGATTGGCGGCCGACGTCATGGCTCGCGCTGGCGATTGCCGGCGGCGCCAACGCTCATGCGGCTCACCATCTTTTCCCGTATCTGTCGCACCGGCACTACGCGGCTGTGACACCGATCATCCGCGCTACGGCACGCGACTTCGGCCTGCCCTATCATGAGGCCAGCTTCAGCGGGATGGTGGCATCACATTTCCGCCACCTGAAACGGCTGGGTGCTAGGGACTAAAGCTCAATTGCCCAGGGACAACACGATCTTGCCGATCGCCTGACGATCCAGCACTGCCTTCAGCGCGGCGGCGGCATCGTCGAGGCGCATCACGCGCCCCGGCTCCAGCGCCAGCTTCCCTGCGGCAAACCAGCCAAGCAATTGTCGTATATTCGCCTGCGCGGCAGCCGGCTCATGCAGGAAGCTGAAGCGGGCAATGTCGACGCCGATCAGGCTCGCGCCCTTGAGCAACGCCAGATTGACCGGCAGCGCTGGAATACTGCCCGCCGCGAAGCCGATCACCAGATGACGGCCCTTCCAGGCGAGCGAGCGGAACGCCGTCTCCGTCACCGCACCGCCGACGGGATCGAACACCACATCGATACCTTTTGGTGCCAGTGCTTTCAGCGCCTCGCGCCAATCCGCCGCGCTGCTATCCACCACCTCATCGGCGCCCGCCGCCTTCGCGGCATCGCGCTTGTCGGCGCTCGACGCCGCACCGATCACCCGCGCGCCCATGATTTTCGCAACCGCAATCGCTGCCGTGCCGGTCCCGCCGCCTGCGCCGAGCACCAGCACAGTTTCGCCAGCATCCAGCGCCGCACGATCCTGAAATGCATGCAGCGCGGTTGCAAAATTCGTACGGAACATCGCTGCCTGCGCGAAGCTCATCGCATCGGGGATCGCCAACACACCCGCCGCATTCGTCACCGCATACTCGGCAAACCCGCCCGAGAGGCCGCCCGCGATCACCCGGTCACCAGCCTTCAGCGCCGTGACGCCATCGCCTACCGCATCCACCACGCCCGCATATTCGCCGCCCGGCGCAAACGGCAGCGGCGGTTTCACCTGATATCTGCCCTCGGCGATCAGCGCATCGACAAAACCGACCCCCGCCGCCTTCACCGCAATCCGAATTTCGCCCCCCTTCGGCTCCGGCTTGGGCATGTCCTTCAGCGTGATGCCGTCAACGGGACCGAAAGCCTCGACAATTGCGGCGCGCATGGCGTCCTCCTCAAGATTTGCGCCAGTCACCACGCCTGCCACATGGTTAGTCAAGCCGCGACATCATGCGGGATCGCGCGCGGCGTTGTCAGAAGGCTAGCTTGGCGCTCCCAGAAAGCAGGCACCATGCGCGTCAAATGCGACTGCGAATCCCACTGCCTCAAAGCCGATCTCGCCATCGACGGCAGCGGCGACGACATCGTGATTTCGGCGTCGGTCGGGGTTGGCGGTGCAAACCGCCCGCCTGATGTCGTCACCGTGCAGAACGCGCTCAATCGCGTGCGGCCCGACCGTGGCGGCCCCGTGCCGCTCCTCGACGTCGATGGCATTTGCGGCTCCAAGACCAATGCGGCGATCCGCAACTTCCAGACAAAACAGCAACTCGCCGTCATCGACGGACGCGCCGATCCCAATGGTGCGACCATGAGGGCGCTCAACGCCGAGCAAGGCGGCGGCGGCAGCAACTCTCAGGACCGTCAGCAGCGCGAAGCCAACCGGCTCGCAACCGCGATCTCGACAATGCCGGATACCCGCAACGCCGTCCGCCGGGCCATCGGCCTCGTCCAGGCAGCGATCGATTTCACCCTGGTCGGCGCCGGTCTCACCACGTCGGACGAGCCGTTCAATTTCGTCAACAAGCACTTCAAGTTTGACGGTCTCAGCCGCGATCACACGCTCGCCGACCTCCAGATCATCAAGACGACCTATAACCGCATGGACACCGTACTGCGCGGCCGGATGGGCCAGACCGGTACGGAGATTTTCGGCGCCAACATGTTTGCCGTCGATCCGCATCCCGGCTCGACCCCGCCCCAGGCCAAGGCCTATGTGCCCAAGGAGGATGACGAGGAACTGAAAACCTCACTGATCTACTGGACAGACGCCATCGACGGCCATCCGCGCGACCGCTTCACCTATCTGACGCTCCACGAGCTCGGCCATTTCGTCGACGAGGACGACCCGGCACTCGAGATTGTCGATCATGGCTATGCGTTCTTCGGCACCGTCCTCGCGCTCAATCACGACAAGCGCATGCACAACGCCGATAATTACGCGATGATGGCGTTCGAGCGCGCCTTCGGCCGCCAGCGCCTCATCTCGCTCTACCCGCTGCTGAGCGCGATGCCCTAATCTTCGCTTTCATCCAGCATCAGCGGCGGTGTGGGCATGTCGATGGTCTCGACATCTTTCAGTTTGCGCGAAACCGCCCGCGTGCGCTTGCCAGCTTCGTCCACAGTATTCTGCGCGCTCTCCAGCTGTTTCTTCAGGCGCTCCCACACGACGCCGTATTTCTCGAACTCCGCCTTCGCCTCGCCGAGGACACGCCACACCTCGGACGAGCGTTGCTGGATCGCCAGCGTGCGGAAGCCCATCTGCAGCGAGTTGAGCAGCGCCGCGAGCGTCGTCGGCCCCGCCACCGCAACACGGTGCTTGCGCTGTAATTCGTCGATCAGCCCGGCCCGGCGGATGACCTCAGCAAATAATCCTTCGCCCGGCAGATAGAGGATCGCGAAATCGGTCGTCATGGGCGGGCTGAGATACTTGTCCGAGATCGACTTCGCCTGAATGCGTATCGCGTTCTCGATCCCCTTCCCCGCCGCCTCGATCCCGGCCACGTCGCCCAGCTCCTGCGCGCCCAGCAGCCGCTCATAGTCTTCGACCGGAAACTTCGCGTCGATCGGCAGCCATATCGGCTGGCCGCCCTCGCCGCCGGGCAGACGGATTGCGAAGTCGACACGGTTCGATCCGCCCGTCACCGCCACCTGTTCGGCGAACTGCTCGGCCGCCAGCAGCGATGAGAGCAGCGCGCCGAGCTGCATTTCGCCCCAGCCGCCGCGCGTCTTCACATTGGTCAGCACGCGCTTCAGATCGCCGACGCCCAGCGCCAGCGCCTGCATCTCACCCAATCCGCGCTGCACGTTTTCCAGCCGCTCGCTCACCAGCGCGAAGCTCTCGCCAAGCCGCTTCTCCAGCGTCCCCTGCAGCTTCTCCTCGACGGTCGCGCGCATCTGCTCCAGCTTCGCCTCGTTCGAGCCGCGCATCTCCGTGAGTTGGCGCTCCACCGTCTCGCGCAACACTTGCTGACGCGAATCGTTGGCGGTGCTGAACGCCGCGAAATCCTGTTTCAGGCTTTCACCAAACCCCGTCACCGACGCGCCGACCGCCGCACGCAATTGTTCCGACGCCCCGGTCTGGGTCGTTGCAAACGCATCCATTCGCGCCTCGACCCCGCCCCGCGTTGCGGTCAGCCCCTGCATCAGCGAACCGCCCATCGACGTCACCTGCTCGCGCAACTCACCGCGCAGGCTGACGCCGCGCTCATCCGCCTCGCGCCGCATCGCCGCCGTTTCGTCACGGATCGTCCTGTCGAGCCCTGCAGCCGCGCCGCCGCGCATCCACGACAGAATCGCAAACAAAGCGGCCAGCGCGGCCAAGCCGACCGCCACCGCCGCAAGGATCAGCAAAAGCTGCAAATCCGCCTGGGGCGCCGTCGGCGTGGTTGCAGGCGGAAGAGCCGCCACTGTCGCCGCAGGAACCGGCACGGCCGCCGGCGTTGCCGTCGCCACAGGCAAATCCGGCCTGTCAGGCAGCACAAAGGCCGGCGGCAAGTCGGCTGAAACGACGGGCGGCTTGGGTTTGGCCATTAGCTCTGGCCGGGAATCAGCGAATCGGGAGACACACTGCTAGTTTAGCGCACCCGTCCACCGGCCCGGGCCGGATCAAGATCGCCAACAAAGCGTTTTCTGTGTATAGTGTGGCCGTCTGTCGCGGGGAACGGACACTTGGCTCCAGCTTTCCGAGACATCGACAAGGTAATCCCAATGACCGTCCGCACCGCCGCTGCCATTTTTGCCTCCGGCCTTCTCGCCCTCGGCACGGCTTTCGCCGCCGACCAGACCGATACGCCCGCCGGCTATGTCCGCTCAGGCGAGACTGAGCATTGCCTCCAGACCCGCCGCATCGACAGCCTCAGGATCCTCAACAAGACCCAGATCCTGGTCGAGATGAACAATGGCGAGCGCTACCTCCAGCAGCCCCGAAGCTGCTCCCCGCTCCGCAAGCAGTACGTCTTCGCCTATGAAGTGTTCGGCGGCCAGCTCTGCGACACCACGCAAGTCACACTGCACGATGCCGGCCTCGATTTCGGCGTGACCGGCATCTGCATCTTCGACAAATTCGAGAAACTCGAAAAGCAGAGCGCGGCTGCGAACTAGGCTGCCGCTATCTTCTTCTGCGCCCGGATCAGCGTCAGCACCTCGGCGGCCGCCGCCGGGATGTTGGTGCCCGGCCCGAAGATCGCCGACGCTCCCGCCTTGTAGAGCACATCGTAATCCTGCGCCGGTATCACCCCGCCGCAGACGATCAGGATGTCATTCGCGCCCTGCTTGCGCAGCGCCTCAGCGAGCAGCGGCACCAGCGTCTTGTGACCCGCCGCCAGCGACGACACGCCGATCACATGCACGTCGGCATCGATGGCGTCCTGCGCCACCTCTTCCGGTGTCTGGAAGAGCAGGCCCACATCGACGTCGAAGCCGATATCGGCGAACGCCGTAGCGATCACCTTGGCCCCGCGATCGTGTCCGTCCTGCCCCATCTTGGCGACCAGCATGCGCGGGCGGCGGCCCTCTTCCTTGGCGAACTGTGCCACGTCCGCCTGGATTTTCTCATAGCCCGCATCGCCCTCATAGGCCGCGCCATAGACGCCGCTGATCGTGCGGATGTCGGCGCGGTGACGCCCGAACGCCGCTTCCATCGCATCTGAAATCTCGCCGACCGTGGCGCGCGCCCGCGCCGCATCAACCGCCAGCGCCAGCAGATTGCCTTCGCCTTTCGCGCCAGCCGTCAGCGCCGTCAGCGCCGCCTCGCAGGCCGCCTGATCGCGCGTGCCCTTCACATGCTGAAGCCGCGTGATCTGCGAAATCCGTACCGCATCGTTGTCGATGTCGCGCACCTCGATCGGGTCTTCCTGCGCGAGGCGGTATTTGTTGACGCCGACGATCACCTCTTCGCCGCGATCGACCCGCGCCTGACGCCGCGCCGAGGCTTCCTCGATCCGCATCTTGGGCATCCCGGCCTCGACCGCCTTGGTCATGCCGCCCATCTCTTCGACGTCCCTGATGATCGCCCGCGCCGCCTCGGCAATCGAATGCGTCAGATGCTCGACATAGTAGGAGCCGCCCAACGGATCGACCACCTTGTTCACGCCCGTCTCATGCTGGATCACCAGCTGCGTGTTGCGCGCGACACGGGCCGAGGTATCGGTCGGCAAGGCAATCGCCTCGTCATAGGCGTTGGTGTGCAACGACTGCGTCCCGCCCAGCACGGCGGCCAGCGCCTCCAGCGTGGTGCGGATCACGTTGTTCAGCGGGTCCTGCTCGGTCAGCGACACGCCGCTCGTCTGGCAGTGCGTGCGCAGCATCAGGCTCTCGGTTTTCTTGGCGCCGAACCCCGTCATGATCTCGCCCCAGATGAGCCGCGCCGCGCGCAGCTTCGCGATCTCCATGAAGAAGTTCATGCCGATCGCGAAGAAGAAAGACAGCCGCCCCGCAAACGCATCGACGTCCATGCCCTTGGCCAGCGCCGCGCGCACATATTCCGCGCCGTCGGCCAGCGTGAAGGCCAGCTCCTGCACTTGCGTCGCGCCGGCTTCCTGCATGTGATAGCCGGAGATCGAGATCGAGTTGAACTTCGGCATGTTCGTTGCCGTGTACTCGATGATGTCGGCGATGATCCGCATCGAAGGCGCTGGCGGATAGATATAGGTGTTCCGCACCATGAACTCTTTGAGGATATCGTTCTGGATCGTGCCGGCCAGCTTGTCCGGCGAAACGCCCTGTTCCTCGGCGGCGATGATGTAGTTGGCAAGAATGGGAATCACCGCCCCGTTCATCGTCATCGAGACGCTCATCTTGTCCAGCGGAATGCCGTCGAACAGGATTTTCATGTCCTCGACACTGTCGATCGCCACGCCCGCCTTACCGACATCGCCCGCCACGCGCGGATGGTCACTGTCGTAACCGCGATGGGTGGCCAGATCGAAGGCGACCGAAACGCCCTGCTGACCGGCCGCCAGATTCTTGCGGTAAAAGGCGTTGGACTCTTCCGCCGTCGAGAAACCGGCATACTGGCGCACCGTCCACGGGCGGCCCGCATACATCGTCCCGCGCACCCCGCGCGTGAACGGCAGAAAGCCCGGCATCGTGTCGGTGCCCTCAAGCCCTTCCAGATCGGCAGCCGTATAGAGCGGCTTGATATCGAGGCCTTCAGGCGTCTTCCAGACCAGCGTGTCGGGCGAGGCTTTCACCTCCTTCTCCGCCAGCTTTTTCCAGTCGTCGATCGTCTTGCCGGTCATGGGCATCAAAGCTCCAGGCGGAGACCGCCTCATCGAATGGATATGCGGCGAGACTTAATCTGGCGCGACCAAGGGGGTCAAACGCCGCTGCTTGCCGTAACGGGAATGGCACGCGCCTATTTCTCGACAGAATTGATGCGTAGTCATGTCACCTGCGTCTTTTCGCAGTTCAAACAAGTGGATCGCCCGATGTCGCGCTTGCCTCAATATGTCCTGGCAGCCGCTTTGCTGTCGCTGTCGACTGCCGCCGCCTATGACGACCCGGTCGGCAATGAAATCCAGTCCCGCATGCAGGACGAGGCGCAGCGCCAGATCAACGACATCGGCGCTGCCCCGCCCTGGCCGGACGAAGATTATTACGAGGACGAAGGCGACTACGCCTATGACGATGCGCCTGCCTATTCGCAGGAGGAGTGGGTGACCTGGACGGCGGAGCTTGCGCGGCAGGATGCCGAACGGCAGGCGGCACAACTCAACGATCCCAGATATCAGGCCTTCCTGAACGGCGAGTGGCTCTACACCTCGCCGCCGGCGGGTCAGGCAGACCGGCCCTGCTCGGCACTCTTCCTGCGCCAAGGCGTCGGCGTGATGGTCGTGGCGCTGGGCGGCAAGGCCGATACGGCGCTTCTCATCTTTTTCGGCACAGGCATTCCGGCACCCGCAAAGATCGAGCGGACAAAAGTCGTGCTCACCCAGACCGGCGACGCGCCGGCCGAGGTCGAAGTCTTCAACGCTGCGCTTGCCTGGGCACCCGGTCTCGGCAGCATCGTCTTTGCGGTGCCCTCGGCTGAAGCCGCACTGGGCGGGATGATCGACACGCTTGCGTTCGATATCGCACAGGATGGCAAATCTCTCGCGACTATCGAATGGAACGGCGGTCTCGCAGCCCGCGACAAGCTCAATGCCTGCATCGCAGACCGCACTTGAGGCGTTAACGGCCATCCAGTGCGCCGCTTCAACTTTATGAATACGACAGGCCGGTGCCCGGCTCCGATCACCACATCTCGTGCGTGAACGAAGCGGGGAACCTTGCCTGTCAGCGATTCGGGCACGCTCCGTTCCGACCTCGTTCCGCGCATCAACCCTACGGAAGCGTCAGGCTCTTAAGATTCGCCCACGCGCCGATGGATGAAGAGACATGGTTAATGCCGGCGCAACGAAATCGTCCGGTTCGGCCGCGCCGATTCTGGCTACACCGCGCTAACGCAGGTTCATGCGTTAACGCGCATCCCCAATCATCGGCCACCGTCCATGAACGTCCCATGGCATTCACATGACGCTGCCACAACATCTCGTGCGTGAACGAATCGCGCAAATTCACACGTCAGTGATTCGGACATGCTCCGTTCCGCTCAGGTTCCACCGATTCACCACGGCGGCGCGATTGGCGTTAACGCCTGAATTTGGCTAGAGAACAGCGAGTTCGTAAATTCTCATGGTTAACGGCGGAGTAAGTCTCTCCCCGTGCAAGGCAGCATGACCCAGTCTTTCCAAATGCCCACTTCCGAGCGCGTCATTGGCGTTCTGGGGCCGACCAATACCGGCAAGACCCACTACGCGATCGAGCGCATGCTCGCCCATCGCACCGGAATGATCGGCCTGCCGCTGCGCCTGCTGGCGCGCGAGATCTATGACCGCATCGTTGCGGTAAAGGGCGAAGGCGCCGTTGCGCTCATCACGGGCGAAGAAAAGATCGTCCCCAAGCAGGCGCAATACTGGGTCTGCACGGTGGAATCGATGCCACTCGGCATCGGCGTCGAATTCCTCGCCGTCGATGAAATCCAGATGTGCGCCGATTTCGAACGCGGCCACATCTTCACCGACCGCCTGCTCCACGCGCGCGGCTCGGCCGAAACCCTCTTCCTCGGTGCCGAGACGATGCGCGGCCTCATCCAGCGCCTCGTGCCGCACGCCCAGTTCATCACCCGCCCGCGCTTCTCCGACCTCGCTTACACCGGCGCAAAAAAGCTGACGCGCCTGCCGCGCCGCTCGGCCGTCGTCGCCTTCAGCGCCAACGATGTGTACGCGATCGCTGAGCTCATCCGCCGCCAGCGCGGCGGCGCCGCCGTCGTGATGGGCGCACTCAGCCCACGCACCCGCAACGCGCAGGTCGCGCTCTACCAGTCGGGCGAAGTCGACTTCATCGTCGCCACCGACGCTATCGGCATGGGCCTCAACATGGACATCGACCATGTCGCCTTTGCTGCCCTGGAAAAATTCGACGGCGAAACCACACGCAATCTGCGCGCCCAGGAACTCGCCCAGATCGCCGGCCGCGCCGGGCGTCACATGAATGATGGCACATTCGGCGTCACCAACGAGTCCGGCGAGATCGACCCCGCGACGGTCGAACAGATCGAGAGCCACCGCTTCGATCCCGTCCGCGTCGCCCAATGGCGCAATTCCAGCCTCGATTTCGGCTCGCTTGAACGCCTGCTTCTCAGCCTCGATGCGCTGCCCTCACAAAAGGGCCTCCAGCGCATCCGCCCGTCCACCGATCTCATCGCCCTTCGCATTATGAAGGACGTCGTCGAGATCGCCGCCACCGCAACCACGCCAGATAACGTCCGCCTGCTCTGGGACGTCTGCCAGGTGCCGGACTTCCGCAAGATCACCATCGACGAGCACACGCGCCTGCTGGTGAAGATCTATCATTTCCTCACCACCGGCCCGCGCCGCATCCCTGACGACTGGATCGGCTCGCAGATCGAGGCCCTCGACAATCCCGAAGGCGAGATCGATGCGATCCAGGCTCGCCTCACCCATGTTCGCACCTTCGCCTATGTCGCGAACCGCGCTGACTGGCTGGCCGACAGCGCGCGCTGGCAGGCCCGCACGCGCGAAGTCGAAGACAAGCTCTCCGACGCGCTGCACGAAAAACTGACCGAACGCTTCGTCGACCGCCGCACCTCCAAGCTGATGCGCCGCCTGCGCGAAGACGAAGAATTCGCCGCCACCGTCAACGAGAACGGCGACGTCCTTGTCGACGACGAATATATGGGACGGCTTGAGGGCCTGCGCTTTGCCGCAGATCCCCGTGCCCTTGGCGAGCATGGCCGCGCGCTCAAGGCCGCCGCCTTTCGCGGCCTGCAGGGCGAACTCGCCAGCCGCGCCTTCCGCATTGCCAACGCGACCGACACCGACTTCAGCCTCACCGAGCAGGGCCGCGTCTGGTGGGACGGCGCTGTCGTCGCCCAACTCGAACCCGGAACCTCGCCGCTGAAGCCCCGCGTCACGCTGCAGGCCGATGAACAGATCACGCCGACCGCATGGTCGCGCGCCGAAGCCCGGGTGCGCGAATGGGTTGAGAGCCGCATCGCGCATGTGCTGAAGCCGCTCTTTGAAATCCAGACGGCGCTCGACGCCGAAGGTGAGGCGGCTCTCCCGTCACAGGCACGTGGCTTTGCCTTCCGTCTCAGCGAGACGATGGGCGCGCTCGACCGCGAAACCGTGCGCATCGAAGCCGAACGCCTGCCGCCCACGGACCGCGCCGCTCTGCGCAAGCTCGGGGTCAAGTTCGCGCGCTTCTCAATCTTCATGCCCGCGTTGGTGAAGCCTGAGGCAGCGCGCCTCATGGGCCTCCTCACCGCCGTCAAAGCCGGGCTGACCCCCTTGCCGCGCCTGCCCAATGCCGGCCTCACCTCGGTCGCCACCGACCCGGCAGTGCCGATCCCCGTCTATGGCGCCACCGGCTACCGCGTGCTCGGCCCGCGCGCCGTGCGCCTCGACATGCTGGAGCGTCTCGGCGACACGATCGAGGCCAAGCGCGGCCCCGACAAGAAGCTGCCGCCCTTTGCGATTTCGCCCGACATGCTCTCGCTGCTTGGCTGCGCGGTCGAGGAGATGACCGGCGTCCTCCGCGCGCTCAGCTTCAAATCCGAAGCCGCGAAATCTGAAACAGGCGCCGACCTTCTCCTGTGGCGCCCCAAGCGCCGTAACGAACACGAACGCCCACAGCCCAACCGCCGCCCGCGGCCCCCAAGCGCCGCAGGCGAACAGACAGCCACTTCCGGCGACGCGAAGCCCGCCGACGGCGAAGCCAAAGCCGGGCGCCCCGAAGGCGAGCGCCGCCCGCGCCGCGACCGCCCGCGCCGCCGATCTGAAGGTCAGCGGCCTGAAGGTCCGCGTCCTGACGCCGCCGCTGCGCCAGCCATCGCAGCCGACGGTACTCCGTCCGCCACTGACGCCCCACGTCCCCCCAAACCAGACTGGCAGAAGCGCGATCGCGGCCCCCGTCCGCCGCGCGAGAGTAAGCCCTATGAGGGCCGCCCCGAGAACAAGCGTGACGATCGCCGCCCGCCTTCGCCACAGGCCCCGCGTCCCGAACGGCGCGAGAAACCGGCCGATCCCAACTCGCCCTTCGCGATCCTCGCCAAGCTCAAAGCCAATACCCAGGCATGAGTTCAGAAGGCGGCATTCGGCTCGACAAATGGCTCTGGTGCGCGCGGTTCTATAAAACCCGCACCCTCGCCGCCGATCTCTGCACCGCCGGTCGCATCCGCGTGAACGGCCGGAAGACGCAGAAGGCGCACTACGCCGTCAAACGCGGCGACGTCCTCACGCTGCCGCAGGGTGCCCAAGTCCGCATCGTCGAAGTCCTCGCCCATCCCGAACGCCGCGGCCCAGCCAGCGAAGCCGCAATGCTTTACGTCGAGCGCGAAGCCTGACGCCCCGCAGCACTTGCAGGATCGAGGCCTTCCCCCATCGGGGGAAGGTGGCCAACGGCCGGAAGGGGGCCGACCACAAGCTCCCCTCCTCCTCATCCTGAGGAGCGGCCGATGGGCCGCGTCTCGAAGGACGCACCCCGCTTAGCCCCGCCTTAACCCGGCGCGCACCAAATCATTCCGCATGAGCCCCGCCGCCACCCCGCTTCCGCCGCTGCGGCAGACGCTTCTTTTCGTCGGGCTCATCTGGCTTGCCTTCGCCGCCATCAGCCTCATCGTGCGCGGCGAGCATGCCCTCGCCACCTGGCCCGATCCCGACGACGCGATGCGTATGGTTGAGGTGCGCGATCTGATGGCCGGCCAAAGCTGGCATGACCTCCATCAATACCGCCTCGACCCGGCGCTGCCCGGCGGCGGTGTGACGATGCACTGGTCACGCCTCATCGATGCACCCCTCGTCACGCTCATCACCGTGTTGACGCCGCTCCTCGGCTCGAAAAGCGCCGAAGACGCCGCCATCCTCATCTGGCCGCTGCTCCCCGCTCTGCTGCTGCTCCCCGCGGCAGGCTTTCTCGGGTTGCGTATCTCGGGCCGCTCAGGCGGCATCCTCGCGACCATCGGCGCAGGCTTCGCCGCCTTCCTCGTCACGGTCTATGCGCCCGGCCGCATCGACCATCACAACATCCAGATCGCCCTCGCCGTCGCCGTCATCGCGTGTCTCGCCGCCGACGCGTCGAAACTGCGCCCCGCCATCCTAGCCGGTCTCTTCTCCGGCATCGGCCTCTCCATCGGCATGGAGACGCTGCCTTATCTCGTCCTCGGCGGCGTCGCGATGGCGCTGCGCTGGGTGTTCGATCCGCGCAGCCATCGCGCGCTCTTCCCCGCCTATGTCACCGCCTTCGCACTCGCCGCCGCTTTCGGCATGGCCGCCAGTTTCGCCCCTGACGACTGGCTGATCCCGGCCTGCGACACCGTCTCGCTGGTCTATCTCGGACCCCTCTTCGCAGCCGCGCTGATCGCCCAGCTCGCAACTTTCGCCGGCGCCACCGGAAAAAGCGCGCGCATCCTTGTCGTCGCGCTGACCGCCATCGCCTCGGTCGCCCTCGTCTATCTCCAGAACCCGGTCTGTCTCGGCGGTCCCTATGCCGCCGTCGACCCGCGCCTCTTTGCCGAGTGGATGGATCACATCCGCGAAGCGCGCTCGGCCTCCGATCTCATAGCCGCCAACCCTGTCAGCTTCTTCGGCATCTTCGCCATTCCGATGCTCGGCCTCTTTGCCGTGGCGGCGATCGGCGGGTGGCCCGCCCGCATCGCCGGCCTCGCCCTCGCCATCGCTGTCGGCCTCGCACTCTGGCAGGTCCGCACCCTGCCCTTCGCGGCCGTGCTCGGTGCCCCGATCCTCGCCGCCGCTGTCGCACGCGCCGCTCAGCGCACCGGGGGCGGCCCGCCCGCCTATATCCTCGCCGGGCTGGCAGCCAACCCCGTCATCGTCGTCGCCCTCGCCTCGATGCTGACCTTCAAGCTTTTCCCGCTGACACAGGCGCAGATTGACACGCGCACCAGCACTGCCGAAACCGCCTGCCTCAACCGCGCCGCCTACCAGCCGCTCGCCGCCCTCCCGCCCGGCCTCGTCCTCGGCAACATCGCTTTTGGTCCGCTGATCCTCGCCGAGACGCGGCACGCCATCCTTGCCGCGCCCTATCATCGTAACACCGCCGGCATCCTCGATGCCGTCGCCGCCCTAAGCGGCACGCCGGACGAAGCCAATGCCATCGTCGAGCGGCGCGGCGTCGCCTATCTCGCCCTCTGCCTCACCTCCAATGAGATGGCCGAGCGCCGCGCCGTCAACCCGGCCAATCTCTTCGACGCCCTGAAACGCGGCGATCTCCCGCCATGGCTCGAGCGCGTCGGCAGCGCGGACGCGGTCACGCAGGTGTTCCGCGTCCTCAAGCCCTGATTGCTTGATAACCGCCGCCCGGCCCCTTAGGTCAGAGCCATGTTCGACAAGATCAAGGCGCTGCTGCGCGAGGGCGGTCTCCGGACCGAGGGCCATGCCGCTTTCTCGGAGCGCGACATCGCTGTCGCCGCCCTGTTGCTCGAAGCCGCCGACACCGACGGCGACCATTCAGACGCCGAACACGCCGCTTTGCGCGATCTCGTCGTCACCAAGCTCGGCCACACGCCGGCCGCGGCCCTCCAGCTTCTGGAGGCCGCCCGCATTCGCCAGCGCGAGGCCGTCGAGCTCTTCCGTTTTACAGACGCCGCCCGGCGCGCGATGAATGAAACCGAACGCGGCGCTCTCGTTGAAATGCTCTGGGAGGTCGTCTATGCAGACGGCGTTCTCGACCCGTTCGAGGACCGTTTGATCCGCTCCGTCGCCGCACTTCTGCATGTGCCGGACCGCCTGCGCGCCGAGGCGCGCCAGCGCGTCGTGGCCCGCAAAACGGCAACGGGCACATGAAGGGGATGCGCTTGGGCGCCGAGGCACGCGATCAATGACCTATGTCGTCGCCGACGCTTGCATCAAGTGCAAGTACATGGACTGCATCGAAGTCTGCCCCGTGGATTGTTTCTACGAGGGCGAGAACTTCCTCGTCATTCATCCCGACGAGTGCATCGATTGCGGTGTGTGCGAGCCCGAATGCCCGGTTGAGGCCATTAAGCCGGACACCGAACCGGGCATGGAGCCCTGGCTGGAGCTTAACCGGAAATTCGCCCAGACCTGGCCCAACATCACCCACAAGGGCACCCCGCCGGCCGATGCCGACGACTGGGCCAAGGTCGATGACAAGCTGGAAGGCCATTTCAGCCCCGCCCCCGGCAAGGGCCTATGAGTCCCGGCAAGGGCCTGTGAGCAAGGCCGAGTGCCGTTAAGGTTTCGGTAAGGGCGCGTAAGCCCTTCCGCCGACACGGCTTTTCCTTAACCGAGCGTTCACCGACCTTGCCGGGCGAAGGGCTCGCAAAACCCGCCTCCGGGCAATTTTAACTATTCAATCAAGGGCTTAACGATTTTGGGGCTTCCCAAATCGTGAATTTGTGCTATATTGGTGACAGATCACATCACCTGACGCCCAAGGGTTTTCCGGCACGCCACCGCCCGGCGACGCGCCTCTGTCGCCGTGTTTTCTCGCAAATGCGAAAGCACCACCACCGCATGCAGGTTGCACGCGGATGGCGGCGCATTCACTGCGAGTTGGGTGCGCCATCAGGTGGTAAAATTTGTGCGGTATCCGGCTTCAAGACCGGAGCTGCGGGATGACAGAGCGGAGATGACCATGACTAAGGCAGCAGTAAAGTCCAAGAAACCCGCCGCGAAGCTGAAATCCGCGCTTAAGCCGGCCCCCAAGTCCCCAGTCAAGAAAGTATCAGCACCCGTGAAAGCGAAGACCGCGGTCAAAGCCGCTGCCAAGCCTGTCGCAAAGCCCGTCGCCGCTGCCGTCAAGGTAGCCGCGAAGCCCGTTATCGCTGCGGTGAAAATTGCCGCCAAGCCCGCCGCTGCGCCCGCGCCCGTGAAATCGGCTGCGCCCAAGCCCGTGGCCAAGGCCCCCGTTATGAAGGCCATTGACGCCGCGCCCGCCCCCGTCGTCACCCGCCGCGCCGACTTCAAGGTCGGCGACCACGTCGTCTATCCGGCGCACGGCGTCGGCCAGATCGTGCGCATCGAAGAGCAGGATGTCGCCGGCCTCAGGCTGGAACTCTTCGTCATCACCTTCGAGAAGGACAAGATGACGCTGCGCGTTCCGACCCCCAAGGCCAAGGCCATCGGCATGCGCAAGCTGTCGGGCACCGACACGGTGATGAGCGCCATGCAGACCCTTCGTGGCCGCGCCCGCATCAAGCGCACCATGTGGTCGCGCCGCGCCCAGGAATACGAAGCAAAGATCAATTCGGGCGATCTCATCTCGATCGCCGAAGTGGTCCGCGACCTGCACCGCGCCGGCGGCCAGCCGGAGCAGAGCTACTCCGAGCGTCAGCTCTACGAGGCCGCGATCTCGCGCATGGTGCGTGAAGTCGCCGCTGTCGAGCGCATCGACGAGGGCTCGGCCATGAAGCGCCTCGAAACCGCGCTTCTGAAAACCGCCGCCCTCGCCGCCCCGGTCGCAGCTCCCGTTGTCGCGCCGGCAGCCCCGGCCGCTGCCGCCTAACCGCAGCGACCTGAAACAAGCGAAAGGCCCGGTGGCAACACCGGGCCTTTTGCTTTTGGGTCTTACGAATTCACCCTTGGTCATGATCCTGAGGAGCGGCCACAGACCGCGTCTCGAAGGACGCATGCCATCAGCCCCAGCGCTCCATCCAAAACGCCCGGTGCCGTCTCAGGAAAGCAGGATCCGGCGCGAAGCGCTCCGGCAACCGCAAGTGCGGACGCGCGGCCTGCTCTAACTTGTCCCGCGTGACGCTTGAAATCTTTGGCGAGTAGCCGACGCGCAATTCGTCACTCAGGACAATATGCCCGCACTCAAACGCACGGTCGTGCAGGCGGTTGAGCAGCAATCCATTGCGCGGGTTCGTCCGCTCCGCCTTCTCCTCTGCCCAGGGCAGAATGTGACTGGCGATCAGCAGCTCCGGCGCGTCGATATCGGTCATCGCGCACCGGCTACCATAGGAGGTCATAATCATAGATCGGAAGAACTGCTGCCCCGAACGCGCCGTCGATTGAACGGCGATGTCGCGTCCTTCAGGGCGCATCACGAATTCAGCGGCCTCTCCGTCTGCCGCGAAAACTTGAGGTGTGAAGCTCTCTGGCAGCGGCAGAAACGCATCGGGGTTTCCAAAAACTTCTACCCAGACTGCTGCATCCAACTTGCTATGGTTTGACATTCCCTTTTGGGCCTTGGACGTGTCGAGCGCGGCGAAGTTCGTCAGCTTGAGCGCCAACGCGCTTGGCGTGCGCCCCAATCGTTCCGCAAGCGCGATGATGTCGCGATTTTTGCTATGCAGACGTCCAAACGGCGTCACGCAATAGAGCTTGATCGCCTCGATGATTTGCTCGCGTGTCCACCCATCGGTTCTCACACGACAAACCATCCGCGCTTGTCCGCGCGTTTCATGAGGCCGGCAAACACAGCCGCTTTGCAGAACGGTTCGCCTTCAGTGACAGGCTCGAACTCATGCAGCTCATGGTAAGCGTGATCGTCCTCGGTCCACTCATTCGGCCGCAGGGCCTTTAGGCCGACGCTTTCCGGCACAAACCAATCGCCGTCGATGAGATAAGGCTGGAGGTCCGCGCGGGTGATCGATCCGTCGAGGACGAAATAGCCCCAATACTTGTAGTTCGAGGCATCCCGATACAGATAACAAACACGGGTCATCATGGTGTCGAATCTCGCAAGAGATAAGACTCTAGCTCAGGTCGCTCCGAAATCGAGACCCCGTTCCGCCGGTCTTGATAATCGGCCAAATACACTTATATTCCTATAATCGAGCGTGCGGATAGTCCGGGCGCGGCGAAGGAAGTTTTGTGCCTTGAGCCGTCTCACCCCGTCCACAGCCCGCGTCGAAAAACCGACAAACGAATATCCGGGGGGAGGTGGAGGGGCTGCAAAAACCGACAAACGAATACGCGCCGCCCCACCCTCCAGCAAAAAGCGACAATTAAAGATGCTTTGTTTCGCGTTGGCGAAACATCGTGTCGTGGCCAAAAAGAAAGAGTGGCGACCCCGGAGAGATTCGAACTCCCGACCCGCTGCTTAGGATGCAGCCGCTCTATCCAGCTGAGCTACGGGGTCGCAACGCGCGCTCTATCGCATGGCCCGCTTGGCCGGCCAAGCCTTCCCCCCGCCGCCGCCCGGCCTATGCTCTCGCCATCAAAACATAAGGGAGAGACGCGCATGGCCTATGAAACCCTCATCATCGAAAAAGACGGTGCGATCGACCGCGTCACGCTGAACCGGCCCGAAAGCCTCAACGCCCTCAACCCGCAAATGGTCGACGATCTGCTCGACTATTTCGGCAAGCTCTATTTCGACCGCACCGTCCGCATCGTCACGCTGAAGGGTGCCGGCAAAGCCTTCTGCGCCGGGCTCGATCTTAAGGCCCGCAGCAATTCCGCAGGCGCAGCGGGCAACACTCGCGGCCCCGCCGACGGCCTCGTCTCGCAGCGCCGGATCAGCGAGATCGTCATGCGCATGCGCCGCTGCCCGCAACCGATCGTCTCGATGATTCATGGGCCAGCCTGTGGTGGCGGCTTCGCCATCGCCCTCGCCTCCGACATCCGCATCGCTGGACAGTCGGCGCGCATGAATGCCGCTTTCATCCGCATCGGCCTTTCGGCCTGCGACATCGGCGTCTCCTACTTCCTGCCGCGCCTCGTCGGCGTTTCCGTCGCGAGTGAACTGATGCTCACCGGGCGTTTCATCAATGCAGAGCGGGCGCTCCGCGTCGGCCTGGTCAGCGAAATCGTGCCCGACGATGCGCTGGAGAGCGCGGCACAAATCTACCTCGACGAGATGCTCACCACCTCGCCGCTGGGCCTTCGCATGACCAAGGAATGCCTCAACATGAGCGTCGATGCGGGCAGCCTGGAAGCCGCCATCGCGATGGAGGACCGCAACCAGATCCTCTGCGCCCAGACGCAGGATTTCGGCGAAGGCGTCCGCGCCTTCCTCGAAAAACGCGCGCCGGTTTACGCGGATCGCTAGCGCATGGTCCGCAGAAGTGGATGCCGGTTCTGCGAAAAGACCATGCGAAAAAAACTCTATTGGATGGGAGCAGAAGCCAGCGCCATCGCCCAATAGGGCTTGCCCGAGGCGGGCGAATAGACCAGCGCGAATCCAAGCCGCGTCATGCGCGGGTTCGACATGTTGCGCTCGTGCACCGGCGAGTGGATCCACCAGTCGAACATCTTCTCGGCAGTGCGGATGTTGCGGCCGATATTTTCGCCCGCATAAACATTGACCACCCGGTTGGCGATCAGCCGGTGGCCGAAATCGCCGACCACGTTGTGATCCATATAGTCGGCATCGGCCATCGCTTTGGCCTGCTGATAGGCGACCTCGGTCATCTGCGGATCGACGGCGAGCGGCCCGAGCCCGCGCTGGGCGCGATACTGGTTCAGCAGCGCCAGCGTCACCTGTGTCGGCTGCGCCGTCATCTGCTGGTCGATCACGCTCATCGCGCGCATGTCGGTGCCGAAATCGCCTGGTATGGCGCTGGCCTGCTGGACGCCTCCCTCTGCGGCGGCAGTTCCCGTCAGCATGACGGCGAACAGCGCCCCAACACGAAGGGCAGAACGAATGGTCATGGCAAAGTCCCCGATCAACCCGGAGATTTTGCCCACCCGCCCTTGCAGCGGGCTCAATGCCCGCTGCGCAATTTAGTTCGAATGCGACCTAAGCCGCCTTGGCAAGGCTCACATGCGCCGCCTCGGCCCGGCCCAGAAAGCCGGCCATATAGCCCACGATCATGGGCACGCCGTCCACCGGAAGGTCATGGCCCCAGCCGTCGATCAGCACGAATTCCGACTGCGGAATGCAGGCCGCCGTGTGGGCACCCGCCTGCCACGGGATCAGCGTATCCGACGTCCCGTGCAGCACCAGCGCTGGAAGCTTCAGTCCCTTCAGCCGCTCTGTGCGCGGCGGCGAGGCCAAAATCGCTGCATACTGGCGCAGCGCACCTTCGGGCTCATAGGCGCGATCATAGCTCGCCCCGGCCTGCGCGGCGATCACCGCCTCGTCATAGGCCCAGCGGGTCGAGGCATAGACACGCCGGTTCTTCACCGCATGCGCCACCACATCGGCCCGTGCGGGCGAGGCCGGTGCCGTGATCAGCGCCGCCTGTGCCTCAGGCGTCGAACGCGGCAGCGAAGGATCGCCTGTCGTGGAGAAGATCGAGATCAGCGACCGCGTCTTTGCTGGATGATTCAACGCCACCAGCTGCGCGATCATCCCGCCCATCGAAGCGCCCGCGATATGCGCGCTCTCAATGCCCAGCGCATCGAGCAATCCTGCTGCGTCCGCCGCCATATCGGAGAGCTTGTAGGGAACAGCCGGCGTTTCGCCCCTCGACACCGCCGCCGCGACGTCGCGCGCCGATGGCACCCCGCTGAAGCGCTGCGACAGGCCCACGTCACGATTGTCAAAGCGAATGACGCGATACCCGGCCTCAACCAGAGCGTCGCGGAAGCGCGGCGTCCACGACGTCAACTGCGTCCCGAACCCCATAATGAGCAGCAGCGGCGCGCCGTCATCCGGCCCTGCGATATCGTATTCCAGCGAAGTGCCGTTTGCGGTGATCTGCGCCATGGCTCAGGCCGCCTCCGCCTTGCTCTCGACGCGCGTCAGGAAGCCGCCGATATGAGTCATGAACTGATCCATCAGCGCATCAGTGAAGTCATGGCCCATGCCGGGGACACCGACGAATTCCGAGCCGGGGATCGACTCAGCAGTGTCCTTGCCGCCCGAGATCGGCACCAGCGGATCGGCCTCGCCATGCAGTACCAGCGCGGGGCATGACACGTTCTTCAGGATTTCGTGGCGCGGCTCCGACGACAGGATCGCCACAAGCTGGCGGCCGACCCCTTCGGGATCGTACGGCCCGCGGTCCACAACGCCTTCGGCCAGCGCCTGGATTTCGGCTTCGCTCGCCGGGAAGCCGGGTGAGCCGATGGTCCGGAACATCTTCTTGAAATGCGCGATGCGGTCTTCGCGACCGGGGCTGGCCGGCGGGGTGATCAGCGCCGCCGAAATTTCAGGCGCCGCCTGCGGCAGGCCGGGGCGGCCGGTCGTCGACATGATCGAAACGAGGCTGCGCGCACGGGCACCATGCTTGGCCGCCACGATCTGCGCGATCATCCCGCCCATCGAGGCGCCCACGATATGCGCTGTCTTGATATTCAGCGCGTCGAGCAGGCCCACCGTATCGGCGGCCATATCGTCGAGCACGTAGGCGGCGTTCTTGTTCACCTGACCCGACATCGCCGCCATCATCGCCGCGCCGATATCCGGCGCACCCTTCTCGGTCAGACGCGTTGAAAGGCCGATATCGCGATTGTCGAACCGGAGGACCCGGAACCCCTCGCCGACAAGGCCCTCGACGAACTTCATCGGCCACATCGTTAACTGGCCGGAAAAACCCATAATCAGCACGACAGGCGGATCGCCCGCCTTGCCGTGGTCGTCATACTCAAGCGTCAAACCATTGGACTGGACCTGGGGCATCGTTTCCTCACGTTTCTTGTTGAATAGCCTGGGGAAAGGCTAGCAGCGGCCAACGGCGCTGCCCAGAGGCTGCTGCAGCATTGACAGGAACCCGCGGCCCGCTATCTCTGCGGCCCCTTTTCCGCCCGTCCCAAGGCCCTCCCCGTGCGGCGCGATTTCCAGAGCCTCAGCCGGCAGACCTATGACGTCCTCATCATTGGTGGCGGCATCACGGGCAGTTGCATCGCCCGCGACGCCGCCATGCGCGGCCTCAAGGTGGCGCTCGTCGAAAAGCGCGATTTCAGCCACGCCACCAGCGCCGCCAATTCCAAGCTCGTCCATGGCGGCCTCCGCTACCTCAAGAACTTCGAACTCGGCCTCGTGCGCGAGTCGCTGCGCGAGCGGCGCATCTGGCAGCGCATCGCGCCGCATCTCGTCTATCCCCTGCCCTTCCTCGTCCCCCAGCCTGCCGACAAGCGCGGCACGCTGACCCTGCGCATCGGGCTCTCGCTCTATGACTGGCTGAGCTTTGATCGCACCTGGCTCGACGACAAAGATCAGCGCCTGCCCGGCCATCGGGGCGTAAAAAATGACGAGCTGAAATCCCGCGCCGCCATCGCTTCCGACAGCGGTTACCCGACCGCCATCGAATATCACGACTGCCAGATGTACGCGCCCGAACGCCTCGGCCTTGCGTGCCTCCAGGACGCAGCGGCGCGCGGCGCTGTCGTCGTCAACTACGCCGAAGCCACCGAGCTGGGGAAAGACAATACCGGCGCCGTCACCGGAGCGACGGTCTGCGACCTCACGACCGGCACCGAGCTCCGCATCGCCGCCCGCGTCACCGTCAATGCCGCAGGGCCATGGGCCGACGGCGTCATGGCAATGGCGCAGGACGGCGCCCCCTCGCACCGCCTTATCCGCGCCAAGGGCATCCACCTCATCACCCGCGCCCTCACCACGGGCAACACCGCGCTTGCCATGTTCGTCGGCAGCGGCCACTTCTTCGTCCTGCCCTGGCGCGGCCATTCAATCATCGGCACCACCGACGATGTGTTTGAAGGCTCGCCGGATTCCGTGACGCCGACCGACGCCGACATCGGCAAGATGATCGCCGCGGTGAATGTGGGCCTTCCATCCGCCAATCTCACCCGCGCCGACGTGATCCACGCCTATGCCGGCGTCCGTCCGCTGATCGACGAAAGCGCCCCGGGCGCGGAGGGCGCCAGCTACAAGAAAAGCCGCAAGGCCGAGATCATCGACCACACCGAAGACGGCGAGCCCGGCCTCTATTCCGCGCTCGGCGGCAAATGGACCACCTCACGCCATGTCGCAGCGCAGGCCGTCGACATGATCGAAAAGCGTCTCGGCCGCCGCGTGAAGCGCGCCAAGACCGACCGCGTGCCGCTCGGCGGTGAAAGCACCGGCAATTTCGCGCAGTTCGTCGCGGCGCTGCAGGCGACCCACAAGCTCACCGACCCGGCCGTCCTCGCCAATATCGCGCGCAATTACGGCACCGCCGCCGAAGAGGTCATCGCCGCCGCCAAAGGCGATCACGCGCTGCTCGAGCCGCTCTCACCGGTCCTCCCCGATTGCGGTGCCGAAATCGTCTATGCCATCCGCCGCGAGATGGCCCTGACGCTGGAAGACGTCCTATTTCGTCACACCGGCATCGGCACGCTCGGCCATCCGGGTGACGCCGTCGTCACCCGCTGCGCCGCCCTCATGGCCGCCGCGCTTCACTGGACGCCTGACGAGACCGCGCGCCAGATCGCCAGCGTCACCGCTCACTTTCACTGGGGCCCAGTCCTGTCGGGAACCGCGGCGTGACGGTCATCGCCATCGTCAATCCCGCCTCCGGCGGCGGTCGCACCGCCGCCAGGCTTCCCGCCATCGCCGAAGCCCTGAAATCCGCCCTCGGGCCGGTCGAAATCCGGCAGACCACGCGGCAAGGCGACGGCGAAAACCTCACCCGCACTGCGCTTCAGGCCGGCGCAACCCGCATCATCGCCATCGGCGGCGACGGCACCCTCAACGAGGTCGTCAACGGCTTCTTCAGCGACGGTTTACACGTTGCACCCGCCGCCGAATTCAGCTTCGCGATGAGCGGCTCCGGCGGCGATTTCCGCAAAACCTTCAACGCCCCCGGCGACGTTATCGCGGCCATTACGGCGCTGAAAACCGCTACCCCCCGCCCGCTCGATCTCGGCCGCGTCAGCTTCACCGGCGACAGCGGCGAAACCGTTGCCCGCTATTTCGTCAACATCGCCAGTTTCGGGCTTTCCGGCGAGGTCGTCACCCGCGTCAACCGCGCCCGCATCGCCAAATGGCTCGGCGGGCCATTTGCCTTCAAATGGCATTCGACGATGGCCGCCCTGCGCTTTCGCCCCTGGAAAGTGCGCCTCACAGTCGACGACGTATACGACCAGACCCTCGCGCTCTCGACAGTCGCCATCTCCAATGGCCGCTTCTTTGGCGGCGGCATGATGGTCGCCCCGGGCGCCGATCCCGGCGACGGCCTCTTCGATGTCGTCGTCATCGCCGAAACCAAAACCCGCGCCATGATCGCCCGAATGAACGACATCTACACCGGCGCGCACATCGCCAACCCCTCGGTCACCGTGGTCCGCGGCCGCCGCGTCACCGCATCACCAGCTCCCGATCAGCCCGCCCCGGTCTATGCCGAACGTGATGGCGAGGGCGGCATGCGCCTGCCCGCCACTTTCGACATTCTGCCCGGTGCCCTGACGCTTCGTATCTGAGGTTACACATGACCCTCGACCGCTCGACGCTGCGCTGGAACGGCTGGGGCTTCGCCCGCCACGAAGACAATTTCGCCGATGCCACCCGCCTCTGGCCGTTCCTGGCAGAAGCGCTCGGCACCCCCGATCTGCCCCACACCCCGGCAAAAACCCTCGCCGAATCCACCCTCGCACCCTCGACCCTCGCCTTCGGCGATCTCGCGCCCTTCCAGCAAGCCGGCTGCGAGATCGGCATGACCCCCGAAGACCGCGCCTTTCACACGCGCGGCGATAGCTATCGCGACTTGCTCGATCTGCGCGGCGGCAAGCTCGATCCGGCTCCCGACGCCGTCATCTACCCGAAGGATGCCGCCGCCTGTCAGCGCGCCATCGAACTTGCCGACAAGGCCGGCCTCGCCCTCGTGCCCTTCGGCGGCGGCACCAGCGTGGTCGGCGGCGTCTCGCCGCTTAAGGGCAGTCATCGCGGCGTTCTCGCCATCGACACCACGAAACTCGATAAGCTGATCTCCGTCGACCGCGCGTCGCTCCGCGCCACAGCCGAAGCCGGCATCTACGGACCCTTCCTGGAGCAAAAGCTGAACGCCCAGGGCGTAACCCTCGGGCACTACCCCCAGAGCTTCGAATTCTCGACCCTCGGCGGCTGGATTGCGGCACGCGGCGCGGGCCAGCAATCCAACCGCTACGGCAAGGCCGAGGAATGGCTGGTCTCGGCACGCCTCGCGACCCCCAAGGGACCCTGGGCAACCGAAGCCTTCCCCGCCTCCTCCGCCGGTCCCCGCCTCACCGACCTCGTCGCAGGCTCCGAGGGCACGCTCGGCCTGATCACTGAGGCCACCTTTCAGGTCCACGAACGCCCCACGGCACGCGACTACCGCGCCTATCTTTTCCCCTCATTCGAGGCCGGACGCGAGGCCATCCGTCACATCATCCAGGCCGACATCCCGGTCTCGTCACTTCGCCTTTCCGACGAAGATGAAACCCACTTCTTCGGCGCCCTGTCACGCCTCACCAGCCCGCCGAAAACCGCCCATAAACTGCAGGACGCCTACCTGAAACTCCGCGGTTTCGGCGGCGCCAGGTGCGCCCTCATCGCCGGTGCCGAGGGCGATGAGGGCCTTGTCGCCTACGCCCGCAGCGCCATCGCCACCATCGTCCGCAAACACGGTGCCCTCGCCGCCGGCACATCCCCCGCCAAAAACTGGCTCAAAGGCCGCTTCCACGGCCCCTATCTGCGCGATCCGCTGATGGATCGCGGCCTCGGCGTCGACACGCTCGAGACCGCCGCCTCTTGGGCCGACATACCCAAACTCTATTCAGCGGTGCGCGCGGCACTCCTCGAAACCACCAGGAGAGTCAGCGAAAACGGCGCGCACGGCATCTGCCTCGCCCATATCAGTCACTCCTATCGTGACGGCGCGAGCCTCTACTTCACCTATCTCTGGCCTCGCTCCACAGGCGGCCTCGATGCTGAAATCGCCGAGTGGCACGCCATCAAGTCCGCCGCCTCGGATGCGATTGCCACCAACGGCGGCACCATCTCGCACCACCACGGCGCGGGCACCGATCACGCAAAGTGGATGGCCGACGAAAAAGGCGCGACCTCGATGGCCGTGCTGCGCGCCCTGAAGGCCGAGCTCGACCCAAACGGGATCATGAATCCCGGCAAGCTGGGTCTGTGACGCGGCTTGTGGCGATGACCGATCGTCACTTCGCGTGGGCGATGGGCGCTGGTGACGAAAATTGTGAGGGCCTTCGCCTACCGCCCGGCAACCTTGAGGCGCCCGATGTTCTAGCCTGGCTTCAGCGCACGTCGAGCGACATCGCTGGAGTCACAGGAACAGCCTGCTGGCTCATTGTTGACAATGACGAGGCCGTCGGCCTCATCAGTTTTAAGACACGGCCCGTCAACGGCCTTGTCGAAATCGGGTATGGCGTTTCTGAAAGCCACCGGGAAAAAGGTCACGCGACCAGTGCTGTGGCGCTGATCGCCGCTGAGGCGGCCCTGCTGGGACTCCGCCTCACGGCCGAAACCTTCACAGCCAACATAGCCTCGTCTGCAGTGTTGCTGAAGAACGGCTTCGAGACTGTCGGCAGCCGTATCGACGAGGATGAGGGGCCAATGAGCTTGTGGCGCCAATCGCCCTAGGCGAGCGCGTTCGCCATCGCCTTGCCGGCCTCGCGCAGCGCCTGACCAGCCTGCGGCACCAGCCCGGCCATGCCGAGGAAACCGTGAATCATGGTTTCGAACTCGACAAAGTCGACCGCGACACCGGCAGCTTTCAGCTTGGCCGCGTAAGCCTTGCCCTCGTCCTTCAGAGGGTCGAACCCGGCGACCAGCACGTAAGCCGGCGCAATGCCTGAGACATCCTTCGCCGCCAGCGGCGACACGCGTGGATCGTTCACGTCAGCGCCTGCCGACAGATACTGTTCGCAGAACCAGTCCATCGACGCCTTCTCCAGGAAATACCCAGTCGCAAGATCGTGCATCGAAGCTGTATCCGCCCGGGCCTGCGTCACCGGATAGAACAGCACCTGATAGCTGACGTTCGGACCGCCCTTCGCCTTGGCGTGTAACGCAACGGCCGCCGCAAGATTACCGCCCGCGCTGTCGCCCGCGACGGCGAGCCGGTTCGGGTTGATCGAATAATCGCTCGCATTCGCCTCGGTCCACACCAGCGCCGCATAGGCATCGTCGAAGGCGGCGGGAAACTTGTTTTCGGGGGCGAGGCGATAATCCACCGCCACGACGCGGCAGCCGCTTTCATTAGCGAGCTGGCGGCAGATGCCGTCATGGGTGTCGAGATCGCCGATCACCCAGCCGCCGCCGTGATAAAAGACGCAGGCTGGCGTCACACGGCCTGCCAGTCCTACAGGCGTATAGATACGCGCGGCGAGCGGGCCGCCGGGGCCGGGAATCTCGACCGAGTCCACCTTGCCGATCGGCACGCCCTTGGGCTCGAACACCTCGCGCATGTCCAGGAACATCGTCCGGGCCTGAGGCGCGCTTACTTCCCAAAGCTTCGGAGCTGGATTGGCGGCCATCTGTTTGATGATGGCGTCGATGGTAGCGTCGAGCATGGCGTCCCCACTTATCGCGGAGACCTGTCTATCATGCTCCGGCGCTTAGTGAAGCGTCGGACGCTTCAGCGGGTCGAGCCGGCCCGCAATCATGTCGGATGCGACAGAGCGCAGCATTCGCCACAACTCGGCGCGTTCATCGTCGCCCTGCAGGTCGAGTTCGGCGATGGCGCGGTCAGCCCATTGGAGGGCGTCCGTTCCGTGCGCGTCGATCAGCCAATAGGCAAGATCCTGAAAGTCCCCGGCATTCAACATGGCGATCTCCCGACGATCCCCGTTACGCTTGGGAATTTTGCCATGAGGGAAAAATGGGACCGCGAAGGTTTCCCGTTCGTTAACGCGCCATCAGCCGGACGACGTCGTCTCCGACCGCGATATTGCCGCCACGCAGGACGATACAGCACACACCGCCACGCCAGCCCGGCTTCAGAGCCGCCATGAGGCCGGGTGCTGCCTTCTCCATGAGATTGCACGGGGTTGTTTCTTCGGTGACTTCCAGAAGCGTTTCGCCGACGGCGATCTGTGCGCCCCTGTCTTGCGCCGCATCCATACCGGCGATCAGCAGATTGGCGCGCCGGGTGATCCAGGGCAGCGGGCGGCCGAGATCGGCGCAGGCCGCCACCCAGCTTTCCTCGAAGAGCAGCGTGATCTGGCGTTTCGGGAAATGGCCGCGCGCGTCGCATATAATCCCTTTCGGCACCGAGATTTCCGCAAACATCGTCTCGCGTATCGCCCCGCCTTTACGCGCAGCATAGGCGATGCTGGCGAGCTTCCCGTTCACGCGGCGGCCCTGTGCGCCTCGGCGGCGGCGATCAATGTCGCGGGCTCTTCGTCGAGTTCAGAGAGGCTGGAGACCAGCGCCTCAGCCCGCGCCAGCCGCTTGCGCTTCACGAAACGCGCCGGATCGCGCGCCACGATTTTCAGGAAAATGCGCGTCCCCGGCTGCTCGGGCGTCAGGCTGACGATCTCGCTCCACGGGATCGCCGCCCCAAGGCGAACGTCGTGATAACCGCGCGCGTCGATGGTCAGCACCGGCGCATCGGCCTTGCGCACGCGCATCGCACGCCAGACGCGCGAGGCACCGTACAGAGCGGCCAGCACGCCGCCAACGGTCAGCGGCAGCGCAAGCCAGGGCACGATCGAGCCCATCACCAGCCCGAAATAGAAGATCACGAGCCCGCCGGTGAAGGCAGCGGTCCACCACACCACGCCGATGGTCGCGACCCAGGGCAGTATCCGCACCGACATCTCTGCCGGCGCATTCGATGCCTCGGCTCGCTCGTCCACGGACTCAACACTCAACGCTGCATTCCCCCATCCGGCGCTCATACCACGATGACATCGCCATCGGGCGTTGCGGCATAGAGCTTTTCTACCAGAGCGTGGCGGCGCTCAAGGGTCGCACGCTGGTTCACATAGCCTTTATCGGTGATCTCGTTGCCGTCGATGGACGGCGGCTCGACCATCAGGATCACGCGGGCAATGCGCGCGGACGAGCCGCCCGCCTGTTTGTTGTGCGCGGCCAGATGGCTCTTGAGAAAGTCGCGGACCGGCATGGAGGCCAGCACTTCGGCGATCGGCGCGTCAGAGGACAGGCCGGACATCTCGCGCGCCGCCGAAAGGTTCGGCCAGGCGAGTAGCCCGATCGCCGCTTTGTCGTGTCCTGCAACGACGGCATCCTGCAACAGCGGCGTCGCCGCAGCCAGGACGTCCGTTCGCAGCGTGCCGACAGAAACCCAGGTGCCGGACGTCAGCTTGAAGTCCTCCGTCACGCGGCCATCGAAGACGAGGCCCTGATTGGGATCGCTCTCGTCGACGAACTTGGCGGCATCGCCAAGTTTGTAAAAACCCTCTTCATCGAAGGCTTCTTTGGTGAGGTCGGGCTGGTTGAGATAGCCCGGCGTCACGGTCGGGCCTTTGATGCGAACTTCGAGCTTCTGCCCGTTAGGCACGAGCTTGAGCGTCAGGCCCGGCAACGGCAGACCGATCAGGCCTACGCGGTCGGTAAGCCAGTTCACGACGGTGACGCCTTGCGTCTCCGTCGCGCCATACATGGTGGTGAAGCCGAGCCGCATTCCCGTTTCGGCAATTGCGAGCGCCTGCATCCGGTCGGAAATATCCTGGCTCAGCGTCGCGCCGCCATAGCCCATATATTTGAGCTTGGCGAAGAAGCAGGCGCGCAGCTTCTCGTCCTTCTCCATCGCATCGGCCAGCATCGCAAAGGCGATGGGCGCGCTGCCGAAGACGACGGGCGATACTTCATAAAGATTGCGGATCGTCTCGTTGAACATTCCTGGAATCGGCTTGCCCGCGTCCAGATAGACAGTGCCCCCCGCATTCAGATTGCCGTTAAAGCCGATATTGCCGGCCGAGATATGATTCCACGGCATCCATTCCAGGCTCTGCGGCGGATCGTTGGGATCGGGCGCTTCAGACCGCAGCGTCTCCTGACCGGCGATCACCGCGCACATCATGCGCTGGGTCTGGATCACGCCTTTCGGCATGCCGGTGGATCCCGAGGTGAAGAGATACTTGCCGATCGTATCGTGCGTGATCTTGTCCATAGCGGCCGCGACGGCTGGGCCGACATTGGTTTGCAACAGGCTATCATACGAGGTCTGCTCAATGCCCGTCGCCGGGAGCACCGTCACCACCTCCACGCCCTCCAGCTTCAGCGCCGTCAGCGCCTTGGCATAGAGCGGCCCGTGATCGGCGAAGACCATTTTCGGCTTCACCAGATTGAAGACATGTTTCAGCTTGCCGTGATCGCCCGACATCAGCGAGTAGGCGACCGAGACCGGCGCGACCGGCACACCCGCCTTCATCGCGCCGAGCATCATCACCATGTGCTCGATGGAATTGGACGAGAGGATCATCACCCCGTCGCCCTGCCCCATGCCGCGATCGAGCAGCGCCTGCGCGACCTGGTTGGCCTTCGCGTTCGCCTCGCCATAGGTCATGAAGCGCCAGGCACCGGTCTTCAGATCAGCGCCCACTTCACGCTGCGCAATGAGATTGCGCGCGGGGTGCTCGGCAGCACGCTCTTCCAGCAGATGCGGGATCGAGCGGTGCATCGGGCCGAGTTCATAGTCGCTCGAGATCAACCAGGTGCCGTCGGCACGCTTTTCGGCGCGGGTCCTGGGCGGCAGCATGGGCAGAGGCTTGAACGGGGGCAGATCGGCCGGATTGACGGCGATGTTCATGTCATTTCCTGGGTGCTTTTTGATGTCGTTATAGCGTCACGATACCGCAACGGCAGCCGCCGGGGAAAGCGGAGCTGCGCCCGGATTTCATGCTGCATTGCGATGTGGTTAGGCCCCGCTCTTGCGAGCCCGTGTCGCCTCCTGTCTGTTACGCCCACAAAAATTCAGGAGGAACAGCCATGCGTGCAGCAGTCTTCAAGGGCGCAGACCGTAAACTCGAGATCGAGACGATTGACGATCCCAGGCCCGAACCCCACCAGCTTCTGCTGAAAGTCCATCACTGCGGCGTCTGCGGGTCGGACCTGCACATGACCGAGGCGCATTCGATCTCCAACCTGCCGCCCGGCAGCGTGATGGGCCACGAATTCTCGGGCGAGATCATCGAGATCGGTTCCGCCCTCAAGGGCAAGTTCAAGACCGGCCAGCGGGTTGCGGGCTTTCCCTATATCCAGTGCGGGGTCTGCGAGGCCTGCACCCGCGGCGACTCAACCTTTGGTGCCTGCACCGGCGCGAAGGGTATCGGCCTTGGCCAGCACCATGGCGCGTACGCCGAATACGTCACCATCGGCGCAAATGGCGCGCATGCGCTGCCCGATATCGTGTCCTCGGAAGAAGGCGCGCTGATCGAGCCGCTTTGCGTGGGGCTGCACGCCGTCGATATGGCGAAAATGGAACGCGGCGCGACCGTGCTGGTGATCGGCGCAGGCCCGGTCGGGCTTGCTGTCATGCTGTGGGCACGGTTCCTCGGCGCCCGGCATGTCATCGTGTCGGAGCGTGCCGAGACCCGCAAAGCCACCGCCGCAAGGTTCGGCGCGACCGATGCGATCGATCCGAACCAGTCGCTCACTGCGCAAGTCATCGCCATCGCCGGCAAAGGCCCCGATATCATCTTCGAGTGCGTCGGCGCGCCGGGCATGATCAACGGCGTGATGATGGACGCGCCGCGCGGCGCGAAGATCGTGGTCGCCGGCGTCTGCCAGCAGATGGATCAAATACTGCCCATCATGGGCATCGTGAAAGAGCTGACGCTGCAATTCGTGCTCGGCTATCGCCCGGCCGATTTCGACTATGTCATCGAGATGATCGCCAAAGACCGCGTCGAGGCGAAACACATGATCACCGATCGCGTGACGCTGGACCAGCTGCCCGACGCATTCGAAGCGCTGCGCGAGCCGACCACGCAGTGCAAGGTGATGGTTGGATTTGAATAGAAACTGTCATCCCGGGCGAAGGCGCAAAGCGCCGCAGACCCGGAACCCAGAGCGGCGGGCGCTATCGTTTGCGGCTCTGGGTCCCGTCTCAGGCCGGGATGATAAAACAGGGAGACGCTCGTCTTGAAAATGTCCCACCGCCTCACCGCGTTCAATACGGCGACTGCCAGCGAGAACAAGATCCACGACGACACCGTCGCCGCGCGCTTCGGGTTCACTGGCGGACTGGTGCCGGGCGTCGATGTGTTTGCCTATATGGCGCATGCGCCGGCCGCGCTGTGGGGCATGGACTGGCTGACCGGCGGCGGGATGCAGACGCGTTTCGACAAGCCCGTCTATGACGGCGACGAGACGCTGGTGAGCGCCAATGAGAGCGGCCCCGACACCATCGCCATCGAGGTGACAGCGCGCGGCGGCAACTGCGCGACGGGCAGCGCCTGGCTGCGTGATACCGGCGACGAACCTGCCGCCGTTGCAGCAGCGGCGATGCCGGATCTGGAGACGCGGCCCAAGGCCTCGATGACGAGCCTCATGCCGGGGCAAATTCTGGGCGTGATAGATGAGGTCTATACCAAGGCCGAGGGCGCCAAGCACCTCAGCGATGTGCGCGAGGATGCGGCGATCTTCGAGGGCGGCGCGATCTGTAATCCGGGTTGGCTGCTGCGCCGCGCGAACTACATCCTGGCGCTGAATGTGAAGCTCGGCCCTTGGATCCACGTCGAAAGCCGTATCCGCAACCATGCCCTGCTGCGTGACGGTGAGCCGGTGCAGGCGCGCGCCATCGTTGCCGAGAATGTCGAGAGCAAGGGCCACCTCATCGTGACCCTCGATTTCGAGATCGCCAGCGGCGTGCGGCGCGTGATGAGCGGCCGCCATTGGGCGATCTATGAGCCGCGTCAGGTGCGCGGCCTCAGCTAGCTTTCAAGCGTTTCCAGAAAGCGCTCGGCATCGCTTGCAATCTCGTGCCGGCGCTCAGGGGTCATTTTAGCCAGATTGCGATACGGCATGCCAAGACGCGGATTGCCTTCCAGCGTCGCCGTATTGCGGCTGAGAAAATCCCAGTAGAGATAGTTGAACGGACACGCCTTCGGCCCCGACTTCGCCTTAACGTCATAGGCGCAACCACTGCAATAATTCGACATGCGGTCGATATAGGCGCCGGATGCGGCGTATGGCTTTGATGCGAGATATCCGCCGTCCGCCCACAGGATCATGCCGTGGACGTTCGGCAGCTCCACCCAGTCATAGGCATCGGCATAGACGACAAGAAACCAGTCCTCGACCTCGGCCGGCGCGATGCCCGCCAGCAGCGCAAAATTGCCGAGGACCATGAGGCGCTGGATGTGGTGCGCGTAGGCATGCGCCTTGGTTTCCGCAATGCATTGCCTGAGGCAATTCATCTCCGTCTCGCCCGACCAATAGAACCACGGCAAAGGGCGCACGGCGTTAAGCGCGTTGGTCTGCGCATACGCCGGCATCTTCAGCCAATAGAGCCCGCGCACATATTCGCGCCAGCCCAGGATCTGGCGGATAAACCCCTCCACGGCGTTCAGCGGCGCGCGCCCTTCCGCCCACGCCGCCTCCGCTGCGGCGCAGACCTCGCGCGCGGTGAGCAGCCCGGCGTTCAGCGCGGGCGACAGCAATGAATGATGCAGGAAGGCCTCGCCCTCTTTCATCGCATCCTGATAGTCGCCGAACCCGGACAGCGCCGTGTCGATGAAATGATCGAGCGCCTTCAGTGCATCGGCCCGCGTCACCGGCCAGCCGAAGGCTTCCAGATCGCCGAAGTGGCCGGCGAAACGCGTTGCGACCATGTCGGCAACGTCGCGCGTAATCGCATCGGGCGGAAACCGCTTGCGGCGCGGCGGTGTGTAGCTGGCGGGCAGTTTCTTGCGGTTCTCGCTATCGTAGTTCCATTCGCCGCCCGCCGGCTTGTCGCCCGCCATCAGGATGCCAGTGGAGCGGCGCATTTCGCGGTAGAAAAACTCCATCCGCAACTGCTTGCGCCCCTCGGCCCAGGCGGCGAATTGGCCGAGCTTGCAGAAGAAGCGATCATCCTCCAGCATCTGGATGGGCACGCTAAATTCTGCGCCCCAACTGTCAATCATCTGGCGGACACGCCACTCGCCGGGCTCTGTCACGACGACGCGGTCCGGCTTGTGGCGGCGGATGGCGCGGGTCAACTCGCCGGTGAAGCTGCCCGTATTGGCCGGATCGTCGAGCGCGATGTAGTCGACGGTAATGCCTTCGGCCCGCAGATCTGCCGCGAAGTGCCGCATGGCCGAGAGGATGAAGACGATCTTCTGCTTGTGGTGGCGGACATAGGTGGTCTCGTCCGCCACCTCGGCCATCAGCACGACGTCGCGTTTGGGATCGATCCCTTTAAGGCTTGAGAGATCGCGCGTGAGTTGGTCGCCGAGAACGAAACGGAGCGTTTTCATGCGCCCGATACGCGCTCTGTAGTCATGTAGACCATCGTCTCGCCTGGATAATATCCAGAAAAGCTGCCGATGCGCGTGAACCCGGCGGCGGTATAGGCGTGGATGGCGCGCGGGTTCTGGTGATCGGGATCGATCTGAACCCGCACGACGTCGGATAGCGTAAAAAGATGCGCAATCATGGCCCGGCAGAGGGCGCGGCCGTGACCCAGTCCACGCCGCGCGCCCAGAAACATGTCGAGCCCGTAAGTCTCTTTCGGTACGCCGAATGCATCCCAGAACGGCTCGGCATTGGCATGATATGTTTGTTGAATGATGCGGCGACCACCG
>Ga0105044_10001153_pt1 | contig 34855 bp, 33 predicted proteins | sample MAT01_FD_78092 | JGI IMG/M metagenome (GOLD analysis project Ga0105044, IMG submission 78092) | Freshwater microbial communities from Lake Fryxell liftoff mats and glacier meltwater in Antarctica - MAT-01 | ecosystem: Environmental > Aquatic > Freshwater > Ice > Liftoff microbial mat | place...
AATGCGATATTTTTAGTCATTGTTTCCATTTTGTTTGGCCTTTCGGCAAATCCCATTCTAAGCCTTTTCACACAAGAGGAAACCGTGATGCATATAGGAAAGTCAGGGCTGCAAATCATCTGCATCGGCTACATATTCTTTGCTTACGGTATGGTGGTGGGGCAGGCTTTCAATGGTGCAGGAGATACAAAAACACCACTTTTCATCAGCCTTTTCGTATTTTGGCTCGTACAAATTCCGCTGTCCTATTGGTTGTCCATCAACATGGACTGGGGTGTCGACGGCGTATTCTTCAGTATTGCTTTCTGTCACTCGCTTTACGCAGTCATTGCCATTTATCTTTTCCGGAAGGGCAAATGGAAACTGGTGAAGGTGTGAAATTCTCAAATGGTTATAAATATGTTCAATCCGAAAATGAAATCCAAGTGCGCTGCACCAGATGAGATTTACGCCAAAAAAATAGCCCGCAGAAAAATCTGCGGGCTTCTTCTATATTTTCAGCTTTTGAAGTTATCCACCAAAATCATCAAAAGAAACATTCTCAGGTGGCACGCCCCAATCATCTACCATCTTCAGAACGGCAGCATTCATGAGCGGCGGTCCGCAGAAATAAAATTCAATGTCCTCCGGAGCTTCATGTTTTTTAAGGTACTGATCTATCACAGCCTGGTGAACAAATCCTTTAAAGCCATCGCCGTCGGGATCATCCAAATCCTTTCTCACCTTCCAATTGTCATCAGGTGCAGGCTCAGAAAGCACGATGTTGAAAGTAAAGTTTGGAAATTCTTTTTCGATGGCCCTGAATTCTTTCAGATAGAAAAGTTCGCGCTTGGATCGGCCACCATACCAGAAACTCACCTTGCGGTTGGTTTTCAACGTATGGAAGAGGTGAAAAAGGTGTGAGCGCATAGGCGCCATTCCGGCTCCACCCCCGATGTACAACATTTCGGTCTCGTTTTCCTTGATAAAAAATTCACCATAAGGTCCTGATATCGTGACCTTGTCGCCCTTTTTACAACCGAATACGAATGAAGAGCAAATCCCTGGATTCACATCCATCCATTGGTTCTTGGCACGGTCCCAAGGTGGAGTAGCGATACGGATGTTAAGAATGATGATATTTCCTTCAGCCGGGTGATTGGCCATGGAATAAGCACGAAAGATCGGCTCCGTATTTTTCATTTTCAGATCCCACAGGCCAAATTTGTCCCACTCACCTTTGAAATCCATCGGATCGCGTTCGAGATCAGGATGGGAAGTGATGTCGATGTTTTTGAACTCCACTTCACATACCGGCACATCAATCTGGATATACCCGCCGGCTTCAAACTCGAGGTGTTCGCCTTTCGGAAGCTGCACAACAAATTCTTTGATGAAAGAGGCCACATTGTAATTCGATACCACTTCGCACTCCCACTTTTTGATTCCGAATATTTCTTCCGGAATCGCAATTTTCATATTTTGTTTCACCTTCACCTGGCAGCCCAGGCGCCAGTCTTCCTGAATTTCCTTTCGCGAAAAATAGGGACTTTCTGTCGGTAAGATTTCACCGCCGCCTTCGAAGACCTGGCATTTACACATGGCACAGGTACCTCCACCGCCGCAGGCAGAAGGCAGAAAAATCTTAATGTTACTCAGTGTGGAGAGGATGGTATTTCCAGATTCTACCTGAATGGTTTTTTCACCATTAATTACTATCGTAACCGGTCCAGATGGGGCAAGTTTTGATTTTGCGAAAAGCAACAAACTCACCAACAGCAAAGTGATGATAAGGAAAACGACGATGGTGGCAATTATTGTAGTGCTCATTTACTCCCGGATTATCTTAATTTCAAACAAACTTTAGGCAATTAAAGTTCAATACCCATAAAGGCCATAAACGCAATACCCATTAAACCAGTAATGATAAATGTGATTCCCAAACCACGCAAGGCTGGAGGCACATTTGAGTAGCGGATTTTTTCACGGATAGCGGCGATGAAAACGATGGCCAGAAACCAGCCTACACCCGACCCCAAGCCAAAAACTGTGGCATCTCCAATATTCGCGTATTGACGTTCCTGCATAAAAAGAGCGCCACCCAGGATGGCACAATTCACCGCGATGAGCGGAAGAAAGATGCCCAAGGCGCCATAGAGTGCTGGTGCAAATTTCTCAACAACCATCTCCACGAGCTGAACCATGGATGCGATAACCGCTATAAACATGATGAAACTTAAAAAGCTAAGATCCAGACCAGCCATGCTAGGATGGAGCCACGCAAGTGCGCCTTCTGCAAGCAAAAAGTTTTCTATCAAATAATTAAGGGGAACGGTAATTCCAAGAACAAAAATCACAGCAAAACCAAGACCTACAGCAGTTTTGACTGTTTTAGACACGGCCAGGTAAGAACACATACCCAGAAAGTATGCGAAAATCATGTTGTCGATAAAAATCGACTTGACAAATATATTGAGTGCTTCCATAATCAGTTTTCTCAGAAATTAGTTGGCTTCAATAAGTTTGGTGTTGCGCGATCTTTGTACCCAAATAATAACCCCCACAATGATCAAAGCCATGGGAGGCAATATCATGAGATTGTTGTTGGCATATCCAAAGTCAAAAACACCTTGGGGCAAAAATTTGATTTGACCAATGCCTGGAAAACTAATGGCTCCAGATCCCAATACTTCGCGGACAAGAGCTACAACAATCAGTATCCATGCATATCCGAGAGAGTTTCCAATTCCATCGAGTGCGGATGGAAACGCTTTATTTCCCATAGCAAAAGCCTCCAGCCGACCCATAATGATACAATTGGTGATAATGAGTCCAACAAAAACGGATAACTTTTCACTAATATCCGGAAGAAATGCCTTTAACACTTCATTCACAAGAATCACCAGAGCTGCCACAATAACCAATTGCACAATAATCCGGATTCTGGAAGGTATTACGTTTCTCAATAGTGAGATGATGACATTTCCGGCTGTAACCACGAAAAGAACAGATGCACACATAATGAATGCTTGCTGCACCTGAACGGTAATGGCCAGCGCAGAGCATATGCCAAGCACCTGCACTGTAATGGGATTGTCATCATTCAATGGATCTGTAAGGAGCTTTTTGTTTTTTGCGGAAAACAATGGTTCACTTTTAACCGCTTCTTTCTTTACGGCCTTTTCTACAGTTGTAATTTCTGGGCTCATTTCAATTCTGATAATTGCGTTTTGTTTTCTTGAAAATAAGTGTCATAAATTCCTAAAGTGCGTTTCAACATTTCAGAAACGCCATTGCTCGTAATAGTTCCGCCTGTGATACCATCTACCGCGTGCGGATTGGAAGGATCAGCGCCGCCTTTTTTTACATTTATAGATACGAGATCTCCCGATTCATCATATATCTTTTTGCCTTCGAAGGGCTCCTGAAAGAAACCTTCTGATATTTCTGCGCCGAGACCAGGCGTTTCAGACTTGTGATTGAACACCGCTCCGAAAACAGTGTTAAAATCCTCCTCCAGTGCTATATATCCCCATATCGGTCCCCATAAGCCTTTGCCAACCATTGGTATGACCGCAAGCTTTTTTCCACCCACTTCAGCCAGATAAATCGGGTAATTCCGTTCTTCCTGCACCAGTTCGGTATCTCTGAATTCTTTTTGCACATCCACATTAAAAGGATCAGCCGCATCTTTCGGATCTATCTGACCCGTGCTGGTCTTGACGACCTCACCTTTGTAATTGAGCGTAATGCGCTGTGTGATATTTGCATAAAACAATTCTTCGGCATTTTCTCTTTCAGCTTCTACACCTACGCTACCAAGAATGTTGATCATTTCTTTTTTGAGTGAGTTTTGAACCTGAAGCGGTTTTAAAGTCAGAGAGACATATGAAAGGGCTGTGCCAACCACCACAACCATGATGATGGCGAAAATGAAGGTAAATTTATTGCTGTTTCTATCAATTGCCATAAGAAGCGGTTTTAAGACGTTTCAACCTTCGATTCACATTGGCTTGAACGACATAGTGATCTATGGTTGGAGCCATGACATTCATAAAGAGTATCGCCATCATAATCCCTTCCGGATAAGCAGGATTAACAACACGGATTAGCATGGCGAGCATTCCAATGAGAAAACCATAGATGTATTTTCCTTTTTGCGTTTGGGTAGCCGTGACCGGATCGGTAGCCATGAAAACAATTCCAAACATAAAACCTCCCATCACCAATTGATGCCACCACGGCACCTGGAGATATAAATTTTCAGGAGAAATCTGCGGCCCAACCATATTAAAAATAAGACCCATAGCGGCTCCACCAATTATCCCGGTGACGATAATACGCCAGCTGGCCACATTGGTAATGATGAGTATAGCCGCTCCAATGAGAATGGCCAGGGTCGATGTTTCGCCGATGGAGCCCGGAATATTTCCCAGAAAGGAAGCCATAAAACTATCAGCAACTGAACCATACATATTGCCCGCTACATCGTGAAAGGCAGTACCCTTTTCGATGGCTTGTGACAAAAGCGTTTCCCCGGTGTATCCATCTACTGTGCTTGCGAGGCCATCCGTACTCACCCATACTTTGTTTCCCGACATCTCAGTGGGATATGCGAAGAACAAAAATGCCCGGGCCGTTAAAGCCACATTCAGAATGTTCATACCGGTTCCGCCGAAGACTTCCTTTACAAAGACCACAGAAAAAGCAGTGGCCACTGCCACCATCCACAACGGCATATCAACAGGTAGGATCAGCGGAATAAGCATACCTGACACCAGAAAGCCTTCATTGATCGCATGACCTTTGATAATACAAAAGACGAATTCAACACCCAGCCCAACACCATATGAAATGATAATGAGCGGCAAAACTTTGCCCAAACCAAAGAAAACATTGTCAAAGAAAGTCGATTCCAAACCTCCGGCCTGAAAGTGCTGAAGCCCCAGGTTGTAGGTACCAAACATCAAAGCCGGAATCAAGGCAACAATCACCAAAAACATGGTGCGCTTCATATCAATTCCATCGCGTATGTGCGCGCCCGATTTGGTGGTATGATTGGGGACAAAGGCAAATGTATCCAACGCATCAAAAACGGGCCAATATTTCTCAAGCTTGCCTCCCTTTTCAAAAGGGGTTCTCATTTTACCCAATAAATTCTCAAGTGCTTTCACAGTTCTATCTATTATTTAAGATGCAAATTCATTTCTCATGTCCTCCAATCCCTTCTTTACAACTACCTGAATGTCGATTTTGGAGGTGCAAACAAATTCACACAACGCAAAATCCTCTGCAATCACTTCATAAATACCCAGATTTTCCATAGAATCAATATCATTGATCATGATAGATTTAATCAATTGCATGGGGTATATATCAAAAGGAAATACGCTGTCCAATTCCCCTGTAACGACAAAAGCGCGGGGCTCGCCGTTCATATTGGTATCAAGCCGGTATTTCTTTTTCGGCATGAGCCAGGTAGGAAAAGCTTTGGACAAACTGAATTTGTCAAATCCAGGCCCCAACCAACCTTCAGTGAGGAAAAACTGCTTATGATCGCCCTCAGGAATTACGGTAATTTGCGTGTCATAAAAGCCCAGAAAACCATCTGCGGCTACACGCAAACCTGTGAGCACATTTCCGCTGATGCAGCGCACATGATCACCTGATATTTTTCCTTCAACGATCGAATTGATACCTGCGCCAAGGCGTGTTTTGTAATATTGTGGCGCCTGGACTTCTGAACCAGTGAGTGCCACCAGGCGCGAAGCGTCGAATTTACCTGATTTGAGAGATCGGCCGATCAGGGCCACATCTGCAGCCTTTACTGTCCAGATAATCTCTCCTTTGTTAATTGGTTTTACATGGTGAATGAGAACTCCAACATTTCCCGCTGGATGCGGACCGGATATATCGTTGGCTTCAACACCTTTAATATCTTTAAAAAAATCTTCGCCACTCTTCACACCCAGGAAAACTTTTCCTTTGGTCAATTGCCGCAAAGCATCAATACCATTCTGGAAGTGGGCTTTTTCCTCCTGTAACAAAAACGACGTAGGTGGTGCAAGCGGGGCTGAATCAAATGTGCTGATGAATATATCCCGTGGTGTGTCTTTCGGACTGGCCACCACGCCGTAAGGTCGCTGTATGATAAATGGCCATAAGCCCATTTCGAGCATCAGTTTCACCAATGTTTCCCTGTCGCCACCGCCACTCCATGGTGTAAAGCTTTTGTACTGAATCTCTGAATCTGCCAGAATCTTTACTTCAAGGATGCGACGCTTGTCACCGCGCTTTATCTCCACCACCTCACCACTCACGGGAGATGTAAAAAGAATATCTTCGCGTTTTTTGTCATAAAACAGAGGTGTTCCTGCCTTCACTTCTTCACCCTCTTTTACAGTAAGTTTCGGAATGACTCCAAAGAAATCGGCCGGCTTGAGGGCATAAACTTTTGAGGCATTCGAAGCTGATATTTTTTGCTCCGCTTCTCCCAAAAGTTTTATGTCGATACCTTTGCGTATTTTTATGGCCTTTGACATATGTGCAGGGTGCTTTAATTTTGGCTGCAAAAGTAAGAATTGTTTCTGTTTAAGCACTTGTAGTTATAGAGTATCGAAAGTATCTTTTTTAATTTAGAATCATTCTTAATAAAGTTCGCTCTTCAATGTTTATCAATCCTCCTGCACCTCTGAAAATGATATTGGTGCTTATCGTATCCTTTGGCTTACACACTTCGGGGCAAGCACAAAATGGCAAACCTGCCAAAACACCTAAAATCAATTTAGAAGAGTCGAAGGAAGGTTATTATGGCGATAAAGTGGTAGACTATACCAATAGAAAATATGACGACGAAATCCGCAGCATCATACTGCACTCTTCGGCTTCAGAACTAGAGCCACCCATCATCAATCTCGATGGAGCTGAAACGCTGATTTTACGTTTTGACGACCTGAGCGAAGATGTTCGGGAGATGAACTACGCATTCGAACACTGCAGCCACGACTGGATATCGTCTGATTTGCAACCCATGGATTTCCAGGAAGGCTTTAATTCGGATATCATCAGCGATTATCAATTTTCCTTCAATACCGTGCGCAATTATACCAACTACCGGTTGGAATTTCCGAACGATAGAATCCGGCTCACGCGCAGTGGCAATTACATCATTAAAGTTTATGCCAACAACGACCCGGAAGACATCATGTTTGTAGCCCGGTTTATGTTGGTGGAACCCCGCGCCACGGTTGAGCCAACAGTCCGGAACTCCAGCGTGGTATCCGATCGGGACCGCAGACAGGAGATCGACATCGAAGTGAATCTTGGCAATGTGCCCACCGCCAATCCTTTTGCAGAAATAGAATTGGTGGTTCTTCAGAATTACCGCTGGGACAATGCCAAACGTGGCCTAAAACCAAGTTTTGTAAAAGACAATACGCTCATTTACGACTATCAGAATGAACTCACTTTTGACGGTGGCAACGAATTCAGGTTTTTCGATGCCAAAAGCGTGCGTTATCGAAGCGAAAACGTAAGCGATGTAAAACTTGAAGAGGATGGATATCACATCTATCTCACGCCTCAAAAATCCAGAGCTTACAGCCAATATATGTTTCAACGCGACATCAACGGGAGACTGCTTATAAAGAATGATGACATGCAGGATGCTCATCTTGAATCCGACTACGTTCAGGTGCATTTTACCATGTCAGTCGATGCCATGCTGGGCAATGGAAATGTTTTCATTTTTGGGCAATTATCAAACTGGAGTTTGAACAAGGATTTTCGAATGAATTACAACCCTGAAAATCTGGCTTATGAGAAAACTCTGCTTCTCAAACAAGGATACTACAACTTCATGTACCTGTGGCAGTATGTGAACAAAGAGACGGGTGAAACATCCCTCACGGAAGGCAATCATTCAGAAACCGAAAACGAATATCTCATCCTGGTCTATTTTAAGGATCAGAGCAACTTTTCCGACAGACTCATCGGTTTTAAAAAATTCAGTACGCTTGCGAATTAAAGAATAGCACGCGAAAGTTTTTCTATTTCTAAAGGAAATACTTATCCTTGTCGCATCAATGAACTTACAGCTATGACTACTGCCCTTACCTCCGGAATCAGAATATCCGTTCAGTGTCAATACGAAAGTCGTTTTTCAAATCCGGAAAAAAAACTTTTTCTATTTTCCTACGGTATTGAAATTGAAAATAAAAACGCATTTCCAATTCAATTGATGCGCCGGAGTTGGCAAATTATTGACAGCTCTACAAAAAAAAGGGTCGTGGAAGGCGAAGGTGTCATAGGAGAACAACCTGTTATCAAATCAGGGGAATCTTATGCTTATCGTTCTTCATGTGATTTCACGACTGACACTGGTCAGATGTCTGGTACTTACCAGATGAAAAATTTGACATCCGAAGAAATATTTGAAGTCATTATTCCATCATTCATGTTGATGGTACCGCACAAACTCAACTAACAGGGTCCTCCGTCACATCCTCAAAGTCGATCTGATAAACAGTTCCCGGACGATCGTTCAATCGTACAATGTCGCCATTGAGCTGCTCGGTAAGTGCGGAAATCAATTCAGTCCCAAAGGATTCTGAATCTGGATGAGAAAGATTGAGCGCCATACCAACCCCATCGTCACCAATAATTAGGCGAAATCGTCCATTTTCCAATCGATTGAGTCTGACAAATATTTTCCCTTCCCGGTCCTCCCGAAATGCATATTTCAGTGAATTTGTTATTACTTCATTGATGATCAAACCCAGCGGTGTAAGCGTGTCGGATTTGAATCTGTTTACCTGAACCTCCACATCAAGCGTTACTTTTTGTGCCAACCGGTACGTGTTCAAAAGACTATTTGACAAATCATTGATATACTCTTCAATATTTACGGAAGACAAATCTTTGCTTTGATACATTTTCTGGTGGATGAGCGACATGGAGCGCACCCTGTTCTGGATCTCGCTAAACACACCGGTGAGTTTGGTATCAGTAATATATCTCGATTGTAGACTGAGAAGGCTGACAATAATTTGGAGGTTGTTCTTTACCCGATGATGTACTTCACGCAAAAGTACCGCATTGGTATCGCGCTCTTTGGAAATTTCACGGGTGCGCGATATGACGGCCGATTCGAGCGCTTTTCGCCTGGCACGATCAGCACGAATTCGAAACCGGAATAATACATAAAGCAGCGTAACTATCAACAGAGTTACCACAACACGAAAAAAACCTGTTTGCCAAAGTGCGGGATTCACTATAATGGTTACACCCACCGGATTTTCGTTCCAAAGACCGTCGTTGTTCGATCCAATAACCTCGAAGGTATATGTGCCAGGGGAAAGATTGGTAAATGTAGCTATGCGTCGATTGCCCGTATATCTCCAATCATCAAATAGACCTATCAAACGATAGGCATACTGATTTTTATCGGGTTGTTTGTAATTAAGTGCCGAGAATTCGATGCTAAAACCTGAATGATCATGCCGGAGCATCAAAGTATCGCTCACTTGTTTTGCAAGGTCCAGCGGATTTATTCGTTGATTTTGCTCAAATAATTGAATCCCTGTAATATGCAATGAGGGAATGAAATCGTTTTCCCTCAAACCCTCACCATAAAAAAAGTCAAAACCATTCGCCCCGCCAAAATAAATGCGTTCATCCGTGTCGCGGAAACAGCTTCCCTGATAAAATGTGTTTTTCCCCAATACATCCTGCTCATTGTAGTTTCGAAAAGTCTCGGTTCTTTCATAAAATGCCGAAACACCACCATTTGTGCTCATCCAAATATTTCCTTCGCTGTCGCTTGTAATGGCAATGACCACATTACTGGCCAAGCCTTCATTCTGGGTAAAACTTTCAAATTTTTCTGATTCCTGATTCCATCTGCTTAGACCACCTCCAGCTGTGCCTATCCACAATCGTCCAGCGTCATCAAGATGTAATGTATTGATTGTATTTGAACCCAGTTTGCCAGATTTGATGTCTCCGGCACTGTAATGCGTAAATGTTTCGGTTGTTTCATTAAAACTGTAAAGACCGGCATTGCCGGTGCCCAACCAAAGCGTTCCGACGGCATCATAACTCAGGCAAAGGATGTTGTTATCCCGCAAACTGCGCGGATCAGTCCCATCAAACCGATAAATCTTAAAATCATCGGTTTCGGGCATATACCTGCACAGCCCGCCACCAATTGTCGCCACCCACAAACCACCACGCTGAGCCGGAAGTAATTGACTGACTTTATTACTGGAAATACTTTTGGGATCTTCAGAATTCTGAAGATATTCTTTGGAGGTACCATCAGTCGGGTTGTAGGATATCAACCCCTTTCCATGTGTGGCCAACCAAATGATTCCATCTTCATCTTCCAAAATATATTTTACAGCTTCATTGAGTTCTTTTAGAATGCTATCATCAGATTCAGATAAAAATTCCGTTTTTCCCGAATTCGGATTGAATATGGCAACACCCCTGCCGGTGCCGATATAAATTGAACTTGAATCGATCTGGCAAAAATTAAAAATTTTGTTTTGTTCTGGCTCATATCCAAGTACTCCTGGAAATGAAACAGATGAAAATTGAGGAACTTCCTGATTGAGTGTTGCAATACCTGCTGATTGGGTACCAATCCAAATCATCCCTGATCGGTCTGACATCAGCGTGTGGATGTAATCACTGGGCAAAGTGTGCAACTCATCACTATCCGATCGATAGACAGTGGATTCATTTACTTTCGTGTAAAAGCGATTCAGACCCGAAGGAGTACCGACCCATAAGTCACCGTTTCTGTCGATCAACAAAGAGGTGATAATGTTTGAAGAAAGCAAACCTGGTTTTGGTTCATCTTTATAATAGCGGGAAAAGATTTCGAGGTCCGATTTGAATTTGTTTAATCCATTGCGGGTACCCAGCCATAGTATACCATCGGAACTTTCTTCAATTGAAAGTATATCGTTATCGCTGAGGCTGTTTTCGTCCTCGTATTTTTGCCGGTATCTTTTAAAATTATTGGATTCTGGTCGAAAACAGTTTAATCCGCCTGTTGTTCCCACCCATAGTTTATTGTGATGATCAATTTTCAAACAATTTACCACATTACTGGAAAGGCTTGTGCTGTCATTGGGTTGTATGAGGTAGCGCATGAATCTGCCCGTCTCACTCACCAAAAGATTGAGGCCATTGTTCGTTCCTATCCAGATTCTACCATATTGATCTTCGGCGATCGCTGTTATCTTATTATTGCTGAGGGCGGCCTTATCCTCAAACCAGTGGTAAAAATTGGTTGATCTGAAAGTATATGGATCAAGTCTATTAAGGCCGAAGGTTGTACCCACCCAAATATAGCCAGAAGCATCCTGATGTATGGCGGTAATGTTGTTGCTGCTTAAAGATTCATTATCGCCTGGGGAATTGCGAATGGTCACAAAGGAATACCCATCATACCGACTCAGGCCATCCTGCGTGCCTACCCACACAAAGCCATCCCTGTCCTGCATAATGCAAGTAACAGAAGCCTGTGGCAAGCCATCTTTCAACGAGATGGAATTGAACTGCACAGTTTGCCCTGCTGCCCAATGGAGTGAGGCCAGGAAAAAGACAATCATCAGTAATATAAGCCGTGGATAGGGTGTTTCTTTCAAATTGGGTGTCGGGATGCGATAAAAGTACTAAAAATGAAATCGACAATATCGGTAATGATTCGTGCGGGAAGTCTCTGGCAATGTTTCGTACTTTTGGGGCTTTAAAAATTCAGAACTTAAAATTGACCATCATGCCAAAAGGAGTCTATCAAATTCCATTTCCATCTAACGAACCTGTTTTCGAATACGCCTCCGGCTCCGAAGAACGAGAATATCTGGAGAAAGCCTTCGACAAGATGATGGCTGAAAAATCGATCGATATACCTATGTACATAGGCGGGAAAGAAGTGCGAACTGACAATAAAAAACCGCTCAGCGCTCCCCATGACCACAAGCACATATTGGGACATTTTAATTACGGTACAACCGAACACGTAAAACAAGCCATTGAGGCTGCACTTCAGGCGCGCACCGCCTGGGGGGATTTGAGCTGGGAACACCGTTCGTCAATTTTTCTGAAAGCTGCCGACCTCCTGGCCGGACCTTACAGATACATGATGAATGCAGCAACGATGATAGGGCAAAGTAAAAATGCCTACCAATCCGAAATAGACGCAGTTTGTGAGCTGATTGACTTCCTGCGCTTCAATGTCTATTACATGGAAGAAATTTACAGCAATCAACCCGGCAGCAACCCTGGAATGTGGAACAGGTTGGAATATCGTCCGCTGGAGGGTTTTGTATTTTGCGTTACACCATTCAATTTTACATCTATAGCAGCCAATCTTCCAGCCGCTGCAGCCCTTATGGGAAATGTTTGTGTATGGAAGCCCGCTGACAGTCAGGTTTATTCAGCCAAAATAATCATGGACATTTTCCGGGAAGCCGGTTTGCCTGATGGTGTAATCAATATGATAACCGTCGATGGACCCGACGCAGGTGCAGTGGTTTTTAAACACCGGGATTTTGCCGGATTGCATTTCACTGGTTCCACGGCAGTTTTCAAAAATCTGTGGAAAGAAATTGGGAACAACATTGACATATACCGCTCATATCCGCGGATAGTGGGTGAAACTGGCGGAAAGGATTTCATTGTGGCTCATCCTTCCGCCAATCCTGTCGCCGTGGCCGTGGCAATCGCGCGTGGAGCTTTCGAATTTCAGGGTCAGAAATGTTCTGCCGCTTCCAGGGCTTACATTCCATCCAATATTTGGGAAACCATTAAAAAGCGACTGATCAAAGATGTGAAAGATTTTAAGATGGGCAACCCACGCGATTTTTCCAATTTCATCAATGCCGTAATCGACAAACGATCGTTTGACAAAATAACAGGATATATCGATTACATCAAAGAACAGGATGACGCCGAAATAATTGTCGGTGGAAACTATGATGGATCAGAAGGTTATTTTATTGAACCCACCGTGGTGGTTACCACAAACCCCCAATTCAGAACAATGCGTGAAGAAATTTTCGGACCAGTTATGACCATTTACATCTATGAGCCGGCAAAGTTTGAGGAGATTCTGGACGTCGTGGATAACACTTCAGAGTATGCCCTCACCGGAGCCATATTCTCTCAGGACAGATATGCGATCGCCTTGGCCATGAAGAAACTTGAAAACGCTGCAGGAAATTTTTATATCAATGACAAGCCTACAGGAGCGGTGGTTGGCCAACAACCATTCGGAGGAGCCCGCGGCTCAGGAACCAACGACAAAGCTGGTTCTTATTTGAATTTGCTCAGATGGGTTTCACCACGTACGATAAAAGAAACTTTTGTACCTGCTACAGACTACCGCTATCCTTTTTTGGACTAGGAAGGGTACTTGGTACAGAGTACAAAGTACAAGGTAAAGAGTACAAAGTACAAAGTACAGAGTACAGAGTACAGAGTATAGAGTACAGAGTACAAATTGATACTTGATACTTGATACTTAATACTTAATACATTACACTTAATACCTGATACTTAATACTTTATACTTAACACTTAATACTCAATACTCAATACTCAATACTCAATACTTAATACTTAATACTTAATACTTAATACCTGATACTTTTTACTTAATACCTGATACTTTTTACTTAATACCTGATGCTTAATACATAATACCTCCCTCCTATTTCACCATCCATGTGTTTAAAACTGATTGGGAAAGTAATTATCTCCGATAGTCAACCGTTGTATATTTGAACATGTTCAATCGCGTCCCCAGTATATTGCGAAATCGCTACATGGCAGTATTCATGATTTTCATGGTTTACATCTTCTTTTTTGATGCCCATGATATGATTTCACAAATCGGAATCAAGTACAAACTACACCAGATTAAAAACCAAATGGAATACCTTGAGTCTCAAACTCAGGATGCTCATAATCAAATAGAAGAACTCACTTCGAACAAAACTTCACTTGAAAAATTTGCGCGTGAGCAGTATCGTATGAAAAGGGAAAATGAAGAGATCTTTGTAATAATTCCAAAAGAAGATTAGATGCCGTAATCCTTTTGGCATCTTAATTGTTTTGTAGTAAATAATTCAGAAGCCATGCAAAAGACATTACTCGCATTATTTCCCCTGCAGGTTTTTCTCCTTCCTGGTGAAAAAACCAAACTTCATATCTTTGAAGAGAGATATCGCCAACTTGTCGAAGATTGCGAAAATATTCCGCTATCATTTGGCATTCCATACACAGTCAACGGAGCTGCTGTGGGTGTGGGAAGTCTTGTTCGCCTTCAACGAATTATCAAAAGGCACCCAAACGGCTCATTTGACATCGAAATTGAAGCTACGCAATTATTCAAAGTGGATAAATTCTACCACCGATTGGAAGACAAACTATATCCTGGCGGCGAAGTGACACTTTTCGATGACCATTCAATTGCTCCCGTGAGCGATGCCGTGATGCATGCATTATCCCTTCATCTGAAATTTATGGACAACATTAAATTTCCTGAATTGATCTCTACCGATTTGACTGCCTACGATGTGGCTCGGATTATTCGACTTGGAGAGGAAGACAAACTTAAACTCGTACTGGCCACGACGGAGGAAAATCGCAATAAAATCCTACTAACGAATCTTAAATTTTTAGCGCTGATTGAAAATCAACGTGGAAGTATGGTAGGAGGATTATTTTTAAACTGATTAGCTCAACCATCTCCGGGAAGTTTTGTTATCTTCATAATTTTAACCCTAAAACTTCATCCGAATGTTTGCGAATGTGAAATTGGAAAATGAGCTGGTAAGGTCGCGCGAGGCTGTAATTCAGGAAGCTTCTGAAAATGTCCTGACACAATTTCAGGATTTATTTATAGCAGATTGGGAAAAAGAGAAACGCTTACTCAATCTGATAAAATCGGGGGCAAGTTCTTCCGATTTGCTTGAGTCGGATCTTTTGGATGAACAAAAAATCTTTTCTATCACCAACATTAAAGACATTGCTGTAAAGTACAGGTTGCGCTTTTTATCGACCCGATATTTTAAGAATGACATTCCGTATGAAGCGATCTCCAAGTTAAAGATATTGGAAACGCAAACAGGACAAAAAATATCGGCATTGATGATTCTCGCGCCCTCAGAGATGTTTCGGTTGGAAGATGCAAACAAAGATCCGCTTCTCTTCGCGCCGCTCTCCGACGGTCGTTTTTATCTCATACACCAATGGGGCGGAGAAATTTCCTGGTCCCGCGCAATTTTATCCTGGCCCACACGCAAACTTCAGCATCTTGTAGGGAGTATTGTCATTCTCTCCGCACTGATTAGTCTACTTCTTCCCACCATGTGGTTTGGAGATGTTCATGCCGGTTATTTTAATTTCTACCGCGTAGCAGCTTTTGGCTGGAATATAATTTTTATGAGCGGCATCGTATCTTATTTGTGGTTTGTAACCAATCAAAAATTCAGCGTGAACGCGTGGAATTCCAAATGTTTTAACTGAATATGGCCTGACACAAAACAATTTCACAATTCAACCGTAATACCCGCTTTACAGACACGTAAAGTGGGTTTTTTATTTTTGACAAAAATTGTTTCTTTGTACTTAACCAAAATCTTCCGGCGCGAGTCGGACTTAGCTGTATGATTGTAGTAAAAAAAATTGTTGAAAAAACATATTTATTTCTTTTTCCGGATGCCGGACCAGAGGGAGCTGAATCCTTTCGTTATAAGCTTTTTGTGGTTCTGGTGGCCTTGTTCATGTTTTCCACAGCCGCCTGTACCATGGTATTTATTAAGGCTTAAAATGTCTGTCAGGGTTTTTTAGCTCCACGGAAAGTTGTGGTTTAGAATGCAATTGCAAATCCAAAGCCCACCTCCAATCTTCCGACTCCGAGTGAAGGATTTCGAATGAATTCGGCTGTGTATGCGTTGATTTCTTCCGGTGTGAATCCATCTCCAAAGTCCAATTCCAGATTTTGTACTGCGATTCCTTTTATTCCAACGGAAAGAAGGATATATATCCCCAAACCCATACTCAGGTGATAGGTGGCGTCCAGATGGCCACCCGCTCCACTTCCCATGATCTTGAGAGGATGAATTACTTTGGCATTGTTCTCATAGCGGGTATGACCGATTCCCCCATTTACCTGAATGAACGAACTCATATCGCTCAGCTCTAGCCGCACCGCAACGTTTGCGCCCAGATATTGCACCCTAATATCATCAGACAACACCCCTGTTGCCAGGGTATTCGTGTTTATGACATTCACACTATTGCTATAATTCGATTGTTCGTAAATCAAACCAAAACCAAGATTTTCACGAACGAAAAAGTTGGCTCCACCCTGAAAATAAACGCCAAACCTCAAACGGTTATCGTAGTCCTTAAAATCTTCAGGAATGTCACTGTTTATAGAAATCAAGCGGGAAAGACCCAAACCACCCCATATCTGAACTTTTTCATACGCATTGGGATCTGGAGCTTTGTGTCTTTCTACCCGGGGATCAGACGATTCGGCGCCATACATTAATTCACGAACCTCTCGCCTTGAAATGAGCTCATATTCATGCCTTTTGGTCCGTGGTGTGATGTAATAGACAAAACGATCATCTGTCTCCTGAATTTTACAGTGAATTGTATCATTTTGCACGGTTATAATCAGATCTTGCGCAGAAAGTACATTACTTCCAGCAAGAATTGCCAAGAAAACCACCAGAAAATGACAGATGCGCATTGAAAAGGTTTTGCGTTCAAATATACCCAAATGTGCATCCTTTCAATAGCAAGGATATGGCGGGTTCACAACAATCTGCTTTTCATATCCGTTAATTGATCATGAGAATATTATTGACAGGTGCCAATGGGTATATAGGCATGCGCTTGTTGCCTGCCCTTCTTGCTGAAGGTCATACAGTAATATGCTGCGTGCGGGATAAATCCAGGTTTCCCGTGGAGCCCAATCCGGAAGAGGGGCTTCTTGTGGCGGAAGGCGATTTTCTCCGAAAGGAGACCCTGCTTGACCTGCCGGCAGACCTGGATGCGGCCTATTACTTAATTCATTCCATGAACGATCGCGCCGGAAACTTTAGTGAGATGGAGGCACAATCGGCGCACAATTTTATCGATTACATTCGAACCACCAGCGCCAGGCAGATAATCTATTTAAGTGGCATTGCCAACAATCAGGAACTTTCCGAACATCTGCAATCAAGGCAGACAGTGGAAAATCTGCTGAAAAAATCGCAGGCTTCTCTTACAATATTCAGAGCAGGAATCATCGTGGGAAGTGGTTCCGCCAGTTTTGAAATCATCAGAGATTTGGTCGAAAAATTACCCGTGATGATCGCACCGAAGTGGCTGAACAGCAAATGTCAGCCCCTGGCTATTCGCGACGTTATTAACTATTTGAAAGGAGCGCTCTTCAACTCAAAAACTTACGGCAAAAAATTTGATATCGCCGGACCGGATGTACTGACTTACAAAGAAATGTTGCTACAATTTGCTGAAGTGCGAAAATTGAAACGCTCCATCATCACCATTCCTTTCCTGACCCCCCGCTTGTCTTCTATGTGGTTGTACTTTGTCACTTCCACGAGTTTTAATCTGGCGCGCAATCTGGTAGATAGTATGAAAGTAGATGTAATAGCAGAGGATGATGGCGTGCAGGATGCCATAGATATTCAGCCGATCGGTTACCGACAGGCGGTAGAACTTGCTTTTCAGAAAATCAGCCAGAATGTGGTATTATCCAGTTGGAAGGATGCGATATCATCCAGCGGAAGCAATTTATCCAATATAGAGCGTTTTATAGATGTACCCCATTACGGCTGTTTCAAAGATTGTAAAGAAAAGGAAATCGACAGGCCAGTCGAAGAGGTTTTGGACAATATTTGGCGTATTGGAGGCACGCAAGGATGGTATTATGGCACCATGCTTTGGAAACTGCGTGGATATCTGGACAAACTCTTTGGTGGCATCGGACTTCGACGTGGACGAAGAAGCCCTACGGATTTGCATCCGGGAGATGCGCTGGATTTTTGGCGGGTGCTCGTCAGTTCAAAAGAGGAGCGCAGGGTGTTGCTTTACGCAGAAATGAAACTACCGGGTGAGGCCTGGCTCGAATTCAGAATCAACGAAAAAAACGGAACATTTACGCTTCTGCAGACAGCGACATTCCGTCCCAAAGGTTTGGGCGGACGCTTGTATTGGTATGCCGTTTGGCCTTTTCACATCTTTGTGTTTTCAGGAATGATCAACCAATTGGCCACATACCAACGAAAGGCCTGACCCATTACATCGAGCCGGGAGTGGTGCGGTTTTTCTTAAAAAATTGCATCATAATAAAGGTAAGCACGATTCCGGACACAACACCTTCCACAATTAGCGCAAAGGCAGCACGTTCTTTGGTCAAATTGGTGCCCCACAGTTTTGATTCCTCCAAAAGAACAACGAAAGTGGGATCGAAAAAGGTGACGTATAAACCGAGGAACCCCATAAATATCACAACGGATACGATACTGAGAATAACGCCCGATTTCAAACCATCAAAATATTCAATACGGTCGTGATTTGTACGCGCTATGCTGCGGAAAAGCAAATATATTCCTGCTCCAAGCACCCCACCATTGAGTAATCTCAGCCACACATTGGCCTCTTGACCCGCAACCTTCATTAATAAAAAAAAAGCCATTAACCCGATAGCTGTATAGAGTCCGTAAATGATTGGTTTGTTCATGGAATTCAAATTTGTAAGAGTAGTGCGATGAAGGTAGTAATAATCGTAAAATGGAATCAATAAAAAAGCCCGGAACAGTGTCCGGGCTCAATTTTTACCAAATGTTTGCGATTTTTATTCGCCTACAACTTCAAAATTTATTGTTTGCACAAGTTCTTTGTGAAGGGTTACATCCGCCTGATAAACACCAATCTCTTTGATTGGCTCATTTTTGATATGGATGCGTTTCCGGTCTATCGTATGTCCTGCAGCTTCAAGGGCATCTGCAAGCTGTATGGTATTCACTGAACCGAAAATCTTACCGTTCTCACCTACTTTGGCACCAATTTTAAAGGTGGTACCAGCGAGTGACTTGGCGATTTTCTGAGCTGCCTCCAAAACTTTTGATTCTTTGTGCGCGCGTTGTTTCAGATTTTCAGAGTGAATTTTCTTCTCACTCACGCTCGCCAGAATAGCCAATTTCTGAGGAATCAGAAAGTTGCGGGCATACCCAGGTTTTACATTTACGATATCGTCTTTAAAACCAAGTTTTTCGACGTCTTGTTTTAGAATGATTTCCATAGGTCTGCTTATTTTAAAAGGTCAGCTACATAAGGAAGCAGCGCGATGTGACGGGCACGTTTGATGGCCTGAGCCACTTTGCGCTGATACTTCATAGAAGTACCAGTAACACGTCTTGGCAAAATCTTGCCTTGCTCATTCACTAGCTTCAATAGGAAATCCGGATCCTTGTAATCGATAAATTTGATGCGGTTTTTTCGAAACCTGCAATACTTTGCCTTCTGCGTGTCAATGCTGATAGGGGTAAGATATCTGATGTCGTTGTTTTCTGCCATTGTCTTACAGGATTAAGCTTTTGCGTTTTCTTTTCTTCTTACTCTTCTTTTTTCCGCGTAAGCGATGGCATGTTTTTCCATTTTCACTGTCAGAAAACGGATCACGCGCTCATCGCGGCGAAAAGCGACTTCCAGATCATTGATCATCGGACCTTCGCTCTCAAATTCAAACAGGTAGTAAAATCCTGTTGATTTTTTCTGGATGGGGTATGCCAGTTTTTTCAGTCCCCAATCTTCATCGTGGTGCAAGGTAGCCCCACCATCTTTCAGAAGATCTTTGAATTTCGTAACCGCTTCCTTTGCCTGATCTTCAGACAAAACGGGAGTCAGAATGAAAACGGTCTCATAACGATTCGTCATAACTTCGTTGGTTAATATAAATTGTAAATTTTTAAAATGGAGTGCAAAGGTAGCAAAATAACCATTTGTTGCAAGCACTCAATCCAATGATTATTACAGATTACCCTTTCGGGAAAATGCCTTCTATATGCCCGGCGCGATTGGCTAAAATAGCACCATGGGTATCCCAAACGACCCCGATAAAAATCTATCTTTGTAAGCACTTTTTACAAGCATGGAAGATTTTGTAGTATCGGCGCGAAAATACCGCCCAAAAACATTCGGAACTGTTGTTGGCCAGGAGAAAATAACCCAAACCCTTCTCCGGGCTATTGAAAACAACCATCTCGCTCAGGCTTTCCTGTTTTGCGGCCCCCGCGGAGTAGGAAAAACCACCTGCGCGCGTATTTTGGCCCGCACAGTGAATCAATATTCGCAGCCTGATTCTGCAGCCGAAAATGACTTCAGTTTTAATATTTTCGAACTTGATGCGGCTTCCAACAACAGTGTGGACGATATCCGCAGTCTGATCGATCAGGTGCGGATTCCCCCTCAGATTGGGAAATACAAAATTTATATCATTGATGAGGTGCACATGCTGAGCACCAATGCCTTTAATGCATTTCTTAAAACACTCGAAGAGCCGCCCCCTTATGCCATTTTCATTTTGGCTACGACCGAAAAACACAAGGTATTGCCGACCATCATTTCGCGGTGCCAGATTTTCGATTTCAACCGAATCCAAATTCCGGAAATGGTATCTCATTTGCGCGGTATAGCGCAAAAAGAAAATATTTCGGTGGAAAGTGACGCCTTGCACATCATCGCCGAAAAAGCGGATGGCGCCCTGCGGGATGCGCTTTCGATTTTTGATCAAATGGTCAGCTTTTCTGGAAACAGCGTGACGTACCAAAACGTAATCGACCACCTGAACATACTTGATTACGATCATTATTTCTCCCTGACGGACGCTTTTTTGCAGGGCAACCGAACAGAAGTTCTGTTGACGTTTAACACCATTCTCAACAATGGATTTGACGGGCACAATTTTGTAAATGGCCTCGCTTCGCATTTGAGAAATCTGTTGTTTTGCGTTTCACCCGAAACCGCCGCGCTGCTCGAGGTAGGCGATAACATCCGCGACAAATATCTGGAGCAATCCAAGGCCTGCGAAACCCGCTTTTTATTGAACTCCCTCAATATCCTGAGCGAAACGGACGTCAACTACAAAGCCAGTCGAAATCCGCGCCTGCTGGTAGAAATAAACCTCATGAAACTTTGCGGACTCAGTGCGAAGAACGCAGAAAAAAAAAACGATGATGGTTTAGAAAGCCTGAATCAGCCTGATCGTCAAGTTACTGAAAAACCAAAACCGCCAGCAGCTCCGAAAGTTACGGAACAGAAACTACCCGAAAACCGCGTATCAGAACCTTTGCCGGAAACGGCACCACAAAAAAATGACCCCCGGGAACCATCCGATGCTCCGGTTTTAGTACCACAAAAGACAAATCAACAGGTCAATGAAAATACACCCGGTGAGGAAAACGTAGGCACTCCCGTTGAAAACGACGAAACAAAATCTTCTGAAAATTCTGAAGATCAGAATAAAACACAGGAAGCACCTGTCAAAAACTTGATTTCTTCCGGCAAGCCTCTTGAGGCGCCCGTACCTGCAAAACCCGCTATAACTCCGTTCAGCAGTCGCTTGTCAATGGGGAAAACCAAAGGAATGAGTTCCATCAACTCGTTGAGCAAGGAAATCATTGAAGATGTGAATCACGTCGGCGCCAATCATCAAAGGGATCCAAATGAGATCGATTTGTATGATGGACGTCTTGCGACGCCATTCAATTTGGCGGAATTATGGAAGTTTTGGGATCAATATGCCAACGGGATTAAAAATGACGACCGGCAGAGCTATTTCGCTACGTTGACCCGGCGCAAACCGATTATGCGGGACAAATACAAAATCGAACTTCTTTTGGACAATGGCATTCAAAAAGGAGATCTGGATTCTGACAAAAGTAATCTCTTGATGTTTCTTCGGGAAAAACTCAACAATTGGCACATTCAACTTGAGGGAATTGTGGAAGAAGGTGAGGATGAAAACGACTCACAGCCCTATACCGCTGACGCGAAATATAAGGAGATGCTGAAAATCAATCCACAACTGGGTAAAATGCGGGAGATGTTTGATCTGGAAGTGGATTTTGATGATTAGTAAAGCCCGAATTATGACTTTGCAAAGATTTTCTTCTGGTCCAGAAAAGTCTTGAATTCAATCGCATTTCCATCCGGGTCCATGACAAACATGGACTTCTGCTCGCCCACTTCCCCTGGGAATGCGAGGTAAGGCTCCACGAGAAAATTCATGCGGACGGATTTCAGCTTTTCTTCCATGAGATGCCAGTCTTCCCAGGAAAGGATCACGCCAAAATGATTGGCAGGAATGTGGCTGCTCGGATTGTAGTAATTTCTTGGTTTGCGCACTTTTGAGGCTACACGGTGGATGCTCATCTGATGTCCGAAAAAATCGAAATCCACCCAGGCAGTCGATTCCCGGCCACGGGTGCAGCCCAAAATTTCTTCATAAAACAAGATAGCCCTTGTAATATCTGCGGTGGCAAACGCGATGTGAAAAACACTTTTCATGACTTTTAAGAATTAAAAAAGGTCACCCTCCTTAAAAAGAATGACCTTTATGTAAAGGGTTCAACTATCCGAAACTTCAAATATCGTCGTCAAATTGCAAATCCTGAGGTCGTATTCGTTTAGCTGGTAAGGGGCTTTTCAGACTTTTTTTCTTTCGATCTTCAAAGTTGTCATCGCCCCAGGGCGTATTGTCCCGCTTCACGCGTTTGTCCATTGGTTTTTTCATGGCGTGCTATTTAATCTTCTTCTTCATCAGAAGTATCCTCTATCTCAACATCAACCGAACTGGTATCTGAATCGAAAGAAATAGTGTCGTCGCCATCAGCGCTCGCATCGGCATCTCCATCCGAATCCATGTAATCGTTGATGTGCTCGTCGAGCTTGCGGTCAAGTTTGATCAGATAAACGACCTCATCCGTTCTCACTTCAAGTGCTTTTACAAATTCACCTTTGGCATTTACAAAAGTGACCAGCTGACTATCCTCATAACCATAAGGATACTGGTCATTGATTAGTGCCATGACTTCAGGTGTGATTGTTTTAAAATCTTTTATTACCCTTTTCATGATTCAGCAATTTGGGGATTAAAGTAATAGAATTTCCTTGCTTGCAAGTCATTGATTGTGGATTTATTGTCCAAATGTTTAAGTTGGATGTTGGCACAGCAGATTTTCATTGTTTGATCGTTGAGCTTTTGTTGTTTAATTGTGTTTGGTACGGATTGTTAATTGAAAAGTTGTTTACCATTTCAAAAGCCATGCAAAAATTAATGGAGCCACGATGGTCGCATCACTTTCTACAATGAATTTCGGTGTTTTTATATCGAGTTTTCCCCACGTGATTTTTTCATTGGGAACCGCGCCGGAGTAGGAGCCGTAGCTTGTCGTAGAATCAGAAATCTGACAGAAATAACTCCAGAAAGGAATGTCGTGCATTTCCATATCCTGATACAGCATCGGAACCACACAAATGGGGAAATCTCCCGCAATTCCCCCACCAATCTGGAAGAATCCCACACCTTTTCCGGAAGAATTTTTCGTGTACCAATCCGCCAGCCATGTCATGTATTCTATTCCTGATTTCATGGTCGAGGGATTCAATTCACCCTTGATGCAGTAAGATGCGAAAATATTTCCCATTGTGCTATCCTCCCACCCTGGCACCACTATTGGCAGATTTTTTTCTGCGGCAGCGATCATCCAGGAATTTTTTGGATCGATTTCATAAAACTGTTTTAGGTCGCCGGAAAGGATCATTTTGTACATATACTCGTGCGGGAAATAGCGCTCTCCAGCATCCTGCGCGCCTTTCCACTGCTTGTGGATTTTGCTTTGCAGGCGGCGAAAAGCTTCCTCTTCGGGAATGCAGGTATCCGTAACCCGATTCAGGCCGCGTTCAAGCAAGGCCCACTCCTGCTCCGGCGTGAGGTCGCGGTAGTTGGGTACGCGCTCGTAATGCGAGTGCGCCACCAGATTCATTAGATCCTCTTCGAGATTGGCACCTGTGCAGGAAATGATTTGCACCTTGTCCTGCCGAATCATTTCGGCCAAGCTGCGCCCGAGCTCAGCTGTACTCATGGCACCGGCCAGGGTGATCATCATCTTGCCATTTTCGAGCAAATGCTGCTCATAACCTTTTGCCGCGTCTACGAGTGCAGCTGCATTGAAATGTTTGTAATGCGACTCAATGAAATTTGATATGGGTCCGCGTTCAGTCATTTTTTTTATTTTTTTTCTTGAAGATGTAGCTAAGCATTTTGTAGTGCAGCTTGGCCATCAAAAAATCGGAAGATCGCTCAGCCGGATTTGGCGAAAGCTCTACAATATCAAAACCTACAATGTTTCTTCTTTTGTTTACTTTTTTGATAAATTTCAACGTGTCGTTCCACCTCATTCCGCCTGGCTCAGGAGTTCCGGTAGATGGAACCACGGAGGGATCAAAAGCGTCAAGATCGATTGTGATATAGACATCGCGCGTCATGCGCTCAATGGCTTCATCCATCCACATCGGATTTTTGGGCATCTCATGGGCAAAGAAAACATTCTCGCGTTTCATCCATTTCTTTTCAGAAATGTCCATGCTCCGAATGCCTACCTGAATGAGATTCGCCCTTTTATTGGCTTCGTGAACGGCGCAAGCGTGGTTGCAAATACTGCCTTCGTAACTTTCGCGGAGATCGGCGTGCGCATCAATCTGCAGTACGGTCAGTTTTTCATACTTGTCGAGAAATGCCCTGACCGCGCCAATCGTCACCGAATGCTCACCACCGATCATTGTCACAAATTTTCCCTTTTTGAGGAAATGGCCGATACGGTTGTGAACAGCATCCGTCATGGCTTCCGGCGAGCTGTTTTCGCTTACCGGGTCCGAAAGAAAGATGCCATTTTGATAAACTTCCGTATCGGTCTCGATATCATACAACTCCATGTTTCTGGCGGCTTCGAGCATGGCTTCGGGCCCTTTGTCAGCACCTTTTCCCCAACTGCTCGTGCCGTCATAGGGTACAGGTACCACCACAATTTGGGCGTGCTCCTCTCCAGCAAATTCATCGGGAATTCCAGCAAAGTTATTTGGATTCAACTCCATGTTCAACGTTGTTATTTGATTTTTTAGAGGAGGTGGGATATCCGAGAAGCTTCATCATGGACGCAGCCGGTTGCTCTTCAGAAAAAACCCTGTAAGTCAATTCGCCTTTTTCATCCCGATCAACGATGATGTGTTTGGGATTTGGAATGAGGCAGTGTTGCAATCCACCGAAGCCTCCCACTGTATCCTGATAAGCACCTGTATTGAAGAATCCGATGTACAGTGGATTGTCCTTGTTGTACCTCGGAAGGTAAATACCGTTGATATGTTGTTCGGAATTATAATAATCGTCGCTGTCGCAGGTAAGACCCCCGAGCAAAACGCGTTCGTAATCACTGTTCCACCGGTTGAGGGGCAACATGATAAAACGTTTGTTAATCGCCCATGAATCCGGCAGGGTTGTCATGAAAGACGAGTCGATCATATTCCAGTGTTCCTTGTCGTTTTGGCGTTTTTGATAGAGCACTTTAAAAAGTGCGCCTCCGCTTTCGCCCACTGTAAAACTCCCGAATTCGGTGTAGATATGCGGATCGTCAATGCCTGCGTCTTCGCAAAAGATTTTCGTTTGGGCAATGATTTCATCCACCATATAGGCATAGTCGTATTCGAATGCGAGGCTGTTTTTAATGGGGAAACCACCGCCGATATTCAATGAATCGAGCGTATCACAATGTTCTTTGAGTTTGCCGTACACGTTCAAACATTTATTGAATTCATTCCAGTAATAAGCTGTATCGTTGATACCGGTATTGATAAAGAAATGCAGCATTTTCAACCGGATTTTTGGGTGGTCCTGAATAACGTCCCGAAAAAATGGCACAATATTGCGGTATCCTATTCCCAACCGACTCGTGTAAAACTCAAACTTTGGTTCTTCTTCACTGGCAATGCGGATTCCAATTTCAAACTCCTTATCAATCAGATTATTGAGGACATCAATTTCCTGATAATTGTCGATTACGGGCAGGATTTTGAATCCGCGGTTGATGAGATCGGCAATGTGGTGGAGGTAATCGTCGGTTTTATAGCCATTGCACACCACGTATCGGTCCCTGTTCAATTGTCCGGACGTATAAAGAAATTCGACGATATCCAGATCGTAAGCAGACGACGTTTCGATGGAAATGTCGTTTTTCAGTGCCTGTTCCACGATATGCGAAAAATGAGAGCTCTTTGTGCAGTAACAATAATTATAGCTGCCCTGGTAATTTACCTTTTCCATGGCTGACTTAAACCACGTTTTGGCCTTTTGAATATTTTCTGAAATTTTTGGGAGGTAGGTAAATTTGAGTGGCGTGCCGTACTTCCGGGCCATTTCCATCAATGGAATGCCATGGAAGGTTAATTCGTCTTTCTCCAGTTGAAATTCTTCCTGGGGGAAGTGAAAAGTCTGCTCTATGAGATCTATGTACTTGATTTTCATTTTTGAAAAGAAATTGCTTGTCGCAAGTTTGAATTAATTGATGGAACTACAAAAGAAACGGAGCCATTGATACTCAAATACGAATGGGCAACATGAATGCCCTTAACAATTTTGCGAAGGAAATGATCGGGAGATGGCCGGTCGGGGTATAATAAAACCGGGAGACGACACGGCTCAATGCCGCGTCCGTATTACGTATGGTTCCATCAAAGGGCCTTCTCATTGCGGGGCGAAATGTATAAATATTTTTCAATCCAACCGTGCGATAAATATTACGTTGTACAATTTTACTGTTTTGAAAACAGCTACAAGCATTTTGGGTTCAAATTGATGTTAAATCTATACAGACCGATCAACTTTATTCAATTTCAACCATACATTTTCCAAATCCCGATGTAATGACTCACTGCACCGCCGAGGACAAATACATGCCAGATGGCGTGGTGAAAAGGTATGCGGCGGAAGAGGTAAAAGACGACCCCCAGAGAATAAAAAGCTCCACCAAGAGCTATCCAGAAAATTTGATTATCCGGAAGGTTGTCCTTGAATGATTGAGGAGCAGCCACAATCAACCAACCCATCACCAGGTAAATTAATGTGGATACCAATCTAAACTTTCCAGTGAAAAACACTTTGAAAACGGTGCCCGCTGCGGCCAAACCCCACAAGACAAAGAGCATGAGCCGCGCATCGGGTGGATCGGCATACCAGATCAAATAAGGCGTGTAAGTACCTGCGATCATGTAGTAAATACTGATGTGATCCCAGATTTTCATCAGGTATTTGCGTTCTGGCTGGCCCTGATAATGGTATAGGGTGGAAAATCCAAAGACCATTAAAAAGCCGAATCCGTATGCCACGGATCCCAAAACATCAAATGTGGAAGTGGGTGAATTTTTGACGACAGTCCAAACCAGCGAAGGCAAGGCAACCAGACCAAAACCAAAACCGAACAAATGCGTGAGCACATTGGCGCGTTCGTGCGCCGGAGAATAATCAGCCATTCAATGTTTATCCTAAGCCGTCAAAAATAGACAATGCTCAAATAAACATCTTGAAAATTCCCACATAATGACAGAGGGCACCTCCCAGAACGAAAAAATGCCAAACCGCGTGGTGGTGCCTGAAAAAACTACCGAGGTAAAAGATCAATCCGGCCAAATAAACCAGCGACCCAGCTAAAATCCAGCCTGTCTGCTCCGCAGGAATAGCCCCTTTAAAAGAGGGTGGTGAGGCAAGAATCATGAGGCCCATGGCCACGTATATCAACATGGAGAAGATCCTGAACCTCCCTGTGAAAAATATTTTCAAAACCGAACCCACGATAGCCAGACTCCATACAACCCCCAGCATGACAAATCGCTCCTCCGATGAAGCATACGCCAAAATAAAAGGGGTATATGTACCGGCAATCATGAAGTATATGGCGATGTGGTCCCAGATTTCAAGTCTGTTTTTATATTTTGGCTGCCGAAAATGATGGTACAAGGATGAAAAGGTGAAGACCATGATAAAACCCAAACCGTAGATCGAAGCGCCAAACAAATCCCAATCTGTACTGTATGGCGCGAGAAAAACCACGGCAATCAATAAAGGTACGGCTACAACGCCTATCCCAAGGCCGACGAAGTGTACCAGTGCATTTATGCTCTCCTGCTCCCGCGTAAATTCCATATGTCAAAGGTCTGAAATATAAGTCGGCAGACCAATTTCCTTCTGTATTGATTTTGTTAAACCTTCCACTGAAAGTATCGGTGAATTTCGAATACGCCTAAACTTTTTCAGTCAATTCAAGTGCATTGCGCATCAGAATGGTTTGGTTCACAAAATCTATCAGCATGCGATCAATTATGTCCTGGGCATTGTCGGGATACTGAACCTGAATGGTAGAATCAGCGAGAAGCCAGCGTTCAATCTCCCTGTGCCATTTGGTTTTCATTGATTTTATGACTGGTACTCCGAGATTTTTTAGCGCCACCGCATTGCATTGTTGCTCAAATTGGTTTTTCATTGGGACCACCAGAAGTTTTTTTCCGAGAAAAAGCACTTCCGAGGTGGTGGCAAAACCCGCCGCACATATCACACCAGTGGCTGATGCGAGGGATTCGAGGAAGAAATCATCATCAATGGGATGCAGGGTAACATTGCCATGCGCATACCCATCCACACTGTGTTTTGAAAAAACCCTCCAGTTGGTTTGTTCGAATTGCGACAGCACACGAATAATTTTCGAATCCTTAAACGACGGAAGATAAACCACGTAGTGATTCTCCTTCGATAACTCCAAACTCCTGATCGATTTCCGGATTACCGGCGTGGAAATAAACGGATCGATGGATTGATAATAAAATCCGTAAGCCACATCGGTCGGCGCATAGTATTTCAGCACAGCACGTGCAAATCGATCAAACTGTGATTTTAGCGGTTTTTCTATCCGCTGGTCAGAAAGCACGCATTGATTGCTCAAACCGACGCAGGGCACATGCTGTTTGCGGGCTGCCCAGGCCGACACGGGTTCGAAATCGTTGATCACCAGATCGTATTCAGATAAATCCAGCGATTGAATTTCGCGCAAAAACCGCGTCGTATTTCCTTTCCACCAGGTATTGAAATAATCGACCCCTCCTTTTTTGCCAAACTTAAAACCGAGCCCTTTCAACCGAAATTTTACAGGCCGGTCCAGACCGAGTTCAGCGTGCATACCCGAAATCAATATATCAACCGAAGCCCGGTTTTCGAGCGCCGGCAGAATCTCCCGCGCCCGGGAAATATGACCATTGCCGGTGCCTTGAATCGCGTACAGAATTTTCATGATCCGATCATTTTAAATTCGGCCACCAGATTGTTGAAGATCATTTGTGTGGTGAAATGCATTTCCATTTCTGTCTCAATTTCGTCGGTCACACCTGCCACATCTTCATGCTGATAAATAGACCACTTGCCATGGTGGTATTCCAAAGCAGTGAGATTTTCAACCCAATCTCCCGAATTGAGATACGTTACCGAACCCTTTTCACCGTGCATTTCTTTGATGACCGGTTGATGAATATGCCCGCATATCACATAGCGAAAACCACTATCGCTGGCCAAATCTGCCACGAGTTGTTCGAAATTATTCACAAAACTCACCGCGCTTTTTACGCTGTTTTTGATCTTTTTGGAGAGCGAGATTTTGCCCCTGCCCATTTTCATGGAAATGGCATTGACCAATCTGTTGATTCGTATCAAAATGTCATATCCCACACCGCCCATTTTCGCGAGCCACTTCGAATGCTGCATGGTAACATCGAAAACATCTCCGTGAAAAATCCACGCATTTCCATCCTTCAGCGGCAAAGTCATCTTGTTTACAATGGACAGCGTGCCGAGTTCAAAACCGGCAAAACGCCTCAACATTTCATCGTGATTTCCGGTTACGTATGTCATCTTCACGCCTTTGCCAATCAGTGTCATAAGGTGTTTGATGACCTTCATATGGCTCTTCGGCCAATATCGCTTGTTGAATTGCCAGATATCTACAATGTCACCGTTGAGAATAAGATGCCCGGGATCCACACTTTTGAGATACCGCAGCAAGTCGGAAGCATGGCAACCATAGGTACCCAAATGCACATCAGAAATAATGATCAGATCGACCTCACGCCTTTTTTTCATTTTTATATGGTATATATTTGTGATGAAAACGAGCGAGGGAGATGGTTTTCGCGGCCATTCGGCAAAACGAGGCGAAGATCAACAAACAAGTTGATGAGCGGTTATACCAGCTTATCTTTGCGGCATCGATCCTGTGTAAAAAACCGACAGACACTTTGTAATTTGCAAACGCAGTAACCATATCACGTGGTTTTAGCAAAACTAAGGTAGAGAGGTAAACCCGGAGTTACATTGTCATTAAATTAAGGTTAACTGACAGATTTTCAATGAACAACTATATACTCATAAGTTTTCTGGCGCATGGCTAAAGTGGGCATTGCAGGATCTGGGGTGGCAGGCATGGCCGCGGCTATCCGGCTGCGATCACAAGGACATGAAGTTGAAATCTTTGAAGCAAATAGCTTTCCCGGCGGAAAATTGCACCAGTTTCTTCAGGATGGTTACCGGTTTGATGCAGGGCCTTCTCTGTTTACCATGCCTCATTTCCTCGATGAGGTATTTGTGCGTGCCGGTAAAGATCCAAGGCAATATTTCAATTATGAGCGCATAGACCCCGGATGTCATTATTTTTGGGAAGATGGAACATCCTTTTCGGCCCAAGCCGATCTGGAAAAATTCATTGCATCGGCGTCTTCAACTTTTGGCGAAAGCGAAAAAAACCTGCGCGCGTACTTTCAAAAGGCTTTTGCGCTTTATGATCTGACGGAAGATGTTTTTCTCAAAAACAGTCTTCACAAAGCCGCTACCTATCTCAAGTTGTCTACGCTGAAATCTTTTGCCCAATTGTATAACGCGCGGATTTTTGAGAATATGCATGAGGTGAACAGGACGGCATTCGAAAACCCCAAACTCACCCAGGTTTTTGATCGTTATGCCACTTACAACGGATCGGATCCATACAGAGCTCCCGGCACCCTCACAGTGATTCCCACGCTGGAATACCGCTGGGGTACCTTTTTGCCGGAAGGCGGAATGAATACGATTAGCAAGGCGTTGCACCAACTTGCCGTTGACATCGGAGTGAAATTTCATTTTGGAGAAAATGTGGAGGCAATCAATGTGGAATCAGGTCGGGTAACGGGATTGCAGACTTCGAAAGGCTCTTACCAATTCGACTCGGTGGTGAGCAATATGGATGTGGTGGGCACCTTTGCCCATTTGCTGAAAGGCCAAAAGGCACCGAAACGAATTTTGAATCAGGAAAGATCATCTTCGGCGCTCATATTTTACTGGGGTGTAAAAAAGCAATTTCCGAAACTGGGTCTTCACAACATCTTTTGGAGCAATGATTACCGAAAAGAATTTAAAACGCTTTTTGAAGAGAAGGACATCACGAACGATCCGACGGTGTATGTCAATATCACTTCAAAACACGTGGTGAGCGACGCGCCTGATGGATGCGAAAACTGGTTTGTGATGGTAAACGCCCCGCACGTGGCTGGTCAGGACTGGAAAGCACTCGCTGAAAAAACACGGGCGAATATTTTGCGAAAGCTGTCCGAAATGCTTGGTTGCGATATCGATTCTTTGATTGAAACTGAGCGAATTCTCGACCCTCCCGGCATCGCGTCCCAAACTTCCAGCCATCTGGGATCGCTTTACGGCACGAGTTCCAACAGCAGGATGGCGGCTTTTCTGCGGCAGCCGAATTTCCATTCCTCCATTAAAAACTTGTACTTCTGCGGGGGTAGTGTGCATCCGGGTGGAGGGATTCCATTATGTTTGCTCTCGGGAAAAATCGTAAGCGACTTAGCCGGATGAGAAAAATAGAGTCACTGGACCAGTTCAAATCGAAAAAGGCGGGGATCAGCATCCTGATCGTCCTACACATCATTGGTGTGGCGGGTTTTCTTTCGCCATTGTCCGACTGGTTTGTTTTTCTCACACCTGTAAATTTGATTATTACAGCTGGCATGATTTGGATCGACTCCAAGGCAAACAACCGGCTCGGATGGCCGATTGCGTTGGTTATTATTTTGATCGGATATTTGATCGAAGTACTGGGTGTTTACACCGGGCTTATTTTTGGCGACTATGTCTATGGTGATGTCCTGGGCTGGAAAATTCTTCAGGTGCCTCCCTTGATCGGTGTCAATTGGCTGATTGTCATTTGGGGTGGTTTTTCCCTCGCTGTTCACCTTGGCTTTTCAAGACGCTTCAGATGGCTGGCAACAGCTTTGCTGGTCACAGCGCTGGACATGTTGATCGAACCCATTGCTGTGCATTATGATTGGTGGACGTGGACGAATGGGATGCCAGGTTTGCAAAACTATGTAGCGTGGTTTATCACAGCTGCCATCATGGCGGGCATTTTTGAGGCTTATCCGCTTGTGCAAAAACCCAGATTGGGTCTGGTGGCATTTGTCTGTCAAGTACTCTTTTTCGGACTTCTTTATCTGGCGATTTTCTGAATTGCAATCCCGTGTTTTTGTGTGAACTGTCTTAGAATTGTTCATTTCTGAAAGACACGAATCAAAAAAATCTATGATTATTTGGCGGGAAGATTGTGATAATCAAAAATTTAACTTTGAAATACAACCCATAAAAAAACCTAAAGACCCTTCACGCTTGAAGGGTCTTTAGGGCTATGAAACAGAAAAACTATCCTGAGATCATCCGGTAACCACGTTAGAGTGAGACGATGAAAGAAGTGATTACCGTTAAGACATATCTCAAGTGATTTCAAAGGTAAGATTTTCTTTTTAACATATACAAGGGTCAAAAAATATTCTTGGAATCTTATTTATTCACAATTGTGTTAAAACATTATAGGATAGTTACTTATCAAAAGTAAATTTTCTCTTATTTTGAACATTGTCTATACATTCGTTTATCTTATCCATGAATCGACACTGGTATTCTAACGAGAAACAAAATCATGTTTGATAAAAGATCGCAAACTTTCGTGAAAAGGAAGAAATTGTAAATGATGACAAATTCATATATTCACCGCCCTTAGCCCTAAATCCTGCATGGAATGAATCGAATTTTTGGCATTGCATTTTTGTCAGCCTTTATTTGCCTAAGCTCAGTTGGATCAGCCCAATCAGAAAACATCACACTTGGAAAAATTTGGAAAAGCGGCGAATTTTCGTCAAAATCTGTTACCGGCATTCGAAGCATGCAAGATGGACTTCACTATACGAGTACCGTCAATAAGGACGGAGAGCAGTTTATTGTTAAATATGCTTACGCCGATGGCTCCGCAAAAGACACCCTGCTCCACGGCCCTGCATTGAAAAATAATGCTGGGAATCCTATTCGCTTTTCCGGATACGAATTCAACCCGGATGAAACGAAACTTTTGCTTGCCACAGATGAAGAATCCATATACAGACATTCTTCAAAAGCACATTATTACGCCTTTGATATCGCTTCAGAAAAACGAAGCCCTATCACCGATTTTGAATTGGGTAAGCAGCAGCTCGCAGCTTTTTCACCGGTATCGAATCAGGTGGCATTCGTTCGCAACAATGATTTGTACATTTCAGACCTCGACAAGAATACCGAAACGAGGATAACCATGGATGGTGAATGGGGAGAAATAATCAACGGGGCCGTCGATTGGGTTTACGAAGAAGAATTCAGCTTCCACCGGGGATTTTACTGGTCGCCAAAAGGAACGAAAATAGCATATTACCGATTTGACGAAAGTGAAGTCCCGGAATTTGACCTTACCATGTATGATGGCCTCTACCCTTCTGAATACCGCTTTAAATACCCGAAAGCTGGTGAGCGCAATTCGGAAGTGCGCATCAAAGTATATAGTCTGGGCTCTGGAGAAACTCTGGAAATGGATATAAATGCCAATCCCGAGCAATACATCCCACGGATTAAATGGTCTGAAAGTGATGATCAACTTGTGATGATGCGCATGAATCGCCATCAGAACAAACTTGACTTCCTGCTCGCGGATCTGAGTAAATCCAATGGAAACATGGTGAGCACCAAGAATATTTATACTGAAAAAGCGGATACCTACATCGAAATTAACGACAACCTCATCTTTTTAAATAATGGGCAGCACTTAGTCTGGAACAGTGAAAAGGATGGGTGGAATCACATTTACATCTATGATTTCAAAACCAACGAAGTGGGGCAGGTTACAAAAGGCGATTGGGAAGTGATTGATTTTTATGGCCTAGACCAAAAAACCCAAACCATCTTTTTCTCCGCTGCCATTGAGAGTCCCATTGAAGTGGCTGTTTATTCCATTTCATATGGCTCTGTAATCCGTGACTTTAAAAAATCAGGCAAATCGGTGGTTCCGAAAAATGATATGCGCGATAAGCTTACCAAGCTTACGCCAAATCGCCATACCAACGATGCTACATTTAGCGAAAGCTTTGATTACTTCATCAATTTTGAGTCGGCTGCCAATATGCCGCACAAGATTGCACTTTTTGATAAAAAGGGCAAAAAAATCAGAGATCTGGAGCAGAACGAGTCGCTGGAAAGCAGACTTAAAAAGTATACTCTTCAGCCAAAGGAATTTGGAACTTTTACGACAGAAGCCGGTCACGACCTGAATTACTGGATGATCAAACCTGCCGGTTTTGATGCCACCAAATCCTATCCGGTGATGTTTATTGTATACGGCGGACCGGG
>Ga0105044_10001155_pt1 | contig 34813 bp, 30 predicted proteins | sample MAT01_FD_78092 | JGI IMG/M metagenome (GOLD analysis project Ga0105044, IMG submission 78092) | Freshwater microbial communities from Lake Fryxell liftoff mats and glacier meltwater in Antarctica - MAT-01 | ecosystem: Environmental > Aquatic > Freshwater > Ice > Liftoff microbial mat | place...
CGGCACGGTGCACCTGGTGATCAACAACCAGATCGGCTTCACCACCAGCGACCCGCGCGACAGCCGCAGCACGCTGTACTGCAGCGACGTCGTGAAGATGATCGAAGCGCCGGTGCTGCACGTCAACGGCGACGACCCCGAAGCCGTGGTGCTGTGCACCCGCTGGGCCATGGACTACCGCGCGCAGTTCAAGAAGGACGTGGTAGTCGACATCATCTGCTTTCGCAAGCTGGGCCACAACGAACAGGACACCCCCAGCCTGACGCAGCCGCTGATGTACAAGGTGATCGCCAAGCACCCGGGCACCCGCAAGCTGTACGGCGAAAAGCTGGTGACCCAGGGCGTTCTGCCGCCAGAAGGCCCTGACGCCATGGTCAAGTCCTTCCGCGCCGCCATGGACGAAGGCCGCCACACCGTGGACCCGGTGCTGACCAACTTCAAAAGCAAGTACGCGGTGGACTGGGCGCCCTTCCTGGGCCGCAAGTGGACCGACGCAGCCGACACCGCCTTGCCGCTGGCCGAAGTCAAGCGCCTGGCCGAGCGCATCACCACCATTCCCGGCAACTTCAAGGTGCATCCGCTGGTGGAGAAGGTCATCGCCGATCGCGCTGCCATGGGCCGGGGCGAGATCAACGTCGACTGGGGCATGGGCGAAACGATGGCCTATGCCTCGCTGGTGGCCAGCGGCTACGCCGTGCGCCTGAGTGGCGAAGACAGCGGGCGCGGCACCTTTGTGCACCGCCACGCCGTGCTGCACGACCAGAATCGCGAAAAGTGGGACACCGGCACCTACATCCCGCTGGAAAACGTGGCCGACGGCCAGGCTCCGTTCACGGTCATCGACTCGCTGTTGTCCGAAGAGGCGGTGCTGGGCTTCGAGTACGGCTATGCCAGTGCCGAGCCCAACACGCTGGTGATCTGGGAAGCGCAGTTCGGCGACTTCGTCAACGGCGCGCAGGTCGTCATCGACCAGTTCATCGCCAGCGGCGAGGTGAAGTGGGGCCGGGTCAACGGCCTCACGCTGATGCTGCCGCACGGCTACGAGGGGCAAGGCCCCGAACACAGCAGCGCGCGCCTGGAGCGCTTCATGCAACTGGCCGCCGACAACAACATGCAGGTGGTGCAGCCCACCAGCGCCAGCCAGATCTTCCACCTGCTGCGCCGGCAGATGGTGCGCCAGTTCCGCAAACCGCTGATCATCTTCACGCCAAAGAGTCTGCTGCGCGCCAAGGACGCCACTTCACCGCTGAGCGAGTTCACCAAGGGTGAATTCAAGACGGTGATCGGGTCGCAGCGCAGTGAGGTCGAGGCTGAAAAGGTCAAGCGTGTCATCTGCTGCTCGGGCAAGGTGGCTTACGACCTGATCAAGCGGCGCGACGAAAAGAAGGCCTGGGACGTGGCCATCGTGCGGGTGGAGCAGCTCTATCCCTTCCCGCACAAGGCTTTCGCGAGCGAGATGAAACGCTTTCCCAGTGCCACCGAAGTGGTGTGGTGCCAGGACGAACCGCAGAACCAGGGCGCCTGGTTCTTCGTGCAGCACTATGTGCACGAAAACATGCTCGACGGGCAGAAGCTGGGTTATGCCGGCCGCCCGGCCAGCGCATCGCCGGCTGTTGGCTACTCGCACCTGCACCAGGAGCAGCAGAAGGCGCTGCTCGAACAGGCCTTCGGCAAGCTCAAGGGCTTCGTGCTCATGAAGTGACCCCACCCCCGCAGCGCCTGCCGCGCTCCCACTCAAGGGGGCGCCGCAGCCGGATCCGCGGCGGCCACTTGGGGTGCCTGGCTGGTGCCGCGAACACAGAAATAACGAACAGAGATAGACCATGTCAATTGTCGAAGTGAAAGTCCCGCAGCTGTCCGAATCGGTGGCCGAAGCCACGCTGCTGCAATGGAAGAAGAAGGCCGGCGAAGCCGTGGCCATCGATGAGATCCTGATCGAGGTCGAGACCGACAAGGTGGTGCTGGAAGTGCCCGCCCCGTCGGCCGGTGTGCTGGTCGAGATCGTGCAAGGTGACGGTGCCACGGTTGCCGCCGAGCAGCTGATTGCGCGCATCGACACCACCGCCACGGCCAGCGCAGCTTCACCGGCACAGGCTGCTGCACCGGTGGCCCCGGCTTCGGCACCCGCTGCACCCGCGACCTCTTCTGCGGGCAACAAGGGTGACATCGCCATGCCCGCCGCTGCCAAGCTGATGGCCGACAACAGCTTGTCCGCAGGCTCGGTGCCGGGTACCGGCAAGGACGGCCGCGTCACCAAGGGTGACGTGCTGGCGGCCGTTGCCGCACCCAAGGCGGCACCAGCGCCCACACCTGCACCGGCTGCATCGGCACCCGTGGCTGCCGCGGCACGGCCGCTGCCCAGCGTGGCTGCGCCGGTGGGCCAGAACCTGGGTGACCGCCCCGAACAGCGTGTGCCCATGTCGCGCCTGCGGGCCCGCATCGCCGAACGCCTGGTGCAGTCACAGAGCACCAACGCCATCCTGACCACGTTCAATGAAGTGAACATGGCGCCGCTGATGGACATGCGCAAGAAGTTCCAGGAGAAGTTCGAGAAGGAACACGGCGTGAAGCTGGGCTTCATGAGCTTCTTCGTCAAGGCGGCGGTGGCGGCGCTGAAGAAGTACCCGATCATCAATGCGTCGGTGGACGGCAACGACATCGTCTACCACGGCTACTTCGACATCGGCATCGCGGTGGGTTCGCCGCGTGGCCTGGTGGTGCCGGTGCTGCGCAATGCCGACCAGATGAGCTTTGCCGACATCGAAAAGAAGATCGCCGAATACGGCCAGAAGGCCAAGGACGGCAAGCTGGGCATCGACGAACTGACCGGCGGCACCTTCAGCATCAGCAATGGCGGTACCTTCGGCAGCATGCTGTCCACGCCCATCATCAACCCGCCGCAAAGCGCCATCCTGGGCGTGCACGCCACCAAGGACCGTGCGGTGGTTGAAAACGGCGTGGTCGTCGTGCGCCCGATCAACTACCTGGCGATGAGCTACGACCACCGCATCATCGATGGCCGCGAAGCCGTGCTGGGCCTGGTGACGATGAAGGAAGCGCTGGAAGAACCGGCGCGCCTCCTCTTCGATATTTGACCCACCCCCGTAGCGGCTGCGCCGCTCTCCCTCAAGGGGGCGCCGCCAGCGGCCCGGCGAAGCCGGTTCCTCGGCGGTCACTTGATCCTGACTGGACACGCATATGGCAAGCAAGAACTTCGACGTCGTCGTCATCGGCGGCGGCCCCGGTGGCTACATCGCCGCTATCCGCGCCGCGCAACTGGGCTTCAACACCGCTTGCATCGACGAGTGGAAAAACGACAAGGGCGGTCCCGCGCCCGGTGGCACCTGCACCAACGTCGGTTGCATCCCCAGCAAGGCACTGCTGCAGAGCAGCGAACACTTCGAACATGCGGGTCACAGCTTTGCCGACCACGGCATCGATCTGAAGGACCTGAGCATCGACGTAAAGAAGATGCTGTCCCGCAAGGACACGGTGGTCAAGCAGAACAACGACGGCATCCTCTACCTGTTCAAGAAAAACAATGTCAGCTTCTTCCACGGTCGCGGTGCTTTTGCCAAGGCGGTGAGCGAAGGCTACGAAGTCACCGTTGGAGATGAGACGCTGGTTGGCAAGAACGTCATCGTGGCCACTGGCTCCAGCGCTCGCGCGCTGCCGGGCACGCCCTTCGATGAAGAGACGATCGTCAGCAACGATGGTGCCCTTCGCATCGGCGCAGTGCCGAAGAAGCTGGGCCTCATCGGCGCCGGTGTCATCGGCCTGGAGATGGGCAGCGTGTGGCGCCGCCTGGGTGCTGAAGTGACGGTGCTCGAAGGGCTGCCCACCTTCCTGGGTGCGGTGGACGAACAGATCGCCAAGGAAGCTCACAAGGCCTTCGTCAAGCAGGGGCTGAAGATCGAACTGGGCGTGAAGGTGGGCGCCATCAAGTCCGGCAAGAAGGGTGTCAGTGTTGCCTACACCACAGCAAAGGGCGAAGAGCAGACGCTTGAGGTTGACAAGCTCATCGTCAGCATCGGCCGTGTGCCCAACACCACGGGTCTGAACGCCGAAGCCGTGGGCCTGAAGCTGGACGAACGGGGCGCCATCGTCGTGGACGACAACTGTCGAACCAACCTGCCCGGCGTGTGGGCCGTGGGTGACGTGGTGCGTGGCCCCATGCTGGCGCACAAGGCCGAAGAAGAGGGCGTGGCGGTGGCCGAGCGCATTGCGGGGCAGCATGGGCACGTCAATTTCAACACCATCCCCTGGGTCATCTACACCAGCCCCGAGATTGCGTGGGTGGGCCAGACCGAACAACAGCTGAAGGCTGCCGGGCGAGCCTTCAAGGCCGGCAGCTTTCCTTTCATGGCCAACGGCCGGGCGCGTGCGATGGGCGACACCACGGGCCTGGTCAAGATGCTGGCCGATGCGGCCACCGATGAGATCCTGGGTGTGCACATCGTCGGCCCCATGGCCAGCGAGCTGATCGCCGAGGCCGTGGTGGCGATGGAGTTCCGTGCCAGCGCCGAGGACATCGCGCGCATCTGCCACGCGCACCCGTCGCTGTCGGAAGCCACCAAGGAAGCGGCCCTTGCAGTCGACAAGCGGACCTTGAACTTCTGATCCGGCGTGGGTGTCAGGCAGCTGTACGAGGCCACGCTCGCCGAGCGTGGGTTCCACGCCGATGATGCGCAACTGCGTGCCATCGTCGCACTGGAGCGCTGCGAAACCGAGTGGGCCGACTACAAGGCCCGCCGCAGCAACGCGCTGAGCAAGCTCATCAGCCGCCCGCCCATTCCGCGGGGTGTGTACATGTTCGGCGGCGTGGGGCGCGGCAAGAGTTTCCTCATGGACTGCTTTTTCCAGAGCGTGCCGCTGACACGCAAGACGCGGCTGCATTTCCACGAGTTCATGCGCGAGGTGCACCGTGAACTGCAGGAGCTCAAAGGCACGGCCAACCCGCTGGACGAACTGGGCAAGCGCATCGCGCGGCGCTTTCGCCTGATCTGCTTCGATGAGTTTCACATCGCCGACGTCACCGACGCGATGATCCTGCACCGGCTGCTGGACGCGTTGTTCGCCAATCGCGTCAGCATCGTCACCACCAGCAACTTCCATCCCGACGGGCTGTATCCCAATGGCCTGCATCGCGACCGCATCCTGCCCGCCATTGCCTTGCTCAAGCACAAGCTGGAAGTCATCAACGTCGACGCCGGCACCGACTACCGGCAGCAGACGCTGTCGCAGATCGACATGTTCCACTGCCCGCTGGGCGCGGACGCCGAAGCCGCGATGGAACGGGCCTTCAACCAGCTGAGCGAAGCGCGCGACGAAGAGCCGGTGCTGAACATCGAACACCGCGAGATCCGCGCCGTGCGCCGCGCCGGTGGGGTGGTGTGGTTCGACTTCCGCACCCTTTGCGGCGGGCCGCGTTCGCAGAACGACTACCTGGAGCTGGCTTCGCGCTTCCACACGGTGCTGCTGAGCAACGTGCCGCAGATGCCACCGCGCCTGGCCAGCGAAGCGCGCCGCTTCACCTGGCTGGTGGACGTGCTGTACGACCGGCGGGTCAAGCTCATCCTGTCGGCAGCGGTGCCGGCGCAGGCGCTGTACACCGAAGGCCCGCTGGCACATGAGTTTCCGCGCACGGTGTCGCGCTTGCGCGAGATGCAGTCGGCCGAGTTCCTGGCCCTGGCGCGACGTGATGTGGACACCTCGTTGACATGACGGGCGCCCTTGCGGAGCGGCTTCGCCGCACCCCCCCAGGGGGGCGCCGCTGGCGGACTGGCGCAGCCCGATCCGCGGCGGCTGCTTGGGGCGGGGTTTGCCTGTTGTTGTTGATGCCGCTGGGGGCGGTGGGGGACGAACGAGCACTCATCGCAGCCGAGCGCCAGGCGCTGAGCCAGCGCTTTTTGCAGCAGGAGCTTGACTGTGCGAGTCGCTTTGTCGTCAACGCCTGCATCGACGACGTGCGCCAGCGCCGCCGTGATGCGCTGCAGCCGCTGCGCGAGCGGGAACTGAGCCTGAACGAGGCCGAGCGCACGCGGCGCGCCGCTGAACGCCGTAGCGCCATCGCCGCCAAGCAGGCGGCAGCGGCCACGCTGCCGGCCGCCGCTTCGGCGCCACCGCCGCAATTGCGCCTGCGCGACAACTTGCCGGCCGCCCCGCCACGCCCGCCTCGCTCGTCACTGGCGCGTGACGAAACCGATCGAGCTTCCGAAGCCGCCGAACGGGTGCGGGACGCCGAGCGACGGCGTGACGAAGCGCAGGCCAACCAGCGGCGGGTGCAACAGCGTGAGGCCGAACGTGCGGCCAGCGGGCGCAGCAGTGCGCCCTTGCCTGTGCCAGGCGCCGCGTCGGCCGCCAGCGCCGTGGCGCGCTGAACGGCTGACTTACTTCAGCGGGTCGACACGCGCCAGCGCGAGCGACAGGTTGTCGCCGCCGCCACGGGCGCGCTGGCGCGCCTTGCTGATCAACATCTCGGTGGCTTCGCGCGGGGGCAGCGCGTGCAGGATGGCGCCGATTTCCTTGGGCGTGAAGTAGTGCCACAGGCCGTCGCTGCAGGCCATGAGGCTGTCGCCAAATTCCAGCTTGTCGATGTGCCACAAGGCAATGGGCGGGTCGGCGTGGGTGCCCAGGCAGCCGGTGAGCAGGTTGCTCTGCGGGTGTGTGTTGGCTGCTTCTTCGTTGATCTTGCCTTCGTCGATGAGGCGTTGCACAAAGCTGTGGTCCACCGTGCGGCGCATCATCTCTGCACCGCGGAAGTGATACACCCGCGAATCGCCAGCATGAACGATGTCGCATTCGAGGTTGGGGCTGATGCAGAAGGCGGCCAGCGTGCTGTGGGGCTCTTCTTCAGACGTGATGGCCGTCAGCTTGATCATGAGGTGCGATTCCTGCACCACCTGGCGCAACATGTCGGCCGGGTCGTCTTCGAGTGGCACAAACCGTTCGAAGATCTGGCGCCCCGTCAGCAGCACCTGGTCGGCGGCCTTGCGGCCCCCGCTCTTGCCGCCCATGCCGTCGGCTACCAGGGCGATCACGGAGCCCTGTGTGCGTTCGTGCGAGATGATCTCGACCTGGTCCTGCTGGTAGGCGCGGTCGCCCTTGTGCAGGCCGGTGGCGGCAGTCAGACGGAAGGGCGCGACAACGATGGTCATGGCCACGAATATAAACTCCGGCTCCCCGATGCCACCGTGCGCAATGGACGAGAACCTGCATTCACCGCAGAGAAGGCTGATCGAGTTGCGCATCGAACATGCCGATCTGGACAACGTGATCGACCGCAACCTGCCCGGCCCCGTCGCCGATGAACTGAGCCTGCGCCGCCTGAAAAAACGACGCTTGCTGCTGCGGGACCTGATCGCGCGACTGGAGACCGAACTTGACCCGCCCGAACCCGCCTGAAGGCCTTTGCTGCGGCGGCTGTCTTGAGCTCTGAACTGGCGCAGGCGGTCGCCGCCGCCTTTGCCGTGGACGGCGCCATCGCGCGGCACGAGCCGGGATTCATCCCGCGTGAGGCGCAGGACCAGATGGCCCAGCGCATCGCCTTGGCGCTGGACGCCCGCGAGGCCCTGGTGGTGGAAGCCGGCACCGGCGTGGGCAAGACCTTTGCGTACCTGGTGCCGCTGCTGCTGTCGGGCCGGCGTGCGCTGGTCAGCACCGCCACCAAGAGCCTGCAGGACCAACTGTTCCTGCGTGACCTGCCGCGGCTGCGCGACGCGCTGGGTGTGCCCGTGCGGCTGGCGCTGTTGAAGGGCCGCGCCAGCTACCTGTGCCGCTGGCGTTTGCAGCAGGCCGAAGCCAGCGGGCAACTGCCCGACCGATTTGCGGCGCGCGCGCTGCACCGGGTGTCGCAGTGGGCGCAGGGCACACGTACCGGCGACCTGGCCGAAATCGAAGGGCTGGACGATCGCTCGCCCGTGATTCCGCTGGTCACCAGCACCCGCGACAACTGTCTGGGCACCGAATGTCCAGAGCACCGCAACTGCCACGTCATGCACGCTCGACGCGAGGCCATGGCGGCTGACCTGGCCGTTGTCAATCACCACCTGTTTTTTGCCGACATGGCCTTGCGTGACAGCGGGGTGGCCGAGTTGCTGCCCACCGTGGACGTGGCGGTGTTCGACGAAGCCCACCAGTTGGTGGAAGCCGGTGTGCAATTCCTGGGCACGACACTGGCCACCGGCCAGGCCATCGAACTGGGGCGCGACCTGCTGGCCGCCGGGCTGCAACACGCACGCGGCTTGCAGCCCTGGGCCGAACTGCAGGCCGGCGTGGAGCGTGCTGCGCGGGAGCTTCGTCTGGCCGCTGCCGGTCCACAGTTCGACAGACGCGAGGTGCGCGGCATCGTCAAGCGCCGCTGGGAAGAAGCGGCTGACGATCTGCCAGCCGCTCTGTCGGCGCTGGCTGACGCTGCACGCGCTGCGGCCGAGGGCCTGGCGGCAGTGGCCGAAGCGGCGCCCGACTTTCCCAAACTGGAACAGCGTGCGCGCTCCCTGGCCGTGCTGGCGCGGCACTTTGAAGAAGAAGCCGCCACCGGCCATGTGCGCTGGGTTGACCTGAGTCCGCAGCAGGCCAGGCTGGTGGAATCGCCGCTGGACATCCGCGAGATGCTGACCGAACAGCGGCAGTTGTCACCCAAGGCCTGGATCTTCACCTCGGCCACTTTGGGCGACGACGAAGGACTGAGCTGGTTCACGGCCAGCACGGGCCTTGAAGACGCGGCCCGGCTGCGTGTGGGCAGCCCTTTCGACTACGCCCGGCACGCACGGGCCTGGGTGCCGCCGCGGCTGCCGCTGCCCAACGCGGCGGGTCACCCGGCGGCGGTGGGTGCGCTGGCCGCACGCTGTGCCCAGGCGCTGGGCGGTCGCACCTTTGTGCTGACCACCACCTTGCGTGTGCTGCCGCTGGTGGCCGACGCGCTGCGCGCGGCTGCGCCCGAGTTGACGCTGCTGGTGCAAGGCAGCGAGCCGCGCCGGGCGTTGCTGCAGCGCTTTGGCGACGGGCGCGGCTGCGTGCTGGTGGGCTCACAAAGTTTCTGGGAAGGCATCGACATGCCCGGCGACGCGCTGCAATGTGTGCTGATCGACAAGCTGCCTTTTCCGCCGCCAGGGGACCCGCTGGTCGAGGCCCGTGTGCGGCAGCTGCGCGAGCAGGGCCGCAACCCCTTCGAGGACTACTTCGTGGCCGAAGCCGCGGTGTCCTTGAAGCAAGGTGCCGGGCGTCTGATCCGCACCGAAAGCGATCGTGGGCTGCTCGTGCTGTGCGACCCCCGCATCCGGCAGATGGGCTACGGGCGCCGCTTGCTGGCGGCCTTGCCGCCCATGCTGGTGCTGAACACCGAGGACGAAGCGCTGGACTGGTTGCGAGAGCTGGCTGCTGCGCACTGAAGCGCGCGGCCGGCCACGCGCAGGGCGGGATCTACCAGAGCTTCCACCAGGGCTTGTCGCGCGCCGACAGGCCCTGGGTCAGGAAGGGGCTGTCGGGAAAGTTCTGGCGCAGCACCCGTTCAGAGGCATCGCGCAGGCTGTTGAGCGCCAGCTTGTCGTAGCTCTGCATCAGGATGTAGAGCGCTTCTTCCACTGCCGGTGTCTGCTGGAATTCGGCCACCGCCTGCTGCGCGCGGTTGGCCGCTGCCACGTAGGCGCCACGCCTGAAGTAGTAGCGCGCCACGTGCACCTCGTAAGCAGCCAGGGTGTTGACGATGTAGTCCATGCGCTGGCGCGCGTCGGGCGCATAGCGCGAGTTCGGAAACTGGTCCACCAGCAGCTTGAAGGCCTGGTGCGAATCGCGCGAGGCGCGCTGGTCGCGTTCGGACAGGTCCTGCCCGGCCAGGTTGCCCAGCAGACCCAGGTTGTCGTTGAAGTTGATGATGCCGCGCAGGTAGTGTGCATAGTCCAGCGCCGGGCTCGAAGGGTTGAGCTTGATGAACCGCTCCACCGTGGTCAGGGCCTGCGCCTTTTCGCCTGTGCGCCAGTTGAGGTAGGCCATGTCCAGCAAAGCCTGCTGGGCCAGCAGCGAGCCGGCAGCCAGCCCTTCGACACGCTCCAGGCCCTTGATGGCACGCTCGTAGCTGCCAGCCTCCATGTCTTCACGGGCGTCTCGATACAATCGTTCGGCCGTGGTATTGGGCGTTTCGTCGCGCTGCGGCGAGGCACAGCCCGTCAATTGCAGCAGCACCGCCAGCATGGCCAACAGCGCAGAGCGCCACACAAGAGAAACGGTCATCGCCAATGGTGCCGGTAGGACTGAAGAGCGGCGATTATAGGGAGCAGCCCACCACGGACGCGGCTGCAGTTGCAGCGGTGGACGGCCCGGATGGCGCCGAAGCTGCCGACAATGAAATTGAAGCCGCCGCCGACCGGCGTCAAACCGTGGTGGAAGCCACGCTGCACGGGCAGCGTCTGGACAAGGGCCTCGTGCAGATGGCGCCCGAGTTCAGCCGCAGCCACCTGCAAAACCTCATCGATCAGGGGCATGTCAGCGTGGATGGTGCGGTGGCCAGCACGGCATCGCGTCGGCTGCGCGCCGGTCAGCGCATCGACCTGCTGCTGGTGCCCACTGAAGAAAGCCAGGCCTTCAGGCCGCAGGCGATGGCGCTGGAAGTGCTGTTCGAGGACGAACACCTGCTGGTGCTGGACAAGCCCGCCGGGCTGGTGGTGCACCCGGCGCCGGGCAACTGGTCGGGCACCTTGCTCAACGGCCTGCTGGCTCACCATGCGGCAGCCGCCACCTTGCCGCGGGCCGGCATCGTGCACCGGCTGGACAAGGACACCTCGGGCGTGATGATGGTGGGCAAGTCCCTGCCCGCCGTGACGGCGCTGGTGCGTGCCATCGCCGCGCGACAGGTCCACCGCCGCTACCTGGCTATCGCACAGGTGGGCAAGGGCGCACAGGTGGGCAAGGGCGGTTTGCCGGACCAGCCCTTCAGCATCGAAGCCCCGATCGGCCGCGACCCCGTGGTGCGTGTGCGCATGGCGGTGGTGGCCGGCGGCCGGCCCTCGCGCACCGACGTGCAGTGCCTGGCGGCGCAGGGCGCGCATGCGGCGCTGAGTTGCACGCTGCACAGCGGCCGCACGCACCAGATTCGGGTCCATCTGGCCTGGCGCGGTTTGCCGCTGGTCGCCGACGCCTTGTACGGCGGCAAGCCCGCGCTGGGCATGCTGCGGCAGGCCTTGCATGCAACCGAGCTGCACCTGGCGCACCCCATGACGGGCCAGGCGCTGCAGATGGACAGCCCGCCACCGGCGGACTTTGCGCAGGCCTGGCAGCAGGTGGTGCAGGGCCGCTGAACGAACTGGGGCCGGACCCAGGGACTGGCCACAGGGTGCGCGCTACAATGCGCCCGAACTGCAGAGCTGCTGGCACCCCGTGTGCCGCGCCTGTCTGAGGCTCTTGCCCCGTTTCGGCCCAGCCGGAACGTGCGAACCCCGCGAACCCTGGCCCAGAGCCGCGCGGGTACTTGTCCCGGGATGACCGGGATCCACCTGAACGAACCCATTGCCCCCAACAAGGCGGCAGTTCATCAAGCGCAGGTCATGAATACATCGGATGCCAAACGCGTCCTCGAAGCAGCGCTCTTGTGCGCCGGCTCACCCATGCCCGTAGCCGAAATGCGGGTTCTCTTCGATGGCGAGGTCGGCACTGACAGCTTGCGGCGTTTGCTGGACGAGCTGGTCAGTGAATGGCAGAACCGCGGTGTCGAACTTGTCGCGCTGGCCAGCGGCTGGCGCTTCCAGAGCCGACCCGAGATGCGCGAATTCCTGGACCGGTTGCACCCCGAGAAGCCGCCCAAGTATTCGCGCGCCGCACTGGAAACGCTGGCCATCGTGGCCTACCGCCAGCCGGTGACTCGGGGCGATATCGAGGACATCCGCGGTGTCACGGTCAGCAGCCAGATCGTCAAGCAACTGGAAGACCGGGGCTGGATCGACGCCATCGGCTACCGTGAAGCGCCAGGCCGGCCGGCGCTGTACGCCACCACCCGACAGTTCCTGGACGACCTGGGCTTGGCCAGCCTGGACCAGTTGCCCGCCATCGACGGCCAGATCGATGGTGCCAAGGCTGCACTGGCGCTGGCCGCCATGGATGAAACCGCGCCTTTGCTGGACGAGGCGCAGGGCAGCCTGCTGCTGGAGGCTCCGTTTGAGGTGGCGCCTGATGCCCAGCCTGATGCCCAGCCTGAAGCCCAGCCTGAAGCCCCGCATGGTGCGGCGCCTGAAACGCCGCCTGAAACCCCAACAGATTCCCCGATTGCTCCTTCGATTGACACCGCTGCCGACATCCCGCCCGACCACGACGTTGTGGCACTCGCGGGCACCTTCCCCCCCACGGACGCCGCCGCATGAACGCTCCTGAGAACGACCCGCCGCTGCCCGAATCCTCGGCAGCTGCACCCGCCGACGCAGAGCTCAAACCCAAGCGTCGCCGGGCGCCACGCAAGGTGGCTGCTGCAGTTGACGTTGAAGGGCCAGCGGCAGCACCGCAGGCCGAGAGCGCGCCGTCCTGGGAAGCGGTGTTTGCGCCGGTCGACCGGGCCGAAGCCGCAGCCGTTGGCGAGACAAGCCCTGCCGAGCCAGTCGCACAAGCTCGCCGGCTGCAACCTGCCGGCGATGCTGGCGAAGCAGGTGCCGCAGGTGCCGCAGAAGCTGCGCCCAGCGGCGAAGCACCAGGCGAACTTGCGCAAGGCAGCGAAGAAGGCCGCGGCCGACGTGGCCGAAACCGCAGGCGCGGCCGCCGTGGCGGCGAAAAAGTGCGTCCAGAAGACGGTGCCCAAGCTGTCGGTGCCCAGGCTGTCGGTGCCGATGGCGGCCCAGCTGCGCCGGTCCTGCTGATGCCGCAGGTCGGCGAGCTGTTTGCCCAGGTTGTGTCGGGTGAATTCGATGTTGAACCTGCTGAAGAGACTGTCTCCGCAAGCCCGCAGACGCCCGCCGAGGCGGGCGACGAGACTTCAACGGCTGTCGACGCAGCTGCGACCGTTGAAGGTGCCGCCGGTCTAACGGGCCAAACGCCCGCCGTTCCCGAGACCGCCGATGCAGCCCGCCGCGTGCTGGCGCCCGACGCCGACGCGCCCAAGCTGCACAAGGTGCTGGCCCAGTCCGGGGTCGGCTCGCGCCGTGACCTGGAAACGATGATCACCGAGGGCCGCGTCACCGTGAATGGCGAGGTGGCCCACACCGGTCAGCGCATCTCCTACGGCGACCGCATCCATGTGGACGGCAAGCCGGTGCGTTATCGCATCGCGCCGCCGCCCGCGCGTGTGCTGGCTTACCACAAGCCGGTGGGCGAGGTGGTCACGCACGACGACCCGCAGCAACGTCCCACGGTGTTTCGCCGCCTGCCGCGGCTGCCGCAGGGCAAGTGGCAGTCGGTGGGCCGGCTGGACATCAACACTGAAGGGCTCTTGCTCTTCACCAACTCGGGCGAGCTGGCCAACCAGCTGATGCACCCGCGCTTTGGCGTCGAGCGTGAATACGCCGTGCGTTCGTTGGGCGTACTCAACGAAGAGGCCAAGGCACTCCTGCTTGAAGGTGTGGAGATCGACGGCCAGCGGGCGTCTTTCAAGAGCGTGGAGGACGGTGGCGGCGAAGGTGTGAACCACTGGTACCGCGTGGTCATCACCGAAGGCCGCAACCGCGAGGTGCGCCGCCTGTTCGAGGTCGTGGGCCATGCGGTGAGCCGGCTCATCCGCATCCGTTACGGCTCGGTGGTGCTGCCCCGGGGACTGAAGCGCGGTGTCTGGGTGGATCTGGGTGAACAGGACCTGCGCCTGCTGCGCCGCCTGACCAGCGGCCCGGGCATGCCGCAAGGCCCGCGCCCGCCGCAGGATGCAGAAGCGGAATCTGGCTCCAAGCGGGGTCGCAACCGCCGCGGCCGCAAGCGCGGTGCGGGCGATGGTGCTGAGCGGCCGCAGGACCAGCCGCCGGTGCAAGTTGCGCCGGTGGCCGATCGAGGCCCGCGGCCTGAACGCGAGCCGCGCCCACCCCGGCCGGACCGTGGCCCGCGCCAGGATCGGGGCGACCGTGGTGACCGTGGCAACCGTGCCAATCGTGCCGATCAGGGTCAGCGGCCGGCACGCTTTGAACCCGGCGAAGGCGGCGCCATTCCCAACCCGCTGCAACAGACTTTCGACAAGCGTGCCATCCAGCAAGAACGCCAGCTGCGCCACGACATGCCGGAGGACGGGCCCATTCCCAACCCCTTGCAGCAGACCTATGACAAGCGGGCGCTGCAGCGCGACCGCATGCCGCAGCGGGACATCCCGGAGGACGGGCCCATTCCCAATCCCTTGCAGCAGACCTACGACAAGCGCTTTGCGCAGCCGCAGCGTGGCGGGGGCGGGCCAGGCGGGCAACCACGCGGTGCTGGCGGGCAGCAGCGTGGCGGCCAGAAGCGCCGCGGTGGTGGCATGGGTAGCGGCATGGGCAGTGGCATGGGCGGTGGCACAGGCAGTGGCACAAGCGGTGCAGCGGGCGGTGGCGACCCCGAGCGCATTCCTGATCCCATGCAGACGGCTGTGGGTTACATCGGTGGTGATGCCTTTCACCGCAAGGGCGGCGGCGCGCGCCGCTCGGGCGGTGGTGCCGGCGGTGGCAGCCGAGGCCCTGGCGGTGCGCCGGGCGGCGGCAAGGGCGGCGGCCGTGGTGGCAACCGTGGCGGTGGAGGCAACCAGGGCGGCAACAGGGGCGGCAAAACCGGCGGTTCGGGCGGCGGCGGCAGAGGCCGCTGACACGGGCCTGCACCAGAGCCCGCGCTACAATCAAAAGCTTTGCCAAGTCATTGATTCAGGAGCATTTTTCTCATGGCCACGAATTTCCCAACTGAGTCCGCAATGGAGCGCACACTTTCCATCATCAAGCCCGATGCTGTGGCCAAGAACGTGATCGGCCAGATCTACGCCCGCTTTGAAGGCGCGGGCCTCAAGGTGGTGGCCGCCCGCATGGCCCACCTGTCGCGCGGTGAGGCCGAGGCCTTTTACGCGGTGCACAAGGCACGCCCGTTTTTCAACGACCTGGTCAGCTTCATGATCAGTGGCCCGGTGATGATCCAGGCCCTGGAAGGTGAAGGCGCCATTGCCAAGAACCGTCAACTGATGGGTGCCACCGACCCGAAGAAGGCCGACAAGGGCACCATCCGCGCCGACTTTGCCGACAGCATCGACGCCAACGCCGTGCACGGGTCTGACGCGCCGGAAACCGCAGCCGTCGAGATCGCCTTCTTCTTTCCCGGCATGAACGTCTACAGCCGGTGAAACTCTTGCCCCCAAGCTCTCGGCTTTCGCCGCCCCCCGAGGGGGTGCCGGCGCGCTTGGGGCGACCCGGCGCTTGCTGAGCATGGCCGCCAACCTCCTTGACTTCGACCTCGAGGGACTGGCGGCCTTTTGTGATGGCCTGGGCGAAAAACGCTTCCGCGCCACCCAGCTGTACCGCTGGATCCATCAAAAAGGCCAGGCCGACTTCGACCAGATGTCTGACCTGGCCAAGTCGTTGCGCGGCAAGCTGGCGGGTGTGGCCGAGGTGCGCGGACTTCCGGTGATCAGCGAACACGTGTCCGCCGACGGCACCGTGAAGTGGCTGTTCGATGTGGGTGCGGGCAACGCGGTGGAGACTGTGTTCATTCCGGAAGCCGACCGCGGCACGCTGTGTGTGTCGTCGCAGGCTGGCTGCGCCGTGGGCTGCCGTTTTTGCAGCACCGGCCACCAGGGTTTCAGCCGCAACCTGCGCACCGGCGAGATCGTGGCCCAGCTCTGGTTTGCTGAACACCGCCTGCGCAGCACCTTGGGCCTGGCCGCCGGCGAGCGCGCCATCGACAACGTCGTGATGATGGGCATGGGCGAGCCGCTGCAAAATTACGATGCGCTGGTGCCCGCGCTGCGCACCATGCTCAGCGACCACGCCTACGGGCTGTCACGCCGCCGTGTGACCGTGTCCACTTCGGGTGTGGTGCCCATGATCGACCGTTTGCGCGTGGACTGCCCGGTGGCCTTGGCCGTGTCTTTGCATGCCCCTGATGACACGCTGCGAGAGTCCTTGGTGCCGCTGAACCGCAAATACCCCATCGATGAACTGCTGGACGCCTGTACCCGTTATCTGGACGCCGCGCCGCGTGACTTCATCACCTTCGAGTACTGCATGCTCGACGGCGTCAACGACAGCCCTGAACAGGCCGCGCAGTTGGTCCGCCTGCTCAAGCCCCGCCTGCCTTGCAAGCTGAATCTGATCCCTTTCAATCCGTTCCCGGCGTCGGGCCTGATCCGGTCTTCGCGTGAACGTGTGAGTGCTTTTGCACAGGTGCTGCAAGACGCTGGCCTGGTCACCACCGTTCGCAAGACACGCGGTGACGACATCGACGCCGCCTGCGGCCAGTTGGCTGGCGAGGTGCAGGACCGCACGAATGCCGCCGCACGGTTGTCGCGTCGGCGCCAGGTGATCCCGATTGCTGCAGGAGCAGGTGCATGACCCCACTGCGCACAGGCTGCAGGTTGCCGTGTTTGGCTGCACTGCTGACGCTGTTGACGGTGCTAGGGGGATGTGCCAGTGCGCCGCCGTCCGCCGAAACCCGTGAGTCACGTCCCGTGCCTGAAGTGGGTGACCCGGATCGACGAGCCAAGGTCCGCCTTGAATTGGCAGGCCTTTACTTCGGCCGCGGTCAGAACAGCACGGCGCTGGACGAAGTCAAGCTGGCGCTGAATGCCAGGCCCGACATGCCCGAGGCTTTCAACCTGCGTGGCCTGATCTACGCGGCCATGGGTGAAGCGCGACAGGCCGAAGAGAGTTTTCAGCGTGCCCTGCAACTCGCGCCGGCCGACGGCGGCACCATGCACAACTACGCCTGGTTTCTGTGCCAGCAAGGGCGCCACCCCGAGGCCGAGGCACAGTTTGTCAAGGCGATGGCGCAACCGCAGTACCGCGACGCGGTGCGCAGCTTGCTGGCCCAGGGCGTGTGCCAGGCGCGCGCCGGCCGCTGGGCCGAAGCAGAGCGCACGATTTCGCGTTCCTACGAGCTGGACCCATCCAACCCCTACACCGCCTACAACCTGGCCGAGGTGCTGCTGCAGCGCGGCGAACTGGAGCGGGCGCGCTTTTACGTGCGCCGCATCAACGCCCAGGCCGACCAGTCGTCTGCCCAAAGCCTGTGGCTGGCCGCACGCATCGAGCGCCGACTGGGCAACATCGACGCCATGCAAGATCATGGCCGCCAGCTGCGGGACCGTTTCCCGCAGTCCCCTGAGGCCCTGCTTTACGAACGCGGTCGCTTTGATGAGTGAAGCCATACCCGACACCCTGAGCGCCGGCGCGATGCTGAAGGCGGCGCGCGAAAAGCAGGGGCTGCACATCGCGGCGTTGGCTGCGGCCATCAAGGTGTCGCCGCGCAAGCTGGACGCGCTGGAAAACGACCGCTGGCACGAGCTGCCCGATGCCACCTTCACACGCGCCTTGGCGCAGACGGTGTGCCGCACACTGAAGGTTGACGCCCGCCCGGTACTGGACCGGCTGCCGGCGGCGTCGACGATGGGGCTGGAGCCGCACGACACCGGGCTGAATGCGCCCTTCCGCGACCGTCCCGGCCGCGAAGAACCGGGACTGGCCATGGGTGCGATCCGCCCCATGGTGTGGGCAGCCGGGCTGCTGATGGTGGCTGCGGTGGCGGTGTATTTTTTGCCAGCCGGCGTGTTTTCGGCCTTCACGGCGCCGGTCATGGTGGCCGTGCCGGTGCCAGCAAGCGTGGCTGTACCGGCGTCTGCATCAGAAGCAGCGGCTCCCGCGTCAGCTGTGATGTCGGGCGCTGAGCCGGCGCTTTCTGCCACCAGTGCTGCCATGCCGCTGGTTGCCGCCGTGGGTGGCTCGCCGCCCCAGGCGGCGCCTGCAGCCGGCGAAACCGTCTTCTCTGCGCCCCCGCCCGCCGAAGCGGCCGCCACGCCGGCCGCAGCTGCAGCTTCCGGCCTGGTGCAGCTGCGCACCAGCGAGGCGTCGTGGATCGATGTGCGGGATGCACGGGGTGCGACTTTGCTGTCACGCACGGTCATGCCCGGTGAAAGTGTCGGGCTCAATGGCAACCTGCCGATACGCCTGACCATAGGCAACGCAGCCGCGACGCAGCTGGGGTTTCGTGGCCAGCCCATCGACCTGAGCACGCGCACCCGCGACAATGTGGCGCGTGTCGAACTGCAATAGCGGCCGCAGCACATTTCCCACCAGCGACCGAACCCACCATGAACGCACCTGACGCCCTGGACATCATCGACGCCGCGCGGCCGCCCCCGCGCCACTCGCGCCAGGCCCGTGTGTCCTGGGGCGACCATGTGGTCACCGTGGGCGGCGACGCGCCGGTGCGGGTGCAGTCCATGACCAACACCGACACGGTGGACGCCGTGGGCACCGCCATCCAGGTGAAAGAACTGGCGCAGGCCGGGTCCGAGATGGTGCGCATCACCGTCAACACGCCAGAAGCGGCCGAGGCCGTGCCCTATATCCGCGAGCAGCTCGACCGCATGGGCGTGCCGGTGCCATTGGTCGGCGACTTTCACTACAACGGGCACCGCCTGTTGACCGATTACCCGGCCATGGCGCAAGCTTTGTCCAAGTACCGCATCAACCCCGGCAACGTGGGCAAGGGCGACAAGAAGGACCGCCAGTTTGCGATGATGGTGGAGGCCGCCGCGAAACACGACAAGGTGATTCGCATCGGCGTCAACTGGGGCAGCCTCGACCAGGAACTGCTGGCCGAGTTGATGGACCAGAACGCGCGCCGTGTGCAGCCGGTGGATGCCAAACAGGTGATGTACCAGGCGCTGGTCCAGTCCGCGCTGACATCGGCAGGGTACGCACGCGAACTGGGCCTGAACCCCGACAACATCATCATCAGCTGCAAGGTCAGCGGCGTGCAGGACCTGATTTCGGTGTACCGGGCATTGGCGCGACGCTGCGACTACGCTTTGCACCTGGGCCTGACCGAAGCCGGCATGGGGACCAAGGGCACGGTGGCCAGCGCCACGGCATTGGCCGTGCTGCTGCAAGAAGGCATCGGCGACACGATCCGTGTCAGCCTCACGCCGCAGCCCGGTGAAGCACGCACGCAAGAGGTCGTGGTGGCGCTGGAGATTCTGCAGAGCCTGGGCTTGCGCAGTTTCAATCCCAGCGTCACCGCCTGCCCGGGCTGTGGCCGCACCACCAGCACCACCTTCCAGGAACTGACCAAGCAGATCGACGACTTCCTGCGCGCGCAGATGCCGGTGTGGAAGGCACGCTATCCGGGTGTCGAGGGCCTGAAGGTGGCGGTGATGGGCTGCATCGTCAACGGCCCGGGCGAGAGCAAACATGCCGACATCGGCATCAGCCTGCCTGGCACCGGCGAAGCACCTGCAGCGCCCGTGTTCATCGACGGTCAGAAAGCGCTGACGCTGCGTGGTGACAACATCGCGAACGAGTTCCACCAGCTTGTGGAGACCTACATCGAGCGCCGCTTCGGCACGGTGACTTCGGCGCACTGAAACGCACCTGTTTCTGCTGCTGAATTGATTCGCGCGCCACCGCTGCACGAACCCCCTCGACTCTTGCGGCGCCAGCGCGCGCCGACATTTCCATGGCCGAAAAAATCTTCGCCGTCAAAGGCATGAACGACATCCTGCCCGGGAGCATCCCGCGCAAGGACAAGCTGCCCGACTCCGCGCTGTGGGCCTGGTTCGAACAGGTCGTGCGTACTGTGCTGTCCAGCTACGGCTACCAGTACCTGCTGACGCCGCTGGTGGAACCGACCGCGCTCTTCGTGCGCAGCTTGGGTGAGGTCACGGACATCGTCGAGAAGGAGATGTTCTCGTGGCGCGACGCGATGAACGGCGACCAGCTCACGCTGCGGCCTGAAGCCACTGCCGGCATCGTGCGCGCGATGGTCGAGCACAACGCGCTGTACAACGGTCCGCTGCGCCTGTGGACGATGGGCGCGATGTTCCGCCACGAGCGGCCGCAGAAAGGCCGCTACCGTCAATTCCATCAACTGGATGTGGAAGCACTGGGTTTTGCCGGCCCGGACGTGGACGCGGAGATGATCCTCGTCGTGCGGCGCCTGTGGCAGGCGCTGGGCCTGTCGATCGGCCAACATGTACGGCTGGAGATCAACAGCCTGGGCCAGCCGGCTGAACGTGCGGCCCACCGCGCGGCACTCGTGGCCCACTTCCAGGACCGCACGGCGGAGCTGGACGAGGACGCGCGCCGCCGCCTGCACAGCAACCCGCTGCGCATTCTGGACAGCAAGAACCCCGCGATGCAGGCCGTCATCGAGCAGGCGCCGCGGCTGATGGACTTCCTGGGCGCCGAGTCGCTGTCCCACTTCAACGCCGTCAAAGCCTGCCTGGACGCCGCCGGCCTGGACTACCGCGTCAATCCGCGCCTGGTGCGTGGCATGGACTACTACAACCTCACCGTCTTCGAGTGGGTCACCGACCATCTGGGCTCGCAAGGCACGGTCTGTGGCGGCGGGCGCTATGACGGGCTGTTCGAGCAGCTGGGTGGCAAGCCCGCGCCGGCTGTCGGCTTCGGCCTGGGCATTGAACGGCTGCTGCTGCTGATCCAGGAACTGGGCCTGCCTGTGCCAGTAGCCGCACCCGATGCCTATGCGGTGATAGCTGACCTGGAGTCTTTGCCACTGGCCATGGCCACCATCGAGGCGCTGCGCGCTGCGGGTGTGGCCGTGCAGATGCACGCCGGCGGCGGCAGCATCAAGTCGCAATTCAAGAAGGCTGACGCCAGTGGCGCCCGCCATGCTCTGATCTTCGGCCCCGAAGAACTGGCCCGTGGCGAGGTCGCCATCAAGCCGCTGCGCGACGCAGTCACGTCACAAACCACGCAGCCGCTGGCGTGCCCGGCCGCCTGGGCACACAGCCTGCGCAACGCATAATCACGAACTTTGCCCCTCCTGCGGACCCATGGCCACTCAACTCGACCTGCAAGAGCAGGAACAACTCGACTCCTTCAAGGCGTTCTGGAAGCAGTACGGCAACCTCATCACCTGGGTGTTGATCCTTGCGCTGGGCGCTTACGCCGGCTGGAACGCCTGGCAGTACTGGCAGCGTGACCAGGCCTTGAAGGCCGGTGCCATGTACGAAGAGCTCGATCGTGCCGCGACCGCTGGTGACGCCGACAAGGTCGGGCGCATCTTCGCAGACCTGAGGGCCCAGTTCGGCGGTGCCGCCTACGCCCAGCATGCGGGCCTGCTGGCGGCCCAGGTGCAGTTCAGCCAGGGTCAAGCCGACGCGGCCAAGGTCAGCCTGGCCTGGGTGGCGGATCAGGGCAAGGACGAAGAGTTGCGCACGGTGGCCCGCCTGCGTTTGGCCGCGCTGCAGGCCGAGTCCAAACAATTTGACGAAGCCCTGAAAACCCTGGCAGCGGCCAACGCCACCGGTTTTGAAGCGCTGGTGGCAGACCGCCGCGGCGATGTGCTGCTGATTCAGGGCAAGAGGGACGAGGCCCGCGCGGCCTATCAGGCGGCCTACAAAGCCATGGACGAGAAGACCGACTACCGCCGCCTGCTGGAAGCCAAGCTGACGGCGCTGGGTGCCACACCCGATGCTGCGCCGGCTTCTGCCGCCGCATCTGGGGCCGCCAAGTGATGCACCTGCGCGCGGGCCTGGTCGCTGCACTGGCCGGTTTGCTGCTGCTCGCAGGCTGCGCCGCCGACAAGCCCAAGCCCACGCCGCTGGAAAGTTATGAGCCCAAGATCGCGGGCCGACTGATCTGGCAAGAGCGCATTGGCACCGTCGGTTTTCCAATGGTGCCGGCGGTGCGTGACAACGTCATCCAGGTGGCCTCGGGCAAGGGCGAGGTGCTGGCGCTGCAGGCCGAAAGCGGCGCCGTGCTGTGGCGTGCTGAAGTTGGCGGCGACATCTCGGCGGGTGTGGGCAGCGACGGCCGGTTCACCAGCGTGGTCACGCGCGGCAACGAAGTGGTCACCCTGGACAGCGGCCGGCCGCTGTGGCGCAAGCGGGTGCCTTCCAGCGTGGTCACCCCTCCACTGGTGGCCGGCGAACGGGTCTTCGTGATGGGCGTGGACCGTGCGGTGCACGCTTTCGACGCCCTGGACGGCCGCAAGCTGTGGACGCTGCAACGCCCCGGCGACGCGTTGACACTGGCCCAGGTCAGCGTGCTGACCTTCTACCGCAACACTTTGCTGGTGGCGCAAGGTGCACGGCTGGCGGGCGTGGACCCACTGCGTGGCACCGTGCAGTGGGAAGTGCCCATGGCCACACCGCGTGGTGGCAACGAAGTTGAGCGCCTGGCCGACCTGGTGGGCCCGGCCGTGCGCGTGGGCGAACGGGTTTGCATGCGCGCCTTCCAGTCCGCAGTGGCTTGTGCCGATGCAGCGCGCGGTGCGGTGTTGTGGTCACGTTCGGTGGGCGGCGCCAACGCCGTGGCCGGTGACGCCGAACGTGTTTTTGGCGCCGATGCCAGCGACCGCATCACCGCCTGGCGCGCCGCCACGGGCGACGTGGTGTGGAGCAGCGAAAAGCTGTTGCACCGCGGCCTGAGCGGCGCGGTGGCCGTGGGCCCGACACTGGTGTTTGGCGACGCTGAAGGCTGGGTCCACTTCCTCAGCGCGGCCACTGGCGAACAGCAACTGCGCCTGCCCACCGACGGCAAGGCCGTGGTCGGCAAACCCGTGTTGGCCGGCACCACGCTGCTGGTCACCACGCAGGGCGGCGGCTTGTTTGCCTTCCGGCCCAATTGATGGCCTCCCCCCGCAGCGCCTTCGGCGCTCCCCCCCAGGGGGGCGCCCCCAGCGGTCCGGCTAAGCCGGTCCCGCGTCGGCAGCTTGGGCTGTTTGGACTTCCTGGGGTCGCGGTTTGCCGGCGTGAGTGAGCGGATCATGAAGCCGGTCATCGCCCTGGTGGGCCGGGCCAACGTCGGCAAGTCGACGCTGTTCAACCGCATCACCAAGAGCCGCGACGCCATCGTGGCCGATTACGCCGGCCTCACGCGGGACCGCCACTACGGCGACGCACGCCTGGGCAATCGCGAGTTCATCGTCGTCGACACCGGCGGCTTCGAACCCGACAAGCCCAGTGGCGTGGTGGCCGAAATGGCCAAGCAGACGCGGCAGGCGGTGGCTGAAGCCGATGCCGTGATCTTTGTGGTGGACGTGCGCGCCGGCCTGTCGGCGCAAGACCACGACATTGCACGCTACCTTCGCACCCAGCGAAAGAAGGTGCTGCTGGCGGCCAACAAGGCCGAAGGCATGGTCGAGTCGCCGCTCCTGGGTGAGTTTCATGAACTGGGCATCGGGGACCCGCATCCCGTCTCGTCGGCGCACGGCCAGGGCATCCGCAGCCTGCTGGAAGCGGCCCTGGCGTCCTTCCCGTACGATGAAGACGCCGAGCTTGAACCCGACCCCGATGCGCCCATCCGCCTGGCTGTGGCGGGCCGGCCGAATGTGGGCAAGAGCACACTGATCAACGCCTGGCTGGGCGAAGAACGGCTGGTGGCCTTCGACCAGCCGGGCACCACACGCGACGCCATCCACGTGCCCTTCGAAAAAGACGGGCAGCGTTTCGAACTGATCGACACCGCCGGCCTGCGCCGCAAGGGCAAGGTCTTCGAAGCGATCGAGAAATTCTCGGTCGTGAAAACGCTGCAGGCTATAGCCGACGCCAACGTGGTGCTGCTTTTGATTGACGCCACACAGGGCGTGAGTGACCAGGACGCCCACATCGCGGGCTATGTGCTGGAGTCGGGCCGCGCCGTGGTGGTGGCGGTGAACAAGTGGGACGCGACAGACGCCTACCAGCGCCAGACGCTGCAGCGCTCCATCGAAAGCCGGCTCGCTTTTTTGAAGTTTGCGCCCGTGCTGGAAATCTCGGCCATACGCCGGCAAGGCCTGAACGCGGTGTGGAAAGCGATCCAGAAGGCCCATGCTTCGGCCACGGTGAAGATGAGCACACCGGTGCTCACGCGCCTGGTGCATGAAGCCGCCGAACACCAGGCGCCACCCCGAGAAGGGCGCTTTCGCCCCAAGATGCGTTACGCCCACCAGGGCGGGCAGAACCCGCCGCTGGTGGTGATTCACGGCACATCGCTGGATCACATCACGCAGGGCTACAAGCGCTTCCTGGAAGGCCGCCTGCGCGAGCACTTCAAGCTCGAAGGCACGCCGATACGGATCGAGATGCGGTCCTCCTCGAACCCCTTCGACGACAAGGGCCGCTAAGCCCAATCGCCCGCAGCGGCGATGAGGGCATCCCCTGTGATAAGGTGAGCGTCTTCTGTCATTCAACACGGAACATATCGTGAGCAACAAAGGCCAACTCTTGCAGGACCCCTTTCTGAACCTGCTGCGCAAAGAGCACGTGCCCGTGTCGATCTACCTCGTCAACGGCATCAAGCTTCAAGGCCACATCGAGTCCTTCGACCAGTACGTGGTGCTGCTGCGCAACACCGTGACCCAGATGGTCTACAAACACGCCATCTCCACCGTTGTGCCCAGTCGCGCGGTCAACTTCCACGCCAACGAGCCGGGCGAACAGGCCTGAGCACAGGCCACCGCTCAGCCACCTTGAGTTCTTCTTCAGCTTCCGCCGCTGTGCGCGGCGTTGAGCCCACCCGCGCAGTGCTGGTGGGTGTGGACATTGGCGGCAGCGAATCTTTCGACGCCACGCTGGATGAACTGGCCTTGCTTGCAGCTTCGGCTGGCGACCTGGTGGTGGCGCGTGTCACGGCCAAGCGCCGGGCGCCCGATCCGGCGCTGTTCGTCGGCAGCGGCAAGGCCGACGAAATCAAGGCCCTGGTGGCGGCCACCTCGGCCCACGGCGTGATCTTCGATCAAGCCCTGAGCCCGGCCCAGCAGCGCAACCTGGAACGTCACCTGGGCGTGGCCGTGGCCGACCGCACGAGCCTGATCCTGGACATCTTCGGTGACCGTGCGCAAAGCCACGAAGGCAAGCTGCAGGTCGAACTGGCGCGGCTGCAGTACCAGGCCACGCGTCTGGTGCGGCGCTGGAGCCACCTGGAACGTCAGCAGGGCGGCATCGGCACCCGCGGCGGCCCTGGCGAGGCGCAGATCGAACTGGACCGCCGCATGATCGGAGACCGCATCAAAACCGTGAAAGAGCGGCTGGAAAAGGTCAAACGCCAGCGTGGCACTCAGCGCAAGGCGCGTGAACGTCGCGGCACCTTCCGCGTTTCGCTGGTGGGCTACACCAACGCGGGCAAGTCGACACTCTTCAATGGCATGGTCAAGGCACGTGCTTACGCCGCAGACCAGTTGTTCGCCACGCTGGACACCACCACACGTGCCTTGTGGCTGGGCGAATCGCAAAGCTCGGTATCGCTGTCCGACACGGTGGGATTCATCCGTGACTTGCCTCACAAGCTGGTTGAAGCCTTCGAGGCCACCCTGCAAGAGGCAGCAGAAGCCGACCTGCTGGTGCACGTCATCGATGCCGCCAGCCCCCTGCTGGCGGAACAGCAAGCCGAAGTCGAGCGTGTGCTGGAAGAAATCGGCGCTGGCCAGGTGCCGCAGCTGCTGGTCTACAACAAGTGCGACTTGCTCGAAGAGTCGCAGCGTTCGCGCCAGCCGTCCGACTGGATCGAGGTACACCCCGGTGTGCGACGCCAGCGTGTGTTTGTCAGCGCCGCCACCGGCATGGGTTTGCCTGAACTCCGCCAGGCGATTGCCCAGCACGCGCTGGCCCGATCGCCGGGCGGCGGCTTGAACGCCGCGGGCTCAGCCCCATCTGTTGAAATGGCAGCGGCCGAGTCCGCCTTTCCGGGTCTCGACCCGGCCACCGTCACCCTACCGCACCAGCATGCGTGATCACGAACCCACCCGTTTCACCACCCGCCTGAACGCCGTTGCAGGCGCCCTGCGCAACTTGCTGCAGGCTGCAGTCACACGGCGCCAGCCGTCGGCCGCCATGGGCGATGGCCTGGTCTACAACAACCGCAACGACGGCCCGCCTGACCTGGACGAGCTCTGGCGCGACTTCAACCGCAAGCTCAGCGGACTTTTTGGCGGCAAGGGCGGCGGCCCGGGCCGGCCCGGGCCCGATAACCGATCGGGCGGTGGATCGTCCTTTCAGCCCGACTTCAAGAACGCGGGCATCGGCGTTGGCCTGATCGGGGTTGTGGCCCTGTTGATCTGGCTGGGCAGTGGCTTCTTCATCGTGCAGGAAGGCCAGCAGGCGGTAGTCACCACCTTCGGCAAGTTCAGCCAGATCAAGGACGCAGGTTTCCAGTGGCGCATGCCTTATCCGGTGCAGGCGCATGAGACGGTTGCTGTGACGCAGTTGCAGTCGGTCGAGGTGGGGCGCAATGCGGTGGTGCAGGCCACGGGCCTTCGCGATTCGTCCATGCTCACGCAGGACGAAAACATCGTCGACATCCGCTTTGTGGTGCAGTACCGCCGCGCCGATGCACGGGCCTACCTGTTCGAAAACTTCCGCCCCGACGAAGCCGTGGTCATGGCCGCCGAGTCTGCGGTGCGCGAGATCGTGGGCCGCAGCAAGGTCGACCAGGTGCTGTACGAGCAACGCGATGCCATCGCGGCCGATCTGGTGAAGTCCATCCAGTCTCAGTTGGACCGCTTGAAGGCGGGCATCGTCATCTCCAACGTCAACGTGCAGAACGTCTTTGTGCCCGATCAGGTGCAGGCCGCCTTCAACGACGCACTGAAGGCCGGCGCCGACCGCGACCGCTTCAAGAACGAAGGCCAGGCTTACGCCAGCGACGTCATCCCCAAAGCGCGCGGCACGTCTGCGCGCCTGCTTGAAGAAGCCGAAGGCTACCGCTCACGTGTGGTAGCGCAGGCTGAAGGTGATGCCCAACGTTTTCGCTCCGTGCTCACCGAGTACCAGAAGGCACCGGCCGTCACCCGCGACCGGCTTTACATCGAGACCATGCAGCAGGTGTACTCCAACGTGAGCAAGGTGATGATCGACAGCCGCACCGGCAGCAACCTGCTGTACCTGCCGCTGGACCGCTTGCTTCAGCAAGCCGGTGTGCCGGCTGCTGCGCCGGGCGCGCCAGTTTCAGTGCCTACGCCGACGTCCACCGAGTCGGCGGGGGCGCAGAGCATCGATGTGCGGTCGCGTGACGGTTCGCGCACGCGCGACCGGGAAGGCCGCTGAGGCGAGACAACCCCATGAACAAGATTGCACTTATTGTTGCTGGCGCCCTGGTGGCGCTGATGATTGCCTCGAGCACGCTGTTTGTCGTGGACCAGCGGCAGGTGGGCGTGGTTTACGCGTTGGGTGAAATCCGTGAAGTGATCACCGAGCCAGGCCTGAAGTTCAAGCTCCCTCCGCCGTTCCAGAACGTGGTGTTCCTGGACAAGCGCGTGCAGACACTGGACAGCCCTGAGACGCGCCCGATCTTCACGGCCGAGAAGAAGAGCCTGGTCATCGACTGGCTGGTGAAGTGGCGCATCTCCGAGCCGCGGCAGTTCATCCGCAATAACGGCGCCGACTTCCGCAACCTCGAAAATCGCCTGGCGCCTGTGGTGCAGGCGGCTTTCAACGAAGAGATCACGCGGCGCAACGTCACCTCGGTGCTGGCCACCGAGCGTGAGAAGGTCATGAACGACGTCAAGACGCGGCTGGTGGAAGAGGGCAAGGATTTCGGCATCGAGATCGTGGACGTGCGCATCAAGCGTGTGGACTTCGTTGCCGACATCACCGACTCGGTGTACCGGCGCATGGAGTCCGAGCGCAAGCAGGTTGCCAACGAGCTGCGCTCGCAAGGTTCGGCTGACGGCGAAAAGATTCGCGCCGATGCCGACCGTCAGCGAGAAGTGATCATTGCCGAGGCTTACCGCGACGCGCAGAAGATCAAAGGTGAGGGCGACGCCAAGGCGTCAGCCCTGTACGCCGATGCCTTCGGCCGTGACCCGCAGTTTGCTCAGTTCTATCGCAGCCTTGAGGCCTACCGCACCACCTTCCGCAGCAAGAGTGACGTGATGGTGCTCGACCCCAGCAGCGACTTCTTCCGCGCCATGCGTGGTGGCGGTCCGGCGCCAGCGGCGCAGCGCTAGTAGGCCGCAGCAGCAGCTTCTGATCGTCAGGCGTCAGATCGCGTCATGGGCGATTGGCTGTTCGGCGCCTTTGCGCTGATGCTGGTGATCGAGGGACTGTTGCCATTTCTCAGCCCCGGCACTTGGCGCGCGGCATTCGAGCGCGCAACCCGAATGACTGACGGTCAGATCCGCTTTTTCGGCCTGTCCAGCGTGGTTGTCGGACTGTTGTTGCTGGCGGTCTGGCACTGAGGCATCGCACGGACTCTGTGCCGGTCGCGCGCGGGTGTCCAAGCTGGGTCAGGCCCCGTACAATGCGGGTTTCAACACTGGTGCATTTCATGCTCTCTGCTTGGCTGCTGCCAGAGCACATCGCCGATGTGCTGCCAACCCAGGCGCGGCGCATCGAAGAACTTCGCCGGGCGCTGCTGGACCGGGCACGCGCCTACGGCTTTGAGCTGGTGATGCCGCCCTTGCTGGAGCACCTGGAAAGTCTGCTCAGTGGCACCGGCCGCGAACTCGACCTGAAGACCTTCAAGCTGGTGGACCAGCTCAGTGGGCGCATGTTGGGCCTTCGCGCCGACACCACGCCGCAAGCGGCCCGCATCGATGCCCACTTGCTCAACCGCGAAGGTGTGACGCGCCTGTGTTATTGCGGCCCGGTGCTGCACACCCGACCGACCGGCCTGGCTGCCACGCGTGAACCCTTGCAGTTTGGTGCCGAGATCTTCGGCCATGCGGGCCTGGAAGCCGACCTCGAAGCCGCCGAGCTGGCGCTGGACGGTCTGGCGGCTGCGTCAGTGCAGCCGCTGGTCATCGACTTGGCCGACGCACGTGTGCTGCGCGGTGTGCTGGCCGGTGTGCCCTTGGACGCGGCGCAGCTGCAAGACATCGTGCAGGCGCTTTCCGACAAGGATGCGTCGGCCTTGCAAGCGGCAAGCGTTGGCGCCAGCGAGGCCACACGCCAGGCTCTGGCCGCCTTGCTGCGCCTGTATGGCGGCGACGAGGTGCTGGTGGCCGCGCGCACCGCCTTGCCCGCCCGGCCGCTGGTGCGCGATGCGTTGGACCAGTTGCAGTGGCTGGCAACCCATCTGCGCAAGGCCTACCCGCAGCTGAAGGTGGGGTTCGATCTGTCGGACATGAGTGGTTATGCCTACTACTCAGGGTCGCGTTTTGCAATCTACGGCGCGGGCTGCAGCGATGCGCTGGCCCGTGGCGGACGTTATGACGAAGTGGGTGCGGTGTTTGGCCGCAACAGGCCGGCCGTGGGCTTCAGCCTGGACTTGAAGTCACTGGCCGAAGTGGCTGGCCCATCGGCCGCCCCAGCCGCGATCCGCGCGCCCTGGGGCGAAGATCCGGCCTTGCGCGCGGCCGTTCGCCGCCTGCGCGAGGCCGGTGAAATTGTGCTGGCCATGCTGCCGGGTCACGAACCCGAAGCCCAGGCCTTTGCCTGCGACCGCGAACTGATCAGCATCGACGGCCACTGGGTGCTTCGCGCCATCGACGTGGCTGCCATCAACTGAATCAAAACCAAGGAACTCTCGGACATGCAACAAGCCATTCGGCCCGGCGCCGGCCGCAACGTGGTGGTGGTGGGCACCCAGTGGGGCGACGAAGGCAAGGGCAAGATCGTCGACTGGATGACCGACCACGCTCAAGGCGTGGTGCGCTTTCAGGGTGGCCACAACGCCGGCCACACGCTGGTCATCAATGGCCGCAAGACGGCCCTGCAACTGGTGCCTTCGGGTGTCATGCGCGAGGGCGTAGCCTGCTACATCGGCAACGGTGTGGTGGTCGATCCGGCGCACCTGCTGACCGAGATTGCGCGCATCGAGGCGCTGGGAATCGACGTGCGTTCGCGCCTGTTCCTGTCGGAGGCGTGCCCGCTGATCCTGCCGCTCCACGTCGAAATCGACAAGGCCCGCGAAGCGCGCCGCGAAGGCACGGCCGGCGGCAAGATCGGTACCACTGGCAAAGGCATCGGCCCGGCCTACGAAGACAAGGTCGCACGCCGTGCGCTGCGTGTGCAGGACCTCAAGCACCCGGCACGTTTTGAATCCAAGCTGCGCGAACTGCTCGAACTGCACAACGCCGAACTGGTGGGCGTGCTCGGCGGCAAGCCCTTGGCTGTGCAGCCCATGCTGGACGACGCGATGAAGGCCGCAGAACAGCTGCGGCCCTTGATGGCCGATGTGGGCTACAAGCTCTTCAACGCCCACCTGGCGGGCGACAACCTGCTGTTTGAAGGCGCGCAGGGCACACTGCTGGACATCGACCACGGCACCTACCCGTTTGTCACCTCCAGCAACTGCGTGGCCGGCAATGCGGCTGCGGGCTCCGGCGTCGGGCCGGGGATGTTGCACTACGTGCTGGGCATCACCAAGGCCTACACCACCCGTGTGGGCGGCGGGCCGTTCCCCACCGAGTTGGACATCGATGCCGAAGGCACGGTCGGCCATCACCTGTCCACGGTGGGCCAGGAGCGCGGCACCGTCACCGGCCGCGCCAGGCGCTGCGGCTGGCTGGACGCAGCCGCGCTGAAACGATCGATGATCATCAACGGCGTTTCCGGCTTGTGCATCACCAAGCTCGACGTGCTGGACGGGCTGCCCGAGATCTTGATCTGCACCGGCTACAAGCTGGGCGGTCGCACGCTGGACGTGTTGCCGCTGGATGCCGACGAGATCGAGGCTTGTGAGCCCATCTACGAAATGCTGCCGGGCTGGACCGACACAACGGCCGGCCTGACCAACTGGGAACAGCTGCCCGTCAATGCGCGGCGTTACCTCCAACGCATGCAGGCGCTGATCGGTGCGCCCATCGACATGGTGTCCACCGGCCCCGACCGCGTGCACACCGTCTTGTTGCGTCACCCTTTCCGCGCTTGAACGGCGCACCGGCACCCCACTTTAGAAGCGGAGACTTGAGACCATGCTCACCGACGACGGCAAGCACCTGTACGTGTCCTGGGACGAGTACCACCTGCTGATCGAGCGTCTCGCGCTCAAGGTGGCGCATTCGGGTTGGGAGTTCGATCAGATCCTGTGCCTGGCCCGCGGCGGCATGCGCCCGGGCGATGTGCTGTCGCGGGTCTTCGACAAGCCGCTGGCCATCATGTCCACCAGCTCGTACCGCGCCGATGCCGGCACCATCCAGGGCCGGCTGGACTTGGCCAAGTACATCACCATGCCCAAGGGCGAACTGGCAGGTCGTGTGCTGCTGGTGGACGACCTGGCCGACACCGGCATCACCCTGCGTGCCGTGGTCGACCGCCTGCGGGGCATGCCGTCCATTCAAGAGCTGCGCGCCGCAGTCATCTGGATGAAAGGTGTGTCGACCTACACCCCCGACTACTTTGTCGAAAACCTTGCCACGAGCCCCTGGATACACCAGCCGTTCGAGGAGTACGACAACCTGCGGCCCGATGGCCTGGCGAAGAAGTTTGCCGTCTGAAAACGAAAAAGGCCGCTGCCCTTGCGGGTGCGGCCTTCTCGTGAATCTGCTGAACGGCCCGTGCGACGGCGCGGTCGGTTCAACTCAATCTTGGTGCCCAGAAGAGGACTCGAACCTCCACGCCGTTAAGCGCTAGTACCTGAAACTAGTGCGTCTACCAATTCCGCCATCTGGGCAATATGTTTGGTCGGCTAAAAACTTATGCCGGCCCTCAGGAACTAAGGATCATATCATCAAAGAAAAGAACATCTCAAGCGCCACACAGGCGGGTCCGCCCGTCATGGGCGACATCGAAGGCACCGTGGAAGGTCATCGCGACGGCCACGGTTTTGTGCACCCCGCCAGTGGCGATGCCTCCATCTATCTGGCGCCGCAAGAGATGCGCAGCGTGTTGCACCGCGACCGTGTGCGTGTGCGTGTGCTGCGGCTCGACCGCAAGGGCCGGCCTGAAGGCCGTGTGCTCGACATCCTGGAGCGGCGCCAGTCGCCCATCATCGGTCGCTTGCTGCACGAAGGCGGGCATTGGCTGGTGGCGCCCGAGGACAGCCGCTACGGCCAGGACATCCTGATTCCAAAAAACGCCACCGCCAATGCCACGGTGGGGCAGGTGGTGTCGGTTGAACTGACCGAACCGCCATCACTGCATTCGCAACCGGTGGGCCGCGTGGCCGAGGTGCTGGGCGAGATCGACGACGCCGGCATGGAAATCGAGATCGCGGTGCGCAAGTACGAAGTGCCGCACGAGTTTTCGCCACAGACGCTGGCACAGGCCGCCGCACTGCCCGAGAAGCTGCGCGCCGCCGACCGCAAGAACCGTGTCGATCTCAGTGACGTGGCCCTGGTCACCATCGACGGCGAAGATGCTCGCGACTTTGACGACGCGGTGTACTGCGAGCCCTTCAAACAAGGCCGCGGCAAGCGTGCCGTCGAGGGCTGGCGGCTGATCGTGGCCATCGCCGACGTCAGCCACTACGTCAAGCCTGGTGAGGCGCTCGACGAAGACGCCTACGAGCGGGCGACCTCGGTGTATTTTCCGCGCCGCGTCATACCGATGCTGCCCGAGAAGTTGTCCAACGGCCTGTGCTCGCTGAACCCCGAAGTCGAACGCCTGGCCATGGTCTGCGACATGGTGGTCACGGCCGAAGGCAAGGTGCAGGCTTTTCAGTTCTACCCGGCCATCATCAATTCGCAAGCCCGGCTGACCTATACCGAAGTCGCCGCCATGCTGGCCAATACACGCGGGCCCGAGGCACAACGCCGTGGCGACGTGCTGCCCCACCTGCTGCACTTGCACGAGGTGTATCGCGCCTTGCTCAAGCAGCGTGCGCAGCGCGGCGCGATGGAGTTTGAAAGCTCGGAGACGCAGATCGTCTGCGATGAAAACGGCCGTATCGAAAAGATCGTGCCGCGCACGCGCACCGAAGCACACCGCTTGATCGAAGAAGCGATGTTGGCGGCCAACGTCTGCGCGGCGGAATACATTGCCAGCGCAGAACACCCGTGCCTCTTTCGTGTGCACGAAGGACCGACCCCTGAAAAGCGGCTGGCTTTGCAAAACCAGCTCAAGGCCTTGGGCGTGAGCGTTCATCTCAGTGACGAACCCTCACCAGCTGAAATGGCCGCCATCGCCAAGAGCGTGGAAGGGCGGCCCGATGCGCTGCAGATCCACACGCTGCTGTTGCGCTCGATGCAGCAGGCGGTTTACACGGCCACCAACAACGGCCACTTCGGGTTGGCTTACGAGGCCTACGCGCACTTCACCAGCCCCATCCGGCGTTATCCCGACTTGCTGGTGCACCGGGTGATCAAGGCCATCCTGGGCAAGCGGCGCTACCACTTGGCCGCCAGCAACAAAACACGCATACCCGAGCCACGCAAGGGTGCGCGACCGCAGCGTGCCGCGCCCAGGCCGATGTCGCAGGAGATGACGTTGTGGGAAGCCGCCGGGGGCCACTGCAGCGCCAACGAACGCCGCGCCGACGAAGCATCGCGGGATGTTGAAGCCTGGCTCAAGTGCCGCTACATGCGCGAGCGCCTGGGCGAAGAGTTTTCGGGCACCGTCACCGCGGTGGCCGGCTTCGGCCTCTTCGTGACACTGGACGCGCTGTACGTCGAAGGCCTGGTGCACATCACCGAACTGGGTGGCGAGTACTACCGCTTTGACGATGCGCGACTTGAACTGCGCGGTGAACGCACTGGCATCCGCTACGGCGTGGGCACACGGGTGCGGGTGCAGGTGAGCCGGGTTGACCTGGACGGCCGAAAGATCGACTTCCGCATGGTGCGCGAAGGTGAGGCCGAGCACCTGCTGGCCAAGGGCGGCAGGCCTGAACGCGCCGAACGCCCCGAACGCAGCCGCGCGCCGGGTGCTGCGGGAGAACTGTCGGCCGTGCAAGATGCCGACCGTGTGGCCAAAGCCGCCACACGCGCCTTTAAAGGCGGCGGTCGGCCAGCGGGCAAGACGGCGGGCAAGGGGGTCGGCAAAGCGGCCGAAGACCCGTCGCGCCGGTCACGCAAGCCCGGGCCTCAGCGGCCGACACCCAAGCCGCGCACGCGGCGTTAGGCCATTGCAGCCCGTCAGTCGCCTTCGAGCAAAGTCTCGATGAGGGCGGCTGCGCGCAGCGGCCGGCCGGGCCAACGGCTGGCAAATCCATCGGCCGCGGCACCGTGCTGCCAGGCGGCCGCTGTGGCGACGCTCAGCGCGCCGGCCCGCGGCTGCTGGGCCCAAAGCCCGCCGGCCCAGCCGGCCAGCACGTCACCCGTGCCGGCGGTGGCCAGCGCCGCATTGCCGGTGCTGTTGATCACGGGCCGTTCGCCGGGCGCCACGAGCACGGTGCCCGAACCCTTGAGCAGCACCGTGGCACCCGTCAGGTCGGCCAGCGCACGTGCCGCCTGCAAGCGGTCCTGCTGCACCTCAACCACCGAGCATGCAAGCAGCCGCGCCGCCTCCAGCGGGTGGGGTGTCAAGAGCGTGGGCAACTGGCGGCCCGAGCGCTGCCGCAGCAAGGTTTGCAGCGACAGGTCGGCGGCCACTGCGTTGAGTGCATCGGCATCCAGCACCAGCCGTCCGGCATGCGACAGCAGGGGAGGCAACACCGCGCGCACGTCGTTGCCGCCACCGCAGCCGCAGACCACCGTGGTGGCCGACAGAACGGCTGGCGTCTGAAGCCACCAACTGGGCCGCGTCATCAGCTCGGGCCGATTTGGTGGTGGTGATGTGGCGCCTGCCAACAGGCTGGCATATACCCGTCCAGCGCCGGCTGCCAGCGCGCTGCCTGCGGCCAGCCAGGCGGCGCCCTGCATGCCGGTTGCTCCGCCCACCACCGCCAAGTCGCCATGGCTGCCTTTGTGGGTGCTGTGTGCACGC
>Ga0105044_10001157_pt1 | contig 34773 bp, 40 predicted proteins | sample MAT01_FD_78092 | JGI IMG/M metagenome (GOLD analysis project Ga0105044, IMG submission 78092) | Freshwater microbial communities from Lake Fryxell liftoff mats and glacier meltwater in Antarctica - MAT-01 | ecosystem: Environmental > Aquatic > Freshwater > Ice > Liftoff microbial mat | place...
CCTTGTAATAGTAGTCACTTTTCTTTTCAGCAACCAATTTCTTGAAATCCCACTTATCTACCAATTGTAATAGCTGGCTTAAAATCGGCTGACCGACTAATTTTATCTCCGTATTTTTGCTCATGTTGTTTTTTTAGGTCTTACAACCACAAAATACAACATCGGTAGGTGGTTTCGTCTACCTACCTTTTTTTAGTGCATTTTTCATTTTTATTTTAGTCGGTTAGTAGTGATCTTTTTTATTTGATTGTACCTAATTAAGCGAATCTCAATCCAGCCGGTTATACTCCTAAAACTTGTAATTGAAAAAAAAAATATCCATTTATACGGCTTCTGCAATAGTTATCGCTAACATGATCGGTACAGGTGTTTTCACCAGTGTGGGCTTTCAATTATCTTCCATACAAAACACCTGGAGTATTTTATTACTTTGGCTGGTAGGCGGTATGTTGGCTTTGTTTGGTGCGTTTGCCTATGCAGAATTGGGGACACATTTTAAGGAATCAGGCGGCGACTATATTTATTTATCAAGGGTTTTTCATCCCATGCTTGGGTATCTTTCTGCATGGGCCGGACTTACAGTTGGTTTCTCCGCACCGGTTGCGCTTGCTGCGATGGCTTTTACAAAATACCTGGCTCCTTTTGGTTTACAAGGTAACGTTTGGCTAGCCATTGCAATCATTGTTTTAATAGGACTGATGCATAGTTTTAGTATGCGGCATAGCAGCGGACTACAGAATTATTCCACGATCATCAAAGTTTTATTTATTGTCTGGCTCATCTTTCTGGGGTTTTTCATTCCGGGAAATCTGAACAATGCCATTAACCTTGATAATAGCTGGCAAAAGGAAATTTTGCAGCCGGGGTTCGCTGTGTCGATGGTATATGTATCATTTGCTTACATTGGTTGGAACGCAGCCGCTTATGTAGTTGACGAAATTGATGACCCCGGTAAAAATCTGCCCAAGGCGTTGATAGGAAGCACGCTGTTTGTTGCAGTAGTGTATGTGTTTTTTCAACTTGCTTTATTAAAAAATGCCACTGCTTTCCAAATGCAGGGTAAAGAGGAAGTAACCTTTATTGCGTTTGATAACTTGTTGGGAAGTACTGGTGGAAAATGGGTAAGCATTTTTATTGCGATTCAGTTGGTTGCCACCATAAGTTCTTATTTATGGGTAGGTCCCAGAGTTACCTGGGCAATGGCCAGAGAAAATAAATTATGGCAACCATTGGCAAAAAAAAATAAGCATGGTATTCCGGTAGCAGCGGTTTGGGTGCATGTTTTTATTTCCATTTTACTTGCACTAACGGGGTCTTTTGAGAAAATATTATTGTATGCCGGATTTGTATTACAGTTGATGGCATCACTCACTGTTGCTACCAGTTTGTTTCTAAAGGGTAGAAAGGCAGGAACATTCAGAAGCCCTTTTAAGCCAATACTTCAAATAATTTTTTTAATTTTTAATGGATGGGTATTAATCTTCACGCTGATAGACAGGCCGGTAGAAAGTCTGATTGGATTAGGGGTTTTGCTGGTAGGTGCCATCATTTATTATTTTGATAAGCCTGTGATAGTTATTGAAGAAGTATAATAGCAATTATTGTGTTTAGACATTTGTGCGGCTAATGTTAAAAAAAATATTTTCAGCTTATATTCATTTCGGCTTTTTCCCATTATTTTTTTTCAACTGTTTTTTATAAATATCACTTTAATTTTTTTAACTTCAATCTTCAACTAAATTTTAAACGATGAATGCCAGAAGAAATTTCATAAAACAGTCCGCTTTATTAGCTACCGGGTTGGTCATGAATCCATCAGAATTTTTAAAAAAGAAAACAGTGCTTGGAATACAGTTGTACACCTTAAGAGACGATATTGTAAAAGATGTTAAAGCTGTAATTGGTAAGGTTGCTGCTGCGGGTTACAAAGAAGTGGAAACATACGGGCTAAGCAAAGACGAGCAATTCTTCGGATTAAGTGTGAAGGAATTTAGCCAGTTGCTACAATCGCATAACATTAAAGCTCCCAGTGGGCATTATATGCCATCGGAAATGCTGTTTGATAATGGTAACGGCGACGATGTGAAAAGGCTATGTGATGTGGGAAATACATTAGCGCATCAGTACATTGTAATACCTTACCTGGAAGAGGGTAGAAGAAAAACAATTGACCAATACAAGGCACTTGCAAACAGGATGAACAAGGCGGGAGAAATTTGTAAGGCAGCCAACCTGCAATTAGCCTACCACAATCATGATTTTGAATTTTTGCAGATCAACGGTCAAAGAGGGTATGACATTTTAATGAATGACACCGATCAGGATTTGCTTAAACTTGAACTTGATTTGTATTGGGTGGTAAGAGCCGGGCTTGATCCGGTTGATCTTTTTAAACTACAACCAGGTCGTTTTCACATGGTACACGTAAAGGATATGGATAAAGCAGATCGAACACTCAACACAGAAATAGGCAACGGTAGCATCGATTTTAAACCGATCATTGCCAACGCAAAATTAGGTGGTATTAAACATTACTATCTGGAACAGGAAAATAACTACGTGCCAGATAGATTTACAAGCGTTCAAAATAGCTTTTCATTTATTAGAAAGAATTTGTTGAAATAAGTATAATAAAAAACCCGGTAAAGTTTTACCGGGTTTTTTATTTCATCAGAGTTCCTTAATTTTTATGTTTCGATACCAAACCATATTGCCATGATCCTGTAATGCAATCTTGCCTTTTTTGTAGGTACTAAACCCTGCCATGCTTTTAAACTTACTACCTGCCACTAATTTTCTCCAGTTGTCGTCCCACATTGTGGTTGAAACAACATTGGTTCCGTTAAGGAGGAAGTCCAGTTTTCCATCTTTAGCAATAATTTCAACTTCATTCCATTCTCCCACTGGCTTTACAGTTTCTTTTGAACTAGAGATCAAATCATATAAATCACCAGAGCGGTGTTTTATTATTTTGCCGTCTGAATGCCCGTCGTTATCCAGTACCTGCATCTCCGGTCCGGTATGATAGGTAGCTTTATATTTGGCGGTATCTTCATGAACGTAAAAGATAATTCCACTGTTACCATTGCGTGAAATTTTCCATTCAAGTTTTAAATGAAAATTTTCATACTCTTTATCGGTAACAAGGTCTCCGCCACTTTTACCATCCGGACCTTCTTTTTTTTCGGTATCAAAAAAAATAGCGCCATCAGCAATTGCCCAACGGGTACCGGCTTTATCTTTTCCGTAGCTATGCCACCCAGTTGTAGTCTTTCCATCAAATAAAGCCACCCAACCATTTTCAACAGCATTCGTGCTGTCCGTCATCGTTTCGGAAGAGGATTTTTTTGCCGAATTGCAGCTCATTAAAATGACCAAAGTAGCAACAGGTAGCGCAAGTTTGTTTCTCATTTTATTTCTTATCTTCTTTTAGTAACATGATGTATTTTACCATAGACAGAGCGTCTTCTTTGGAAAGGTTAGGGTGCGCCGCCATTGGGATTTGTCCCCAAACACCCTGACCGCCCGCAATAATTTTATTCACCAGCATTTCACGGTTGGCTTCTGTATCTTCATACTTTGCAGCCACCAAACCGTAGGCAGGTCCTGTTGAAGCGTCTCTCACTTTATGACAGGTAAAACAATCCGATTTTCCGATCAGGCCTAGCCCCTTATCATAATCTGGGTTGTCCATTACTGAGGCTACTTTTTCGCCTTCTTTCGTTTCGGCGGTATTACTTTGATTGCCACATGCAAATCCGAAAAAGGAAAAAGATAATACGATACAATATTTCTTCATATACAAATTTTTATTTCATCAAAAGTATTCAAATCCTGAAAAAAATGATGAAATGATGGACGATATTTTTTAATCAATGCAATCTACCATTTTTCATTTTATTGAAACAATGGAATCCGTTATTCCTAAAAATAAGTTGACGATTTACGCTTTTCACAAATGGAATTCTGATGAAAATGACCAGACGCTTAAATGCTGCTCTATGTATGAAGGACTTTAACCTTTATTGAACAGAATTACCGCATTTCAACAATACAATAAACAGTTGTCTCTTTAATTTTGTTTTGCAGTCATTGGCTGCGCCGATTCAATCAATATAAAATTAAAAATAACATGGCTGGTATTTTAGATCTTGTGGGAAACACACCTTTGGTTCAACTAAAGAATATTCCAACCAATAAAAACGTAACCATTTTTGGTAAACTAGAAGGCAATAATCCGGGGGGAAGTGTAAAAGATAGGGCCGCTTATGGAATGATTAAAGGAGCTATTGACCGGGGTGAAATAAAGGAGGGCATAAAATTGATTGAAGCAACCAGTGGTAACACAGGTATTGCGCTGGCGATGATAGCAAGCTTGTTTGGGGTAGCAATAGAGTTGGTAATGCCTGAAGATGCCACACGGGAAAGAGTATTAACGATGGAAGCCTTTGGCGCCAAAGTAATACTTACACCCAAAACAAAATCAATGGAAGGGGCGATCGATTACGCCAATGCGCAGGTTGCAAAGGGAGGTTACCTGATGCTGAACCAGTTTGGTAACGAAGACAATCCAGGTATGCATTATAAAACTACAGGGCCGGAAATATGGAATGACACCGATGGAAAGGTGACTCATTTTGTTTCTTCAATGGGTACTACCGGTACAATAATGGGCGTTTCGAAATATTTGAAAGAACGAAATTCTAATATACAAATAGTAGGATGTCAGCCGACTGATGGATCCAAAATACCCGGTATTCGTAAATGGCCCGAAGCGTATTTACCAACCATATTCGATAAAGGCAGGGTAGACCGTATCATTGAAATCGACGAGAAAGATGCAAGGGTTATGGCTAAACGACTGGCAAGGGAAGAAGCGATTTTTAGTGGAATGAGTAGTGGCGGATCGGTACATGCAGCCATCGAATTGTCAAAAGAATTAACCTCAGGTATAATAGTAGCCATCATTTGCGACAGGGGCGATCGGTATCTTTCATCGGACCTCTTCGACTAGAATGTTTGATCGTCAGCTCTAACTTAAGACATATTCCTAACCCGTTTGGTAATTCAGAAAATCTCATTACCTTTGCGGCGCTAAAAAGTTCAGCATTATAATGGAATCTGGTGGTAGCTGCAATTTATTTAGCATATTATGAGAGTAAAGTAGATCATATCGCAAAACCCAATACTTACGGGTTAAAATGTGCCTCGCTATCGGAGGTGCCAGGTTCAGTATAAATACAAAGTACAAGAGTGCGACGCCTCCCGATTGCTATCGGGAGAAGCTTAAACCCTTCACAACGCCGGCTCACAATTATACACAATAAATACAAATACATAAACATTTAATTCAATGGCAGATTTACGTTATCAACGAAATTTTGGTATTGCGGCTCATATTGACGCCGGCAAAACTACTACCACCGAACGTATACTATATTATACCGGGGTAAATCATAAAATTGGTGAGGTGCATGATGGCGCCGCAACCATGGACTGGATGGCACAGGAACAGGAAAGAGGTATCACCATTACAAGTGCTGCTACCACTTGCTTTTGGAACTTCCCAATGATTAATGGTAAAAAGACACCTGATACACATCAATACAAATTCAACATCATCGATACTCCCGGCCACGTGGATTTTACGGTAGAAGTTGAACGTTCATTGCGGGTATTGGATGGTTTATTGGCACTGTTTTGCGCCGTATCTGGTGTAGAACCACAGTCTGAAACCGTTTGGCGCCAGGCTAACAAATATAAAGTACCTCGTGTAGGTTTTGTAAATAAAATGGACCGTGCAGGTGCCGATTTCTTAAATGTTGTAAAACAAATTAAAGAAATGTTGGGTGCTAAAGCTGTGCCTTTACAATTACCAATTGGTGCTGAAGACAATTTTAAAGGTGTGGTAGATTTGATTACCATGAAAGGAATGGTGTGGGATGAAGCCGGACAAGGAATGACATTTAACGAAGTGCCAATTCCGGAAGAAATGATTGATGAAGTGAACGAGTGGAGACAGCATTTAATTGAAGCTGTTGCTGATTACGATGATAAACTGTTGGAAAAATTCTTTGATGATCCCAACACGATCACTGAAGATGAAATTCATGCGGCGATTCGTAAAGCAACCATAGATATCAGCATTATCCCAATGATGTGTGGTTCTTCTTTCAAAAACAAAGGTGTACAAACTGCATTGGATGCAATTGTACGCTACTTACCTGGCCCAATGGATATTGAAGCAGTAAAAGGAATCAATCCTGATACCGGTGAAGAAATTTTCCGTCACTGCGATACTAAAGAACCATTTAGTGCATTGGCATTTAAGATCATGACCGATCCTTTTGTGGGTCGTTTGGCGTTCTTCCGGGCCTATAGTGGTCGTTTGGATTCTGGTAGTTATGTATTGAATACCCGTACCGGAAAGAATGAGCGTATCAGTCGTATCATGCAGATGCATGCGAACAAGCAAAATCCGGTTGATTTTATTGAGGCAGGTGATATTGGTGCAGCGGTAGGTTTTAAAGACATCAAAACAGGTGATACTTTGTGTAACGAAGATCAGCCGATTGTGTTGGAAGCAATGACTTTCCCGGAACCGGTTATCTCTGTAGCAGTTGAACCAAAAACGCAGGCTGACGTTGATAAAATGGGTATGGCGATTGCCAAACTGGTGGAAGAAGATCCAACCTTACGTGTAAAAACAGATGAGGAAACAGGTCAAACTATCTTAAGTGGAATGGGCGAGTTGCATTTGGAGATCATTGTTGATCGTATGCGTCGTGAGTTTAAAGTTGAAATTAACCAGGGAGCTCCTCAGGTTGCTTACAAAGAAGCATTCCAGAATACGATTCAGCATCGTGAAACATTGAAAAAGCAAACGGGTGGCCGTGGTAAATTCGCTGACATTGTATTTGAAATCGGGCCTGCGGATGAAGAGTTTTTGAAAGAAGGTAAAACCAACTTCCAGTTTGTAAATGGTTTGTTTGGTGGATCTATTCCAAAAGAATTTGTTCCTGCTATTCAAAAAGGTTTTGAAACTGCAATGACAACAGGTGTATTGGCAAGCTATCCGATGGAGAGCATGAAAGTACGGGTGTATGATGGTAGTTTTCACCAGGTGGATAGTGACGCCATGAGTTTTGAATTGTGTGCAAAACAAGGATACCGTGAAGCCGGCCGCAAAGCAAAACCAGTTTTGCTTGAGCCGATCATGAAGGTAGAAGTGTTAACACCAGATCAATACATGGGTGATGTAACGGGTGATCTTAACCGCCGCCGTGGTATGCTGGATGGTATGGATAGCAAACATGGTGTACAGGTTATTAAAGCCAGAGTACCATTGAGCGAAATGTTTGGTTATGTAACGCAATTGCGTTCATTGTCTTCAGGTCGTGCTACTTCTACCATGGAGTTTAGTCATTATAGTCCTGCACCAAGTAATATTGCAGAAACTGTAATTGCCAAGCAAAAAGGCAAGCAGAAAGTGGATGATTAAGCCCCCTCTAACACCCCAAGGTGGAGAACAGAGATTTAGATATTTTAAATACAACAAACCCCGTACGAGAGTCCGGGGTTTGTTGTTTTCAGTTACCAGTTGAAGTAACCCAGGGTTTTATTCCAGCACACCTTGCACGTTCACCGATAGGAAACTGCCCATACTCAATTGTACCAAATAGTAAAGATTACTGGCGGCTTTTGGCTTACTCTTGTAGCTTTAAAATCAAATAAGTCACAACGTTACTTTTCCTTATGATAAATCTAGCTGAAGCTTTGGATTACCTAAAAAATACTTGGTACAGTATTAGCAACTTCCTTTTAAAACATCAATAATGAATATAAAAAATAAAGTAACCTTAGCCTTTCTCCTTGTTTCCATCACTACCGTTGCACAAAAAAGTAAGATTGACACAGAAAGAGAAAATTTCTTCCGCTTTGGAGCAAAGGGTGGTGTTAACATCAATAAAATTACAGGCCAGGCTTATAAGTCGGGGTTTAATTACAACTACCAGTTAGGGGGCTTTTTACAGTTTAATTTTAGTAAGCGTTTCGGCATTCAACCAGAAGTGAATTTTGTACAGTCATCTTCGGAGTTTTCCAATGACGCCACAGATGTGTATGATGATATTTTTAGAGATGGCAGTCAGAAAAATGCTAAACTGAATTACCTGGAAGTGCCGTTGTTATTAAATATAAATGTTGGCGTAAGCAAGCGGATAAAATTACAATTTGGTCCTGCATACGGTGGTTTGCTGAAACAAACAGTGGACAGTTTGAGGTCTGGTGCCAATATTTATAAGAACGGTGATTGGGCTGCTATCGGCGGATTGTGGATACAACTACCCCTTGTCAATATTGGAGCAAGGTATAAATTAGGCTTAAGCAATCTCAATGCGATCGATGATCAGCAAAAATGGAAAAGTCAATCCATTCAAATATTTGCTGGTATCACTTTTTAAAAAAATATAATTTTTGAAGGAAGGGTTGCATAATCGCAGCCCTTTTTTTATATTACCAACTAAACCTACTCGAATGATTGCAAAAATGCCTTTAGAAAATTTCCTGATTATAGATATTGAAACGGTTTCCGAAAAAATAGACTATTACGGACTTAGTTCCGAATGGCAGCATTTATGGGAAGAAAAGGTATTTCGTTCTTTACCGGAAAACACGGCTGTTGCTGATTATTATCCTCAAAGGGCAGGGGTAATGGCTGAATTTGCCAAGGTAGTTTGTATCAGTATCGGATATTTTAGAAGGGGGAGGGAAGGCAACCAGTTTAGGGTAAAATCCATTTTTGGCGAAGATGAACTTGAATTGCTAAAGCAGTTTATCAGTACCGTTGACCAACTTGAGGCTGTCAATAAACACTGGAGTTTTACCGGTCACAATATCAAAGAGTTTGATATTCCCTTCTTGTGCAGGCGATTACTGATTAATGGGATTGCTATTCCACCCTATCTGGATTTTCAAAATATGAAACCCTGGGAAACCAATATGGTCGATACATTCCAATATTGGCGATTTGGGGACTACAAAAATTATACATCGCTTAAGTTATTGGCAGCAGCATTAAATGTACCATCGCCTAAAGATGACATTGATGGGAGCATGGTAGGCGATGTTTATTGGAAGGAAAAAGATCTGAAGCGAATTGCCATCTATTGCCAAAAAGATATTGTAACGGTGGCGAATATCATACTTCGCTTTAAACACCAACCTTTGCTTACCGACGAACAGGTCGTTTTTGCAAAGTAGTTCCGCTGTTTTCGTCGCTGTTTCGGAACTTTTTTATTTCCAACGACTGTAAACATGCCAAAGCAATCCATTTTTAGCTTGATTTTCCTGAATTTTTTATCCCCATTTTAGCGGCTAACCCATGCTGATATTGTGTTTTACATTTACCAACCAGCAATTAAAAAAAAACTTCGAAAACTTTTTATTTTCCCTTTGCTATTTCAAAGCACTCCCTTACCTTTGCACTCCAAATTAAAAAAACGAAAGTTTAAAGTTCTTTAAATATGTCACAGAGAATCAGAATAAAATTACAGTCTTACGATCATAACCTGGTTGATAAGTCGGCTGAGAAAATCGTAAAAACGGTACGCAGTACCGGTGCAGTTGTAACAGGACCAATTCCTTTACCAACACACAAGAAAATTTTTACTGTATTGCGTTCTCCTCACGTTAACAAGAAAGCTCGTGAGCAGTTTCAATTGTGTACACACAAACGTTTGTTAGACATATACACCAGCAGTAGTCGCACAGTTGATGCACTAAGCAAATTAGATCTGCCAAGTGGTGTAGATGTTGAGATAAAAGCCTAATGAACCGTCCCCTATAGAGGGAAAGGCAAAAGGTTAGTTCTTAGAATTAAAATATTGAACATCTATCTCCGATACCAATCGGAGCGCTGGATAAAAAAGAGATACAATGAAAAGTATTATTGGAAAGAAGATTGGCATGACCAGTGTCTTTGATGCAACAGGCAAGCAAACTGCCGTTACAATCATTGAAGCAGGACCATGCGTCGTTACACAAAAGAAAACCGTAGCCACAGACGGTTACAATGCACTCCAAATTGCATTCGGCGATAAAAAGGAAAAGCACTCCATCAAAGCTGAAGTTAATCACTTCGCAAAAGCCCAGACATCCCCAAAAAAAGTAGTAAAGGAAATACGCAATAGCGAATTTACCCAGGAAGTTGGTGAAATCATCACTTTGGACATATTTGCCGAAGGCGATAGTGTTGAAGTAGTCGGTACAACCAAAGGAAAGGGTTTCCAAGGTGTTGTTAAACGTCATGGTTTCCATGGTGTTGGCGGACAGTCTCATGGTCAGCATGACCGTTCAAGAGCTCCGGGATCCATTGGTAACTCATCAGATGCTTCAAGGGTATTTAAGGGAATGAGAATGGGTGGACGTATGGGACAAGATAAAGTGAAAATGAAGGGCTTGAAAGTAGTTAAGATTTTTTCTGAAAAGAATTACATATTGGTTAGTGGTTCTGTACCAGGCCACAATGGTTCAATCGTATTAATACAAAAGTAAAAACGGTTTAGCTGATTAGCTGATATGCTAACGGAAGAATTGAAAAAGAGTTTTTAAAAAATAAAGTGGATTAATTAGCAAAACAGCAAATTAGCACATTAGCAAATTAAAAAACATGCAAGTAGATATTTTAAATATACAAGGTACTAAAACAGGTAGAACCATCGAATTACCTGAAGAGATTTTTGGTGCTGAACCAAACAACCATGTTATTTACTTAGCCGTTAAGCAATACTTAGCTGCGCAGCGTCAAGGTACGCACAAGGTAAAAACAAGAGCTGAAGCAAATGGTTCTTCTAAGAAATTAGTAAAGCAAAAAGGAACCGGCGGTGCTCGTAAAGGTAACTTACGTAGTCCTATATATAAAGGTGGAGGTTCTATTTTTGGACCAAAACCTCATCTGTACGATTTCAAATTGAACCGTAAGGTGAAGGACCTTGCTAAAATCAGTGCTCTGAGTTACAAGGCAAAGGAAAATTCAATTGTTATTGTAGAAGATGTAACAATGGATGCTCCAAAGTCTAAGCAATTTGCAGGTATCTTAAAGAGTTTACAATTGAGCGACAAAAAAATATTGTTTGTATTGCCGGAAGATAGCGAAAACGTTTACCTAAGCTTAAGAAATATTCCTAAAGTACAGGGAACATTGTTAAGTGATGTGAATACCTACGATATCGTAAACGCCAATGTGTTGGTTTTTACTGAAAGCGTAGCAAATATTTTTACTGAAGAAGAAGAAGCGGTAGAAGCATAATATTAAATTAGCTAATTAGCTGATGCGCTAATGTGCTAATTGTAAGGAATAGTTTTTAACAAAGTTTAGATTAGCAAATTGGCTAATTAGCAAATTATCAAATTAGAATTATGAAACTGTCTGAAGTTTTAGTAAAGCCGATATTGTCTGAAAAGATAAACAAGCAAACTGAGAAAATGAATCGTTACGCTTTTGTGGTAGGCAGAAAGGCTAACAAATTGGAAATAAAGAAAGCTGTAGAAGAATTTTATGGCGTTCAGGTTATCAATGTTAACACATCAGTTACACCTGGTAAAGCTAAATCCCGTAATACAAAAGCCGGAGTTGTTAGTGGTCGTAAGCCTGCTAAAAAGAAAGCTTATGTAACAGTTGCAGAAGGCGAAACAATTGACTTGTACGGAACAGTTTAGTTTTTGTCGATCAATAAAAAGTAATTTTTTTCTTAACGGATGGCATCAACTGCCGCAAAAGTTGAAATAAATAAAATACAATGGCACTTAGAAAATACAAACCTACCACAGCAGGTACTCGTTGGAGAATTGGTAATGCATACGCAGAAATCACTACTAACATTCCTGAAAAAACGTTGCTTGAAGCTCAGAAGAATACTGCTGGTCGTAACTCTCAGGGTAGAAGATCAATGCGTTATATGGGTGGTGGAAATAAAACCATGTATCGTTTGATTGATTTCAAAAGAGATAAGAAAAACATTCCTGCTACGGTTAAAAGTATCGAATACGATCCAAACCGTACTGCATTCATCGCATTGTTGAATTATGTAGATGGTGAGAAGCGTTATATCATTGCACCTAATGGTCTTCAGGTTGGCGCTACAGTTTTAAGTGGTGATAACATTGCGCCGGAGTTGGGTAATGCATTGCAGTTGAAATTTATGCCTTTGGGTACCATGGTCCATAACATCGAAATGCAACCAGGCCAGGGTGGTAAGTTGGTACGTAGTGCAGGCGGTAGTGCCCAGTTAGCGAATAAGGAAGAGAAATACGGTATTTTAAAAATGCCAAGCGGTGAGTTAAGAAAAGTATTGATTAATTGCTATGCAACAGTAGGTGTTGTAAGTAATAGTGATCATAACCTGGAGAGTGCTGGTAAAGCCGGTAGAAACAGGTGGAAAGGTGTTAGACCAAGAACAAGAGCTGTTGCAATGAACCCGGTAGATCATCCGATGGGTGGTGGTGAAGGTAGAGCTTCTGGTGGTCACCCACGTAGCCGTACTGGTAAATATGCGAAAGGACAAGTTACCCGTACAAGAGGTAAAGGATCAGATAAAATGATTATCCAGCGCAGAAACGGTAAAAAAATCAGCAACAAATAATCAATCAATCATTGTTAAAATATCCCGGTCTTTAATCGGGAGAATCAACACAAAAAAAACAATATGGCTCGTTCGGTAAAAAAAGGTCCTTATGTAGATGCTAACCTTGAAGAAAAAGTGTTAGGAATTAACGAAGGGAAAAATAAGAAAGGTGTTATTAAAACCTGGAGTCGCAGGTCTACTATCACTCCTGATTTTGTTGGTCACACTTTAGCAGTTCATAACGGTAACAAGTTTATCCCGGTTTATGTAACAGAGTTTATGGTAGGTCATAAATTAGGTGAATTTGCACCAACCAGAAATTTCAGAGGTCACTCAAGTAAAAAGATGTAATTAAAAATCAGGTACCAGGATTTAATACACGGTATCAAGAAACTATATAAAAAAATGGAAGCAGTAGCTAAACTAAACGATTATCCAACATCACCACGTAAAATGCGTTTACTGGTTGATTTGATTCGTGGAATGGAAGTGGAAAAAGCTTTAGGCGTTCTACAATTTAATACTAAACATCCGGCTGTTCCTTTATACAAGTTATTAAAGAGTGCAATCAATAACTGGGAACAAAAGAATGAAGGTGTAAAGCCCGAAGATGCTAGGCTGGTTGTAAAAACGATAATGGTTGATTGTGGAAGAGTGATCAAACGTATGCGTCCTGCACCTCAAGGGCGTGGATATCGGGTTCGCAAACGCAGCAACCATGTAACCTTAATAGTAGATAGCAAAAACTAAGAAGTAATTAGCTAATTAGCTAACGTGCTAATTTCCTAATAATATAATTTAAATTTTTAAAATTAACGGGGTTAATTAGCACATCAGCAAATTAGCACATCAGCAAATTAATACTATGGGTCAGAAAACAAATCCGATTGGTATAAGACTAGGAATCATCCGTGGATGGGACAGTAATTGGTATGCGCACAAAAAAGATTTTGGTAACAAATTAATTGAAGATCATAAGATCAGAACTTATTTGAACGCCCGTATCAACAAAGGTGGTATATCTAAAATAGTTATTGAGCGTACGCTTAACAAACTGATCGTGACCATTCATACTTCTAAGCCAGGTATCATCATCGGAAAAGGTGGTGGAGAGGTTGATAGGATTAAAGAAGAATTGAAAAAATTAACCGGAAAGGATGACGTGCAAATTAACATTCTTGAGATTCGTCGCCCGGAACTGGATGCACAGATTGTAGCTGATACAATTGCCCGTCAGTTAGAAGGAAGGATCAATTTTAAACGTGCCGTGAAAATGTCGATTGCTTCTGCATTAAGAATGGGTGCGGAAGGAATTAAGGTTAGAGTAGGGGGCCGCTTAGGTGGTGCTGAAATTGCACGTAGCGAAGAAATCAAACAAGGTCGTACACCATTGCATACTTTACGTATGGATATTGATTATGCAAATGTATTTGCACAAACAGTTTATGGTAAAATTGGTATCAAGGTTTGGATTTGTAAAGGTGAAGTTTTAGCAAAAAGAGATTTGAATCCAAATATACTAGCAGGTGGTGGTAAAGAGGGTGCTCCTGAAAGAGGATTTGATAACCGTGGTGGTGACAGAAGGGATGATAGACGTGGTGGTGGACAAGGCGGTGATAGAAGAGGTGGTGGTGGTGGCCAGGGCGGTGGAAACCGTGGCGGTGGTCAAGGTGGAAGAAGATAAAACAATGTGCTGATGTGCTAATTAGCTGTTATGCTAATTAAACAGTACAAAATATAGTAAAAGTGTTTGATTTTGTAATTAGCAAATCAGCACATTATCGAATTAGCAAATTGAATTAAAATGTTACAACCAAAAAGAGCAAAACATAGGAAGGCACAAAAAGGCCGAATCAGAGAAACAGCAAAAAGAGGTACTACTATTGCTTTCGGTTCATTTGGTTTGAAGGCACTTGAACCAATCTGGTTAACAAACAGGCAGATTGAAAGTGCTCGTCAGGCTATGACTCGTCACATGAAAAGGGAAGGAAATGTTTGGATCAGAATTTTTCCTGATAAACCGATTACCAAAAAACCAGCCGAGGTGAGGATGGGTAAAGGTAAAGGTAACCCTGAATACTGGGCTGCAGTAGTTGAGCCAGGTCGCATTTTGTTTGAAGCAGATGGCGTATCATTGCAAACTGCAAAAGAAGCGTTTGAACTAGCTGCCCAGAAATTACCGATTGCGGTGAAGTTTGTAGTAAGGCGGGATTACTCTGCATAGATAAAAGTTAGCTAATCAGCTATTGTGCTGGGATACTAATGGGTCGTGCAGGTCTATGGAATGGGAATTAGCAGACTAAAAAATTTTCGAATTATCAAATTAGTTTAAAATGTCAAAAATAGTAGATTTTTCAACGAGCATTAAAGGCTTGGGAGCCGATGAATTGAAAGCTAAAATAGCTGAAGATGAATTGCGTTTGAAGAAGGTATCTTTTGCTCACAGTATTTCTCCACTTGAGAATCCGGTAAGCATGCGTTTATTGCGCAGAGATATTGCCCGTTTGAAAACAGCATTAAGAAGTAAAGAACTCGGTATATAATTAAGCCATAAATTTTACAAAAATGAGCGAAGTAGTAACAACAGTAGAAAGAAATCTGCGTAAAACCAAGGCTGGAGTAGTTACCAGTAATAAAGGTGATAAGTCTATCACCGTGAAAGTTGAAAGAAAAGTAAAGCATCCGCTTTATGGTAAGTTCGTAAAGAAGTCTACCAAGTTTCATGCTCACGATGAGAAGAATGAGTGTAGTATCGGTGATACTGTTAAGATTATGGAAACCCGTCCTATTAGCAAAACAAAGCGCTGGAGACTGGTTGAAGTGATTGAAAAAGTAAAATAATCAGGGGCACATGCTATTAGCTTTTCGCAATAGCCGCTGGCAGGGTTTTAAAATTCATTCGCTGTTTGAAATAATGCAAACAGCATAAAGCTAAAAGCTAAAAAAAATGATTCAGCAAGAAAGCAGATTGAACGTAGCAGACAACAGTGGCGCTAAAGAAGTGTTGTGTATCCGTGTGTTGGGTAATTCTGGACAGGATTACGCTAAGATTGGTGATAAGATTGTTGTTACTGTTAAAGATGCAACACCAAACGGTGGTATTAAAAAAGGAACTGTTAGTAAAGCGGTTATAGTTAGAACGGTGAATAAGTTACGTCGTAAAGATGGTTCTTATATTCGCTTTGACGACAATGCCGTGGTATTATTAAACAATTCAGATGAACCAAGAGGTACTCGTATTTTTGGGCCGGTGGCTAGAGAATTGAGAGAAAAAGGGTATATGAAAATCATCTCCCTGGCACCGGAGGTATTGTAATAAAAATTCGCTGATGTGCTAATTAGCCAATGTGCTAATTCTCCAGTGTATACAGTTCTATATTATAAAAGATGTTTTAGTTTGAATAAATTAGCAGATTAGCACATTATCAAATTAGCAAATTAATTAAAAATGAGTACAAGATTTAAACCTAAGTTTAACATTAAAAAAGGCGATAACGTAGTTGTTATTACCGGTGAAGACAAGGACCTAAAAAAGCCACGGAAAGTGATGGAAGTGATTTTGGAAAAAGGTCGTGTATTGGTGGAAGGTGTTAACATCGTTACCAAACATACGAAGCCAACTTCACAAAACACCAAAGGTGGTATTGTAAAAGTGGAGGCTCCTATCAACATCTCCAATGTTATGCTTTGGGACGCAAAAGCCGGTGCACCTACTAAGATTAAACGTAGCAGGGAAAACGGTAAATTAATTAGAGTATCTAAAAAATCAGGGGAGGCCATCAAATAATGAGCACAGCAACATACACTCCAAGATTAGCAGATAAGTACACCAAAGAAGTTGTACCTGCTTTAATGAAGAAATTCGGTTATAAAACCGTTATGCAGGCGCCAAAACTTACCAAGATTTGTTTAAATCGTGGTGTTAATGGTGCTGTTGCAGATAAGAAATTAGTTGACATTGCAGTTGAAGAGTTATCAACAATAACTGGTCAAAAAGCAGTAGCAACTATGAGTAAGAAGGATATCTCAAACTTCAAATTGCGTAAAGCGATGCCAATTGGTGCAAGGGTTACGTTACGTGGAGTTAAGATGTTTGAATTCTTAGATCGTTTCGTTTCAGTTTCTTTACCACGTGTACGTGATTTTAAGGGCATCAATGACAAGTCATTTGATGGTCGTGGAAACTTCACGTTAGGTATTACTGAACAGATCATTTTTCCTGAAATTGATATTGATAAAGTAAATAAAATTACTGGTATGGACATCACTTTCGTTACAACTGCTGCTACAAACGAAGAAGCATTTGAATTACTGAAAGAATTAGGAATGCCTTTTAAAAACGTTAAAAAATAAAAATATAACATGGCAAAAAAATCAATTGAAGCCAGGCAAAGAAAGCGTGAAGTAATGGTTGCCAAGTACGCCGAAAGAAGAGCCGCTCTAAAAGCTGCTGGTGATTATGCGGCTTTGGACTTGTTGCCGAAAAATGCGTCTCCTGTAAGGTTAAAAAATCGTTGTCAGTTAACTGGCCGCCCAAGAGGCTACATGAGACATTTTGCATTATCCAGGAACATGTTCAGGGATATGGCTTTGGAAGGTAAAATACCAGGTGTAACAAAAGCGAGCTGGTAGAAATGCCTTGATGATTGCTTTCTGAATTTAAGTTTCAGATGCCATCTAAAGATTGATATCATTGGATATCGCATTGAAATATTTATTAATCAACTAATTGAAATAACAATGGTTACTGATCCGATAGCAGATTTTCTTACAAGAATACGTAATGCGCAGATGGCAAATCATCGTATAGTAGAAATACCTGCATCTAATTTAAAGAAGCGCATGACTGAAATTTTGTATGATAAGGGTTATATCCTTAAATACAAATTTGAAGATGATACCAAACAGGGTTTAATTAAGATTGCGTTGAAATATGATGCATTGACCAAATTGCCTGTTATTCAGAGTTTGGAAAGAGTGTCACGTCCAGGGTTGCGTACTTATGCCAAGCCAGACGAATTTAAGAGAGTGAAGAATGGCTTGGGAATTGCGATCGTGTCTACCTCTAAAGGAGTAATGACCGATAAGGAAGCCAAAGCACAGAATGTGGGTGGTGAGGTGTTGTGTAATATCTATTAAACAATGTGCTACTTAGCGAGCTTGCTAATATGCTGATGATAAAAGGTTTGACAATTAAGCCTAAGTCGTGGCTGAACACGAACCAGATTAATAATTTAATAATAAATCGACTATGTCAAGAATAGGAAAAAAACCAGTAGAATATCCGGCAGGAGTTACTGTTACAATTGGTGCTAATGATAATGTGGTTACTGTAAAAGGGCCAAAAGGCGAATTGAAGCAAGCGGTTGATCGTGATATTAAATTGGAAATTAAGGATGGCCATTTAGAACTGGTTCGTCCAACAGACCAAATCCGTCACAAAGCGATGCACGGTTTATATCGTTCATTGGTTAATAACATGGTTAAAGGTGTTACTGAAGGTTATACAAAGCAATTAGAGTTAGTGGGTGTGGGTTTTAAGGCCGCTAATCAAGGAAATATATTGGATCTTGCTTTAGGGTATTCTCACAATATTATTTTTGAAATTCCGAAAGAACTAACCATAGCGACTTCTCAGGAGAAGGGTCAAAATCCTATCATTACTTTAGGTAGCGTGGACAAGCAGTTGCTTGGTCAGGTTTGTGCTAAAATCCGTGGTTTACGTAAGCCTGAGCCGTACAAAGGAAAGGGTGTTAAATTTAAAGGTGAAGTATTACGTAGAAAAGCTGGTAAGTCGGCTGGTAAGTAATAGGCCGCCGGACCCGGAAGGGATTTTCCAAAGCTGGAGACGAAAACAATTTTAGTATTCCTTAATTCATTAAAATGTTAAGGACCAAAATAAAATAATATGAATAGCAAATCAAGTGCAAGGCAGAAGATAAAATTCCGCATCCGTAAAAAGATCAATGGTGTTGCCGCTAAACCAAGATTAAGCGTTTTCAGAAGTAACGCTGAAATCTATGCACAGTTAATTAATGATGATAATGGTGTTACCATTGCATCAGTATCATCTAAGGATAAAAACATCGCAGCTCAAAAAGTTGCGAAGACTGAAAAAAGCAAACTTGTTGGTAATGCAATTGCTCTGAAAGCGACTGAGCTTGGTATTAATACAGTTGTATTCGATCGTGGTGGTTATATTTATCACGGCCGTGTTAAAGCAGTAGCTGAAGGCGCAAGGGAAGGTGGATTGCAATTTTAATTTTAAATTTTCTAATAAGAACTATACATGTTAAAAGCAAACGATAACAGAGTAAAGGCCGGTGACCTGGAGTTGAAGGAAAAAGTAGTTTCTATCAACCGTGTTGTAAAAACAACCAAAGGTGGACGTGCATTTAGTTTTTCTGCCCTTGTTGTGGTAGGTAATGGAGCTGGTATTGTAGGCCAGGGCTTAGGTAAAGCTAAAGAAGTACAAGAAGCAATTACTAAAGGCATTGAAGATGCTAAAAAGAATTTAATAAAGGTGCCCGTTAGGCATGGTACAATTCCACACGATCAGCTAGCAAAGGAAGGTGCTGCAAAGGTTTTTATTAAGCCTGCTGCTCATGGTACCGGTGTAATAGCAGGTGGTAGTATGAGAGCTGTTTTGGAAGCTGCGGGTATTACAGACGTTTTGGCCAAAAGCCTTGGATCTGCTAATCCTCACAACGTGGTAAAAGCTACCGTTAAGGCTTTAGCTACATTGCGTGAGCCAATTGTAGTAGCAAAAACAAGAAATATTTCTCTAAAGAAAGTATTTAACGGATAATATCCACGGCTTTGCCGCAAGGCTGAGTTTGAGTTGGATTTAATCTTTAATTAAAAAATTTCTCTGCCATTTGGGTAGACAAGAATTATGAAAAAGATACAAGTAACACAGATAAAGAGTGTAATTGACAGACCCGAGCGCCAGAAAAGAACAATGGTAGCACTGGGTTTGAAAAAGATGAATGCTACTGTAGAAGTAGAAGCTACACCTCAAATTTTAGGAATGGTTCGCAAGGTGAATCATCTTATTAAGGTGGTAGAGTTAGCCTAATAAATTAGTCAATTAGCCAATTTGCTAATATGCTAATGCTGGCCAAATTCGAACTGCTTTTAAATAGCACATTATTGGGTTAGCAAATTATCACATCATTATTAATTGCGAGGGGTGATACCCCGTAAGTACAAAATCAAACAGATATGAAATTACACAGTTTAAGACCAGCAAAAGGCGCAGTACATAAAGAAAAGCGTATCGGTCGTGGTGAAGCAAGTGGTAAAGGTGGTACGTCTACAAAAGGTAACAAAGGGGGACAGAGTCGTGCTGGTTACAAAAGTAAAATGGGTTTTGAAGGTGGACAGATGCCAATTCAACGTCGTGTGCCAAAGCGTGGTTTCAAGAACATTAACCGTGTAGAATTTAAAGTGATAAACCTTGGTCAAATTGATCACTATTCTGAGAAGTATAGTATTACAGAGTTTACACTAGAGAATCTGTACATCAATGGTTTAATAAGCCAGAATGATAATGTAAAAATTCTGGGTGTAGGCGAATTAAAAGGTAAATTCAATTTTAAAGTAAATGCAGTTAGTGCAAATGCTAAGGTCGCTATTGAAGCAGTTGGAGGTACAGTAGAGATAGTTAAATAAATTTCCGATATTTACGGACGCATTCCTGCTTGCCATAAAAGGACAGGTACGAAAAGCGTCTTTTTTAGTTTAACTCAAACATTTAAATCGTTTCAAGTCTGTGAAGAAGTTCATTACAACACTCAAAAATATCTGGAGCATTGAAGAGCTGCGGAAAAAAATACTATTCACTTTATTGTTGATTTTTATTTATCGGATTGGTTCTTTTATCGTACTTCCTGGTATTGACCCAAATAAGTTGGCTAATCTGAATGAAAGTGCCAAAAGTGGTATGCTTGGTTTGTTAGATGCTTTCGTTGGTGGGGCTTTTTCTAAGGCTTCAATAATGGCATTGGGTATAATGCCTTACATTTCGGCTTCCATCTTTATGCAGTTGATGACGATACTTGTTCCTCAAATGCAGAAGGTTCAAAAAGAAGGGGAAAGCGGCAGAAAGAAGATCAATCAGTGGACTCGCTATCTTACAGTAGTCGTTACAGCTTTTCAGGCTGCAGCTTATATTGGGTATCTGAAAAGTCCAGGTAATGCAGAAGCGTTGATTCCTTCATTCAGTGCGTATTTTGTTGTATCTACTGTGGTATTATTGACAGTGGGTACGCTGTTCGTAATGTGGTTAGGAGAGAAAATTACTGATAAAGGTTTGGGCAATGGAACTTCCATCATTATTATGATGGGAATTCTAGCCAGGTTGCCAGAGTCATTTATACAAGAGTGGACTTCAAGGGCGACAAGAGGTGGTGGAGGTTTGCTGATCTTTTTAATTGAACTTGCGTTCCTCGTTGCTATCATCATGGGTCTGGTAATGTTGATCCAAGGTACCCGCAGGGTTCCTGTTAACTATGCCAAGCAAATTGTTGGTAACCGACAGTTTGGTGGAGCAAGAAACTTTTTGCCGCTGAAGGTGAATGCGTCTGGTGTTATGCCGATTATTTTTGCGCAGGCTATATTATTTTTACCAACTATTTTCTCTGGGTTTACCGGAGGCGGTTGGGCGAAATATTTCACTGATCATACCAATTTGGTTTATATGATCGTGTATTCAATTTGTGTTATTGGCTTTACATTTTTATATACAGCGTTGATTTTTAATCCAAAGCAAATGGCCGAAGATTTGAAGCGCAACAACGGTTTTATTCCAGGAGTAAAACCTGGACAGCCGACAGCGGATTATATTGGTACCATAATGGATAGAATTACGCTTCCAGGTGCAGTGTTACTTGCTTTTGTTGGTATTTTGCCGGGTATCTTTCAATTGGTTTTCAATACCCAACAGGGTTTTGCAAGTTTCTATGGTGGTACTTCTCTTTTAATTATGGTGGGTGTTATCCTTGATACCTTGCAGCAGATAGAAACACAGTTGTTGATGAGACAGTATGATGGATTGATGAGTACAGGTCGAATTCAGGGAAGGCAGACTGTAGCTTCCGGGATTTAGAGATTTCTTTTCTATTTATTCGACCAATTTATGATTTATAATGCTGGTACTTTGTACCGGTTTTAGATTGGTTGTTGCGGATATATTAAAATATTTGAAAACCCCGACCTATAAGTCGGGGTTTATTTATACATTTATAAAGTATATGATTCACTATAAGTCAAAAGCGGAAGTAGAGTTGATGAGGGAAAGCAGTTTACTGGTTAGCAAAACTTTAGCAGAAGTTGCCAAATTTATAAAGGCAGGTATTTCAACGCTTGATGTTGATCGTGTTGCAGAAGAATTTATTAGAGATAATGCAGCAATACCATCCTTTAAAGGATACCAGGATTTCCCTTTTGCTTGCTGTATTTCTGTAAATGATGCGGTCGTTCATGGTTTTCCAACTAAAGATCTTTTGAAAGACGGAGATATTGTGACAGTTGATGTTGGTGTATTAAAAAATAATTTCCATGGCGACAGTGCTTATACTTTTGCTGTCGGGGAAATTTCACCGGAAGTAAAACAGCTACTTAGGGTTACAAAGAATTCTCTTTTAAGGGGCATAGAAAAGGCAGTGCATGGTAACCGTGTAGGAGATATTGCATTTGCTGTTCAATATGCCACAGAAAAAGAACATGGATACGGTGTTGTAAGAGAACTTGTTGGGCATGGTATTGGCAGGCATTTACACGAAGATCCGCAGGTGCCAAATTATGGCAAAAGAGGAACTGGTGCAAAGTTGAAAGAAGGAATGGTTATTTGCATTGAGCCGATGATTAATATGGGAACCAAAAATGTATTTCATGACAAGGATGGTTGGACTATAAGAACGGAAGACGGAAAGCCTGCTGCGCATTTTGAACACACAATATGCATACAAAGAGGCAAGGCTGATATTCTATCTTCTTTTGCAGAAATAGAAGCTGCCGAGCATGCAAATATTAATTTATTCTCAGATTATTGATTACATATTTTTAATGAGTTATCATCTGTATCTATCTGGAAACTATTTTTATTTGCTAACAAGATTAAATAGTTAAATGGAAAAAAATTATCAAGGTGAACAATGGAAGTCAGTCATTTTTGATTTTGACTTTGTTAACACAACAACGATTGAAGTATCAAATTTCGGTCGGATTAAAACCTACAATAAAGTTTCGAATGGGAACATTATAAAAGGGTCCATGGTAAACGGATACAGAATTATTCGTCTCAAATTTTTCAATGCCAGAGAAGAAAAAGTGCAAAACAGGTTCAATTACCTGCAAAAGCAGGTGCTGCAACTAACAATTAAAGCAAAAGAGTTAAAAGCTGCGCTTTCTAAGTTAAGTAAGAAAGACGACGGGTATTTAACAAAGACCACCCAACTGGAAAGTACTGTTTTGTTACTGAAAACTTTAAAGGAAAGTTTAAGTAAAAAATTTAAAGATGATCTTAAAAAAAGAACGATTTATTACCAGGCACTGATTCACAGACTTGTTGCTGAATATTTTATACATCAGCCTTCTCCCGAGCATATCATCGTTGCACATTTAGATTATGAAAAACTAAACAATCATAAAAGCAATTTGAAATGGATGAAGCCTGAAGAAAATTATCTACACCAGAGCTTTAGCCCGAAAGTAATTGCCAGTAAATCTTACTCGGATGGCAGAAGAAAGGAAGATGCCAAATCTACCAAGCTGTCCGTTACCAAGGTAATGTTATTAAAAAAATTAATCAACGAAGGCAAGCCAATGAAGCAATTGGTAAAGCAATTTAAAGTGACCGAAACGCAGATATTAAGAATTAAACGTGGAGAGAATTGGGCCGAGGTGAAGGCTGCACCTTAGTAGCTGACAGTTATCTGAATTAAAGAATACAATGGTCTTATATTTTAGTAAATCCTTCATTTAAATTAATCACTTCAGATTCATTTAAATGAAGGATTTACTTTTTTATTCAGTCCCAGGTTTGTTTGTAGTGGCTGTGGGTATTTTTCAAATACCTTTGGATTTTGATAATAAGAAATATTTAAATGAATAAAAAGCGGTTGATAATAGTCGGTGGCGGTGCCGCAGGTTTTTTTTGTGCAGTGAATGCTGCTAGAATGAATCCGTCTCTTGAAGTTATTATTATTGAAAAATCTTCTAAGCTTTTAAGTAAAGTTAAAGTGAGTGGTGGTGGCCGTTGTAATGTTACGCACGCTTGTTTTAGCATGGCTGATATGATCAAAAAATATCCCCGCGGTTCGGCATTTCTGAAGAAGGCATTTCATTCTTTTTTTACAACAGATACCATCCAATGGTTTAAAGATAGGGGAGTAGAATTGAAAACGGAGCCCGACGGGAGAATGTTTCCGGTAACCAATTCGTCTCAAACTATTATTGATTGCCTGATGGGCGAGGTTAATAAATATGGAGTAGAAATTTTAATGAACAAAGAGGTGGTGGAAATTTTGAGGGAGAATGACCAATGGTCTATCGCTTTTAAAACGGGTGGTAATTTGAAGGCGGAATATGTTTGTATTGCAAGTGGTGGATACCCAAAATCTCTACAGTTTGAATGGCTTCAAAAACTAGGACATACCATAGCTGATCCCCTGCCATCGTTGTTTACTTTCAATATGCCGGGGAATGCTATTACAAGCCTGATGGGGATTTCAGTAGAGTGGGTGCTGGTGAAAATAATCGGTAGTAAACTAACGGAAGAAGGGCCGTTATTAATTACCCATTGGGGAATGAGCGGACCTGCCATTTTGAAATTATCGGCATGGGGAGCCAGGGAGCTGGCGGCTAAAAACTGGAACTTTGGTATTGTCGTAAACTGGTTAACTGCCTACAATGAACAAACGCTCAAGGATAAATTTCAACAGGTGCGTTTTGAGATTGCAGCACAAAAAATAAGTAACCGTAATCCCTTTGCATTGCCGTCCCGCCTATGGGAATATTTTTTACAACAGTCAGGAATAAACGAACATATCCGATGGGCCGATCTGCCTGCTAAAGAGCAAAATAAACTGATTAAAAATTTATGCGCCCAGGAGTTTTCGGTTAGCGGCAAAACGACTTTTAAAGAAGAGTTTGTAACATCTGGAGGTATTAGTTTAGAAGAAGTTGATCACAATACGATGCAAAGTAAAATAGTTCCTGATTTATATTTTGCTGGTGAAGTTTTAAATGTGGATGGCGTAACCGGCGGATTCAATTTTCAAAATGCATGGACTACGGGATGGATAGCGGCAAAGGCGATTGCCGGGGTTCAGACGGGTTGAGTGAAACTGATTTCTTACGGGTAACTGCTTGCAAATTTTATTTCAAAGGAAGCAAATGCAATCTTAGTTGTTTGTTGCGTATAATCAATATCTCAATAAGAACAGCAATCAAAAAAGTCATCTCTCCGGCAATTTATCCCACATTTCCTCTCTCCATCCAATCTTTCTCTTTTGCATCTCCGCTTGCCAATATGCCGGCAGTAAGGAACAATATCACTATTTGTATGATCAATGCATAGTGTCCATTATTATCATAAAGTTTGAGCCAGTCATTTTTTACGTGTAGGAACACTGCAGTAGATAAGGATAAAGTAAATAAACAGATGATGCATCCTGCGCCAATTAATAGTAAGGCAATTACTCTGGAGACTTTACTTTTTGAAAGGCTTATTTTATGGTATAAATAATAATAGGCTGCAAAAAATATGATGTAAGGGATGGTGATGATTACATATTGAAAAAATAAATCAAAACCGGGGATATGAAAGACGGTAATTGAAAACAACCGGAGAATAAAAATGAGCAGGCCGATGAGTAAAATAAAGCCTAAAAAGCTACCAATTATCAACACCATCAAACGGGAATATTTCTGAAAATTGTCCATTGGGGCAAAGATAATTTAAAAGGGTGGTTAAAGGGTTGCGGTTTTAAAGAAGGTTGATTTTTGATGGTTGATTATTGAAGGTTGATTGAAGGTTTACAGGCTTTTACATTTTGTTGATAAAAGTTTAATTGAAAAACAAATTTTCAAACGTGCGACGCCTCCGAAGCTAAATCAGGGTTAGTCTGCTGGTCTCCCAAAAAATAGCATATAAAAAAAGCCCCACCGCTTTCGCAATGGGACTTTTTCATTAAAACTATAAAAGTTGATTAAGCTTTTGGTTCTTCATCTTTAGCTTCATCGGTAGAAGCTGCGTCAGCAGCGGCACTATCCATTTTAGCTTTCAATCCGGCCAATACACCAAGATCACCTAAAGTTGATTTTTCTACTTTGCTTTGTAGATTTTTTACAGCCTTTTTAGTTACTTCAGCATCTGCTTTCTTTTCTTTAAATTCAGCTTGTTTAACTTCTTCAATGGCCTGCTCCCAAAGACGGGTGTGGCTTAATACGATGCGCTTGTCGTTGCGATCAAATTCAATCACAATAAACTGTGCGATCTCGTCTGCACCAATGCTCTTACCATCGTCTTTTGCAAGGTGACGGTTAGGGGCAAAACCTTCCAAACCATACGGTAACTGTACAACAGCACCCTTATCATCTTTCTTGGTTACGGTACCTTCATGCACACTTCCAACAGGGAATGTACTCTCCAGTGAATTCCAGGGATCTTCTTCAATTTGTTTGTGACCTAACTGTAGTTTGCGACCGTCTTTGTCAATGTTCATAATAACTACTTCGATTGACTCGCCCACTTTCGTGTATTCGTTTGGATTGTTGAAACGCTTCAACCAGCTTAAATCGCTGATGTGAATCATACCACCAATACCCGTTGCCAGTTCGATGAACACGCCATAAGGAGTAATGTTTTTAACGATACCGGTATGCTTGCTTCCTTCTGGGAATTTCACATCAATTTCGCTCCATGGGTCGTTGGCCATTTGCTTGATAGAAAGACTCATCTTACGAGTGTCTTTGTCTAACGTTACAATTTTAGCTTCGTACTCATCGGCTAATTTAAAGAATTCTTTAGCGTTGATAGGAGTGTTGGCCCATGTAATTTCACTTACGTGTACCAAACCTTCCACACCCGGCATAATTTCAAGGAAAGCACCGTAATCTTCGATGTTCACTACTTTACCTTTCACTACTTCACCTTCTTTAATTGATTCGCTCAAAGTATCCCAAGGATGCGGAGTCAATTGTTTCAAACCTAAGCTGATACGTTTTTTATCATCATCAAAATCCAATACAACAACGTTTAGTTTCTGATCCATCTTCAACACTTCTGTTGGATGGTTGATACGTCCCCATGAAATATCGGTGATGTACAACAAGCCGTCTAAGCCGCCCAAATCAAGAAACGCACCGAAGTCGGTGATGTTTTTGATGGTACCTTCCAGTACTTGTCCTTTTTCCAATTTACCGATAATCTCAGCACGTTGTGCTTCGATATCGCTTTCAATCAATGCTTTGTGAGATACAACGGCATTCTTAATGGTTTCGTTGATCTTAACCACTTTAAATTCCATTGTTTTACCAACAAACTGATCGTAATCTGTAACAGGTTTAACGTCGATCTGGCTACCTGGTAAGAATGTTTCCATACCAAATACATCCACGATAAGACCACCCTTTGTTTTGCTGGTAACAATACCGGTAACAATTTCACCAGTTTTGTGTAACTCAACAATTCTTTCCCAGGCTCTGCTGGTACGGGCCTGTTTGCGGCTAAGGTTCAGATTACCGTCTCTGTCTTCCTTTTCCACCACCATTACTTCAATCACATCGCCTACTTTCAATCCGCCAACTACATCTCTAAATTCGTTCAGAGAAATTAAACCATCACTTTTAAAACCGATGTTTACAACTGCATCCGTTTTGGTGATTGCTTCAATCGTAGCCTGGATCATTTCGCCGTCGTTGATCTGCTTGAATGTGTTGTCGTAAACAACATCATACTTGGCTTTTTCTTCTTTGTTGTAACTTGAAACGTTGCGTTTGTCAACACTCCAATCAAAATCATCATGAGCAGTCACGATTCTTTCTTCTACCGGAGCTTGAATAGCAACCGGTTCAGTTGCTTCGGGGGCTGCAGCTACCGGAGCTTCAACCTCAGTTGCTTCAATACCGACTGTATCGGCACTGACCGCAGGCACGTTTGTTACCGCAGCAGTCTCAGCACCATCGTTGGTGGCCGATCCTTCCTGTGCATCTGCGTTTAGTTGTTTAATATTGTTAAATGACATAATAGTATCCCCGGTTTTTTAACGGGAGGGCGAAGGTAAGAAAATATAGTTACAAAAAACGCTGAAATACTAGGTTTTTTGCGGCTTTGCGAAGAATTTTTACGTATTAAAAAGGCTAATTTATTATTTGGAGACCGGCAGGATATTTTAATGGCATCACCGTTGTCACGCTCGGTTCAAAGCCATACCTGTGGTAACTTTAATGGAAGCGATTGGATGCTATTAAAATTATTACCTCTATAAATTATGGCTTAAAAAAAATCCTGCCCTGATCTCTTAAACCCGAACAGGATTGATTTTTTTCGCATTGTGTGCAATCTGTTATGAGCCTTTCTTTACACAAAAAAAGGAATTCCGGGAATGGCATATTTTCTCATCCCATCTTCGTTTATTTCCACACCAATACCCGGCTTTTCTGATACAGTAATAAAACTATTCTTCACCCATTCCCCCTCATAATGAACAATTTCCTTAAACATCGGATCAGAATGAAAATAAGATTGCCATTCCAGTATTAAAAAATTAGGAACCGACGCACAAACATGGGCAGACGCCATGGCGCCAAGGAAAGACGCTACCATGTGGGGCGCAAAAGGAGTGTAGTATAAATTGGCGAGGTTGGCAATGCGTTGTCCTTCTCCAAGCCCACCTGCTTTTTGCAGATCTGGCATTACAATATCCACCGCCCCCAACTCCAGCAGTCTTCTGAATCCATAAGCCAAGTAATGGTTCTCGCCGGCACAGATCGGAGTGCTGGTAGATTCCGTAATCAATTTGTAAGCTTCAGGGTTTTCAGCTGGGATTGGTTCTTCCAGCCACATCAGGTTCAGGTGCTCCAAGCGTTTTGCAACTGCCTGCCCGGTTACTGCATCATACCGACCATGCATGTCAACACAAATATCAATATTAGGACCCACTGCTTCCCGGACAGCAGTCATCTGGTCTACCATGCGTTGCAATTCGGCGGGGTTGGCGGTCCAGTTATACGCATCATATTTATTGGGATCATTGCTTTGGTCAAGATCAAACTTCAGAGCATTGAATCCCATCTGTTTGGCTTTTGAAGCGGCTTCTGCAAAATCTTTTGGTGTAGGTAAATTTCTTTGATACAGTGCCGTATCACAATACACCCGCACTTTATCCCGAAATTTTCCGCCAAGTAATTGGTACACCGGCACATTGAGCGCCTTACCAGCCACATCCCATAAGGCTGTTTCAATGGCAGAAAGTACAGCCACATACATGCCCGATTGCGCACCCTGGAAAAAACCTGACTTGCGGATATCTTCAAACAACCGGTGCACGTTCAAAGGGTTTTTTCCTATTAACCGGGCCTCAAAATTTTTCACCAAATGATAAGTGCCAGGTATCGCATCTACCCCTTCACCGCAACCCCAGATACCCTGGTTGGTATATATTTTTACAAAGAGGCTGCCTTTAATATAGCCACATTTTATGGAGGTTATTTTTAAATCGGATGGGGGAGAAATTTTAGGTGTTTTACCTATGGCAGTTTGATATCCCTGACCAAAAACGGATAAAGAGGCCAATGGCGTTATAGCAGCGGCTATTGCGGCTTTGGTAATGAAGGACCTTCTTGAATTTGACATGAGTGCATTTTTAATTTATTAAAAAAAACTGTTTTATTTACCAGGTACGTTCTTTCAAATATTCCTGTATTTCATTTTTGCCAACAGGTAATTCATTGATATGATCGTTCAACCATTTAGAAAAATCCTTCTCAATTTCAGCTGACCATTTTGTATCAATCTGGCCGGCCGTATATTTCCCTTTCCTTAATCGCTGATGGCCAAACATATCCCGTAAGCGAACTACCTCCGAAGTCTTCACCACTTTTTCTGCCAGGTGCGGTGGAATAAAAACTACCACCCCTAACTTTCCTAACACAACATCACCCGGCATCACGGTAACTGTTCTTATCCGGGTAGGCTGATTGATCCCGACAATCATGGTATTGAGATCACCTGTTGGGTTGTGATACGATGGATCGTAGCTGGTGTAGTAAGACGTGAAGCCACCTATTTCTTTCAATCCTTCCACATCTCTCAATGCACCATCATACACAATGCCATTGCCGGTTTTTGCATAAATGGCGTTGCCCACATTATCGCCAATGGTGGGGCCATTTCGATGGGCACCGAACTGGTCCGCAACATATACATCACCTTTTACCAGCAGGTCAACCGTCCAGGTATTCTGCCCTCTATTCCCCTTCGCCTTTCCTCTGGCGTCGATGGCACCCCATACATCCGGACGAGCAGGCATAAATGTGGTTGTAACGGCGCGACCGACCAACACACTGTCAGGGTTGATCTGCAGCCAACCTTCTGCTACCTGGTAACCATAGCCTGCATTCTTCATTACGGCCCAGGATTCTTCCACGCTTACCGATTTCATGCGCTTCATGATGTTGTCCGGCACTTTAGGCCGTCCATCCGCAAAGCGTTCGCCTTTCCATTCCGGCGTTAAAAAAATCAATTCTTCTTTTGATATTTGTTGCCCCTGGGTGGACTTGCCAAAAATGAACAATAGCACTGCCAGTAAAAGGTAATTTATAGTTTGCATACAATCAGTAATTTTTTAAATGAAAAATCAATGTTCAATTGGAACCAAAGCTTCACTTTCCCGGAGTTCATCGCTGGGCCTGCGGTTGTGCCACCAGCTTGCCAAAGTTGAGCCGGTTATATTCATCAGCGGACCAAATACTCCAGCGGCTAAACCAACGGTAGCAATCTTCCCCATCTCTTTTGCAATGCCCGATGCAAGACCTGCATTTTGCATTCCTACTTCAATGGCAATGGTCCGGCAGTCCCGTTCGGGCATTTTAAATAATCTGCCGGACCAGTAACCCAGTAAATAACCAAACAGGTTATGAATCAATGCAATCCCGATCAAAGCCGGGCCAATGGTAAGTAAGCTATCCCGGCCCGCCGAAGTGATGATGGTAATGATCATTGCAATACCCAGCATAGAAACGATGGGCATAACCTTGTCAAGCCAGTCAGCTTTGCCACTTAGCAATTTATTAAAAACAAGCCCGGCCCCAATCGGCAGAATGATCATCTTAATAATATCCCACATCATTTTTGTTACGTCTATTTCAATGAGGGCACCAGCCAGCAGTTTCATCAATACCGGCGTAATGAATGGCGCCAGCAAAGTGGTGATGGCTGTAACGGTAATGGATAACGCAAGATTTGCTTTTGCCAGGTAAGACATCACGTTTGAGGCAAGCCCGCTGGGCGAGCAGCCAACCAGCACGATGCCTGCTGCAATCTCCGATGGAAAATTGCTGAGTGATGCGAGAATGAATCCCATTGTTGGCATAATGATGAATTGGCTCAACACACCAATCAGCACGCCCTTGGGGGTTTTTACAACACCGGCAAAATCCTTCATGCTCATGGAAGTGCCCATGCCAAACATGATCAGTTGAATCAAAGGAATGATAAGGCCACTCAATTTATAACCATTCCATTCCCGAAAGTATTGCGGGTGATACATAGCCAGGCTAACCGCTGCAAAAATGACCAGTGTAAAAGCCATTCCCTTCAGCATTTTATTGCTGCGAAAGGCAATGGCAAGGTTGATAAAAAAAAGCATAAGCAGCCAGCCGCCCCATTCGTGCTGTTCCGTTAAAGTAAAGATTAAATAAAGCGCAATACAAACAGCAGCAAGACTATAAAAAAAAATCGATCGTTTAATCATTGACATATTTTATCGGTATTAGTCAGTAAAGCAAAATGAATATTGGTGAATGATTTCTTAACTAAATATCCGGTCATGAGAGCGCTTCTCGTTCCATTGTGGCGTTGGTTCAAAATAACTTTTATCAGAAGGATGCAAATGTTGTTTCATCACTTCGTCGTTCAGTTCTATTCCAAGCCCGGGTGCTGTCAGTGGAAGATTGGCGAAACCTTTTGTGATCAGTTTTCTTCCGTCCGTGGTTTTCACCAGGCTTTCCCACCAGGGAAGATCTACTGAATGGTGTTCCAGTGCCAGAAAGTTTTGAGTGGCCGCTGCACAATGCACGCACGCCATAAATGAAACCGGCGTACCCGCCTGGTGCATGGCCATGGCAATGCCATATTCTTCGGCGTAGTCTCCAATTCTTTTCGTTTCCAGCAAGCCACCGGAGGATGAAAGATCCGGATGAATGATGTCAACAGCACGGGCATCTATCAATGGTTTAAAGTTTTTAAGCAGGAAAATATCCTCACCGGTGAGGGTAGGTGTTTCCAGCGCATCTGTCATTTTTTTCCATTGGTCCGTATACTCCCAGGATACAATATCTTCCAGCCAGGCTAGTCTATATTTTTCCAATGCCCGTCCCAGTCTAATGCCATTGTTATAATCAAAATGGCCGTAGTGATCTGTAGAAAGCGGGATCTCATATCCAACCATACTTCTTACGTTCTCAACTACTTTCTGTAATTCTTCCAACCCTTTGTCGGTAATTTGAATTTGGGTAAAAGGATGAAGGGTATTTCCGTAAGACATATAGTTACTCTGATCGCCCCATTGTGCAAGGTTGCCTTGTGCATTCTGCCAGAACTTATTGTTCACCATCGTATCTGGGATGCCTTTCAATTCGCCAATGGACACATCCATTTTCAACCAGGTATAGCCCTGTTCTTCGGTACGGTATTTAATTAATTTTTTTTGTTCCTCCGGGGATGAGGATTCCGGGGTATCTGCATAAATTCTTATTTTATCACGATACCTGCCGCCCAATAGTTGCCAGCAGGGCACATTATACGCCTTACCGCAAATATCCCAAAGCGCCATTTCAACACCGCATACACCACCGGCCTGCCGGCTCTGTCCGCCAAACTGTTTGATGGATTTAAATATTTGCTCTACGTTGCAGGGATTTTGTCCGAGCAAACGACTTTTCAACATCAGTGCATACCGTTCATCTGCGCCATCCCTTACTTCTCCGAGGCCATAAATTCCCTGGTTGGTGTCAATGCGAATAACGGAGGTGCGGCCGAGCACTGTGGTAGTCGCATACCGCAGATCGGTTATTTTTAAATCGGATGGAGCTGAGAAGCGGCTCACTTTCTGTGTGCTTTGAGCAATCATTTCTTCAATCGGGGAAAATAGGAATGAACTCCCCAATGCAATGCCGCCCATCGTTGATTTCTTGAAAAAAGAACGGCGGCTGTTTTCCTGTTCTGCTGCTTTATTTACGATTGGTTCATTGTTATTGTCCTGATCTTTCAAACCAATTTTAGCGAGGTATTTTTGTGATGGTGTCATGATTGTATGTATTTGATTGGTTAAATAAAAAGCTTGTTTTACCAGGTTCTGTCTTTCATAAACTGGTCAAGTTCCTGCCTTGTCATCGGGAGTTTGCCGGCATTTTCATCCACCCATTTCAGAAAATCTTTTTTGATTTCATCGGTCCATTGTGTATCTATCTGGCCAGGTGTGAACTTCCCTTCCCGCAATCGCTGGTGGCCATAATTGTCTCTTAATGAAATGAACTCTGCATTCAGAACAACCTCTTCCAGCAGGTACGCGGGAATAAAAACAACGCCGCCTTTTTTTGCCAGCACGGCATCACCCGGCAGCACAGTTGCCCTGCCTATTCGTATCGGAACATTGATGCCGGCCAGCATCATCTGCTGTATATAAGATGGATCATATCCTTTTGTCCATGCATTAAAACCCTTAATTTCTTCAAGCCCTTCCACATCCCGTACAGAGCCATAAAAGATAACACCCCGAAGTGATTTTGCATAAATGGCATTGCCCAGGTTATCACCGATCAGCGTACCATCCACTACTTTTCCATAACTATCGGCTACATATACATCGCCATTTTTTAATACATCAATTGGCCACGAATTGGTTGCGCCAATTCGTCCTTCCGTTTTACCCTTGTCCTTTACCAGATTATCCATATCCGGTCGCAGCGGCATGTATTGTGCCGTCACCACTCTTCCCGTCATTACTGAATCAGGATGTATTACCATCCATTCACCTTCAAACTGGTTTTGAAAACCTTTGTTGCGAAGTATACCCCAGGCTTCTTCCAGATGTACCCCCTTCAGTCGGTCCAGTAATTTGTCGGGCACCTTTGGCCTTCCATCCGGAAACCGTTCACCTTTCCAGTCAGGTGTAATTGCTTTTAATTGTTCAGGTGTAAGGGTAACCTGTTGTGCTGTTAAAAACGAGGAGCAATACAACAGCAGGGAAAAAATAAAACTGATTTTTTTCATGTTGTAATTTTTGGTTGTTATAATTGATTTTATTTCACGTGTTTTTTTGCTGAAGCGTTGCGATCTCTTCAAACTCGGCACTAAATTTTGTACTCAGTCTTTCAAACAATGCAGCGTATTTTTTATAGATCGTATTGTTCTGCCGGTTGGGTTTAAATGTTTCCGCAAACTCCACACTTCTTGCAGCATCATCCAGGCTTTTATAAATACCCATTTCAACGGCACTTAATAAAAAGGTGCCCAATCCAACACTGCTTTTATTCTTAATTACACTGACCGGTTTATTAAAAATATCGGCAATCAACTGGCTGCAAAATGGAATGGTTGCAAAGCTTCCATTTACCGAAAGGCTTTTAATGCCGCGGTGCTCTTCCAGTGTTTTACCGATACTGTACATCTCATAAAGAATGCCTTCAATGGTTGCTCTTAAAAAATGTTTCTGTTGATGATTGATATTTAAACCGAAGTAAACGCCTCTTGCATTGGCATCCCAGATGGGGGCTCTTTCGCCCAACAGGTAGGGAAGAAATAATAATCCTTCAGAACCGGCTGCAACTTTTGATGCATCGTTGATTAGTTCTTCCATGCAGTTTTCAATGTCATAGGCATATTTAAAATCACCAAACTGTTTTGCAAACCATTCAAAAATTA
>Ga0105044_10001160_pt1 | contig 34715 bp, 22 predicted proteins | sample MAT01_FD_78092 | JGI IMG/M metagenome (GOLD analysis project Ga0105044, IMG submission 78092) | Freshwater microbial communities from Lake Fryxell liftoff mats and glacier meltwater in Antarctica - MAT-01 | ecosystem: Environmental > Aquatic > Freshwater > Ice > Liftoff microbial mat | place...
GGTGGCACTGCGAAGTACGCGCCGCCGAAGCCGAGGCCGAAAGTGTTGAGGAAGGGCGCCCACGCTGTTGCCGCAGACCCGTTCGTGCTTGTGCCACCCATGATCATCACGTGGCCGCCGCCCTGCACGTAGGCCGTCAGTGCCGCAGCGTTGGCCGGGCCAGCCCACGCGCTCCCTGCAAGGAAGACCGCATCGTACTGCTGGAGCGTTGCGAGTGTGAAGGGTCCACCGCCGCCGGGATTGTTCTGCACAGTATTCCCGAGCGACGTCAGCCGGTTGCGGAACTGCGTGTTGTACGCGATCGGGTGCGAGGTAAGCACCGCGAACGAAGCAGGCCCACCGTTGTCGAAGCAGTCTTCAATGTTGTCGGTGAGAAGCAGCGTTTGTGTGACGTTGGCGGTGAAGGCTTGGTTTGAAACCAGCCACTCATCGCCGGTAATGATGATGCTGCCGGGGGATGCAAACGCCGGGGCGGCGGCGAGAGTTGCAGCGGCCCAGGCGACAGCGAACAGCGGGCGCGGCGATAGCGCAGCGGGATAAGACATGGCAATGCTCCGAGATTGGGTGAGCGAGGAGGGAGAAGAGGGGTCACCGGATCAGCGACAACCCGGCGTGGTTCTCACGCGGGATGTTGCTGGTTTCCGTGCCCTCTTCGTGCCCGGGCTAGAACCCCGGCGCGCCTCGGTCAACCACTCGCCGGGCCTCGCGTGAAGACCGGGCGCAATCCCACTCGTTACGCCGGGCGCGGGAAGACGGCTGTGTTTCGCAGGTCTTCACCAACTTTGCGGAGCGAGACGATGCGGCTCTCGGTGGGTGGATGGCTGGCGAAGAGATTCATGATCGAACGACCACCCGTCAGGGGCTCGATGATAAAGAGGTTGTTCTGGGCCGGGTTCGGGTTGTCCAGCGGGATCTCTTTCGAGTAGACCTCGAGTTTTTGCAACGCGGCGATCAGGCCGTCCGGGGAGCCCGCGATGCGGGCGCCATCGGCATCGGCAACATACTCGCGGCTGCGGCTGATGGCCGCCTTGACCACCACCGCGCCGACCGCGGCAATGATGAATGTGACGATCGAAATCAGGGGGTTCCCGCCCTCGCGGTTGCCGCCCATAAACATCCCCCACTGCGCAACATAGGCCAGCACACCCGCGATGGTCGCGGCAATGCACGAGGTCAGGGTGTCGCGGTTTTTGATGTGGGCGAGTTCGTGCGCCATCACGCCACGGAGTTCATTAAGGGTCAGGAGTTTGAGGGCCCCCTCGGTCACCGCGACGGCAGCATGACTGGGCGAGCGCCCGGTCGCGAAGGCGTTCGGGGCCGCGTGCGGGCACACATAGACCTTGGGCATCGGAAGGCCGGCGCGTTGACGGAGTTCATCGACCATGCGGACAAGTTCGGCGGCCGCGCCGCCCGAGGCGGCCGTTACCTGCTCCCCACCCATCGAGGCCAAGGCGATCTTGTCAGAATAGAACCAAGCGATGACGTTTGTGATGCCGCCCACCATCAGGGCGATGATCATCCCCTGCTGACCGAACCGGCTGCCGACGAACAAAAACAAGCCCATCATGCCGCCCAGCAGCAGGGCCGTCTTTACGTTGTTCATTGCTCGAACCATGGCTTCGACCTCCTTGACTCTGCCTTTGGACGCCCCCTGCCCGGATCCACCTACTTTGGTGAACGCGGGGAGTGGTTTCTTCACACCAATCTTAGGGATCGATGAGAATCCGTCGCCCAACAGGTGCATACGCGATGCCAAACCTGATGGTTCGGTAGTCGGCCCGCGCACGGGTGAATCGGTAGTGAAACCCGCCATTCTTGCGCTCCGGCATAAGAAAAGTGTCACAAAGGCGGTGGAAATCCGAACGGGTGGGCACGTTTGTTCGTATACTGTTTGGATATGCTGCGACCCACTCATGGAAAGGTTCTACAATGCATGTGGTTAACCTGTCGCTTCGGCACGGTTTACGGCTCGCTTGTCGCTGGCCGACGGAAGGTGATCAACCGTCGCACAGCCTTGGCCGATGGGATAGGTATGGGAGTATGCCGCGTGATAAGTCGGTTTGAGGCGGACCTGACGCCGATGGACCGGGCGCTCCTGCCCCGGCTGTTGGCCCGTCAAGTTTTGCGTGCAGCGGCGATCGTGCTGGTGCTGGGCCTGACGGCTTGGACGGCCGCGCTGACGAAGCGGGCGAATTCGACGCCGGCGATGCTTGCCAATATCCGAGTCATATCGCAGCCCGGCGCTGAGGCCGAGGGCGGCGGCGAGGCAGGGTTCACCGGGTTTGATTCGATTGCGAGTGAAGAATTTCCGGAGCCGATCGTTCAAGCACAGCCGGTTTTAGAAGTCGTTTCCGCACCGGACCGGTCGGCCGCCGCGGTGATCCCCTCCGCAGGTCCAACGGTGATCCCGGATCGCTCGCTGCGATGGTTTAATGGCAGGCCCATCCGGCCGGTTCGCACGATGACGATGACCGTCACGGCCTACTCACCGGATTCCCGCAGTTGCGGCGATTCGGCCGACGGAATCACCGCAACACTCCATTCGGTCACGACAAACGCCCACAAATTGGTCGCGGCCGACCCGAAAGTCCTCCCGTACGGCTCCTTGGTATCGATCCCCGGCTATGACCGCGGCCAGATTGTTCCCGTGCTGGACTGTGGCGCCAAGATCAAGGGTCGTCGGCTCGACCTGCTTTACCCGACGCATGAGCAAGCCATCAAATGGGGCAACCGATCGATGCGGGTGACCATCTGGGGATATGCGGACGGGAAGCCGCCCGACAACCCGCGGAAGTTGCGATAACGAGCGGCGTTTCGTGGACTCACGCTACTGTTGCCTCCGAATGGCATCGACGAGCGGCTTAACACTGGCGGGGCCGAAACTTTTCGGGGTGGTGGCGACGCTCGGGAACACCGTGCTGCGGCTCATCGCTGGCTTCGGGAAGTTCGTGCGGTTCTTCGTCGCCACCGTCTTTGGGTTGCGTGCCGTTCGGACGTGGTCCCGCCGCGACCGCTTGGGCCGCCAGTTGTACTTCGTGGGGACGGCATCGGTGCCCGTCGTTGCACTGACGGGCGGATTCATCGGCATGATCCTGGCGTTGGAGGCCTACAAGCAGTTCGAGGCCATCGGGCAGGAGGCCCGCTTGGGCGGGATCATCAACCTCTCGATGGTCAAGCAGATCGGACCGGTGCTCGCGGCGGTGATGCTCGCGGGCCGCGTCGGGTGCTCGCTCACCGCCGAACTCGGGACCATGCGAGTCACCGAACAACTGGATGCGATGCGGGCCATGGCGAGCGACCCCATCCGGGTGCTGGTGGTGCCGCGGGTAGTCGCGTGCGTGGTGATGATCCCTCCGCTGACGATCGTTTCTAACCTGTGCGGTGTGATCGGTGGATGGCTGGTGACGACCCAGTTCTTTGACGCCGATCCGCAGTTGTACACGCTGTATTCGCAACAGTTCGTGACTTGGTGGGACATTGTGAGCGGAATGGTCAAGAGCCTCGCCTTTGGCGGGTTGATCGGCGTGATCTCGTGTTACAAAGGCTTCACGTGCAGGCCGGGCGCGGAGGGAGTGGGCCACGCCACCACCGAGAGTTTCGTCACGAGTTTCATCGCGATCATCCTCTCCAGCATCGTGCTCGTGAAGTTGCTCAACGATGTAGACCTGTGGATCTACGGCGGAGTGCAGTCGATCTTCCGTTGAAAGTTTGACGTCGCGGCGGCGGCGGCTCAAACGCGGGCTTGGACCACCCGGGCCGGAGCGATTGCGAACGCAAAGCCGAACGCGGTCAGCAGTCCGCCGATCGCAAAGAGCGGGAGAGGCCACCCCGGCGAGGAGAGAGCGCTTCCCGTGAACTTGTGTGTCGGGCCGTGCCGCGGCATCAGGTGCAGCGAGGCCTCAAACTCCCACGTGTTCTCTTGGAGTTCACCGGGCTTGGCGGGCTGCCCCACGCGGCCGCTCGGGTAGCCCATCCGTTCGTGCGAGAAGCCTCCGTCGGGGTTGAGTTCGTAGAAATCGAAGTACCAGTCTTTGCGCCAAGTCTGGGCCCAACCAGAATCCGCGCCCGAGGCTTGGCTGCGGGTCACGATCGCGAGACGGTCCTTGATCTCGCCGGACTCGATCTTTGCTTGGAGTTGCTCGAACGTCATGCCGGTGGAGTCGGCGAAGCGCAGAATGCGGAGCCAATCGATGTGTGACTGCAACCCCGGCAGTTGGTGCGCGGAGGGAATCGTGGCGCGGAGTTCGAGTTTTTCTTCGCCGTACGTGACGTCAACGAACTTGACGCCGTTGCGGGTCGCGTCAGTGAGATGGACTTCTTTGCCGGCAAAGCCAAAGTCACGCTGATCGACGACGGAAAAGGCGAAGAACCGCCGACCGGACGTTTTGTTGAACTCGGCGGCGCGGTAGGCGAAAGACACACCGGAAACGGCCATCACGATGATGCCGAGGATGAAGACGAGCCAGCACGAGGGGCGGTTGAGTTTCAAGTGGTCCTTGGTCGGCGCGGGGTCCGGGGTTCAGTGCTTTTCTACAGACGTGTGGCCACCTTCGGAATGAGCGTCGTCGTGGTGCCCGTCGGCGGTGGTATCGAGGGCTCCGGAGAGGCCGCTCTTGCCGCGGGTCGTGTTCTTGTCGCTGGCGGTGTGCCCGTGGTCGGCGTGACCGCCATGACCGGAGGTGGCGTGGGCTTCGGCAGCGAGCATTTCAAAGTCGTGGGCGGCGAGTTCTTTGGAGTCCGCGGGGAGTCTTCCGTTGGCGGCGTCGGCGGCGGCGGTGCTGACTAATGCCCCGGCTGCGGCATGGCCGTCGGCCACGAGCGAGGCGGCCTTGTCGGCGAGGGACTTCGCGGCGAACAGTCTCGGTGAAGGGAGTGACTGGCGGTAAGCGAGTTTGTGGCGGATCTCGGAGGCGACGCTGGTGATGGCGGCGGCGGCGAGTGCCTCGGGAACGGCGGCTTCATCGTGCCCGGCGCGGGAGTCGGCGTGGGCGCTTGAACCTTCATCGTGGCCGTGGGCCTGGAGTGCACCGGGAGCGGCGGCGAGGGTTGAGCGGGCTGCATCATCGAGCATGCGGGCCGTGAGACGGGCCTCGACCAAGACCGGATCTGCGAGGAACTTCTCTAGATAGCGGGTTCTGGCAGCGGTCACGAGGGGTTGACCGTTGGCGGAAGGAACGCCGGCTCCGGTGCCACCGGCGACGACGGGGCCGTTCTTGAATTCGGTCACGCGGCCGCGGGTGAGCAGATCCATCGCGGTGAAGCCCAGGAAGAGGCTCATCGCGAAAAAGCAGAATGCCATGATGATGGTGTTGATGGGGTTGTCATACCGGAGTTGCATGAAGAACGCCATGACCAGCACCGCCTTGACGGTGGCGATGCCCATGACGACGACGATGTTGACCCACAGCGGGAAGGCGATCTCGAAGGCCCCGGTTAGCCAGAGCTCGGCCTGGGCCTGGCCGACGGTGAGCACGGTGAAGACGAGCAGGAGCGCGAGGATGCTGCGCAGCGTGAACGGACCCACGATGGGGTGGCTGTGGTGCTGGCCGTGGCCGGGCTGTTCATAGCCGTGGGGGTCGAGTTCGTTGAACGAGGTTGCGGCTTGGTGGCTCATAGGGGTAGCGGGTGACATAAGAGCGGATGGGAAGATGAGCGGATGCGCGGGGCCGGGTGGTCGTGCCAATTAGTGGATGAGGTAGAGCAGCGGGAAGAGGAAGATCCAGATGAGGTCGACAAGGTGCCAGTAGAGGCCGGCGACTTCGACGCCGGTGTAGTAAGTCGGGCCGTACTGCCCCTTGAGGCTCTTGACGTAGACACGAGCGATCAAGATCATGCCGATGATGACGTGCAGGGCGTGCAGGGCGGTGCCGCAGTAGTAGACGCTCCACCAGAGGGGGACGTGCGGATCGGTGGCGAAGGGATAGTCAAAGAGCGACCCGGGGCGTTTGCCCATCGTCCATTTGGGGTAGTACTCGAAGACAAGTTTGATGGCCACGAAGGCGGCACCGCTGATGATGGTGATGAGCAGGTTCATCCGGCCGCGCTTCTGCTGATCGGTCTGGAAGCAGTAGATCGCCGCGGCCATGGTGTAGCTCGAAAGCAGCAGGACGATCGTGTTGAGGGCACCCCACTGCCAGTTGAGGCTGCCGGAACCCTCTGCCCATGCGCCGGGGTACATCGCCCGGAAGAGGCAGTACGCACAAAAGATGCCAGCGAAGAGCAGGACTTCGGTGGTGAGGAAGAGCCAGAAGCCGAGTTTGAGGCCGTCAAACTCCTCGGTCTGAGATCGCCAGTGATGGCCGTGCACATAGCGCGACCAGAGCGGCTTTTTCTTCTCGTGGAGATCCGGCAGGCTTTGTGATGTGGGGAGGGTTGTCATACAGATGGGAGATAAGCGGCTGGGGACACGTAGGGAGACGAGGGTTGATCAGATTTCGGGCTTGCTGGGCGCGTGCGCCATGGTCGTGCGGGCCGGAGCGCCCGGCAGGGGCGGGGGCATGGGCCAATCCTTGGGATCCCAGTGCGGTGGGACAACGTCGTCATAGTCGTAGGGTCCGTGGGTGACGATGGGTTCGTGCGTGAAGTTGTGTTCATCGGGCGGGCTGTCGGCCTGCCACTCGAGTGTGAGGCCGCCCCACGGGTTCGCCGGGGCCTTTTTGCCCGCGATCAACGAGTGCACGAACACGAGCAGGTGAACCAAGAAGCCCACGAGGATGACGAACGAGCCGATGGTGGAGGTCTGGTGGAGGATCTGGAAGTCGTTGTCGACGGTGGGGTAACTGGCGTAGCGGCGGGGCATGCCCTGCGAACCCAGGAAGAACTGGGTGAAGAAGGTGATGTTGAAGCCGACGAACACCAGCAACGCCCCGGTGATGCCGCCCGCCTCGTTGTACATCTTGCCGAACATCTTGGGCCACCAGTGGTGCATGCCCGCCATGAGTGCCATGATGGTGCCGCCCATCATCACGTAGTGGAAGTGAGCCACGACAAAGTAACTGTCGTGCAGGTGGACGTCGGTGGCGAGGGTGCCCAGGGGAAGGCCGGTGAGCCCGCCGATCGTAAACAGGAACAGGAAAATGAGGGTGTAGACCATCGGGGTGTTGAAGGTGATGGAGCCCTTGTAGAGAGTGGCGATCCAGTTGAAGACCTTGACGGCGGTGGGGATCGCGACCAGGAAGGTGAGGGCCGAGAAGACCGTGCTCGCCAGTTCGCTCATGCTGGTGAACATGTGGTGGCCCCACACCAGGAACGAGACCGCGGCGATGCCGAGGCTGGCGAACGCGATGGCGCGGTAGCCGAAGATGCGCTTGCGGCTGTGGACGGCCACCGTCTCGTTGATGATGGCCATCCCCGGGAGGATCATCACGTACACCACCGGGTGGCTGTAGAACCAGAAGAAGTGCTGATAAAGCACAGGGTCGCCGCCCAGGGCGGGGTCGAAGATGCCGATGCGGAAGAGCCGCTCCATGGTGAGGAGCAGAAGGGTGATGCCGATGACCGGCGTGGCGAGCACCTGGATGATCGCCGTGGAATAGATGCCCCAGACAAAGAGGGGCATATCGAACCAGCCCATGCCGGGAGCCCGGAGTTTGTGGACGGTGACCACAAAGTTCATTCCGGTGAGGATGGAACTGAACCCCAGGATGAAGGCGCTGAGCACCATGAACACGACACGCCAGTGCCCGGCGTCGGTGGTGGTTGAATAGGGCGTGTAGAAGGTCCACCCGGTGTCGACGCCGCCGCCAAAGATGCTCGCGACCGCGAAGACGGAGCCAAAGACGTAGATGTACCAACTCAGGAGGTTGAGCCTCGGGAAGGCGACGTCCTTGGCACCGATCATAAGCGGCAGTAGGAAGTTCCCCAGCGATGCGGGGATGCTGGGCACGATGACCATGAACACCATGATCGCGCCGTGCAGCGTGAAAATGCGGTTGTAGATTTTGTTGCCCTCGGCAATCGACTGGGCGTCGCCGTTGCCGGTAAGGTTGGCCAGAAACTGGCCCGTGACCTTGGTGTTCGCGACCATCACGGGCTTGCCGCTTTCATCGAGCACCGGTGCACCGGTCTCGCTGATCTTGGCGACCATCGTGGTCTCGGTGCGGACGGGGTAGAAGAGTTCCGTGCGCACTGCCAGGGCCGCGGCCCCGCCCAGGAAGAACATGAACAGCACCGCGAACAGGTACATCACGCCGATCTTCTTGTGATCGATTGTGGTCATCCAATCCCAGATGACGGTGCCGACGCCGCCCTTGGGCGTGAGGTAACTGCCATGGTGATGGCCATGGCCGTGGGCGTGTGTGTGAGGAGTGGGGTCTTGGGCGTCGAGAGACATTGGCGCGCCTCCGTGGGGCGGGGAACAGAACCGGGCAAAGAGCAGAACGCAGGTCGAAACAGGAAACGAAACGAGATCCTTCTGAAAAGTCAGGGGTCAGTTGGCTGGCGGGGAGATGGCCGGGCTCGCTCCGGCACCCTCGGAGGGTGCTTCTGCCGGAGGGGCAGCGACATCCGCGCCCACGAGGGCCTTCATGTAGGCGATCACACCGTCAATTTGGTTCTCTTTCAGCAGGCCCTGGAACGGTGTCATGTTGTTGGCGTAACCCTTGACGATCAACTTCGAGGGGATGTTGATCGAATCGCGGATGTAGTTGGCGAAGAAGATCGGGTCGCTCATCTGTTCGACGGTGTAACTCGTTCCGTTGGTGAACTCGACCGCCCGCCCGAAAAGCGGCTTCCACGACGGCCCGGTGTTGGCGCCGCCGTCGACACTGTGGCAGGAAGAGCACTTGGTCTTCCACACGCGTTCACCGACCTGGACCGGACTCAGGCTGCCCTCGCCGATCGAGTTGAGCCACGCGTTGTAGATGTTGTCGGGGACGATGCGGATGATGGCCGCCATCTCGCTATGCTCGTCCCCGCAGTATTCGGCGCAGAACACCCAGTGGTCGTCGTAGGGCTGCCCGACCACGAGGTCCGGGTTGGGCTGGTTGGTCAAAGGGTCAATCTTGGGGAGCCGCTTGGTGTCGTCGACGACGCCGGTGTGGAACCACACCTGCGTGTAACGGTTGGGGAGGAGATCGGCCTTGACGCGGTAATCGGGAATCCAGAAGGCGTGCATCACGTCCTGGCTGTTCATGCGGAGGCGGATGTTCTTGTTCTCGGGCATGTAGAAGATCGGGACGGCCCGGGACCCGATGATGGTGGCGGCGTTGGTCTCGGCCCCGTTGGGGTACTCGATCTTCCAACTCCACCTGAAGCCCGTGACCTTCAGTTCGGTGGCGTCGCCCGGGGCGACCATTTTGTCCATGTATCCCCAGAAGCCCATGAAGAACATGACGACCAGAAAAATCGTCGGAACAACTGTCCAGGCGATCTCGAGCGGGGTGTTGTGCGAGGCGCTGCGGGGGGCGGGGACGCCCGCGCGGCGGCGGTACTTGATGACAAAGTAGGTCGTGATTCCCGTGAGCCCCACAAACCACACGACGCAGAACCACCACAGCCAGATGTAGAGTTGATCCGTGTCGCGGGCTATGGCGTTGGCCCCCCCCTCACGCAGGAGGAGGCGGGTCCAGTAATCGTCCTGCGCGAGCAGCGGCATCCGCGTCGAAAAGGCATCTGTGATCGCAAGCAATTGAGTCATCATGCACCCGATCCTGTTGTCGAAGCCGGAACAATCTCCGCCGAAATTACTCGGACGATCTGCGGGGTTGAGACGACGACCGCATCGGCCGGCTTCCTGCCCGCGAACTTGCGGCGGGCCTTTTCACCGGCGAACAAGACCCCGATAAGCGTGCCCAGCGCGAGCATCGTGATGACGCCGGCCACCTGCATCACGCGGAAAGCCTTCAAGGAATACGAGCCCGCCTTGGGGTCGTACATGTAGCAAAAGGCCATCAACCGATCGCCGATGGATTTGTCGATCTTTCCCTCGGCGGCGTGCAGCAGCGAGAGTTTCAGATCTCGCGCGTTCACATCGAACCCGTGGATGTAACGCGAGATCTTGCCGGTCGGCGAGATGAGGAAGGTGGCCACCGGGTGCGAGTATTCCCCGCTCTCCAGCCGGCGGTACTTGAAGCCAACGGCGTTCGCCAGTTGCCGTGCCGACTCAACGTCGGACGTGTGGAACTCCCACCCCTTTGCGACCTTCGCCTCGAGTTCGGGCGTCGCGGCGCGGGCGTAGGAAAGCACGTAGCGATCCTTGGTCCGCTTTGCCACCTCGGTGGTTTCCGAGGGATCGAAACTGAACAGCAGCACGTTGAAATCTTCGCCCACGGTCAGCGAGAGTTCCGCGAATGCGTCATTCAGTTTCTCCATGAGCACATCGCACACGATGGGGCAGTCGTAATAGACCATCGCCATCACCGCGGGCTTGTCGCCCGTGAAGTACGATCCGAGCGAAACCACCTCGCCCTGGGCGTTCGTGAAGGTGAGTTCTAGCGGGAGCGGCGCCCCTAGGTGCTCATCGACCTCCATGCCGCGGATCTGGGCCGGAACCTGATCGACATCGGGGGCCCTGGGCACCTCCAAAGACTGTTGTGCCGCGGCCAGACCGATGTTCAGACCGAGACCAAGGGCCACCACCGCCGCGATGCCGCGGCAGCCGAACCTTCCGAACTGTCCGACCGTCGTTCTCACGTTCACTTCTTCTCGTAGTTTGCCAACACGCGGTCCATGGCCCGCTCCAACGGAAGGTGCACTTTGCCCGGCGCGTTCACGACGGGCACATACTGAAAGGTCGCCGCTCCGGCCAGCCCGAGGCGCGATTCGGCCTGAGCCCGAGCGATGTTCGCCTCGGCGGTATTGAGGGTTTCCAAACGGCTTGACTGGAGGCGGTGGTTGTAGGAATCAAAGTACGCGAACAGCGCGACGAGCACGATCGCCAGGGCGATGACGATGAAAAAGAACCACTTGATGAGAGCCGAAGGCTCGATGGTGCCGGTGTGCTCGGACTGCGGCGTCCCCTCTTCCGCTCCGTGGTGGTGCCACGAATCGGCGTGCTCGTGAAGTTCTGGTGTGGCTGCGTGTACCGACATGGTTCACTCCTTTGATTCGTCCTGCGGGGCCGGACGGATTACTGCCGGACAGTAGGATTTGTGCTCAATCTGCATAAAAGGTTCTCTAGACGTAATTCCGGTGTTCGAGGGCCTCTTCCATCCGCGGATCGTTCTTGGCGATCAGCGGCCCTGAAGACACCTTCGAGATCAAATACCCCGCAAAGCCCAGCAATACCGCAATGATGATGATGATGTCCACAATGAATGAGGCGGGTCCGGGGCCGCCGTCTTCGCTCGAGGCGTAGACCATGGGCCGCACCAGCCAGAAGATATCGACGACGTGAACAAGCACGGCCCAAACCGCCATGACCGTCATGATCTTGGGATTCTTCTTGGGGATTCGAGACATCAGGATGAGGAACGGAGCGACAAAATGCCCGAAGACCAGGAAGATCCCGACGGCGTTCCAGATGCCCTGTTTGCGGTAGATGAAGAAGGTTGTTTCTTCCGGGATGTTGGCGTACCAGATCAGGAAATACTGGCTGAACGCGATGTAGGTCCAGAAGACCGTGAACGCGAACATAAGTTTTCCGAGGTCGTGGAAGTGTTCCTCGGTGACGGCTCCCACCAACTTGCCGGCGGCCTTGAGCCGCAGCAGGATGAGCGACACGAGGGCCACCGATGAGAAGGCTGCTCCCGCAAAGAAGTAGATGCCCCACATCGTGCTGAAGAACCGGAAATCGAGGCTCATCAGCCAATCGAAGGCGGCGAACGCGGTGGTGAGCGCAAAAATGAGGATGCCCCACGCCGCCGTGAATCGAGCCTTGGCCGTCAGCCATCGATCGCCGGTGCGATCCTGCTCGACCGAGAGGTTCCACATCCGGCGGGCGAGGTAGGTCCATACAACGCCGTAAAGAACCGCGCGGATAGCGAAGAACGCAGGGAACACAAAGCCGTGGCCGCCGCCGTGAGACTCGATCGATAACGGGAAGAAGAAGAACGAGGCCTTTTCCTGCAGGAGGATGTCGGAGTGGGTCAGCGGGTCCATCCAGCGGAAAAGATTGCCCGGGGCCTTCATCTCGACCAACAGCGTCGGGATGATGAGCAGAAAGGCATAGGGCAGGAACGACATCACGTTCTCGAACTGGCGACGAACGGTGCCGGTCCAACCGGCATTCAGCAACTGGAACACCAGCACAAAGAACAGGGCTCCGAGGCAGATCGCGAGCACCGACATCGTTGCGATGTGGTAGGCGGCGACCCCCTGAGCCCAGGTCGCGCCGCCCACGTGGAAGAACGCCGCGGTCAACCCGGCCGCCACGCCGATGGCTCCGGCCACCATCAAGCCGCGGCCGAGGCCACGTTTCGAGCCGTCGAGATGGATGTTGTCGGAACGAAGTTGGGGATACTCGCGGGCTGGCAGCCGGCCGTCATCGATCGCCCCGAAACCCGCATTGATTCCGGAAGATTGGCTCACTTGGGACCTCCGTCCGCGGGCGGAGTTGCGGGGGCGGGATTGGCACCGGCGGGTTGCGGATCTGCGGACGGCGTGGGGGCGGGCGTGGGGGCAGGCGTGGCCGCGGGGTCCGTCGGCATCACCGGTTGCGACCGCATCAGTTCTTCGATGCGTGCCTTCTGCTGGTCCGGGACATCGGCCCGCGTGCCCGCACGGGCTTCCTGCAGCACACGGATGTAGGCAACAACGGCCCAAGCATTGTCGGGGCCCAGTGTGTGGCCATAGGCCGGCATCGTGCGGACACCGTTGCGGATGATGTGAAACATGTAGCCGTCGCGCCCGGTTTCCTGCGTGCGATCGGTGTACTTGGGATCAAAGTAATTGGGAACGGGGATCGACCACTGTTGGCCGACGGTGCCCTTGCCGTCACCGTCGTAGCCGTGGCACGCCGAGCAGTTGATATCGAACTTCGTCCTGCCCAGTTCGAGCATCTGCCGCGTCACCGGCATGGGAATGTTCTCGGCGTAGGTTCCGTCCGGATTGACACCCGTGGCCACCAGGGTGTCGGCTCCGAGCAACTCCTCCTGCTCCGTCGTCCAGGTGTTGGCCCACGCGGCCTCGATGTGCCACGGGTTGGGGACGGAGGCCCCCACAGGCCCGAGGCCGTCCGCTTCAGCCGGTGCCTCGCTGCGCCAAGCGTTGCGGCCGAAGGCCACCGTGCCCTCGACGGGCATCCGCATCGTGCGGCCATCGGCGTAAAACCCGCTCTTGGACTGTTCACGCCACTTGGGCTGATCGTCCATGTCCGGGAAGAACTGGCGGGGCGGGGCGTCCTCGCGGTCGCCCCGGCAGCCTGCAAGGCCGCCGAGAAGAATCGCGGACGCCGCGAGAGTGATGTGCTTGATCGTCATACGGAAATCCTGAATCATCGGTCTGGATGGGTGATGCTGTGAAATGCGTGTATCTGGTCTCCAGCGATAGTTGCCCTACTCCTCGACCAACTCGATCGATTGGGCACCGGCCCGCTCCAACAGGGCCCGCGTCTGATCCGGGTCAAACTTGCCGTCGCAGGCCTCGATCGCGATGAAGAAGCGGTCTTGGCTCGACCGAAGGAAACGTGTTTTCTTGAATAATGGGTGATGCCAACGGGGCAATCCGTTGATCGCGAGCATTCCGATGATGGCTGAGAAGGCCGAGAACAGAATGCCCAACTCGAACGTGATGGGGACGAATGGTTCCCATGCCGCGAACGGCTTGCCCTGCACGACTATCTGGTAATCGACGCCGGACATCCAGTACTGCATCAGGAAGCCCAGCCCGGCCCCCGTGAAGCCGCCCGCGGCGACGATCAGCGGCAGACGCGTGCGTTTGATGCCCATCGCGTCCTCCATGCCGTGGATTGGGAACGGCGTATGGCAGTCCCACTTGCGGTAGCCCGCATCACGGACCATCTCACAGGCGTGGTAGACGGCCGACGGCGTCTCGAACTCGGCCATAACACCATGGATCTGCTCACCGGCTTCGGTGACAAACACCCGGTTGCTGGGTTTGTTGTTGCCGGGTTTGGAAGCCCCGTGCTCGGTCTTGTTTGACATGATGCTTAGTGCCCCCCTTGCGAAGTATGCCCGTGACCATCACGGCCATCCCCAGCACCCCCACCGCCGTGCCCATCGCCATGCCCATCGCCATGCCCATTGCCGTGCCCATGCGGGCTGGCGGCGGGCATCACGGCCTTGAGTTCGGCCATCGCGAAGACAGGGAGGAACCGCAGGAAGAGCAGGAAGAGCGTGAGGAAGACGCCGCAGGAAGCGACGAAGATGCCGATGTCGACCGGGGTGGGATGGAACATGCCCCAGTCGCCGGGCAGGAAGGTCCGGTGGAGGCTGGTCACGATGATGACGAAGCGTTCAAACCACATGCCGATCGTTACGAAGAACGACACAATAAAGACCACCAGCGGGCTTCGCCGGCAGAACTTGAACCAGAACACCTGCGGGCTGATGACATTGCATGAGATCATCGTCCAGTAGGCCCACCAATATGGCCCGGTCGCGCGGTTCTTGAAGGCGTACAACTCGTACTGGTTGCCCGAGTACCACGCGATGAAGAACTCCATCGAGTAGGCGAACCCGACAATCATGCCCGTCGCGAGGATGATCTTGGCCATGTTCTCGATGTGGCGAAGGGTGATGAAGTCCTTCATGTTCGGGTAGAGTTCGCGGGCCGGGATCAGCAGCATCAGCACCATCGCGAACCCGCCGAAAATAGCGCCCGCCACGAAGTAGGGCGGGAAAATGGTCGTGTGCCAGCCGGGCACCACGCTCGTCGCAAAGTCGAACGACACGATCGAGTGCACGCTTAACACCAGCGGCGTGCTGATGCCCGCCAAGATCAGGTAGGCCGCCTCATAGCGGTGCCAGTGCCGGCTGCTGAAGCGCCAGCCGACGCTCAACATCCCGTACACGAAGGCCCGGATGCGATCGACCCGGATGGGGATGAACGGGAGCAGCACCGGCCCGCCCGCGCCCAGCCGCAAGCGCTGATCGGCCCGGTCGCGCAGCGTCGCCAAGTCGGGGATCATGCCCATGTACCAGAACAAGAGCGAAACGATGCCGTACGTACCCACCGCGAACACGTCCCACAACAAAGGGCTGCGGAAGTTCGGCCAGATGTTGTTGGCGTTCGGGATCGGGAACATGAACCATGCCATCCACTGCCGACCGATGTGGATGCCGGGGAACGTCGCCGCGCAGATGACGGCGAAAATGGTCATGGCTTCCGCGGCACGGTTCACGGCCGTCCGCCACTTCTGCTTAAGGAGGCAGAGGATCGCGGAAATCAGGGTTCCGGCGTGGCCAATACCGATCCAGAACACGAAGTTCGTGATGTCCCAAGCCCAGTTCACCTGGTTGTTGAGGCCCCATGTGCCGATGCCCGTGATCACCAGATAATTGATGAACAAACCGCCCAGCCCCGCCACCGACGCCACCAACGCGAAGACCGGCAGCCACCACTGCGGAGGCTTGTTCTCGGTGTAGCCGCAGATGATGTCCGTCACTTCCTTGAAGGACCGGTTGTTGAGCACCAAGGGCGCCCGCACCGCCGGATCATCGATCAGCGAACCGTCGCCCGTGCCTGGAGCGGGGCGCTTCCGAGGGCCCGGCTCAAGGCCCGCAAGCCTGCGGGCGTTCAGTTCATCAGGAGAAAACGAACTCATGACACCCCTCCACCCGTGAGAACGTTCAGGCTCAGGGCATAGCCCCGATCCTCGATCAGTTTGCTCTTCTCGAACCGGTACGAGTGCCCGGGTGACGCGGGCGCTGCGGGTTCGGCTGGCCCGTGACCCTCGGTCCCGCCTTCGGTGCCGTTACCGTGCCCGTGTCCGTCGGCCCCGTGTCCGGCCTCGTGCCCGCCATGGTGGAACGGGTGCTTCCAGGACTCTTTCCGTTCCGCGGTCACGAGTTCCGGGTGCGGGTTCATCACCCGAACCATGTGGCTCGTCCGCGGCCGGGTGTTCAGGTACCCCAGCAACAAATAACTCCGCGGGCTGTTGCGGGTCGCGTAAATCTTGCTCGTCTCATCCAAGATGTTGCCGAAGGTGATCGCCCCGCTCGGGCACGCCTGCTGGCATGCGACCTCGAAGAAGCCGTCGGGGACCACATGCTTCCCGTCGGTGCCCTTCAGGTCCGCCAGTTTGCACTCGATGCGGGCCGCGTTGATCCGCTGCACGCAGTAGGAGCACTTCTCCATGACGCCGCGCATCCGGACAGACACGTTCGGGTTCTTCTGCATGCGCTCGATCTCCGCGAGTTTCTCGCGGAGCCGTGGCGGGATGAAGTTGATGTTGAACTTGTTGTGAACGTTGCTGCCGTTCACGCCGCCCCGATTGGGCATCACCTTCTCCATCGTTTCCTTGCCGACATAGTCACCGTTGAAGGCGTGCTTGCCGTACTCAAAGAAGTTGTAGCGGCGGACCTTGTACGGGCAGTTGTTGGCGCAATACCGTGTGCCGATGCACCGGTTGTAAACCATGTAGTTCAGGCCTTCGGGGCCGTGCACCGTTGCGTTCACCGGGCACACCGTTTCGCACGGCGCGTTCTCACAGTGCACGCACGCCACCGGCTGGTGATGCATGTCCGCCGGCTCGTTGATGTCGTCGCCCGTGAAGTAGCGGTCGACACGGATCCACGTCATCTCGCGGCCCTTGGCCACTTCCTTCTTGCCCACGACAGGGATGTTGTTCTCGGCCTGGCATGCGATGGTGCAGGCCCCGCACCCCGTGCAGGTTGTCTGGTCGATGGTCATCCCCCACTGCTGCCGCTCCGCAAACTTGGAGCCCGGCTTCGCCTCTGTGGACGACGCGTTATAGGGGTTCTTGTAGATCGACTGGTTCGGCGGGGTGTGAGAGAGGTCGCCCAGCCGCTCTCCCAGCGTCAGCATCGTGGCTTCGTCATAGAAGGTCCCGCCGCCGGGAGCCACTTCATCGCCGAACTTCTTCCACACCTCCAGGTCAACCGACCGCACGATCGCCGTTCGGCCCTCCATCGTCCAGTGGTTCTGGGTGCTGGAAATCTCATACGTCCCCGGCACCTTCTTCAGCGTCGCACCCGTGACCGACCACTCTCGCATCAGGCTGGTGCGAAGCACATTCGCGTTCTGCCCCACACCGTCGCCCACCTTTCCGCACATGGTTCGGCCGTACCCCAGCGTCAGCAGCACGGTGTTCTCGGCCATGCCCGGCAGAATCCACACGGGCCCTGTCATGGTCCGCCCACCGACCTCGATCTCCGCCATCTGTGCCAGCGGATACTTCGGCTTGGTATACACCGCCGACGGGTCTTCGTCGCTGTAGGCCGCGGGCGACAACCCCAGCCTTGACGCCGTTGCGGGCGACAACAGCATCGGATTGTCCCACACCGTCCGCGTCCCGACCTCGGGCAATTCTTGGAGCCATGCCGCGTTCGCAAACCGCCCGTCGTGCAAGTTCCCAAGCCGGAACGCCACATCCAGCGAACCATCAACCGGTGCATCGGACGGCGTCATTGATGCAAGAGCACGGATCGTCGGGTCCGAATCCATTGGTTGCGAGGCCTTGGCCGGGGGCAGGCCAGCCACGAACCCGTCGTGCAACGCCCGACGCCATGCCTTCTGGAAGTCGGCCTTGACCACCTTCTTCCAGGCCGTCTGCACAATCTCGTACCCATCAGGCGAGACGGTCGCGTTCGAGGCACTCTTGGCCCCGGCCAGCATCGCCAGCACTTCGATCTCGCTCCTCGCGGGGTCATACAAAGGCTTGATCATCGGCTGAACCGGCGCAATCGTGCCGTCGATCGCGCGGGTGTCGCCCCAACTCTCGAGATAGTGGGTCCCGTTGAGCATCCAAGTGCTGGCCGCGGCGGTCTCGGTCTGCCCGACGCTCAGCGTGATCGTGTTCGAGACCTTCTCCCACGCCGCACCGAAGTCAAGGTCGGCGGGCGCATCAAAGGCCGGATTCGCGTCCAACACCACGAGCGTGTCGATGGTGCCCGAGTTCATCTTCTCGACCAACTCTGAAAGCCCGGCGACCGAGTCCGCGCCTTCCGACGCCGTCATCGGCACATATCGCACCGAAGCGCCGATGTTCCCCAGCAAACGGTTGATGGCCACCGCAAGAGCGTGAACGACGGGAGGCTGCGTCGGGCCCGCGACAACCAACGACTTGCCGCGGAACGCCAGCAGGTCGGCCTTCAAAGTCTCGACAAATCGCCGCTCGGCGTCGCTCCACGTCCCGGTATCAAGCCCGGCCGCCGTGCGCACCAGCGGGTTGTCGAGTTCGCCCAAGCCCGCGGCAAACTGCTTCACGAGTTCCGCCGCGAAAGCGGTGATGCGCGAGGGTGCGAGCCGCAAGCGATGGTCCGCCTGCCCGCCCGTCAGCGAAAAACCGCTCTCGACGACATACAACCGGCTCATCCCGTCCGCCGTCGTGTTCACGATGCGTGACGCCGCGAACCCGCGTGCGTTCGGCAGTTCGCCCGGGTCCTTCGCAAGGAACTCGCGATCGAGCGACACGATGATCTTCGTGTTCTCGCGGCTGATATCCAGGATCTCGTGATGCGGCCCGCCGAAGGCCATCTCGGTGCCCACCAGCGCGGCCCCGTTGTCGGCCGATGAATACCACACCACCGTGGCCTCGGGGAAACGCTTCGAGAACTCCGCCACCATGGCCTCGCGGGCCGGGCTCGAGGCCTTGCCGACAATCAGCCCAAGCCCCGCGCCCTTGGTCGAAGCCAGTTTCTCAAAGTGTGGCCCCTGCCAAGCCACGAAGTCATCCCACGTCGCCTCGAGGCGGCCCTTCTCGGGGTTCAAGTACACCGGGTGCTTCAAACGGTCGGGGTCGTACAGCGAAAGAATGCTCGCCAGCGCCCAGGATGAGCAGCGTCCACGGTTCGTCGGATGCAGCGGGTTGCCTTCAATCTTCGTCGGCCGCCCGGAGTGCGTCTCGACCAACAGACCCTCGGCACCGCCATCCGGCCCCGCCATGCTGGTCGCAAAGAACATCGGCTTACCCGGCACAGCCTCCTCGGGCGGATGCTGCGTGAACGGAAGGATTTTGTGATCCGGACGGCGGCAACCCGGCACTGTGGCCGCCCCGGCCAGCGCCATCGACGCCCCCATCACCTTCAAAAACGTCCGGCGCGATTCACCACTGCGGGAATCCTTCGCGTCCGACCATTCGGCACGATCAAGTTCCGACGCTCCCGCAGGAAACTCCCGCTCCAAAAACTCGCGGAACTCAGGCGTGTCGGAGTACTCATCCGCGCTCCGCCACACCGGGCGACCGGCCACGGTGTGCAGCCGACGGGGCGTCTGCGCCAAGGCCGCCCGGCCGGGACGCTGCTTCTCACCCTTGATGGTCGATGGACATTGATCGATGCTCATGCGTGCGTCCTAATCCTCGCGATGCACCGGATGAATGCTCCGCGTGCGTTGCGTCCCGATGCCCAACCCGTAAAACAGAACTCAGACCACAAACCTCAGACCCCACACCTCAGGCCTCAATAGTGACATGCCCCACAGTTTTCCGGCGGGTTGAGACCCAGACTCTCGATCAACTTCCGCGCTTCGGCCTGCCCCGCCTCACCCTTGGCTTCACGCTCCGCAAGGTGCTCTTTCACCCACTGCAACTGCGTCACCTTGTCGGGCCGCACCACAGAGGCTTCAGGGTTTCGATGGCAATCAAGGCACCACCCCATGCTCAGCGGTTCGCTCTGATACACCACCGGCATCGTGTTGATCTCACCGTGGCAGGAATAGCACGACACACCGGCCCGAAGGTGGACCTGATGCGGAAAGTTCCGGACGTAATCGGGAACCTTGTGAACCCGACGCCACTCAATAGGCATGTCGGATGCGACCGCCTCCCGGATGAAGTTCGTCCGCTCCTTGTGCGTCTCGGACTCGTTGTACTTCGCAAGGCTTCCCTCTTTGTGGCAGCCATAGCACGACGCCACATCGGGGATGTTCGCCTCGCTCGACTCCTCAATCTTGGAGTGGCAATAGCGGCAATCCATGCCCAGTTGCCCGGCGTGAATCTGATGGCTGAACCCCGCCGGCCCGGGCTGTTTGGGCATGTACCCCACCCCGAAAAACTTCGGCGTTGCGTAATACCAGAACCCGCCCACCACCGACGTCAGACCACCAACCGTGGCGATCGCAATGACCGTCGGAAGCACATTCGTCCATTTCGGGAATATCGCCGACACCGTTGGCTCCTTCGTGAACGAAACCCATCAATGACCATTCCAGCAAGCGTACGACCCAAACCTACCAATTTCTGTCTGACCGCAATTTGTCCGCCTCAGGGCTACGCTGTCAAGGTTCCATTCTTGTTAGACCGTAAATGAGAACGAGTCTCAGTCCACGCTCCAGGCCACCAACCTGACCTCCAACCCAGAGCAAACCATGAACTCCGATGCCCCCCTTCCTCAGATCAACGCCCCGCGCCCCGCGCTCGCAGGGCCGGCCACCTTCACGGCATTCGCCTCCGCCCTTGCCGTTTGGACCACTTGGTACATCACGCACCTGCCCGCCCTTGCCATGCGCGAATCCTTTTCCATCCCCCTCATCCTCATCGCGTGGTCGGCCTCCATCTTCTGGTGCGTCCGAGGGTTAGGAAAACGCTCCATCACCATCGGCACGCTGGGCGGCGGCCTAAGCGCCATCCTCGGACTTCTCATTCTCGGCTCCAAACTCGTTGAGCCTTCCGCGACCGATGCGTCCAAGGCCGTGCCATCCGCCTTCCTCATCGCCGCGGGGTTTGTCGCGGCTGGATTCGCGCTCGGAGCCATCTGGGGCGTCATTGGTCGCATCGTCCCCGAAGGAGGCCGCTCGGAACGCTGGCTCCCAAAGTTTGCGCTCTTGGCCGCGGCGTCCGTCCTCCCCCTCCTCGTTGCGGGCGGGCTCGTCACCAGCACCGACACCGGGATGGCCGTGCCCGACTGGCCCAACACCTTCGGCAGCAACATGTTTCTCTACCCGCTGGGCCCACGCGTGCAGCCGATCCTCGGCGAAGAATACCGCGGCATCTACCTCGAACACGCCCACCGCCTCTTTGGTGCGTTGGTCGGCCTCACCATCCTCACGCTCATGGTCTGGACCGTCGCCGCCGAAGACCGCAAGTGGGTCAAAGTGCTCGCGGGCATTGCCTTTGCGCTCGTCTGCATGCAGGGCGTGCTCGGCGGCCTGCGCGTCATCGAGAACGCACGGCTCTTGGGCGCACTGCACGGCATCTCGGGCCAACTCATCTTCGGGCTGGTCGTCGCGATCGCCGGTGTGATGTCCCCCCCATTCCGATCACTCTCTTCAGCCGATGCACCCGCGAACCCCAAGCGCCTGCGGATCGCGACCACGGCGGCCCTGCACCTCACGGTCCTGCAGCTGGTCCTCGGCGCCATCTATCGCCACTTCCGCAGCGACCACGTCCTCTACTCGCACATCGCCTTCTCGGTGCTCGTGCTCCTCGCCGCGCTGGTTGCCGGTTTCCTCATCCGGGGCCGCATCACGCCCGACCCATCTCGCCCCGGCCCCCGCACTTTTCGAATGATCGGGGGCCTCGTCGTCGCGGTCGTCACCTTGCAGTTCCTTCTTGGCTGGCTCGCCTTCTTCCTCGGAGGAAAAACCATTGGCGCATCCTCCACCACAGAAGCCCTCATCCGAACAGCCCACCAAGCCAACGGCGCTGCCCTGATAGCGTGCCTCACCGCCGCAATGGTCTTCGCCCGCGGCCTGTACGCCAAGGCGTTGCGTCCTTCAGTCCTCGCGCCCTGAACTGGATCGCGTCGGACCGCCGTAGGTTGCCAACCGAACCCGGCCCATCCCGCCCATCCCACCACCGTCGGCCGAAACCCCCGGTTTGTGCCCTCCCCCTTCCCCTGATAGCATCCGCCCCTATGCACCTGCCGCGGCAGTGCGCCGCTTTCATCCGCACGCTCGTCGCCATCTCCGGATTGGCCGTCGGCTTGTCTCCGCTCGCCCAAGCCACCGCCCACGCACAAACCGAACGGATCGTGCGAGTCGCCGACTTTGGTGGCGCAAGGTTCCCGCTGGAAGCCACTTCAGGCGAACTTTCCTTCGCCGCCCAGAGAATCTATTTGACCGATGCCGGGGCCGGGCAACGCCTGGTTCTGGTCGGCGATGTCCGCGTCCGCATCGGTCGCTACGACTTCTACGCCAAGCGCGCGGCCGCGTGGGTCGAACCCGTGCCCGGTTCCGGGACCGGCGCGGTGCAGGTCTATGTCTATTTTGAGGAACTCGGACGGCCCGACGAACTCGCGACCGCTTCGGGCTTCGCCGCCGATCGCCTGCCGGTCAAGGCCATCATCATCCCCGACGGCGGACCCAACGCTGGCCGAACGGCCGGAAAACTTGGGGGAGCAACGGTTACCGGCGATCTCGTGCTTGACCGCTTGCCCGCAGACTCCGATCCATCCGCACACCGCGCCTTTGCTGAACGAAGCGAAGAGGCCCTCGCCCGCTCCCTCGGTTTGTCCCCACCGCTCCCGCAACCAGAACTGAAGCCCATTCTCGATTCAAAGTTTGTTGCGAAGCGGGCCGAGGAACGCGCCGCGTGGCTGGCCGCTGGAAAGCCAGATCTCACAACGCTCCCGCCCATGCCAGTGCGCGAGCAACCCGTCCGACTCGCGGACGGAGCGGCCCCCACCGACGGTGCACCGCCCGCAGGCAGCGAAGGAACTCCGAGGCCATCGTCGAGGTCCGCTTCGGCTCCGGCCGCTGCCGGTGGCCGCCAAGCGGCACAATCCTCGCAGCCCGTACCCCGATCCGCACCAAGAACGAGTGAATCCTCAGTCATCTCCGCGGGGTCGCCGACGGACGGCACCGCCCCGCCAAGCAAATCTGGCGCGGCACCGGTGCCCGCAAAGGTCGCCACATCGGCCGCCTCTGGCCCGCCTCCGGCCCGCATCGGCGGCTCCACCGAGCCCATCTTCGTGAAAGACGGCACCATCACCCTCGTGCCCGGCAACGTCACGTTTGTGTCGGGTGAGGATGAAGACGCGGTCATGGCGACCGGTGGTGTCGCGATGCAATACGCCGCCACCAACGGCCGCGTCCTTCAGATGACCGCGCAGCGGGCGGTCATCTTCCTCGGCAAGGGTTCCGCGCCCGGCGCACTCACCTTTGGCGCGGGCGACGTCCGCGGCATCTATCTCGAGGGAGACGTCATCGCCTCTGACGGCCAGTTCACACTCCGCGGCCCCCAGATTTTCTACGATGTCGTCCGCAACAAGGCCGTCAGCATCGACAGCGTCTTCTGGACCTACGACGAACAACGCCGATTGCCCATCTACGTCCGTGCCAAGGCGATCCGGCAGGAAACCGCCACCCAGTTCTCGGCCGAACGCGCCGAACTCACGAACTCAGCCTTCTTTGAGCCGGAACTTTCGCTCGGAGCATCCACCGTCACGATCACCCGTCAGAAGGTCACAACCGATTCCAAGGGCCTCGACGCCAAGGCCGAACCCACCACCACCCGCACAATGATGGAAGGCCGCGACATCACCGCCCGGGTTATGGGTGTGCCCGTCTTCTACTGGCCCAAGTACAGCGGCGATCCGGCCCACCGCCCCATCAAGCGGCTTGCGTTCGAGTCGTTCAGCGGCTCCGGCGGCGCGGTCAAAGTCGCCTTCGATGTCTACGCCCTGATGGGCAGGCCGCAGCCCAAGAACTTCGAGTTCGACATCCTCACCGATTACTACTTTGAGCGTGGCCTCGCGCTCGGCACACGGCTGGGCTGGAAGAACCCCGACGGCGAGGGCGGCCTCTTCGCGTATGGCGTCCTTTCCGACGACGGCACCGACGTGCTCAAACCCGGGAGCGAGATCCAGCGTGAGGGCGATTTCCGAGGCGTGCTGCTCGCCGAACACCGTCAGAAGATCGACGACCGATGGACCGTCGTGTTCGAGGGTGCCTGGCTCAGCGACGAAGCCGTGATCGATGCGTTCTTCGAGAACCTCGGCGAGAACCGCCGCGAGTTCACCAACCGCATCGCCGCCACCCGGCGCGATCGGCACACCGCCCTCACGCTCGATGCCAAGGGCCAGTTCAACGACTTTATCTCCAATGAATACTTGCTCCAGTCGCAGGGCTACAGCGTCAACAAGTTCCCGGAGGCCGTCTACTCCCGCCTGGGCGACGACCTTCTCTCTCGCTTCCCGGGTTCGCTCACCTACTTCTCCGAGTACCGCGCCGGGCTCATGTCGATGAACTTCGACGATGTCGAGGCCCGCGACCACGGCTTCAACACCAACACGCTCGCCGAACGCGCCCTGGGCATCGATTTCGATGAGAAACTCGGCGATGTGCTCGCCGCCTCCGGCCTCACCGAGGACACCGTATTCCGGGCCGACACCCGCCACGAACTCGCCGCGAAACTCAACGCCGGGCCCGTCATCATCACGCCATTCGTCGTGGGTCGGGGCACCGTGTACGACCAGGAGTTCGAGGACTACGCGCCCGGCGAATCCAGCGAGGGCCGCCTCTGGAGCAGCGCGGGCGTCCGCGCCAGCACCACCATCCAGCGGGTTCACGACGGCGTCGGCTCGCGCATCTTCGACCTCCACCGCCTGCGCCACATCATCGAACCCAACGCCGCCATCTTCGTCAGCGGCACCACGCTCGAGGCCGACAGCCTCCCCGTCTACGACGAGAACGTCGAGAACCTGGCCGACGGCACCATCATGAAGATCGGCGTCACACAGACCTTTCAAACCCAGCGCGGCGGCCCCGGCCGCTGGCACAACACCGACGTCCTCGTCCTCACCACCGACTTCGTCGATTCCTCCGACGACGCCACCAACCAAGGACCGATCGGCCGATTCATCGATTACCGCCCGGAACTCTCCAACCCCGGCGACTTCTTCATGGGCGACCTCATCTGGCGAGCGACCGATGCCGTCGCCATCACCGGCAGCACCGTCTACGACTTTGAACTCAATCAGCAGGCCACGAGCGCTGCGGGCATCCTCCTTCGGCACGCACCGAACTTCACAACCGCCGCCGAAGTCCGTTACCTCAACGCCCAAGACGACACCCTCATCACGCTCGGCACGCAGTACCGCCTGACCAGCAAGTACTCCGTCTTCATGGGGGCCGACTACGACGTCGATGAAAGCGGCTTCCAGAACACCGCCTTCGAGGTCCGCCGCCGCTTCCAGAGCATGGAACTCGGCATCAACATTTCCTACAACGACATCACCGGCGAATCAGGTTTCGGCTTCGTCTTCCGGCCGTACGGAACCGGAGACGGCGGCCGAATCAGCGGACTTGGGTCCAGCCGTCCTTCCGCCGCGTCCAGCAACCTCGGCTACTAAACCCCCTTTGAACGCAAACACCCTTCAACCTGGCGCCAACCCGTGGCCACGCCGAGCCGCACTCCTGCTAGGCCCGTTAGCCGCGCTCACCATCATCCTGACCGTTCCCGAGATCACCCTATCGGCCGCGGGCTCCGCGCCGGGAGCCGCGGCCGTCGTCCTCGACGCCAAGGGAATCGCAGTGCTCGGCCTCGTGGTGTGGATGGCCTTGTGGTGGGTCACCGAGTGTGTCGCCCTCGAAGTGACGGGATTGCTGCCCTTGATCATTCTGCCGGTGCTCGGGGTGTGCACGTTCAAACAAGCCGCCGCTCCCTATGCCGACGAGGTCATCGGGCTGTTCCTCGGCGGGATGCTGCTGGGCCGCGCGGTTGAACGCTGGAACGTCCACCGCTGGATGGGTGAAGGGGTCGCTCGCATCTGCGGCCCATCGCCACGACTGCTCGTGCTGGGCCTGCTTGCCGGCACCGCGTTCCTCAGCATGTGGATCTCGAACTTGGCCGCCGCGGTCATGATGTTGCCCATCGCCCGCAGCCTCACACCCCCGCCCGATGCGTCCGGAAAGCGCGACGACACCGCCGTCGCTTTCACGCTTGCCGTGGCGTACGGAGCCTCCATCGGCGGCGTCGGCACGCTCATCGGCACGCCTCCCACCGCCCAGTTCGCGGCTTTCATGTCCGGACCCCTCAAGAGCCCTGTCTCGTTCCTCTCGTGGATGATCCTCGGGGTGCCCGTGGTGGTGCTCGGTGTCCTGGCCTCTTGGTTCGTTCTCACCCGCATCGCGTGTGTGGTCCCCCAAACGGTGCTCGCTTCCGCCGATCGCAGCCGTGACCACGCGGCCCTTTCCACGCCCGGACGCCTTGCGCTCGGTGTCTTTGGCCTCGCGATCTTCGGCTGGATCACCCTCCCCATCCTTGAACAACTCGGCGTCAACGCATCCGTACCGATGCTCGATCGCCTTACCGATGCCGGGGTCTCGCTGACCGCCGTCCTCCTCATGTTCCTCATCCCCGCGGGCCGCACCGAAGGCCGCCGCACCCGTGCACTCCTGACCTGGAGCGAGGCGTCCGAAATCCCTTGGGGTGTCCTCGTTATGTTCGGTGGCGGCCTCAGCCTCGCCGCCGCGATCCAATCAAGCGGCCTCGACGATGTCATTGCCCACTACGCCCGCGGCTTGGGCGCCCTCCCCACTCCCGTGCTCATCATTGTCATCACCGTCGCGGCCACCGCGCTCAGCGAGTTCATGAGCAACACCGCCCTCACCGCGCTCCTCTTGCCGATCGCCGCGGCTGTCGCCACCCGCATCGGCATCCCGCCCCCTGTCCTCATGATTCCCGCGGTCTTGGGCGCAAGCCTGGCCTTCATGATGCCCGCCGGAACGCCCCCCAACGCCGTCGCCTTCGCCACGGGCCGCGTCAGCATGCGAGAGATGATCCGCGCCGGCTTCTGGCTCAACGTGCTCTTCTGCGCGCTCACGTCCGCCCTCGTCATCGCGGGCTACAAACTCGGCTTGCTTCCCGGTACCTAGACATTGGTTGCCGCTCACTCGCGCCGACGATTCAATCGGAACTCGTTCGGCCCGCGTGCGGTAACAATCAGCACAGTCTCAATCCCCCGCGCCGGCACCACCAGCGCATCAGAAAAGATCAAGCCCCCGATGCTTGAGTCCGCCGGAATCAACGGCCCCATCGGCGCTGCGATCGGTTCCGATACCGGCTCACCTTCCGCACCGGGCCCGACATCCTCGCTCGCCGTCAATCCCCGCCCCAGCATCACCACAACTGTTTCGCCCGGCCGCAACATCAGAGCCATCCGCAGCCGCGGGAAAGGCGTCCCCTCTTCCACCGGCGCTTTGGCATCCAGTTCCGGCGGCGCATCAAGCGCGTCCTCCGGCTCACGCCCAGCGTCCTCCTGCACAAACTGCGGCACCAGTTCAAGGTACATCGCCGCGGCCTCCGGCACCAATGCCCCCTCACCCCCCAACCCCTCGGGAAGCGGTGCGAGCCACCCTCGCGCCAGCAAACGCATCCGACCGGAATCGGCGAGTCGAAGGGCCCCGCTGTCAAGACCCAATCGAATCGGCCCTTCAAAGGGCGGCCCCGCAATCACCGGAGTCCACGAGGCCATTTCGCCCGAACCCCGCCGCGTCACCGGGCCGGCCAGCGCAACCCCGTTGCGCAGCGCCGCGATCATTTCGGTGGGGATCGAAACCACACGCATCCCGTTCGCTCCGGCGATGCTGCGCGAACCCGTAACCAGCGGGACAGGGAGCCCCTCGTACGGCGCCACAGCCTCCGCGATCGAAACCAAGCCGGGACCGGACGCCCCCTTCGCCGGATCGGCGACAAACCAAGTTTCAAAGTCAAAACCCGCCTCGGCGCCGGCTCGCTGCGCAGAAGGCTGCACCCCGCGGCTCCACGTTCCAACCGAGTTTCCACCCGAAGTTCCGCACCCGGCGGGCAGCATCAGCGCAGCAATGGCCAGCGCACACAGCGAAGCGATGGTGAAGCCAAGAGGGGGCATCGATGGAAATCCATATCAGCCGGGGGGCAATGGCGGCGGCGAAGCCATCGGTTCAAACTCATTCAACCGGTTGATAAGCCTCAGGATGAGCCCGAACTTGTGGCGAGTGTGCCGGAAAATCAGCCGGGGCAACTCGAGCGCATCGAGTTCGCCCTCCATCGGACCGCCCTGCTGCATGCCCCCGGTCTTGATCAGCACCTTGAACTCTTCCTCGAGCCGGGCCACGTCGGCGGGCTGCAGCGGCTTTCGGAGGCGGATGACGAGGTCGTCGCGCACGTAACGCGATGAGTGATAGTTTCGGTAGAACTTCACGATGTGGCTCATCGCATCGATCGGGTCTTTCGCGATGTAGTAGATGTTGGGGTCTTCCGGGCTTATCCAACCCCGGTCGAGCAACTGCTTTTTGACCCACACTTCCCAACTCTGCCAGTAATCCCCGCCCGCGCCTTCAAGCATGATGATGGGCACGGGCGAACTCTTGCCCGTCTGCACCAGTGTGAGCGCCTCATAGGCTTCATCCAGCGTGCCGAATCCGCCCGGGCACAGCGCCACCGCCTCGGCCTGCGACAGGAACATCAACTTCCGTGTGAAGAAGTACCGGAAGTTGATGAGTTTCTCATCACCCGCGATCACCTCGTTGGCGCTGGTCTCAAAGGGCAGCCGGATGGCGACGCCAAAACTCGCGGCCCGGCCCGGGCCCACGTGCCCGGCCCGCATGATGCCCATCCCGGCCCCGGTGATGACCATCCACCCCGCCGCGGCCATAAGTTTGCTGAATTCCACGCAAGCGAGATAGTCTGGGTGCTCCGGCGGTGTGCGGGCCGACCCGAAGATGGTCACCTTGTGCGGATCGCGGAACTTGCCGAACACGCGATAGGCATACCGCAATTCTTTCACGGCGTTGGTGATCAACTTGAGTTCGCCCGTGTCGCGCCCATCAGGCAGCAACTTGAGAGAAGTCTGCACAAGGTCTCGGATCAAACGCCCATCAAACGACGCCGGATTGCCCCCCACCTTCACGATCATCTCGTCGATTGCCCGCGTCACGTCGGGGTCGTCGGCCCGGCGGGCCTGAGGCGGCACCGGCCCGCCCGCGGCCTCGGCCTGCGCGTTCAAGATTGCTTCGGTCTTCTGATCGGTGATTTGCGGGTCGAGTGCCATAAGGGTTCGTTGCAAGCATACGGCCGGGCCGACAGGAGCCGCCCTTCGCTCATCGCACGTTCCGACTCCTCTCCACATGCCGCGTGAACCGCCCGCTGAAAGGCCTTGAAGACGATGTCTAGGCAGGGCAGAGCACCCGCGACCACCCCGATCGCCGGCACCCAGACTGTTGGAGTAACGAAATCTAATTCTTCCGCCGCGAAGACTGACGCACCGCCGTCTTTGCCTTGGGCTGAGGCTCAGTCTTTTTGGTCGACGCGGCTCCTACCGTTCTGCATGGCCAAACTGCTGGGTATCTGGCAGTCACTTCGATCGAGTCTCTGGTTTGTTCCCAATGCGCTGGTCGTGTTTGCCGTGGCGCTCGCAATCGCGCTCATCGAGGCGGACACTTGGTTCGACGAGGGTGTCCTGAACCGGTGGCCGCGGTTTTTCGGCGCTGGCGCATCCGGAGCGAGGGGAATGCTCTCGGCCGTGGCGAGTTCGATGATCACGGTCGCCGGGGTGGTCTTCTCGATCACGCTGGTGGCGCTATCGCTGGCCTCCAGTCAGTATACCTCCCGCGTCCTGCGCAACTTCATGAACGACCGCACCAACCAGACGGTGCTGGGCGTGTTCGTGGGCATCTTCGCGTACTGCCTCGTGGTGCTGCGCACGATCCGCGATGGGCCCGACTTCGTGTTTGTCCCTTCGCTGGCGGTCTTGGGCGGGGTCGTGCTCGCCTTTGTCGGGATCGGCTTCTTCATCCACTTCATCCACCACATCGCGACGACGATCCAGGCCTCGCACATCTTGGCCCGCATCGCCGCCGAAACGGTGGAACGAATTGACCATCTGTTCCCCCAAGGCGTCGGAGACGAGGATGAGGACCGCTCCGACCAAGACCCCACCAGCGCAGATCCGCGGCGGCACTGGCACTTGGCCCTCTCCCTCCGCACCGGGTACATCCAGCGCGTCGAGGGCGAGCCGCTGCTCGCGATCGCCCAAGACCAAAAGACCGTCATCCGCATGGAACGCCGCATAGGCGACTTCGTCGTCGAGGGGATGCCACTGGCGTCCATCCAGACGGCGGATGAGTCCGCACTGCCCTCCCAGGAGGTCTTCAATCGCCTCAGCGCGGCCTACACCATCGATACACAACGGACCACAGACCAGGACGCGGCCTACGGCATCCGTCAGATCGTCGATGTCGCGCTCAAGGCGCTCTCGCCGGGGATCAATGACACCACGACGGCCGTCATGTGCCTGGACTATCTGACCGCGATCTTGTTGAGACTCTGCGCCCGAAGCATCGAATCACCCTGCAGGTTCGACGAAGGACACCTGCGGGTCATCACACGCGGGGCCACGTTCGCCGGCCTTGTAGAACTGGCCTTCGACCAAGTCCGCCAGAACGCTGGCGGAAACGTGGCTGTTCTGTCGCGGCTAGCCGAAGCGCTGCACACGCTGGAGGGAAAGACCCAGCGTCCAAACCGCCGGAGGATCCTCCTCCATCAGACGCACGCGCTGGACGAGGTCATCCGGCGGACCATCGCCGCCGCCCTCGACCGCGAACCCCTTCAGTCGCGCGCGATGCGCCTTTTCGAGTTGCTCAAGACGACCAACGCTGAGACAAAAACAACCCCGGCTGCGTGAGTGACGAAGTCTTCGCTAAGTCTTGCGTTTTCAGGGGTCCTCGGGCGGCGTCGCGTCCACCACGTCCTCGGCCTTGTCTCGCACCGGCGCCACATCGTCGCCGCCGTGCTGCCGCTCGATCTGTTCGAGCCGTTGCTGTTGCTCGCTCGGGTCTTGCCCCAGCACACGGCCGAGAAAGCGGCTCGTGCCCGCGAACGTGCTCACCGACACGCTCGGGGCTTTCAAGGTACCGCGAACCACCGCCGTCACAATCTCACCGCGCAACTTCTCGAGCACGTCGGAAACAACCGGGATGCGCGAACGCGAACGCGAGCGAAACCGCAGGTCGAGTTCCTGGCTCGGCCACAGCGCTGTGCCATAGCCGTACAGGCCCACACTCTCACTCTCGATGGCAACCTGCTCAACACTGATGACGCCGCCCTCAATGAAGAACTCAACCATGGCAAAGTTCAGGCCTTCGCTGCTCGGAAATTGGAAGTTGGCCACACGCACCAGCGGCACGACCAGCGGAATCGAAAGGACTTTGCCCCCGCCGATGGTGATTGTTCCGCGCCCGCGCCGGCTCTCGGGGTCTTCGATACGCCCCTTGAGCGTGAAGTTTGCATCCAAATGGCCGCGGCCTTCATCGACCTCTGCCTCTGCGCCCGCACCGGTGTCTGCCGGGCCGCTCGCCGAGAGGTCGGTCAAGAGGCTTGCGAAGCGGATCCCGGAAGCGGTAACCGTTGCCTCGAATCCTCTCGGCCCGACAACCCCTAGCGGGCCTGTTGTTGCGGCCCGCACCAGCGCATCGGCCGAAACCTTCCCGCCGTGAACCGCGGCAGTAAGCACCGGCACCAAAATGTCACCGGTGGCTCCGGACGTGATTCTCGCCTTGTAATCGGTCGCCGCGATCCCAGCCACGCGGGCGCTGTCACCGCCGATACGAACATCGAACGTCGGCGGCTGCTCGGCCGCGGCGTTGTACAAAACATCGGCCCTCCCCATGGCCTGCGTCACCTCGGCACCGATGTCCGCAGAAAGGCCATCGAACACCACCGGCCCCTCGAACGAAACCCCGCGCGTTGTCCCCGCACCATCAAACGTCCAGCCGATCTGGGAATTCTCAATCGCAAGCGGTCCTGTCACATCGATCGACAGGCTAGCCAATACGCCGGTGAGGGCCGGCGGCAGAAGAGCCCGCAGCCCGGCCGGCAAACCCGTGGACGCAAGGCTCGCACGCGTGCTAAGCGCGATGGAACCATCCGGTTGAGACCGCCAGCCTCCATCCAAAAAGCCAGACCATCCATCGGCGATGGCCGAGATCGCCCGCAACCGGCCGCCGCCACGCTCCACCACAAAAGAGCCCGAAACATTGGAGAAATTGACCCGCACGCCGTTCGACGTCAGCGCCAGCGTGGTGGGCGACACCGTCACCACGGGCGGCCCCACCACCCCCCAACCACCCGCCACTCCGGCCACCGCAACATCCGTCCCCGCGTTGGCCGCAGGTCGGTCGTCCGATCGAATCTCCGCGCTGAAGGTGCCCGCCGGGTCATACTCCGAAAGTGTCTTGCCGAACGATCCTGAGCCGGCCGCCGCACCGGCGATTGCCCGCACCAGCGGATGTTCAAAGCGCCCATTGGTGATCACCGCCGACAACGGCCTGCCCGCGCCATGCGCAAGCATCGGGTCGGCCGGCCCTTCGAGCCACCATCGGCCATCGGCGACCACACTCCCAACGGCTCCGCCTTGCGGTCCACCGATATCGACCTTGAAAGACTCAAAGTCAACCCACGAGCCGTTGCCATCCGCCCCGGTCCGAGCATCGAAGCGGGCCGCGATTGCGCCGGCCGCATTGGTGAAATCCGACGCCTGCCCCGCGACTGTCAGCGTTCCGAGCCCCTGCGGCCGCGCCACCACCACCAACTCACCCGCTCCTTCCGCTGGCAACACCAGATCAAACCCGCCGTCCACCAATGCCCGGGGTCGGTGTTCGCTGCGCAATCCGTCCAACACACTGGCCGACGAGGGCGCGAAGACCGCAACGACGTCTTCGACCGGAGCCTGAAGCAGAAGATTGTCGGCATCAACGTGCAGCACCAAAGGCTCGCGGACCTCGCCGCGAATGGGTGTAGTGAGTTTCATCGCGAGTGTGCCCGCCGGGGCCACACCGCCAGGAACCGATGGGTCACCAACGACCTGTGCATCGGCGGTGAGAGCGACCGACACAGCGTTTCGGGTGACATTGACCTTGCCACGGATATCTGAAATCCGCAGTCGCTCTGGCTCGGGGCCGCGCTTCGCCGGGTTGGCCGTCAGCCCGGCCAGCGCAACGTCGATGTCGTATACCGGCTCGCCGTTCTCGGGCATCGACAGCCGCACTTCAGCATCGGCGACACCGCTCACGTTCAGTTCACCCAGCATCATGCCCAGCGTCCGCTCATCTCCGGTCGCCCCTTTGCTCTCGGGGAGGGCTGCCAACAGCAGCGGCGAGACCGGCACATCCTTGGCCGAGACCTCAAGATCCGGAACAAACTCCGCGCCGGGCAGTTCCAACCGTTCCAAGTCCACACGGGCCGCGATCTGCGCGGTTCCGCCCGTCAGCCCCCGAAAGGTGCCGCCCGTCACCACCGCAAGATGGTCGTCCTTCTGCATGACGAAACCCTCGCCCAGAAGGGGGAATGGGAAGGCGTCCGGCAGAATGCTCGCCCGCTCAAACGCCACCGTCACATGGTCGTGCCAATCTCCGTTCCCATCCGCCATGGGGTTGCGGATCACCTTGACCGTCACTTCCGCCACCGCTCCGGGTTCAAACTCCGGCGCGGTCCCCGGCGAGCCGGGCCTGCGAACCAGACCCAAGCCAAGAAGCCGCTCGTACTGCCGCTCGCTGAACATCTCCTCGAGAATCTTGCCGCGGCGCCGCATGGCCGTGCGGAGTTCCGGCGAAAGGTTCATCTTCTGGACGACAACATCGACCACCACCGTCGGGTTTTTGAGCGGCATAAGGGTGCCCGTCGCGACCACGGTGGCGCCCGAAGGCGTATCCCCCTCGACGTGCACAATGCGGAGCCCGGCGGAATCAAACGTGATCTCGCCCTTCATGTTGTAGAAGCGATACGGGAACTTGTGAAACGCCGCCGATGCGTTGGTCAGAAGAATCCTGCCAGAACTCGTGACCTCTGCCACCGCCCCGTTGATCGGCTCACCCCGCGAAATCCGGACGTCGGCGTCCATCGTCGCAGTCGGATTCCCGAACTGCTGGAATCTCAACTGGGCCACACCGGGTGCATACTTCAGCACCCGCGGCACCTCCTTGAGGTCAAACCCCTTGGTGATGAGCGTGATATCAAACGGGCTTTCGAGCGAACCACCCCGCCAGTCGACGGTGACTTCGTAAGGGAGTTCCTCCGCGAACCCGCGAAGCGTGCCCGTCCATCCCCGCTGCGTGAACACAACCTTGCCGGAGACACCGCTCATTCTCAACGAACGCCCGGCCTCTTCCGCCGACATCGGAACGAGCGTTCCATCCGTGCTTTCCATCGCGTGCGGCTTAAGGGGCAAACTCAGCGAGACCCCCGCCAACTCAAAGGCGGCGTCGAACTCACCCTTGAACCCGTAACGGAAGACCGTGTTCTCAATCCGGCCCTCCATCCCCAGCCGCCCAACCGCGTCGCGGATGGGTGTCGGCAGGCTCTCGCTGCCCAAGTCCGCAAGCGAAAGATCGGCCATCTGAAGCGACAGCCCGTCGCGCGAATACCGCCCGGAAATGTCCAAAAGGCCCGTCGTGCCGACCCCGACAACGGATGGATCGACCTGCCCGAACCGGATCACTGATTCGCCCGACTCGCTCTCCGATTGCTCGACCAAGCCCTCAACCTGCACACGCTTGAGCGCGGCGTACGTTCCCTTGCTGTGCTCCCCCAACTCGATAAGCCCGTTCTCAACCACAATCCGCGGCAGCGTCTCGGGCAAATCCTTCCCACCAGATCGCTCGCGACCCACAATCAGCCCGCCCACATTCACCGAAGCGTCGTCGACCGACTGGCTGATCCGCAGAACCGGCTTAAAGAGAGCGATCTCGCGGATCATCGCCAAGCCGCGGAACATCGA
>Ga0105044_10001161_pt1 | contig 34699 bp, 28 predicted proteins | sample MAT01_FD_78092 | JGI IMG/M metagenome (GOLD analysis project Ga0105044, IMG submission 78092) | Freshwater microbial communities from Lake Fryxell liftoff mats and glacier meltwater in Antarctica - MAT-01 | ecosystem: Environmental > Aquatic > Freshwater > Ice > Liftoff microbial mat | place...
CCGACGGGACCGAAACCGGTGAGCGATCGAGGGCCGCAGCCGAAGCGAACCATCAAGGCGTGAGCGCAGGCGGAGGCCCGGACGTCCCCGACGGGACCGAAACGGCCGGCACGATCCCGCTGCTCCCGGTGGGGCCGGCGGATCCGCCACACGCGCGGTGGGCGACGGTCGACGAGTTCGACCGGGCGGTGGCGGAGTGGTGCGAGGGCCTCCACAACCCCGCGCTCGACCGGTTCTTCTACAGCCTGTCGACCGCAGCGGATCACTCGGCCCTCTGGATCGCGCTCGGCGCAGTCGAGAGCCTGCGCCGGGGCACCCCTGGCCTGGCCGTGCGCCTCGGCGCGGCGATGGGCATCGAATCGGCGCTCACCAACGGCCTGATCAAGAGTGCGTTCCGACGGGTACGGCCCCCGAGCCATCCCTTCCACCCACCTGAGGGACCGCTCCCCTACGGCATGCGACGCCCGATCACGAGTTCCTTCCCTTCGGGGCACGCCACCGCGGCCTTCACCGCCGCGACGCTCCTGTCGACCAGCTCCCGCAACCGCACGGCCTGGTTCGCCCTCGCCGGCCTCGTGGCCGGGAGCCGCGTCTACGTGCGGATGCACCACGCATCCGACGTGATCGCCGGCGCGGCTCTCGGGCTGGTGCTCGGGCAGGTTCTGCGCCGGGCGTTGCGCTTCGACTGACCCGGAATGGTCGCCGCCGTTGCGGGGTTGCCTCCACCACCAATCGACCAGGAGCCTCCATGCCCCGACAGATCGCGGTCACGTTCGACTACCGCTGCCCCTTTGCCCGCAACGGCCACGAAGCGGCCGTGAACGCGCTCCGCGCCGGTTCCGACCTCGATATCCGCTTCGTTCCCTTCTCGCTCGACCAGGTGCACGTGCCCGAGGGGGAGACCCCGATGTGGGAGCGCCCACGCGCGGAGTGGGGCACCGGGACGACCGCGCTGCTCTACGGCATCGCCGTGCGCGACGCGTTTCCCGATCACTTCCTCGATGCGCATCTCGCACTGTTCGCCGCCCGCCACGATCACGGCAGGCAATTGGGCCACGAAGACGTCGTCCGCGAAGCCGTCGCGTCTGTCGGTCTCGACGCCGATGCAGTCGCGGAGGTCGCGTTGAGCGGTGGACCGCTCGCGACGCTCGCCATCGAGCACCAGGAGATGGTCCGGGACCACGAGGTGTTCGGTGTGCCGACCTTCGTGGAGGGGGATCAGGCGGTTTTCATCCGATACATGGAGCGGGGTCGGGTCGACGACCTCGAACGCTCGCTCGACCTGCTCGAGTGGACCCGCCTCAACGAGTTCAAGCGCACCAAGCTCCCCCGCTAGGACTCTCACTAGCCTGAAGCCGTGAACGTAGCGGAGCCGCGGGACGCACATGCGCGGGGCAGTAACCGGTGAGCGATCGAGGCGGCGCAGCGAAGTGACCCATCGAGACGTGGGTTCGAGGGCCGATCGGTCGCGCATGTCACAGGCCGAGGCCGTGATGTGGACGGTGGAGAAGGACCCCGCGCTGCGCTCCGACTTCACCAACATCTCGGTGCTCGATCGGGCACCCGACGAACAGCGGGTGCGGGCCAAGGTGCAGCGCGCGGTCGTCGACATCCCCCGGCTCGGTCAGCGGGTCGTGAGCGCACCGTTTCGACTCGCGCCGCCGCAGTGGCAGACCGATCCCACGCTCGACCTCGAGTACCACCTGCGCAAGGTGTCGGTTCCACCCCCGGGCGGGATGCGCGAGCTGCTCGACCTCGCCGCGCTCCTGTCGTCGGCGCCGCTCGACCGTTCGAGGCCACTCTGGGAGTTCACGCTCGTGGAGGGCCTCGAAGGCGGGCGCGCCGCGCTCGTCCAACGCGTGCACCACACGATCACCGACGGCGTGGGGGGCTTGAAGCTCTCACTCAGTCTCGTCGACTTCGAACCCGACCCGACCGAACCCGTCCTGCCCGCCGACATCGCGAGCGCCGATGCGCCGTCACCCACCGATCAGCGTCCGTCGACGCTCGGGATCGTGACCGACGCGCTCGGCTTCGCGGTTGCCCGCGACCGGGAGCTCGTCGGTCAGGGTCTGGGCACGGTGGCGGGAATCGTCGCCCACCCGACGTCGATTCCGAGGCGCGCCGGCGACACCTACCGGCTTGCGAGATCACTGCGGCGTCAGGTCCTCGTAACCCAGGGGGCGCGTTCGCCGCTCCTCGCCGCCCGTTCGCTCGGGCGCCGATTCGAGGTGTTCTCGGTGTCGCTCGACGAGACCCATCGCGCCGCCAAGGCGCTCGGAGGGAGCCTCAACGACGGCTTCGTGGCCGGCGTCGCCGGCGCGCTCGGCCTGTACCACGAGCGCCTCGAGCTTCCAGTGGGTGAGCTCCGGATGGCGATGCCGGTGAGCACCCGGGAGCACGCCGACGCCGCCGCGAACCGGTTCGCACCGTCGCGGGTGATGGTGCCGGTCGGGCCCGACGATCCAGCAGCTCGCTTCACCGTCGTGCACCAACGGCTCGCCGGTGTACGCGACGAGCCCGCACTTGCCGTGGCCGACTCCCTCGCCGAGGTCCTCGCGTTCCTCCCCACCGCGATCCTCGTGACCGCAACGCGCAGTCAGGCCCGGACCATCGACTTCGCGACGTCGAACCTCCGGGGCAGCCCCGTCGATCTGTTCGTCGGCGGCGCGCGCATCCTCGCCAACTACCCGATGGGTCCTCGGGCCGGCTGCGCGCTCAACGTCACGATGCTCTCGTACTGCGGCGACCTGCACATGGGCCTGAACCTGGATCCTGCGGCGGTCACCGAACCCGACATCCTGGTCGAGTGTTTCGAAGAGTCGTTCGCCGCCCTGATCGCCGCGGCTCGCGCGGTCTGAGTCCGCGCGGTTCGAGTCTGTGCGGTCTGAACGCGCGCGATCTGAACGGGGGTGGTGACGCGACCGTGGGCTACTGGGCGCGGCGGTGGAAGCGGGGATCGGGCTCGGAGACGGCGTCGGTCCACTCGTCGAACCCGGGATCACGCCAGGTGCGGTGCGTGCAGGTCGTCGCGAGGTCGGCCACGTAGAGGTGCAGGGTGGGCGCCTCGTCGGCGAGGTCGATGAGGTCGCCGGTGCGGGGGTGCGGCGGGGTGTCGGCGAGGAGGTCGACGAACGCCACTGCAGCGAGGACGCGGCTCCGACACGCCGTGCACGCGGACACGGTCGCCCGTTCGAGGTCACCCGTGAACGAGAGGAGCGCGGCGGCCTCGGTGGCGTCGAGGGCCACCTGTTCGCCGTCGTCGTCGAGGATCAGGAGGGTCGGCTCGGTCACTCCCCCGACGGTAGCGCCCTCCGGACCCGCCCCCCGCAGGGACCTGCCCGCCGCAGGGACCTGCCGCCCCAGCCCGCCCGAGCCCGCCAAGAGCCCGCACCCGCAGGGGACCAACCGGCCCCTCCCCCATATGCTGGCGGCGGGCCGGTCCGGGGTCACGGAGGGCTTAGCCTCGCCGCCATGCGAGCCCTGATGATCCAACCCGCCAAGGACTCCCGCGGCACCCTCGCCGTCGCCGAGGTCCCCCGACCGGTACCCGGACCCGACGACGTGCTGGTGCGGGTCCACGGCGCCGGGATCAACCGAGCCGACCTCCTCCAATTGGCCGGTCACTACCCGGCGCCGCCGGGGGTCCCGCCCGACATCCCCGGGCTCGAGTTCGCGGGGATCGTGGAGTCGGTCGGCGCGGCGGTCGCGGCACCGGTCCCCGGCGATCGGGTCTACGGGATCGTCGGCGGGGGCGCGCAGGCCGAGTTCATCACCGTGCGGGCCGATCAATGCGCGATCGTCCCGGCGGGGCTCGATCTCGTCGAGGCGGGTGGCGTCCCCGAGGCGTTCATCACGGCGCACGACGCGCTCCGGACGTGCGCCGGACTCGAACCCGGTGAGCGGGTGCTGGTCCATGCGGCCGGGTCGGGCGTCGGCACCGCCGTGGTCCAGCTCGCTCGTGCCTTCGACTGCGAGATCGCCGGGACCGCCCGCACCGCGACGAAGTTGGAACAGGCCCGGGAGCTCGGTCTCGATCATCCGATCCTGGTGCCGTCGGGCTCGCCGTTCGACCCGCACGCGCTCGCGACGGCGATCACCGAAGCCGCCGGTCCGATCGATGTCGTGGTCGACCTCGTCGGGGGCGACTACGTGGTCACCGACGTGGGCGCCGCAGCGCGGCGGGCCCGCATCGTGCTCGTCGGGACGCTCGCGGGCGTGACGGCGCCACTTCCGATCCACCTGGTCATGAGCAAGCGCCTCACTCTGGTCGGCACCGTGCTGCGGGCCCGGTCGCTCGCCGAGAAGGCAACCGCGACGGAGGCCTTCGCGACGGAAACCGCTCGCTGGTGGGACGATTCGACGCTGCGGCCGATCGTCGACAGTGTGGTCCCGCTCGCGGATGCGCCATCGGCCTACGAGCTGGTGGCTTCCGACTCCACGTTCGGCAAGGTCATCCTCGACACCCGCTGAACCGGGCGTGGTGGTTCAGAGCCCGAGGCGGCGCTCGATCACGGTGATGCGCGCTTCGAGCGCACTGACCTTGCCCTCGAATGTCGCGTCGGTCGAACGCAGCACGTCTTCCAGTGCCCGGATGTCGGCGCGGAGGGAGGCCTCGAGTTCGGTGAGCTCCGACTTGGAGTCGGTCGTCGCGGCCTTGAGATCGGTCGACATCCGCGACTCGAGCGTGGCGAGCGCCGTCGACGTCCGTTGCTCGAGCCCGGTCACGTCGGCCTTGTTCTGGTTCTCGAAGCGCTCGAGATCGCGGGTCAACGTCCGGTCGAGTTGGTCGACGTCGCGCTGCGTCCCGTTGTTCACCAGCCGCACGTTCTCGTTCACGTCGTCCTGCACCGACCCGATGAAGCGGTCGGCGCGGTCCATGACCCGCGGGAGGTAGATCGCACCACTGATCCCGAGCACGATCGCGACCAATCCGAGAACGGCGCCGATCACCGCGCGTGAACGCGAGCGGGGATCGGTGTCGGATGCGGCTGTGACCCGGCGATGTGCGATCACCCCGACGGCAATCGCTGCGATCCCCGTCGGGATGGCGGCGAAGTACCAGATCACGCTCACGCCGAGCGCCGACCCGGCCACCCCCAGGACGAGGGCGACGAGCGGCAGGACCGCGGGACCGGGTTCGGTGGGATCCGCGGCCTCGGCCGGTACCGGTACCTCGGACTCCGGCGGAGATCCGTCGCTCGGTTCGCCTGTCGGTTCGGCCGTGCCCTCGGATCGGCTGGGCACGAGGGTCTTCACCCCGGTTGCATCGGCGCCCCGAGCGGGGAGCCTGAGCGGTGATGGCCCGGTACGATGCCGCCGGACCTCGCACGCTGCCCGAGGCCGCCCGTGCGCCCCTCGGCACCGCCCCGCAGCCCGCAACCCCGGAAGGACCGATCGTGGCCAAGCCTGCCGACACCGATCTCGTCATCGTCGAAGCCGTCCGCTCCCCGCTCGGGCGCCGCAACGGCGGCCTCTCGAGCGTCCATCCGGCCGACCTCCTCGGCGTCGCCCAGACGGCGGTGATCGAGCGGTCCGGGATCGACCCCGGTGCCGTCGGCCAGATCGTCGGTGGGTGCGTGAGCCAGGTCGGCGAGCAGACGTTCAACATCGCCCGGACGGCCTGGCTGTCGGCCGGCTTCCCGCTCACCGTGGCGGCGACCACCGTCGACGCCCAGTGCGGATCGTCGCAGCAGGCGACCGGGATGGCCGCCGCGCTCGTCGCAGCAGGGGTCGTCGACGTGTCGATCGGGTGCGGGGTCGAGTCGATGAGCCGGGTTCCGCTCGGTGCCGCGATCCGGGGCGACTTCGGTCGTCCCACACCGAAGAGCTACTTCGCCCGCTACGAGGTCACCTCGCAGTTCGAAGGCGCGGAGCGCATCGCCGACCAGTGGGGCATCACCCGCGCCGACACCGATGCGTTCGGTCTCGAGTCGCAGCAGCGCGCCCAGCGGGCCTGGGCCGAAGGTCGCTTCGAACGCGAGGTGGTCCCGATCGACGCGCCCGACCTCGGCGAAGACGGCAAGCCCTCGGGCACGACACACCGGGTCGAGCGCGACGAAGGCCTGCGCGAGACGTCACTCGAGAAGCTGGCCGCGTTGAAGCCGGTCGGACGCGAGAACGGCGTGCACACCGCCGGGACATCGTCGCAGATCACCGACGGCGCGGCAGCCGTGCTCCTCACCACTGCCGCACACGCGAAGGATCTCGGCTTGACCCCGCGAGCCCGCATCGTCGACCAGTGCCTGGTCGGTGTCGATCCCGTCCTGATGCTCACGGGGCCGATCGACGCGACGCGGAAGCTCCTCGAACGCACCGGGCTCTCGATGGCCGACATCGACACCGTCGAGATCAACGAGGCGTTCGCCTCGGTGGTGTTGGCGTGGGAGCAGGAACTGAAGCCCGACATGGAGAAGGTGAACCCGAACGGCGGCGCCATCGCACTCGGCCACCCCGTCGGAGCGACCGGCGCGCGACTCATCACGACCGCGCTCCACGAGCTCGAGCGCACCGATGGAACGCTCGGTCTGATCACGATGTGCTGCGGTGGCGGGCTCGGGACCGGCACGATCATCGAGCGGATCTAGCCCGGTCTCACCGTGACCTTCCCCAAGACCAGCTCACCGACGCTGGCCGAGCGGCTGGGTCATCCGCCCGACGCCAAGCTGCTGATCCTCAACTGCGACGACCTCGGATCGTCGCGCTCCGCGAACGTCGCGGTCTACGAAGCGCTGCGCCAGGGCCTCGCGACGAGTGCGTCGTTGATGGTCCCGTGCCCGTGGGCGCGCGACGCCGCCGCGCAGTACCGCGGCGACGACGTCGGCGTGCACCTGACCCTGAACTCCGAGTGGGAACGCTACCGATGGGGTCCCGTCACCCACGCGCCGAGCCTGCTCGACGGCGACGGAGGCTTCCCTCGCACGGTGCCCGACACCTGGGACCACGCCGACCTCGAAGAGGTCCGACGGGAGTGCCGAGCGCAGGTCGAACGGGCGATCCTGTGGGGTTTCGACGTCAGCCACCTCGACAGTCACATGGGCACGCTCCAGCTCCGCGCCGACTTCTTCGACGTGTACCTCGAGCTCGCGGTCGACTTCGGGCTCCCGCTGCGGATGGCCGGGGCCAGCGGCCAACGGCGCGTGGGCTTCCCCTACCGGGAGGTCGCCGCGGCCGAAGGCGTCGTCTTCTCCGACCACTTCGTGTACACCACCGGCGTCGGTTCTCGGCGCGACGTCGAGCGCGCGCTGTTCGATCTGCGACCGGGCGTCACCGAGGTGTACTTCCATCCCGCAGTCGACACCGACGAACTGCGCGCCTCTCATCCCGACTGGGCCGGCCGGGTCGAGGATCACGCGCTCCTGTGTCGTGATCCCTCGTTCGCCGATCTCGCGGAACGCACCGGCGCGACGCTGATCGGCTTCCGGGAGTTGCGCGAACTCCAGCGTGCCGGCGCGTGAGCGCAGCCATGAGCGCCAAGCCGTGAAAGCCCAGCCGTGAAAGCCAAGCCGTGAAAGCCAGCACGTGAGCGCGGGGCCGGGCGCGGTCCATGCGCTCCTCGGCCGGGCGCTGCCCGACGAGGAACTCACGCTCGACGACGTCACGACGTGCTGCTTCGGACCCGGCTCCGAGGTGATCGGCGACGACGAAGCCGCCGTCGTGGTGAGGTTCCACGATTGGGGTGGCTACGCAGCGGCGTGGATCCTCGCAGTGGCGGTCTCACCCGAGCGTCAACGTCGGGGGCTCGGGCGCGATCTCGTGGAACAGGCGGTCGCCTGGGCCGGTGCACGGGGCGCACACGAGGTGCACCTCGGTGCTGCGATCCCCCGCTACCTCTGGCCCGGGGTCGACTTCGCGTACACCCCCGCGCTCTGCCTCTTCGAGGCCGCAGGATTCGAACCCGACGGCTTCGCCTACGACATGGCCATCCCCACGAGCTTCCGCGCCGATCCGCCACCGGGAATCACCGTCGAGCGCGAGTTCGGGACCGGGGCGATCGATCTCACCCGTCGGGCCTACCCGCAGTGGGAAGACGAAGTCACCCGCGGCATCGAACGCGGCACGGTGTTCGCGGCCCGGGCCGACGACGGCACGACCATCGGCCTCGCTGCTCACTCCGTGAACCGCCACGGGTTGATCGGCCCCATGGCCACCGATCCCGCACGACAGTCCCGCGGTGTCGGGAACGCGCTGTTGGCCGCACTGTGCGTCGACCTCGCGCAGCTCGACGGCCGTTCCCACGCCCAGATCTCGTGGATCGGACCCGCTCGCTTCTACGCCAAGGCGGGCGCCACGGTCAGCCGCGTCTACCTCAACGCCAAGCGCCGCCCCGAATAGCCGAAGTTCGTGCACTTCGCGGACTACGGGACCGCGAAACGCACGAACTCAGCGACGGTCTGGGCGACCTCGGCGTCGGACGATGCTGAGGTGAAACGCAGGATCGTCCAGCCGGCGATCTGGAGGAGTCGGTCACGCCTGCGGTCGCCGTCGAACGCGGTGCGGGTCCCGTGGAACTTCCAACTGTCGTACTCGATCGCGACCTTGGCCTGCGGGTACGAGAGATCGAGCCGGTACCGCGCACCCACGTCGACCCAGTGCTGCTGCGTCGGTGCTGGGAGTCCCGCCGCGACGAGTACCCGGTACACCCTCATCTCGGGCCTGCTCTCCGCCTCGTCGGTCTCGTCGCCCCGTTCGTCGAGCAACGTCCGGATGACTGTCGGTCGCCGATTCGGTCCCGCGCAAAGGCCTTCGAGCACCCGTTCGACGGCGAAGAGGCTCACCTTCTTGGCGACGAGCCCCGCGTCGAGCGCTCGCGCGATCTGCCCGAGTGACAGCCGAGCCGTGCAGTCGACCAGCGTCCGCGCGTACGACGTCACCGGAATGCCGCCCACGACCGAGACGTCGATGCCAGCCAAGCGAGCCGGCCGGTGCACCGGGACACCGCGCACCCGAGCCTGGCGCCCGGGAGGGACGGAGACCTCCATGACATCCCGAGAGACGTCGGGGAAGTCGTGCAACGCAGCCGCGGTCAGGTGTGATGCGACAGCGCCATCACCTGCCGCAAGGACCATCCCCATGGCCCTCCGCTCGTACGTCACCGGCGACCCGGCAACTGCGTATACCGCCGGGTGCAGGAGCTCCCATCGCTTCGTCCGGAGACGGGTCTGGATCTCCCCGGGTGTGAGCCCGGCTCCGATGGCCTGGTCGCGGTGGAGCACACCATGTTGGCGCGAGGCAGCATGGTGGACGGCAGCTTCTGAACGCATTGACCTCTCCCAAGAAGTGCTCTGAGTTCGTGCACTTCGCGGTCGCATGGTCCGCGAACCGCACGAACTCGGCGGAATGGTTGGGGGAGATGGGAGGGGAGGTGGGGGGAGCTGGGGTCAGTCGGTGAGGGACTGGAGCTGGACGCGGCGGGTGGCGAAGGCGTCGGATCGGGTCCGGGGGAGGATCCGGAGGAGGAGGGCGTTGTCGCCGGCGGTCTTGAGGCGACCCTGCATGAACGCGACGTTGGGGTCGAGGGTGCCGTCGAGCATCTCGCGAGCGACGTCGACGGTGGTGGTGAGCACGAGGTCGGGATCGTCGGTGCCACCGAGGCGGACGTCGCCTTCGGGTCCGCCGGTGACGACCACCTGCACCCGTTCGCCGGGATCGCCGAGGTCGGCGAACAGCGGCTCGACCTGTTCCACCCACGCTCCCGTCAGGAACTCCGCCACGGTCAGCCGACCACGTCGGCCGGGTCGCGCAGACCCGCGAAGAGGTCGGTCTCGATCTCACCTTCGGCGACACCCGTGTCGACCAGTGAACGGACGAGCACGTATTCCTCCCACGGCCACACGTCCTTGAGGACGTCGTCGGGGAGCTTCATCCAGAAGCCGTCGGGCGCGACCTGCGTGCGGTGTGCGAGCAGCGCGGCCCGTCGATTGGCCATGTAGGCGCTGACGTCGACGAGCGTGGTGTGGCGGTCTTCGCGCATCGGACCGCTCTCGTGTTCCAACCACCGGGCGAAGGGGCTTTCGAGGTCGCGGTCGAGATGGGCCTGGTGCAAGGCCTGGATCCGGCCCCGCGACCAGCCGACCTCGTAGAGCTTCGACGGCTGCCACGGGTCCCCGGCGTCGGGGAACGCATCGGGATCGCCGGCGGCGTCGAACGCCGGCGCGGTGATCTCGAACACCCGGATGTGGTCGGGGTGGGGGTAGAACTCACGGTCCTCGGCATAAGTGATGATCACCTGCGGCCGTTCGGCCCGGATGATCTTGACCAGCCGCCCGACGGCTTCGTCGAGCTGGGCGTTGGCGAAGTTGTCGGCTCGGGCGTTCGTCTCGGTCTCGGGCATCCCGGAGTCGTGGTAGCCGAGCAGCTCGAGGCGGTCGTAGCCGATGGCGTCGACGCTGTCCTGCAGCTCCTGCATCCGCACCGCGTACAGGTTGGCCCGCACCTCTTCGGTGTCGACCGCGGGGTTGAGCACCTCACCCGCCTCTCCTCCGGTGCAGCACACCAGCACGGTGTGGACACCTTCGGCGTGGTACCGGGCGACGGTGCCCGCGCCCTTCGACGCTTCGTCGTCGGGGTGGGCGTGGACGGTCAACAAGGAGAGCGACGCGGAAGTCATGACACCGACAACGCTACCCGCCACCCAGGTCTTCCTCGATCTGGTCGATGGCCGCCAGGGCCCAGATCTCGACCCGCCCGATGTCGCGGATGCGACGGGGTCGGAGCCGCTTCCAGGCGAACGCCGGGTCGTCGCTGAGCGACGCGTGGACTTCGTCGGCCGCGATCACGCTCCCGGGCTTGGCGATCTCCACCAGACGGCTCGCGAGGTTGACGACGGGGCCGAAGTAGTCGCCTTCGCGCGTCACCACCGACCCACGGGCGAGTCCGGCCCGCGCGGGCGGGAGCAACACGTCGTCGAGGGACCTATCGGTCAACCGCCGGGCGATCCGAGCGGCCGCGGCCGCGTCGCCCGACACGAACATCACCTCGTCGCCGATGGTCTTGACGACCCGGCCCCCTTCCTCGGCCACGGTGTCGAACGCCAGGTGCTCGAACCGGCGGACCAACGCGCTGAGCTCGTGGGGGTCGAGTTGCTGACTGATGGCGGTGTACCCGACGAGATCCACGAACCCGATCGTGAGAACTCGCGCACCGGGCGCATCCGGGTCTTCGTTGGCGAGCTTGCGCCACAGCGAGTCGCGTGCCTGCAGTCGCAGCGTGTAGTCGAACAGCTTCAACAGCGAGGGCCAGTTGAACTCGTCGATGAACGTGAGGGCGATCCGCTCGTCGGAGAGTCCGGAGTCGCGGGCCGAACGGATCATCTCGGCGAGTTGGTCGGTGAGGGCCGCCGCGACCTTCGCCAACGCGGCGCTGAACACCCGCACCTGTTCGACGAGCGCGTCCATCGGATCGTCGTCGACGGCGACGATCGTGGTGACCCTGCGCCGCTCGAGCACGGTGAGCGCCTCGACGTCGGAATCAGTGAAGACGGGGGCATCGTCGGGGACGTCGGGGAAGCCGAGAGCCCGCCACAACCGGCGCGACACCTCGGGTGCGACGCCGGCCTGCGCGGCAACCGAAGCGCGGTCGTACTTGGGACGCCCCGGACGCAGCGTCTTGTCGAGCAGCAGCAAGGTGAGCCACCCCTCGTGCTCCGCCCGCGCGATCTCGTCGTCGGAGGCACCGAGCTTGCCGAGCGTTCGAACGAGCCGTTTGTCCATGACCGGCGACGCGCCTACGCGCTCCTCGGCACGTCTTTCCACGGGAGCTCGCGCGACGCGTCGGGTTCCTTCGGGAGCCCGAGCACCCGCTCGCCGAGGATGTTGCGCATGATGTCGGAGGTTCCGCCCTCGATGGTGTTCGCCTGCGCCCGCAGGAATCCCTGCGCGACCGACGCGTCGCCACCACCCGGCGCCGGGTTGCGCGACGAACGCACCTGATCCTGGAGCGCGAGACCCTCCCAGGCGATCCCGCCGACGCCTTCGAGGTCGATGGCCAGGCTCTGGAGTCGCTGGTTGAACTCCGCCTGCTGCAGCTTCGTGATCGAACCCTCCGGGCCGGCCTCACCCCCGCTCTTTCGCTTGTCGGCGGCGCGCTGGTTGTTCACCTTGATGAGGCGGCTCTCGATGTAGGCCTGCGCGAGTTGCTGACGGACGAGCGGATCCGTGGTGCCCTTGTGCCGGTCGAGGAGGCGCGCCACCGGGCTCCCGCCGACGGCGTCGCCCCCGATCGAACCCGCGCCCGACAACGAGACCCGCTCGTTCATCAGGGTCGTGATCGCGACTTTCCAACCGTCGCCCTCGCGCCCGAGCATCCAGTCGTTTCGGACCCGGGCATCGTTGAAGAAGACCTCGTTGAACTCCGCGTCGCCGGTGATCTGCACGAGCGGTCGGACCTCGACCTCGGGCTGTTCCATGTCGACCACGAAGTACGACAACCCGGCGTGCTTCGGGACGTCGGGGTTGGTCCGACACAGCAACATGCCCCACCGCGAGATGTGGGCGAGCGTGGTCCACACCTTCTGACCGTTGACGATCCACTCGTCGCCGTCGCGTGACGCCTTCGTCGCGAGGCCCGCGACATCGGAACCGGCGACCGGTTCGCTGAACAGCTGGCACCAGATCTCCTGGTTGCAGGCCAACGGCTTCAGCAACCGGTGCTTCATCTCCTCGGTCCCCCACGCCATCACCGTGGGGCCTCCCATCCCGATGCCGATGATGTTGAACGGCCGCGGGACCTTGTAGTGGTTCAGCACCTCGTTCACGTGCTTCGCCTGGCCGGGAAGGAGCGAGAGGCCGGCTCCATACTCCGACGGCCAGGTCGGCGTGGCGTAGCCCGCCTCGCCGAAGCGCACGCACCACTCCGAGTACTCGAGCCCCGCCCGGGCCGCGGCGAACCCGTCGGCGTCTTCGGAGTCGATCGCCTCCATCCAACCGGTCGGGAGCTGCTCGCCGAGCCAGCCGAGGGTCTGGTCGCGCAGTTCCTCGGGGCTCAGCTCTCGAACGTCGACGGCCATCCGGACGTACCTCCATGCAGAACGACGGCCGGCGAGCTGCGAACCCACCGGCACGAGGGAACCGCCGGAGCGTACCCGTGACGGAACCCGAGCCGCCGGGCGAAGACGGCCTCACTACGCTGGTCGGGCCGTGTCGGTCGATGTCCCTGCTTCCGCTGCCCCGGTTCCCGGCCTCGCGCCTCCAGCACCTCCGGGACCTCGGCCTTCTCGAACCGCGACCCGACACGCCTGGATCTGGATCACCGCGTGTGCGATCGGGCTCCTGGTGCTCCTCCTCGTGGGAGTTGCGCTCCTCGAACGGGTCACGTCTCGGGGTGCGATCGTCGGCGGCGTCGAGATCGCAGGGACCGACACCGGCGGCCAGTCCGAGGACGACGCCACCGCGAGCGTCGGCGTCATCGCCCGCCGCCTCGAGTCGGAACCGGTCCGGGTGCGGATCGGACCGTCGGAGGAGGTCATCGCACCCGCGACGATCGGCCTCCGGGTCGACGTGGCCGAGACGGTTCGCCAGGCCCGGGCCGCAGGCCGGGGCGACAACCCTCTCGCCGTGCTGTTGGGCACCGTGCTCCGGCGGTTCCGTCCCGACGAGGTCCCGCTCGCAGTGACCGTCGACGAGGGCCGCCTCCGCGCGGTGCTCGACGCCTGGCGTCGGGCCACCGCCGTCGGTCTGCGCGACGGCTCGGTCCGGATCGAGGGGGTGAACGTGGTCGAGGTGGCGCCCCGCTCCGGCATCGGACTCCGTGAGCGCCGGGCCCGGACCCAGCTGTTCGAGGCTTGGGGCGACGGGCGATCGGGCCCGATCGTCCTCTCCTACGGTGCGGTGCGGCCCAACGTGGGAAGAGCTTCGGTGGTCGCCGCGGCCGACGAGGTACGCGAGTTGCTGCGACGACCGCGCACCGTCGTCGTCGGACCCACCACGGTCACACTCTCTGCGGCCGCGCTCGCGCCCTCGATCACAGTGGTGACGCGAGGTCGCCGGCTGGTCGTGGGTGTCGATCCCGACCGGCTCCACGCGGCACTGGCAGCTGATCTCGTCGGTGTCGAACGGCCGCCGGTCGACGCGACCTGGTCGGTCGACGGGACATCGGCCACGGTCGTGCCGGCGGTCCTCGGCGTCGCGCTCGACACCGCACCGCTCGCAGCCGAGATCGCCGCCGGCAAGCTCCGCGTCGTCGGCACGCTCAGCGCCATCCCGCCCACCCGCGACACCGCGTGGGCGGAATCGCTCCGCATCACCGAGCTGGTCTCGACCTTCACCACCACCCACAGCTGTTGCGAGGGCCGCGTCGCGAACATCCATCGGGCCGCCGACACGATCGACAACGTGGTCGTACTCCCCGGCGAGACGTTCTCACTCAACGAGACGTTGGGTCCCCGGACCATCGAGAAGGGCTACGTCCCCGCGCCGGCGATCGGCGAGGACCTCGGTCTCGTCGAAGACGTCGGCGGCGGGGTGAGCCAGGTCTCGACGACGCTCTTCAACGCGACGTACTTCGGTGGCTACGAAGACGTCACCCACGAGGTGCACTCGATCTACCTCTCCCGGTACCCGAAGGGCCGGGAGGCCACACTCAACTACCCCTCGATCGACAACGAGTTCCGCAACGACACCGACGCGGGCGTGCTCATCAAGGCCACCTACACGAACACGTCGATCACCATCTCGTTCTACGGGAGCAGAGCCGGTCGGAGCGTCCGATCCGAGGGCCCCAACACGCTCGAGACGATCGAGCCCCCGATCGAGTACATCGACGACCTCACCCTCCCGCCGGGGACCGAGACGGTGACGAAGGAAGGGGCCCGCGGATACGTGGTCGAGAACATCCGGATCATCTCCCGGGAAGGTCAAGCCGATGCCCGGGAGCGATTCGTCGCCCGGTACCAGGCGGTCCCGACGAAGATCAACCGCAACCCGACTCCGGCCCCGCCACCACCGGTGCCGCTGGTCCCACCGGAGGTCCCCGCACCGGCTGCGATCCCACCCGCCCCCGCGGGCTGAGCGCCGGCGCCGACTTCCAACTTCAGCTCAAGCACCCCCACCCGGGCCGTCGATAGCTCCGACATGTTCCGCGTGCTCCCACTCCGCGTGCTCCGGCTCCGTGTGCTCCGGATCATCGCCGCCTCCGCCCTGATCGTCGGCGTCGCCGCCGCCTGTCAACCGGCGCCGGCGCCGCCCGCCGCGCCAACCGCACCGGCGATGACCGGACCCGAGCAGGCGATCGGCAACGACCTCCTCGTACGCCTCAACCAGGAACGGGCAGCTCGAGGCATCGCGCCGCTCGGAACCGACACCACGCTCACCAGCCGCAGCGTCGATTGGAGTCGGGCGATGCCCGGGCTCGCGGTTCCCGGTCGCAGGCTCAACCACAGCGACCTGAGTCCGCTGCTCGGACGCTTCACCGCAGCCGCGGAGAACATCGGCTGGACGCGAGGCGGCGCGGCCGGTCTGATCCACACGAGCTGGATGCAGTCGGACGGACACCGTCACAACATGCTCGCCCCGAATGTCGACGTGGTCGGGATCGCGGTCTACTGCGCGCCCGACGGCCAGATGTGGGTGACGGAGACCTTCGGCCGGACGCCCGGTTCCTGGACCCCCTCGGGCTTCGGTGCGCTCCCCCCGCTCGCGCCGATCGCGAATCCCCGGACCGACGGCCCGGCCTGCTGACCGAGCGCTACCCGGTCAGGTAGGGCAGACGTCGCCGTTTGCGACCCTCGACCCCCGTAGAGTCTCGCCGTGATCTCCGCCCACCGCTTCGGCGCCGGAACCCAAGGACCTGAGACGGTCGCCGTCGATGAGATCGCTCGCCATCGAGACGAGCCCGAATCACTGCTCTGGATCGACGTCGGCCAACCGACCCGCGAGGAGGTCGACCTCCTCGTCCGTGACCTGCAGCTCCACCCACTCCTCGCCGAGGATCTCGTCCACGCGAACCAGCGCACCAAACTCGACCGGTACGGCGATCACTTCCACATCGCGGTGCACGACTGCACGCTCGACGAGTTGACGATCGAGCGACGCGAGATCGACATCGCGTTCGGCAAGGGATGGCTCCTCACCATCCGTCAGGAGGGCGACCAGCGTCCGGCGCCGGCAGTCATCGAGGATCTGCAGTCGCGCTTCGACATGATCCGAGCGATCGAGCACGAGCCGGGCGATGTCGGCCTCCTGCTGTGGGCGATCCTCGATGTGCTCGTCGACCGGTACTTCACCGTCATCGACGAACTCGACGCACGGCTCGACGACATCGAGGAGATCGTCTTCGCCGGCAACGCACCCGATGCGACACCGCATCAGATCTTCGATCTCCGTCGGTCGATCGGGATCTTCCGCCGGAGCACGGTGCCGCTGCGAGACGTACTCAGCGAGCTCCTCCGCCATGAAGGGCAATATCTGTCGGATCGGTCGCTCGTCTTCATGCGAGACGTCTACGACCACATCCTCCGGGTGGCCGAACTGATCGAGACCCAGCGAGAACTGTTGACCGGGCTGCTCGAAGCCCACCTCGGTGTGGTCTCGAACCGGACCAACCGCGTGATGAAGGCGACGTCGTCGTGGGGTGCGATCATCCTCGGCGCCACACTCATCGCCGGCATCTACGGCATGAACTTCAAGAACATGCCGGAGCTCGATTGGAAGTACGGCTACTTCATCGCGCTCGGGCTCATGGCCCTGCTCACCGTGACGCTGGTGGTGTGGTTCCGGAAGAAGGACTGGCTGTGACCGTGCCGTCGACCATCCCGGAATCGCCGGGATCTCCCGGTTGGCGGAGCCGGTTGCGCATGATGCGGTAGAAGGCCTCGAGCGCGGCGACGGCGATGCCCGCCACGATCATCCCCTCGACGAGCACGTCGGTCGGTGGGATCCGAAACGCGAAGAAGTTGCGCACGAACGGGATCGCGAGCGCGCCGACGAACGCCACGACCATCGCCACGATGAGGAGGGCGCGACCCCGGGTGAAGGGTCGGGCCAGGATCACGAGCACCCAGAGACCGACGGCGAAGAGCACGATCGTCGCGGTGGTACGAGCCTGGCGCGGGCTCACATCCTGCGCCCGGGCCATCGAGTACGCGACGAACACCCCGACGGCCGCGATGGTCCCGGCCGGGATCGCGAGGCGGAGCACGCGTGGCACGAAGCCGGGGACGTAACGGCGCTTGTTCGGGGCCAGTGCGAGGAAGAACGCCGGTATGCCGATCGTGAGGCTGCTCACGACCGTGAGGTGGCGGGGCAGGAACGGATACGGCCACCCGGCGATCGCGACGGCCAGCGCCAGGAGCGTGGCGTAGGTCGTCTTCGTGAGGAACAGGTTCGCGACCCGCTCGATGTTCGCCGTGACCCGTCGTCCCTCGGCCACTACGCCGGGGAGCGTCGCGAAGCGACCGTCGAGGAGGATCAGCTGCGCGACTGCCCGCGTCGCGGCGGCGCCCGAACCCATGGCGACGCCGATGTCGGCGTCCTTCAACGCCAGCGCGTCGTTCACGCCGTCGCCCGTCATCGCGACCACGTGCCCACGTGACTGCAACGCGGCAACCATCTCACGCTTCTGGTGCGGAGTCACGCGTCCGTAGACCGTACGGGTCTCGAGGATCTCGGCGAGCTCATCGATGTCTTCGGGGAGCTCACGAGCGTCTACCGGCTCACCGACATCGGGAAGACCGACCCTTCGGGCGACGGCCGCGACCGTACGGGGGTTGTCGCCGGAGATCACTCGGAGCTGCACTCCCTGGTCGTGGAAGTACGCCAAGGTCTCGGCCGCGTCGGGCCGCACCTGCTCCTCGAGGAGCACGAGTGCGACCGGTACGAGGTCGGGCGGCAGATCTTCGCCGGTGAGCCCGCTCTCGGCGTGCGCGAGGAGCAGCACCCGATTCCCTCCGGCGGCCATCTCGTCGGCCCGGACCCGGGCCGGAGAAGCTGCATCGGCGAACACCATCTCCGGCGCCCCGAGGACCCAACTCCCGTGCGTCTCGAAGGTCGCAGCGCTCCACTTACGAGCCGACGAGAAGGGAACAGAGGTGGTGCGCGACCACCGGTCGCTCGGCTCGGGAAACGCCGCGGTGATCGCGGCGAGGGTCGCGTTCGCGTTCTCGTCGTCGCCGAGCGCGGCGAGGGCGGCGCGCACGACTGCTTCGTCGGCGTCGTCGAGGAGCTCGATGCCGTTGAAGACGATGCTGCCCTCGGTGAGGGTGCCGGTCTTGTCGAGGCACACCACGTCGACGCGGGCGAGCCCTTCGACCGCCGGGAGCTCCTGCACCAGCACCTGCCGCCGGGCGAGCGTCACCGCCGCGACACCGAATGCCAGGCTGGTGAGCAACACGAGTCCCTCGGGGACCATGCCGACGACTCCGGCCACCGCGGCCGTGATCGCCTCCGAGAGGCTCGCATCCGTCGATCGCAGCTGGCTCCAGAACAACAGGGGACCCACCACGAGAATCGCCCAGGTCACGTAGCGCAGGATCCTGTTGATGCCCTCGACGAGCTCCGAACGGGCCAGGGCGAACCGCCGCGCTTCGTGCGCGAGCCGGCGGGCGTAGGAGTCTCGGCCCACGCGGGTTGCCTGGAACCGTCCCGAGCCCGCGACCACGAAGCTGCCGGAGAGGACCTCGTCGCCGACCTGCTTGTTCACCGGTTCGGACTCGCCGGTGAGCAGCGACTCGTCGATCTCGAGGCCGTCGGCGGTGCGCACGGTCCCGTCGGCGGGAAGCTGGTCGCCGGTCCGGAGCTCGACCAGGTCGTCGAGCACGACCTGTTCGATCGCGACGTCGGCGGCCTCGCCGTCGCGGACGACCCGAGCGATCGGTGCATTGAGTACGGCGAGGCGGTCGAGGGTGCGCTTGGCGCGGATCTCCTGCACGATGCCGATCAGGGCGTTCGCGACGAGCACGATGCCGAAGAGTCCGTCGGCAGGATGCCCGAACACGAGGATCAGGCCGAGCATCGTGCCGAGGATGGCGTTGAACCGGGTGAAGAGGTTGGCCCGGATGATCTCCGGGAGCGTCCGGCTCGTACGCTCGCCGGACACGTTCACCTGACCGCGGGCGATCCGTTCCGCCACCGCCGCGGCGTCGAGCCCCTCGGGACCGGTGACGAACTCCGAGGTCGGAGCGGGCTCGTCTGCGCGCGCCGACACGACCACGAGCGGACACCGTACTCGGCACTACTCTCGGCCTTCGTGCCCCCCGAACCCGATGAGTGGGAATCCGACGTCGTCCTCGCCGATGGAGGGACGGTACATCTGCGCCGGATCCGGACCGACGACGACGAACGGCTCCTCGGCCTCTACGAACGGCTGTCGGGTGAGTCGCTCTACCTGCGCTTCTTCTCGCCCGTCTCGGCGCCGACCGCCGCCCAGCTCGAGTACCTCACCGTGGTCGACGGTGCCCGCCGGTTCGCGCTCGTCGCGGAGCTCGGCGACGACCTGGTGGCGGTCGCGCGGTACGACCGGACTCCGGGGACGACAGAGGCCGAGGTCGCGTTCACGGTCCAGGACGACCAGCAGGGTCGCGGGCTGGGGACCATCCTCCTCGAGCACCTGGCGTCGGCGGCGCGCACGCACGGCCTCACCGGCTTCGTCGCCTCGACGCTTCCCCACAACCGGCGGATGCTCGACGTGTTCCTGAGCGCCGGTTTCGAGGTCGACCGGTCGTTCGCCGACGGCACCGTGCACGTGCACTTCCCGATCGCCGCGACGGAATCGTCGATCGCCGTGCAACGCACCCGCGAACACGTCTCGGAAGCAGCCTCGGTGGCACGGCTCCTCGCCCCTCGCAGCATCGCGGTGATCGGTGCCGGTCGTCGCTCGGGGACGATCGGCCACGAGATCTTCCGGAACCTGCTCCGCGCCGGCTTCACCGGCCCGGTGTATCCCGTGAACCGCAAGGCCGTGGCCGTGGCAAGTGTCCGGGCCTACTCCGGGATCCTCGACGTCCCCGACGAGGTGGACCTCGCGATCGTGTGCGTACCGGCCGCCGAGGTGCTCGACGTCGTGCGCGAGTGCGCGAGCCGGCGGGTCCGCGGCCTCGTCGTGATCTCGGCCGGCTTCGCCGAAGTCGGCCAGGACCGCGCCGGTGCCGAGCACGAACTGGTCGAACTGGCCCGACGTCACGGGATGCGCCTCGTCGGCCCGAACTGCATGGGGGTGGTGAACACCAACCCTGCGATCGCGATGCACGCGACGTTCGCCCCGTTCATCCCGCCGCGAGGCCGGGTCGCGTTCTCGTCGCAGTCGGGTGCGCTCGGCATCGAGCTCATGGGTGAGGCCGCCGAGCTGGGTCTCGGTATCTCCACGTTCGTGTCGGTCGGCAACAAGGCCGACGTGAGCGGGAACGACCTGCTCCAGTACTGGGAGGACGACACCGAGACCGACGTGATCCTCCTCTACCTCGAGAGCTTCGGGAATCCCCGCAAGTTCGCCCGTCTCGCGAGACGGGTGTCGCGCGTGAAGCCGATCGTGGCGGTCAAGAGCGGCCGCAGCGACGCCGGCCGGCGCGCCGCGTCGTCGCACACCGCCGCGCTCGCGAGCTCCGACGTGGCCGTCGACGCGCTGTTCCGCCAGGCCGGCGTCATCCGGGTCGACACCCTCGAACAGTTCTTCGACACCGCGCAGCTCCTCGCCCACCAGCCGCTCCCGGCGGGACGTCGGATCGTGATCGTGAGCAACGGTGGCGGCCCCGGGACACTCGCCGCCGATGCCTGCGAGGCGAACGGGTTGGAGGTCCTCGAGCTCCCGGCCGCCGTGCAGGCGGAGCTCCGGACCTTCGTGTCGGCGGATGCCGCCGTCGCGAACCCCGTCGACCTCATCGCCTCGGCCACCGCCGAGCAGTACGAACGCGCCCTGCGGACCGTGCTCGCCGAGCCAACAGTCGATGCGGTGATCGTGATCTTCGTGCCGCCACTCGTCACCGCCGCCGACGACGTCGCGCGCGCGATCGCGGCGGCGGCCGGGACCGCGCCCGACAAGCCGATCGGTGCCTGCTTCCTCGGCCACCGTGGACTCGTCGAGGCGCTGCGTCCACCCGGGGGCGAACACCGACCCATCCCGTCGTACGCGTTCCCCGAAGCGGTCTCGTTCGCATTCGCGCGCGTCGCCGCTCACGCCGAGTGGCGACGGCGACCGGTCGGCACGATCCCCACGTTCACCGACGTCGACCTCGACGGTGCGCGCGAGCTCGTGACGACGTTCCTCGGCACGACCCCCTCGGGTGGGTGGCTCGACGCCGCCGACGCGGTGCGCCTCACCACCCACTTCGGGATCCCGGGCGCGCCGGTGACCCCGGTCGTGGATGCCGCCGCCGCGGTCGAGGCTGCAGGTTCGCTCGGATATCCGGTGGCGCTGAAGGCCGGAGGCGGGGCGATCGTGCACAAGAGCGACGTCGGTGGCGTGCAGCTCGACCTCGCCGACGGCGACGCGGTCCGGCGTGCATTCGTCGAACTGCACGCGGCGCTCGGAGGCGACGACGCCGTGGTCGTGGTCCAGCCGATGGTCCCGCCGGGCGTCGAGACGATCGTCGGTGTGACCCACGACCCGTCGTTCGGCCCACTCGTGCTCTTCGGGATGGGCGGGATCGCGGCCGAGCTCCTCCGCGACACCGCGCTCCGCATCCTCCCGTTGACCGATCTCGACGCCCACGAGGTCGTCCGGTCGCTCCGTCTCTCGCCGCTCCTCTTCGGGTACCGGGGGGCGGCCGAATGCGACGCCGCCGCGCTCGAGGACCTGCTGCTACGCGTCGGCCACTTGGCGGAGATGCTCCCCGAGGTCGCGGAGATGGACTGCAACCCGGTGGTGGTCACGCCGTCGGGTGCAATCGCGGTCGACGTGAAGATCCGCCTCGCACCCGTGGTCCCCGGCCCGCCACCCGGACTCCGCCGCCTGCGCTGACACCACCGCGCGCCCCGCCGAACGGTGCCGACGGTCCCGATCGGGGAGATCACTCCTTTACCGCGCGTTCCGACCTGCCGAAGATCCCACGGAATGCCTGTTCGTCCATCGTCGAGCTCGCCGGATATCGGCGACCAACCACGCCCGCTCGAGGGGGTGCGGCAGACCGCGACCACGCAGCCGTGGTGGGCCTACGGACTCGTCGCCTTCGCGGTCGTCGCGTCACTCGTCGCCGCAATCGTCGGTGGGACTGCACCGCAGGCCGCGGCCGCCTGCGTGCTCGGACTCGCGGTGGTCACGACCGCGATCAGCCTCGTCCGGAACCGCCCGACACCGGGCATCGCCTGGTGGTGCATCGCGGCGGGCATGGTCGCGTGGGGCGCGGGCGCCGTCGTCTGGGCAGGCCTCGACAGCTCGGCGGCCCAGGCCGGTGGCGTCGACATGCTGAGCCTGCTCGCGTTCGTACCGCTGATCGTCGGCCAGGTGCTCCTGGGCCGGGCCCGGGGCCAGGAGCACACCCGCGACGGACTGATCGACGGCAGCATCCTCGCGCTCGTCGCGGTGCTGCTCGCCTGGGTGGCCGTGGTCTCGCCCGAGGTCAGTGGCACCGACACCGTCGATCGGGTCGTCATCGCGCTGTATCCCCTCCTCGACGTGCTCCTGCTCATGGGTGTGGTCTGGATCGCGCTCCTCCCCGGCCGCCGGAGCCCGTCGCTCGTCCTGCTCGGATCGGGCTACGCCGTTGCCCTGCTCGCCGACATCTGGTGGTACGTCGGCCTCCGGTTCGACACCGCCTGGAACGACCGCCTCGATGGCCTCTACCCGATCGCGCTCGCGCTGATCGCAGCCGCGGTGATCCACCCGGCGAGCCGGTACGTCTCCGAACGGCCCACGGAGGTCGATGACGACCGGGTCCACAGCGGCCGGCTCTTCATGCTCGCGGCCGCGATGTTCACGGGACCGGTGGCAGCCATGGCCGCCGACGGCGAGTTCGGCGCCCGAGACGTCGTGGTGACCCTGTGCTGCCTCGTGGTGGTCGGACTCGTGATCGCGCGGTTCATCGAGCTCGTACGCGAGAACGAGCGCACCCGCCGCCGGTTCCGATTGCTCGCCGAGAACGTGCCGGTCGGGATCTACGAGGTGAGCGCCGATCTCACGATCTCGTTCGCCAACACCGAGGCCGACCGCCTCTTCGGCCGGTCGATCGACCGGGATCATGCACCCGATCTCCTCGCCCTCCTCGACCCGGCCGACCGTCGACGCATGATCGAGGCCGCCGATGTCGTGCTCGGCGGCCATCCCGCCGAGGCCGCGTTCCGACTCTTCGACCCCGACGGCTCCGTGCGGTGGGTCCAGTGGAGGGGGACGCCGGTCACCGATCAACGTCGCGGTCTCCCGGCCGCACTCGCGTCGACCCTCGACATCACGGCGCTCAAGGAAGCCCAGGCTGCGCTGGAACGCCAGGCCACCCACGATCCCCTCACCCAACTTCCCAACCGTCGGCTGCTCAGCCACCTCCTGCTCGCGGCCTTGGCCCGGCGCGGTCGGCATCCGGGAACCGTCGCCCTCATGTTCTGCGACCTCGACGGCTTCAAGACGGTGAACGACGTCCACGGTCACGATGCCGGCGACGCGATCCTGATCGAGATCGGCCGACGACTCTGCACCACGGTGCGTGCCACCGATTCCGTCGCCCGTATCGGTGGTGACGAGTTCGTGGTCCTGTGTGAAGAAGCCGGGACGCGCGACGATCTCGCGCACCTCGCCGGCAAGCTCGTCGACGCGGTCAACCGACCGTGGGCGTTCGAGAACAGCCTGTTGACGGTCGGAGTCAGCATCGGCATCGCGATCGCCGGTACCGACGACGACGTGAGTTCGCTCCTGCGTCGCGCCGACGACGCGATGTACCGGGCCAAGGCCGACGGTCGGAACCGGTACCAGTTCGCGGCCGACGACAGCGATCTATCGGAAGTCGCGCGACTTCATCGCGTCGGCGAGGTCGATCGGTAGCGGCGAGATCCGCTGAGCCACCACGTTGGTGACTCCCTGGTGACGTTCGAGGATCCCACGGACCCGCAGCGCGGGTGCGACGCGCGCCACCTTGCGGAAGCGCTTCCACACCCCCGCAGAACAGATCACGTTGATCAGCCCGGTCTCGTCTTCGAGGTTGATGAAGATCGTGCCCTTGGCGGTCTGCGGCTGCTGCCGATGGGTGACCACGCCGGCGACGTCGACCACCCGCCGGGATTCGGCGGTACGGAGCTCGGCCGCAGTGAGCACACCTGCTGCCGTCAGCTCCTCGCGGAGGAACTCGGTGGGATGGCGACCGGGTGAGAGACCGGTGGCCCACAGATCGGCCGCGGTCTCCTCGACGTCGCTCATCCCGGGCAACGGAGGGGCCTCGACCCCGATCGCGACACCGGGGAGCTTGTCGGCGCGGGCATCGCGCAACGCACCCGCGGCCCACAGGCCGGCTCGCCGGTCGACACCGAAGCACGCCTGGAACGCACCGGCGGTGGCGAGCGTCTCGAGCGCGTCGACGGGGGCGTCGGTGCGGCGGGTGAAATCGTCGAGATCGGAGAACGGTTCCACCGAACGTTCGGCGTCGATCCGATCGAGCAGCTCCGAGTTCAGGCCTCGCACGTACCGGAGGCCGATGCGCACCGCGTGCACCGACAGGTCGGCGTGCCATCCCTGACGGGGCCGACCCACCGGACCCTCGGCCCCCGTGCGCGACTCGAGGGTGCAGTCGCGCTGCGACGCGTTCACGTCGGGGCCGAGCACCTCGACGCCGTGGCGACGGGCGTCGCGCACCAACGTGTGGGGTGAGTAGAAGCCCATCGGCTGCGCGTTGAGCAGCGCCGCTGCGAACTCGGCCGGGTGGTGGAGCTTGATCCAGGAGCTCGAGTACACGAGGTAGGCGAAGCTCACCGAGTGGCTCTCGGGGAACCCGAAGTCGGCGAAGGCCTCGAGCTTGTGGGCGATCGCGTCCGCGGTCTCGCCGACGATGCCCTTGGCCGCCATGCCTTCGAGGAGCCGCTCACGCATGAGCGCCATCCGGGCCCGGGAACGCTTCGACCCCATGGCCTGGCGGAGCCGATCCGCTTCGCCGGGCGAGAACCCGGCCACGTCGACCGCCATCTGCATGAGCTGCTCCTGGAAGAGGGGGACCCCGAGCGTCTTCGCGAGGCACGGTTCGAGGAGGGGATGCAGATAGGTCACCTCCTCCTCACCGTTGCGGCGGCGCAGGTACGGGTGCACCGAACCACCCTGGATCGGACCGGGGCGGATGAGCGCGACCTCCACCACGAGGTCGTAGAAGGTCTCGGGTCGCAGGCGCGGAAGGGTGGCCATCTGGGCCCGGCTCTCCACCTGGAACACCCCGACGGTGTCGGCTGCGCACAGCAGCTCGTAGACCTCCGGCTCCTGCGGGATCGTCGCGAGGTCGACCTCGATCCCCTCGTGCTCACGGATCAGGTCGACTGCGAGATGCAACATCGTGAGCATCCCCAGACCCAGGAGATCGAACTTCACCAGGCCCGCCGCCGCACAGTCGTCCTTGTCCCACTGGAGCACCGATCGGTTCTCCATGCGGGCCCACTCGATCGGACAACACTCCACCAGCGGCCGGTCGGCCATCACCATCCCTCCCGAGTGGATGCCGAGGTGCCGCGGGAAGTCGAGCACCTGGGTCGCGAGCTCGATCACGAGCGGTGGAACGGGTGGGCCGTCTTCGGCGAGTCCGTCGAACGACGAGCTGCTCCGACCCCAACGGTCGACCCACTTCCCGAGCGCGTCGGCGTGACCAGGTGACAGACCGCACACCTTCGCCATCTCCCGCAGCGCCGACTTCGGCCGGTAGGTGATCACGTTTGCGACCTGCGCGGCGCGGTCGCGGCCGTAGCGCGCGTACACGTACTGGATCACCTCTTCCCGACGCTCGTGCTCGATGTCGAGGTCGATGTCGGGCGGGCCGTCGCGTTCCGGCGACAAGAACCGTTCGAACAGGAGGTCGAGCGCGACGGCGTCGGCCTTGGTGACGCCGAGCGCGTAACAGACCGCACTGTTCGCCGCGCTCCCCCGCCCCTGGCAGTAGATGTTCTCCCGCCGACAGAAGTCGACGATGTCGTGGAGGAGCAGGAAGTAGCCGGGGAACCCGAGTGCCTCGATCACCTCCAGCTCGTAGTCGATCTGACGCCGGGCCTGCTCGTACCGCTCATGGGTCACCGGGTAGTACACCGCCGCGCCGCGCATCGTGAGCTCGCGCAACCAGGTCGCGTCGGTATGGCCGTCGGGGACCGGATAGTCGGGCAGGTCGGGCACCGCGACCCGCAGGTCGAACGCGCAGTCGTGGGCGATCTCGACGGTGCGGGCGACGGCTCCGGGGTACCGGGCGAACCGTCGCAGTTGCTCGGCCGGCCGACGGAGGTGTGCGAACGGTGCAGCCGGCAGCCAGCCGTCGAGCTCGTCGAGCGACCGCCGGGAACGGATCGCGGCGAGCGCGTGCGCGAGCCGGAAACGGTCGGGGGTGGCGTAGTGCACGTTGTTGGTGGCCACCACCTCCACCCCGACGTGCACCGCGAGCTGCGCGAGCGCGTCGTTGCGGTACCGATCGAGCGGGTCACCGTGGTCCCACAGCTCGACGAGCACGTGGTCTCGCCCGAAGATCGCGACCAGTCGTTCGAGCTCCCGTTGCGCGGCGGCCGGGCCGTCACGCACCAGCGCCGCGGGAACCGCACCCTTCCGACACCCGGTGAGCACCAGCCAGTGCCCTCCGTGCGCGTCGGCGAGATCGGCCAGGGTCAACTGCGGGGCACCCTTCTCCCCGCGCATCTGCGCCGCGCTGATCGCGCGTGCGAGCCGGGCGTACCCCGAGGGTCCGTCGGCGAGCACCACCAGGTGGGTGCCCTCGGGATCCGCGACCCCGCTCGGCGGTTTGCGGGGCCCCTCGAGCGTGAGCTCCGCGCCGAACACCGTCGGGAGCTCGAGCGGACGGGCTGCGTCGGCGAAGCGGACCACCCCGTAGAAACCGTCGTGATCGGTGACCGCGAGACCGCTCAGGCCCAACCGGTGCGCCTCCTCCACCAGTTCCTCGGCATGGCTCGCCCCGTCGAGGAACGAGAAGTTCGTGTGGCAGTGCAACTCCGCGTATCCATGGTTCGCTCCGGCTCCGGACCTCGACCGCCCACCCACGAGACCCCCGCGTGGGACATCCGGTCCTCCGCCTACGCTCACGTCCCGACGGTACCGAACGTACGTTCGATTCCGCAAGGCGGGCCAGAATCCGGGGATGGCGATCGAACTGGTCCCGCTGTGCACCATCCGCATCGAGCTCACCGAGCCGATCATCCTCGGCGCCACCCCGGCCGGCACCCGCGCGATCGCGCCGGTCGGCGAGGCGGTGTTCGAGGGCGACCGGCTCCGCGGTCATGTCCTGCAACCGTCGGCCGACTGGGTCGTCGTCTCGGCCGAGGGCATCGCGACCGTCGACGTCCGCATGCTGGTCGAGACCCACGACGGCGCGCACGTGTACGTCCGGTACCACGGCCGCTCCGACTTCTCGCAGGGCATCGGGGCCGCGCCGATCTACAGCGCCCCACTCTTCGAGTCGGGCGACGAGCGCTACACGTGGGTGAACTCGATCCAGGCCGTGAGCAAGGGCGTGCTCGACGGCACCGCGCTCGTCTACGAGGTGTACGAGCTGCGGTGACGGGGTGGGGTCGCACGACGCGACCCCACCCCCACCCCCACCGATTCGCTACAACGCGTCGGGTCCCGACTCTCCCGTGCGCACGCGGTACACGGCATCGAGCGGGACGACCCACACCTTCCCGTCGCCGATCTTGCCCGTCCGCGCGGTGTCGATGAGCAACTGCGAGACGCGGGCTGCGTCGTCGTCGTCGACGATGACCTCCATCTTCACCTTGGGAACGAAGTCGACCGAGTACTCGGCGCCGCGGTACACCTCGGTGTGTCCGCGCTGGCGTCCGTGACCCTGCACCTCCGAAACGGTGAGTCCCTGTACTCCGATGCCGTGCAATGCCTCCTTGACGTCGTCGACCTTGAACGGCTTGATGATTGCGACGATGAGCTTCACGTTGCCCCTCTCAGACCCGGTCGTAGGCGTAGGCGGTCTCGGAATGTTGGGTGAGGTCGAGTCCTACCTCTTCGTCTTCCTCGGAGACGCGCAGGCCCTTCGGCATCGCCGCCTTGAGCACGAGGCCGATGATTCCGGACACGACGAACGAGAAGGCAGCCACGACGACCACGGCGAGCACCTGCTCACCGAAGAGTCCCCATCCGCCGCCGGAGAACACACCGTCCTTGCCCGCCGGGTTGACTGCCGCGTCGGCGAACAGACCGAGCAGCACTGAACCGATGATCCCACCGACGAGGTGCACCGCGATCACGTCGAGCGAGTCGTCGTAGCCGAACTTGAACTTCAGACTGATCGCGAGCACACAGACGACACCCGCGATGAAGCCGATGGCCACCGGCGCGAGCCCGCCGACGAACCCGGCGCACGGCGTGATCGCAACGAGCCCCGCCACAGCACCCGACGCCGCGCCCAGCGTGGTCGCGTGACCGGTCTTGATCCGCTCCACGATGAGCCACCCGATCATGGCCGCGGCCGCAGCTACGAAGGTGTTCAGGAACGCCTGCGCGGCCACGAAGTTCGCACCCAGCGCCGATCCGGCGTTGAAGCCGAACCAACCGAACCACAGGATCCCGGTACCGATGAGGGTCCACGGCAGGGAATGTGGCGGCATGGGGTCCTTCGGCCAACCCAGTCGCTTGCCCAGGATCAGCACGAGGGCCAGGGCGCCGGCACCGGCGTTGACATGCACGACCGTGCCCCCGGCGAAGTCGAGCGCCCCCCGGGCCGCGAGCCAGCCCCCGGCGAAGACCCAGTGGGCGACCGGCAGGTACACCAGCACCGACCAGAGCACGATGAACGCGACCCACGCGCCCCACCGCATGCGATCGGCGATCGCACCGGTGATCAACGCGGGGGTGATGATCGCGAACGTCAACTGGAACGCGACGAACGCGATCGTCGGGATGGTCGAGGGCGCGCCCAGGACCGTCGCGCTGTTCGTCAGGTTCTTCAGTCCGACGAAGTCGAAGTTCCCGATCAGGCCCCCGTTCCCGGGAGCTCCGAAGGCGAGCGAGTACCCGAAGAGCACCCACAGGATGGTGACGATGCCCATGGCGAAGAAGTTCTGCATGAGCATCGCGAGCACGTTCTTGGACCTGACCATCCCTCCGTAGAAGAACGCCAGACCCGGCGTCATGAAGAGGACGAGTGCCGCGGAGATCAAGACCCACGCGGTGTCGCCCGTGTCGATTTCCGGCACGCGATACCTCCTCGAGCTACGCGGTAGAGAAGCCTCGGCCGCTGCGAACGTTGCTGGGCAGATGTAAGTCTTTTGTCAGTGCCATGCGGACTCTGACGGGCGAACATTTCGGCAATGTTTCGCCGGCTTTTCGGTTCGTGAACGGTCGTGTCAGTCGTAGACGGCCGTCAGCAGCGCGACCCCACCTTCGAGCGTGACCAGACACGCCACCCCCCCGACGATGACCTGCCACGACGCGCACCGGCGGCGGGTGGCCCGGTCCCACCACCGCAGGACATGCGGCCACGGCCCGACGGACGCCTCGATCCGCCCCCCGCCGGCCGGCAACGCCGGACACCGCAGGGTGACCGGCTCGGCCCCGGCCTCACCCCGGGCCGACACCGTCACCGGACGACCGTGCCCGTCGAGCAACTCGGCCGGATACGGCGGATCGAACACCCGCGCCGGCGCCGGGCCGGGGATCGCACCCGGCCACCGCGCCCCGACATCGCGGCTCGGCTCACGGGGTTCACCCCACGACACCCACCGCACCCGTTCGGTGGGGGTGCGCCCCCCCTGGGGAACCACGACGACAACCGAGTCCGGACCGAGCATCCCCTGCACCCGGGCCAGCGCGCGCTCGGCCTGGTCCGCAGCCGCCTGGTCGCCACCCCAGAAGCCCAGCTGCCGTCCGGTCGCGGGGACGATCTCGTCGGGCGCGAGGCGCAGCAACGTCAGCCCACCGCTCAGGTGACCTTCGCTGGTCAACCACCCGTCGAGCTGCCACCGCACCCGCTCCGCGAGCGCGGCCGGGGTGAGCGCACCCTCGTGCCGCCATCGTCGCACGAGGTGCTCGCCGTGCTCCGTCTCGGCCTCGATCACCACGCGTGAGCACGCGAGCCCCCGCGCGTCGAGCCGGGCCAGGAGGCGGTCGGCCAACCCCTTGCCCGCGAACGCGACGATGTCGACGCGGTCGGCAGGTGGGTCGAGCTCGGCGGTCTCCACCAGGTCGGGGGGTGGGACCGCGAGGACGACGGGGCGGTCATCGAGGCCCTGGGCCCATCGGTGCGCCCGGGCGCCTTCCTCACCGAACCGGGCGAGCACCGCCGGGCCCGGCAACGCCGCGAACGCACCGAGGGTCCGCAACCCCAGTCGGATGAGCAGGTCGGTGAGGTCCGGGATCCGGAGTGACCCCACGGGCCACGGCGCACAGAACGCGGTCGAGCCACCGGGTGGCACCACGACGTTGCGGCGGGCGGCGAGGCGCGCCGGGAACCGACCGTCGGCGATGCCGATCCGCACGTCGGCCACGCCCACGGCATGCACCTGTTCCCGCACGCGCGCGATCAACGGATCGTCGCCACCGAAGTAGCGCGACGGCCCGCGCGTCGGGAACGTGAGTCGCCCCGGTTCCTCCAGCTCGAGGCGCGGGGTGAGCTCCTCGACCGCGCGGGCGACGGCCTCGAACACGCGCGCCTCGGCGCGCGCGTCGGTGTCGAGGAGCACCAGCCCCGGGCACCGGGCCTCGGCCTCGCGGCGCCGGAGCCCCACCGTCACCTGCTCCGCACGGGCCTCGGCCGACGCGGCGCGCACGATCCCGCGCCCGAGCACCGCGACCGGGACGTCGCGGAGCTCGTCGCGACCCTGACGCCATGCCACCACCGGCCAGTCGGGACACCAGACCGTGCACGACCGCACGGCCCGCGACGGCTCCATCGTCGGACCCATCGTGCAGCCGGCCCGTTCAACCGACCCGCGCGAGGACCTCGACGGGGGCGCGCGTGGCGACTCCGCGCCCCGAGACCGACACCCGGAACGCGCGTGCGCCGAGCAGCGCCGGGCCGTCGACCGGGCGGGACCATGACACCCCGTCGGCATGGATCCGGAGGGCCGCCTCGACCGGCCACGCGCCGACCGCGACGAGAACCGCGCTGCGTTCGCGGGCCCGGGCGACCAGTCGTCGGGCGTCGCTCGGGCGGACGGAGCGCGGGATCGCCGTCGCGACCACGGTCACACCGTCGAGCAACGCGGCCACGACGGTCGCCCATCGCGCCGGCGGGACCCCGCGCACCACGGCGAAGCGGTCGAGCGCGATCCCGGCTTCGCCCGCGGCCAGACCCCCCAGCGTGCCGTCGGGGTCGACGACCACCGCCCACTCCCCCACCCGGGTCGCCGCCGCGGCCAACTCGAGGGTGATCGACGTGGCCCCCGAACCCAGCGCGCCGTCGATCGCGACCACGGTGCCCCGCTGCACCCCGGCCACCGGGAGCAGCGCGCCGAGCCCGCCCGGCACGGCCAACACCCGGTCGCGCGCGAGGACGAGCGGTTGCGCGGCTCGGCCCGTGTCGGCGAGCCCGGCGCGGGCCGGGCCGTCACGACGGGGGAACTGTGGGACCAGAGCCGGGGGAAGATCGAGGGCGACCACCCGGCCACCGTACCGAACACATGTTCGATTCCGCAAGACGCCTAGACGGTCGACCTGACGCTGCCGTCCTCGGAGAGTCTGCTCAGCCGGCGGGTTCCGGGGTGGGGGTAGCGGGGATGCCGAGGGCTTCGGGTGACCAGCCCGCGTCGTCGCCGTAGTAGTGGAAGAGGTACTCGATCGTGTGGACGGCCTTGGGCTCCAGTTCGACCCAGAGCTCGGATGGAGCCTCGACCGTCACCACGTTGGAGTAGACGGTCACCGAGGTCGCGCCGAGCACGAAGAGGCGGCGGGCGACGACGTCGGGCGGACGGTTCCCCGTCAACCGCGGGTCACCGGGCTCATAGCGCTCGATGGCCATGCCCGTGAGCGAGCGGTTCGTGTCGAAGAACCGGACCGAGGGCGACGCCCCCGTGCGCAGCGAAACCGTGATCGTCTGTCCCACGGCCGAACCCTACCCGGGTGGTGCGCCACCCCTGCGACCGAGCAGTGCGAGCAGGGTCGTCTCCCGATCCGCGCTGCGAGGGGCCTCGACGTCGGTGGCGAACATCCCGCTGCCGACGAGGAGCTCGGCCTGCGGTTCGACGACGGCCCAACCCGCCTCGACCAGGTCGGGACCGAGCCGGGCGTCCTGACCGGTCGCCACGGCGACGTCCCAGCCGTGGATCAGCACGTCGAGGAACCGGTGGCCCGCGTACACCTCACCCGGAACCGGGCCGTACGACACCGCGCACGGTGCCTCCATCGCGCCGGGTACGGAGAACACCGCCGATGCCACTGCAGCCGACGCGTCGTATGCGGCGAGCGGATCGTCGTCGAGGACGTCGCCGTCGAGCCGCTCCCCCACCTCGGCGATCGTCTTCCCCGCGCCGAGCTCGGCGGCCCACCAGTTCCCGCTCACGATGTGGTTCACGAGCTGACGCACGTTCCAGTCGGGACACGGGGTCGGACGCGACCACTGGTCGTCGCCCACGCCGGCCACGATCACGCGGGTCGCGGCGAGGGCCCGGTCGTGCACGACGGGCAGGTCGAGGGTCATGGTGGAACTCCTCCGTTCGAGCCGCTCGTCCCGGAGGGCCGGGTCAGAAGAGACGACCGGGCGCGGGCGGGAGCCCACCCCAGCAGAGACCCTCCATGAACACCCACGAGCGACGGTGGATCGCACTCGGACCGTACGCCGCGAGCGCGGCTTTGTGAACCGGTGCCGGATAGCCGACGTTCGACTCGAAGCCGTAGGCCGGGAAGTGCTCGGCCTCCTCGCGCATGAGCGCGTCGCGGGTCACCTTGGCGACGACTGATGCCGCGGCCACAGCCAGCGAGGTGGCGTCACCCTTGATGATGGTCGTCACCCGGTCGCCGAGGCCGAGGTAGTTGTGGTTGCCGTCGAGGATGACCCGGTCGGGCTCGTACCCCTGTTCGGCGAGCTGCGCGAGGGCCCGCTGCCCGGCGGTGCGGAGCGCCCGCGTCATGCCGAACTCGTCGCACTCCTCGTGGCTCGCGTGGCCGACCCCGATCGCGACGGCCCACCGGCCGACGTCGACTGCGGCGTCCTCACGCTGAGCGCGCGTGAGCATCTTGGAGTCGCGCACCCCGCGCAGGTGGCGGTCCGGGGGGATCACCGCGGCCACGGTCGTGGGGCCGGCCCAGGCGCCGCGGCCGACCTCGTCGATGCCGCAGACCAGTCGGTCACCGGCCTTCCAGCAGCGCCGTTCGAAACGCAGGGTGGGTTTGGTGGCGCGGGTCGGCGCGGTCGCGGCCATCGAGTGCAACCTACTCGGGGCGACTTGCACCCGGCGGTACGATCCAAGTGTGCAGCCCGGTACCCGCGTCGAAGTGCGATCCCGCTTCGATCAACGATGGGCGCGTGGCTTCGAGATCGAGGACCAGGTCGACGACCAGGGTGTCCGCCGCTACCGGCTGCGGCGCCGATCCGATGGTTCCGTGCTCCCGGCGCTCTTCGTCGACGACGACGTGCGCGAGGAGAAGCGCAAGTCGATGTGGTGGGTCTAGTCGGCGGAGAGGGCCGCGATCAGCTCCTCCACGTCGAGGGCCTGCAGCGTCGTGCTCCGCATCGTGCCGCGGGCGGCGAGCATCACCGCGGCCCGGGCCATGGTCGCCTCATCGGGTGCCTCGATGATGTTCACGAAGTCGTACTGACCCATCACCGCGTACTGGGCGATGACCGTGAGGCCCATGGCCTCGACCTCGTCGGTGACGGCGCGGATCCGTTCCGGCTTCTCCCGGATGGTCGCCCAGCCGTCGGGTCCGATGGTCGAGAGCATCACGTACTTCGGCATCTCAATCGCTCCGCTCACTCGTCCGGGCGGAGCTGCCCGTCGGCTCCGTTCGCTCCACCTCCGCGATCCTAGGGGTCACCCCTCCAGGCGGGCGATGTCGGCGGCCTCCATCGCCGCGAGGAGCGCGTGCTCGATCCGTTCGAGGTCCGACACCGTCCCGATCTTCGTGCCGTCGCGGGTGACGACGTAGAAGGTGTCGACGACCTCGTGGCCCATGGTCATCACCCGAGCGGATCGGATGTCGAGATCGAGGTCGGCGAAGGCGCAGGTGATGCGGAAGAGCAGCCCCGTGGCGTCGGCTGCACGGATCTCGACGATCGTGGCCGCGCGCGAACCTTCGTTGTCGAAGAAGACCCGGGGCTCGGGCGACCATGCCGCGGTCGGCCGCTGCAACCGTCGGGACCGTTGCGAGAGCTCCTCGAGCCGTGGCTCGAGTGGCAGGTCGCCCCGGAGTATCCGCTCCACGTCGCCTGCGACCACCGTCCAGTCGGGACTCTTCGCGCCCGGATGGTTCGGCTCGAGCTCGAACCGCGAGATCGCGGGGCCGTTCGGGATCGAGCGGACGGCTGCGGCCCGAACGCTCTGACCGTGCAACGCCAACACGCCCACCACACGGCTGAACACCCGCGGCCCGTCGGGCGTCGCGATCGTGACACTCCGATCGTCGCCTTCGACGAGCACGCCCTCGCCGACCCGTGCGACCACGTCGTCGTCGGCCGAGGGCGACCCCGATTCGGGCCGATGACCTTCGAGCACGC
>Ga0105044_10001162_pt1 | contig 34696 bp, 33 predicted proteins | sample MAT01_FD_78092 | JGI IMG/M metagenome (GOLD analysis project Ga0105044, IMG submission 78092) | Freshwater microbial communities from Lake Fryxell liftoff mats and glacier meltwater in Antarctica - MAT-01 | ecosystem: Environmental > Aquatic > Freshwater > Ice > Liftoff microbial mat | place...
AACCCGACGATGAGCAGCACGATGATCACGCATCCCAGCGCGATTGACACCCTCGGGGGGATGACCCGGCCGAGTCGGCGGATCAGGAAGCGGGTCGCAGAGCGAACCATCCGCGCAGCACCAGGACGATGAAGGCGACGACGGCAGCGAGCAGGACGACACCAATCCGCCTGCCCGGATTCTCGGCCGCGAGAGTCAGACCAGGACGAGCCCCACCAGAAGGCCGCCGAAACAAAACTCCGGCCGAACGATCCACTTGAACCAACGACCGATCCGCTGCATGTCCTGCGAACGTAGCGTTCGCCGGCAACCGATCCTCTCAACGGGAAGCAGCCCCGACCCACCATTCCGTTTCCCACCCTCGCGTCGCTGGGAAGGTCACGGGGCATCCTGGTCGTGCTCTGTCCGTGATCGTCGGTCGGTCTTCGGGTTCACTGCTGAAGCGATCCTTGCGTGGTCCGAGGGCTACAAGCACCGCTCAACTCGCCAGTCGTTCGACAGCATCCGCTACGACATCGAAATCTACGGCGGGCTCATCGAAACGTCTGACTTCTCGGTAGGTGCGGTCGCGTCCTGCATCGTCGAGAAACCATCCGCTGAGCCGATCAACCACCGCTGAGCGCAACACCACCGGAAGCGGGTCGAGCGCCGCTGACTCGAGCGAACCCACGGTCAGTAGTCGCGACAGGTCGTACAGATCTGATGCGCGTTTCTCTGGCCGGGCCGACGCTCGAAGTCGGACTGTCATGGACTTCATCACGACCAGACCCGTCAGCGAGGCCACCAATCGGCCTGCTGCCGCCGCCAGTTGTCGGCCTGTCAGCTCATCGACGGCGATGATGTCCACCGGCGTCGCCTCGTCGTGCGCCCAGGTGTGTCCGATCACATTGAGCTCGAGGTCCGTCAGTGGTTCGCCGGTGGATTCGAGCGTCCTGGCCAGCTCTGCTGCGTCAGTTCCGGCGATCTCGATCACGTCGAGATCCATCTTTCCCGCAAAGCTGTACTGCCCCCCGCCGGGCGCACTGACCGCCAGGCGAACGAGCGACTCGTGGAAGCGTTCGGCATCCCGTGCGACGGTATCGAGGTCGACCGTTGTTCGGTGCGGCATCCCGACGCGGCACATGACGGCGAGCCCGCCGATCAACCGCAGATCCGGCGGAAGCAACCCGAGCAACTCGACTTCCCGATGTGTGGTACCGCCGACCCGACCCGACAACACCACCTTCGTGACGACGGCCGGGCTCACGGCGCGCTCTCCGGAACAATTCCCCAGTTCTCGACGATCTCCCGACCCCGCGCCGGATCCGCAGCCAGCCGCAGCGCGCAGACCATCGGGTGCGCGATCCGCCACGGATGGCCGTTGTCAGGTGTGAGTTCCTCGTTGACCGGCATCCACGTCACAGGGGCCAGACGAAGGTGCGAACGCGTCGGCTCATCGCGATTGGCGAGCGCCCGCGCCCTGCGGATGACGGCTGGGCCGACGACATAGGCGCGCGCCGGCAACTCACCGGCGGCCGCAATATTGGCGCCGCCGATCGTCGCGGCGCGCTCGTCCACGCGTATCAGGGTGGGAACCCCGAGGCGCTCCGACACCGCCGCCAATTCCAACGGGAGCCCCAGCCAACCGTCGTCGGGCCAACGGGCAGCCGTCTCCCAGAACAGCTCGGGGAGCAGCGGCCGATGGGTGGCCCGTCCAATGAGCCCGGCATCGGTGAATCGTTGGATCATGTCGTGTGCGGCGCCCACGCTTCGTCCGATTTTCGGAGCGACGCGACGCGCTGTCACTGGGTGCTCGGGATGACAGAGCGCCCAAAGCGCAACCTCGAGGCCGACGGTCGTCCAGAGGTTCGTCGATCTCGGCGGGGCTTCCCCGGGCGATGTTGGCGCCTCGAGGCGGAGGCCGGACGTCCACACCCGAACGTGTCCCCGTCGGTCCAGCCAACCCCATCCCGCATCACGAAGGACTTTCCGTCCGGCTTCGCTGATCCGATCCGCGACAACGATTCCCATTGCTCGCGGATGAGGCAGCGCGCCGGGGTCGGCGAGCAGGCGAGCGAGATCCGCCGGCGAAGGATGGGAGCGCTCCGCGACGTGGATCATCAGTCGGCTTCCGTCGACGACGAGTTCGTTGTCCTCGATCCGCACATCGAGGTGCAGTGATGCCAACGCGTCGGCCAGCTCATCGAGCTGGTGGTCGGGCGATGTTGGGTCTTCCGTTTGTGCGGGCGTGAACACCGAACGCAGTGTACGTGACATTCCCGGATGCTACGCGAAGTTGACCCGGTTCGGTGTTCGCGCCAGCGCAGACAGGGTGCGAGGTTCCAGGCGATCACCGCTCCTGCGAGCCGGCCTCAGCTCCTGAAGTCGGCCGGGTCGATCGTGGGCAGGTCACGCACGCCGGCCAGCAGATGGGCGATCCAACCGCCGAGCATCTGGGACAAGACCGGCGAGTCCGGCTCGATCCGGCCCTCGTCCAGCTCGAAGGATCCGTTGCGGTAGATCGCCAGGTCATAGGGCGGGCCGACCGACAGGTTCGCCCGCGCCGTGCTGATCATGGAGGACAAGGCGATCTTGGTGGCCAGTTCGATGTTGGCCCTGCTCTGGACTGCCAGGTCGAGCACGAGCTTGCCGTACTTCGTCTCGCCGATCTGCAGGAAGGGACGATCGTCCGAGGCACGGATGTAGTTGCCCTCCGGGTACACGAGGAAGATGTCCGGCCGTTCGCCGGCGATCTGGCCGCCCAAAATGAAGCTCGACCTGCCGTCAGCCCCCACTCGGGCCAGCGAATCTCGGTGCTGGGCCGCCACCTCGGTCGAGAGTCCTCCGACGTAGAGCGCCGCGTCGAACAGGTGTGACACTGTGGCCAACCCCGTCGGGTTCGGCCCGGAGAGGTCCTGCTCGATCCGATCCAGGACCTGTTGGGTGGAGGCGAGGTTTCCCGCCGATTGCAGCACGAACACCCGGTCCGGAGCGGGACAGAACACGTGGAGTTTTCGGAACGTACTGATATTGTCCACCCCCGAATTGGTCCGGGTGTCAGCCAGGAATACCAGGCCCTCGTCGAGCCGAAGGGCGATGCAGTACGTCATGGGCTCAGCCTGGCGTGTCCGGGTTGGGACACGCCAGACGCTTCCACGGCCCAAGCATCGCTACGGCCAGACACTGCCAAGATGTGGCCGGTGCCCGGTGATCCGCCAACGGGGCAACGCGAAGTCTGTTCGAGGACGAGATCGGCGCCATATCCGGCGCCGAGCTGACCTTGCGGATCCTGGTCATCATTCCGCTGGGCACGGTCGTGATGGAAGAGGTGGCATTCCGCGGCGTGCTCCCGGCCCTGCTCGATCGCCGTCCCGGCTGGACACCCGCACGGTAAACCGTCGCCAGCTCCGCGCTCTTCGGTCTGTGGCACATCCTGCCGTCCAGAGGCCTCGGCCGTCGCGGCCACGTGGATCGCCGCCCGCTGAGCCGGACTCAGAAACGGTCAGACCCCTCGGGGCGGGCGTACCGACTCCACGGCGAGTCTCAGGCCTGGCGTCGGGGCCGAATCAGAATCGGCGCGCAGGCCGGGCAACCCGTACGGATCCGCGGCACTCAGCGTGACGCCGTACCCGATGTCGGCCAGCGACGCTATGGTCAGCGCGCTCAGCGGATTGGATCCGCTGTCCAGATAGCCCGTCATGAGTTCGCGATCGAATGTCGTCTCCCTCCAGTGGGCATCAGCGGTTCCCGGACCACCACCGTTCTCCACCGGGACTCCACCCGTCCCGCCGAGGGCCTGCCACGCCGCGGTCGAAGCGGCGCCCGTGATCCGAGGGTCCGACGTTCCGGCGCCGGCGAGCAACGGTGACGCCCACACCGTCCCGTAGCCCAGCACGTGACCCATCTCGTGCAGCACGACGTCGGCGAACTGACCGCTGGCCTCCAGCCCCACCACGTCGGCGGAGTCGAATCGCATCACTCCGTAGACGGGAAGGCCACCCACGGACCTGATGTAGCAGGGCCCGGCAGATCCGAGCGTGCCGCCGATTCCGTCGATCGCCGTGATGGAGGCGTCGACCATGAGGTCGTCGATGGTGCCGCTGAACGACGGCGCACCCGTTCCGCAGTCGTCGGCTCCAAACGTGAGCGGAACGTCGGACAGCCCGGTCCGTACGACCTGCGACCAACGGGTTGCGGCTGCGGTGAAGGCGGCCAGCTGGCTCGTGGTCATGCTGCCGACGGACCGCACGGTGATGGAGAACGAGTCTGACGACGCCGGTCCCACGGTCACGACCGTGGTGGCAACCACCGGCGTGGACATCCCGTCGGTCACCCGCAGCGACACGGTGGCAGTTCCGACCGTCCCGAACGAGGCGGCACGCGATGCGACCGAGGTACAGGAGGTGACTGTCGTCTCGAAGGTCCCGTTCGCATCGAGGTCCAACGCGCACATCAGCGGATCGCCGTCGGGGTCCGAGATCGTCCAGCGCAATGCAGTCGTCACCGGCGACGGACCCGACGGGGTCGTCGCAGTGAACGACGAGATCACGGGGCTGGCGGGGCTGGCGGGGGCGATCGTGGTGGTCGGGGCCGCTGTGGTGGAGGGGGCCGTGGTGGTTGCTGTCGAGCCCGGACCGGCCCCAGCCGACGGCGTGCACGCCGCAGCGACCAGCACCAGGGGCACCCAGACACGGCGAATCGGTCGTCTCACTCCAGAGTCATCGAACGATCGGCCCCGAACCTTGATGAACCCGACGTTACGGTCTCAGTCCACGATGATGTCGTCGAACACGCCCGGATCACGTTCGAAGACCTCGGCCGGATCCGCCCCCAGCCAACTGGCCAGGGTCGCCTGATACCGATCGAATTCAGCTGTGGCGATCAGGTTCCCGTCGTCGAGATCTCGCAAGGACGGTGGCTCACCGTGGCGTCCTGGCACCACTGGTCCCATGAGCAGCGCACACGACGCCGTGCCGTGATCCAGTCCGCCGGAGTTCTCCGACACCCGTCGACCGAACTCGCTGGTCGTGGCCACCAGGACGTCGCCGCCCCGGCCGATCGACTCCATCTCGTCCAGGAAGCTCTGCAGTGCGGCGTCGAACATCTCGAGCAACCTCGGGTGGGTGTCGCCGTGGCCCTCGTGTGTGTCGAAGCCAGCCCCGGCCATGGGCACGTGGAAGATCCGAATCCCCGCGCCGGAGCGAATCAGTCGCGACACGAGGGCGAGCTGGGTGGCGAACTCGGTCTCCGGGTAGCCGGGGGACGGCTCGGGCAAGGTGTTGACCAAATGGGCCAACTCGACCATGCCCCCGAGTCCCGCCGCGACAGCCAAGGTCAGCGGGTTCCCGGCCGGCCCGGGGCGGATCAGCCGATCGAGGGATCGGCGAGCGACCAGTTCGAGATCGCTGTTGGGATCCAGGAGCGAGCCCAGGCCGAGATCCGAAAGCCCAGCGGTCGGCGCCTTGCGGCTGACCATCACCGGACTCGGTCCACCGCCGAGGGAGACACCGCTCAACAGTTCGTCGCCGTGAACGGCGTCGCACACCCGGCCCAGGAAACCGGTGTCGGTCCTGCCGCCATCAGGCCGGCCAGACCACCACCGGGCACTCATCTCGAAGTGCGAGAGATCCGGTTGTCGGGCGCCGAGTCCCTCGATCACCGCCACCCCGCGCCGGTGGACGCCGGACAGTTTGCGGTGCAGGCCGTAGGCGCCGCCGAGGTCGATCACGTCGTTTGATCCGATGGCCAGGGTCGGCCGCAGATCCCGGTAGCGGCCGACGTCGAAGGGGACCAACGTGGACAGCCCATCGTTGCCGCCGTCCAGTTCGATCACCACCAGCACTCGATCGGCTACCGGTCCGATCGTGTGGCGCCGTGCGCCATCAGCTGCCGGCGACGACGCTCCCGAGCCGCAGGCCAGCAGCGGGAAACCTGCGGCGACTCCCGCTCCTCCGTAGGCCAACCATCGCAACAGCTCACGTCGCGAGGGTCCCGACCGGGGTGGCCCGACGCCGTCGAGCGTCATGAGAGGGAGAACTCCGGCGTCAACACGGTGATCCGAAGACCGATGACACCACGGGTCCAGTCGTCGTCGGTCTGCTCGGCGATCAATCGGAGCGCCTCGAGCGTGGCCGGGCCGGCATCGCTGATCCCGCACCGCTGCAACCAGACCGCAACCGGATCGGCCGTCGACCCGGTCTTCTCGGCGATGTCCAGCTCCCAGTTGCCGACCATCCCAGCTCGACCCAGGTACTGGCTGGCGGACAACCAGCGCGCCCGATCAGGCCATCCGGCCACGTTCGGTGGGTGATACGGAAGCTGACCCAGCTCACTCAGCGACCACGGGTCGAGATCGTCCAGATCAAGACCCAGGCTGATGGCGGCGGACACCACCCACTCAACGGCGCTCTTCGGCCGGGAGCGGGGATGCTCGAGGAAGCTCGGATGCCGAACGATCTGCTCGACCAGCGCGGCGATCGACCACCCGGCGGCCACGAACTCCGTGGCCAGCTCCTGGGAGCGCTGGTCGGTCGGATCGACACCGACCAGCTCGCAATGGATCTTGTCCGCCACGAATCGGGCGGCGGCCGGGTGACCGAGGATGGCTGCCACCAGGTCGTCCACCGTGCGGGCAAGGCGCCCGAGGTATGGCACGCCGAAGGTCAACTCCTGATCGAGATTCTGAGCGACCTCGGATCGTTCCCAGTCGATGTACCAGCCGGCGAGGATCCGCGCCCCAGCCCGCACGTCGGCCTCGCCGTAACCACCGCGTCCCACGGTGAAGAGCTCGAGCACCTCACGGGAGAAGTTCTCGTTGGGATGCGCGGCATCGGATCCGTCGCCGTCCAGGTACTGCAACATGGCGCCATCGGTGATGAGCACACGGAGCAACTCGGCGAAGCTCCCCAGGGCGTGCCGATGGATGGTGCGCAGTTGTCGCCACGCCAACTGGGTCGACGCCTTGTCGGTCGAAGTCGTGAAATGGGTATGCCAGAACCACATCATTCGATCGCCGATGCCGGCATCGGGGTCGGCCATCCGTTGCAACCACCATCGCACCAGCCGCGAGTCATCGGTGACCGACTCCGGAGCGTGTTCGAATCCGTGGTCGATGTCACCCGGCGGATCGAAGGCGAGAGGCGCTCGACTCAGCAGCTCGTCCACCAGCGCAGCCGGCCCTGGTGGCGGTGTCTCGACAGCCCGTGGGTGCGGGCCGAAGGCCAGGCGGTTGCTGATGTGGGTCGCTGCGGCAGCGTCGGTCATCGACATGATCGCCACGGTACGGACCCGGTCCTGAACACAAGGTGAGGGCCCGCTTCATGCGGGCTTCATGCAGGATCGACACAATGGGGAGATGCGAGTGCTGGTGGTGGAGGACGATCGCGCCCTGGGTGCCGTGCTCCGCCGGGGCCTGCAGGAGGAGGGCTACGCCGTGGACGTGGCCGAACGTCTCTCCGAGGCCGACGTGGCGGTCGCGGTGAACCAGTACGACGTCATCGTCCTCGACCTGGGCCTCCCGGACGGCGATGGCGGGACCTGGTGTCGAGCGCAACGAGCCAACGGGCACGACACCCCGATCCTGGTGCTCACCGCACGGTCGAACACCCACGACAAGGTCGGAAGCCTGGACGGCGGAGCCGATGATCACCTCACCAAGCCCTTCGACTTCCCCGAGCTGTGCGCGCGCCTGCGAGCGCTCCTGCGCCGACCTCCGGACGCCCGGCCCACCGTGTTCGAGGTCGGTTCCTTGAGACTGGATCCGGCGCGTCATCAGGTCACCTCGGCTGGCACCATCGTGCCGCTGACGGCCAAGGAGTTCGCGGTACTCGAACTGCTCATGCGCAGCCCTGGATGCGTCGTCACTCGTACCGATCTGTTGGAGCACGTCTGGGATGAGCAGTACACCGGGATGTCGAACGTGGTCGACGTCCACATCGCCTCGCTGCGGCGCAAGCTCTCTGGTGGGCCGAGAACCGACGAGAACAACAGTTCCGAAGATCCGATCGAGACCATCCGCGGCGTCGGCTACCGGGTCGGCACGCCATGAACCTCCGGCGAATACGGATCCGACTCACCCTGCTCTACGGCCTGCTCTGCGCGGTGGCCGTGGGCACCATGGCGTTGTGGGCGCTCGCCATCAGCGGACAGCGAGCCGCCGACACTGCCGAGCGCGACGCCCAACAGATCACTGCTCGGGTCGCGGTGGCCCCGGAACCGAGCCAAGCGGGCCAGGATGACGCCTGGATCGTCAACCCGTTCGACGAATGGAATCAACCGGCCGGCGAGATCAACGTCGAGCCGCCCCTGTTCACCGTGGCCCGCCAAGCAATCGAGAACGACGACGTCGTCACGTCGTTCCGTCAGGGCGAGACCGAGTATCTGGTGACCGGCGTGCGACGAGACGACACCACGGCGGTGGTCGTGGCGCTCGACATGACCGGCATCAACGACGAGCGAGCGGCGCTTCGACTGCGGATCCTGTTGGGGGCGATCGGGGTGACAGCGGCCGCTACCGCTGGGTCCTGGTGGATCGCCGGTCGGAGCCTGCAACCGGCCCGCGAGTCGCTGGCCGCACAACGTGACTTCGTGGCCGACGCGGCGCACGAAATGCGAACACCCCTGGCGGTCATCCAGGCATCGGCCAGCCAGGCCCTGGCCCGCGACCGCGAACCGGCCGACTATCGCTCCACGCTCGAGGAGATCAGGACCGCCACCCAACGCGCCACCGACGGGGTGAGCGAGCTTCTCGAACTGGCCCGGCTCGACGCGGGCCAGTCCCAGCCCCGGATGGCGCCGCTCCGCTTGGATCTGCTGGCCGAGGAAGTGGCCTCAGCCGTTCGGGTCGACGGCACCGTCGTCGAGGCCCAGACCCCACCGTCGCCCGTGGTGGTCCACGCCGACTACCTCCTGGTCCGCCAAGCCGTGGAGAACCTGGTGCGCAACGCGGTCAGCCGCGGTCGACACGTGACCGTCTCGGTGGCGGCCACCGACGGACGCGGGGTGATCTCCGTGCTCGACGACGGTCCGGGCTTCGACGCCGAGTTACTGCCCACCGTCTTCGAGCGATTCCGACGCGGAGACTCCAAGGGTGGCGCCGGTCTCGGGCTGGCCATCGCCCGGTCGATCGCCGAGGTGAACGGCGGCACCATTCGAGCCTCCAACCGAGAAGAAGGCGGGGCGGCGCTCACCATCGAACTCCCGTTAGCTCGTCTCTGACAGCCAGAACGCCAAGCTCTTGTCCGACGGGTCGACCTCGACATGGCTGTCGACGTCGAAGATCATGACCGGTCGACGATCGACCGAGACCTCGGGCCATTCGGGGTGAGCCGAGCACGCCGGGGTCCCCGTCCGGGCGACCGCGACCCACGACTGGTGCATGGCCTGGGCCAGCACGGTCGGCGGTGAGTCGCCCACCAGGATCGCCAGCCGCGAGTCGCTTTCGACGGCGAAGACGAACGGGATCTCCATGGCGTGCGCGGCTCCCAACATCCCACCCATGGACGGGCTCCTCCAGGTGAACAGGTACTGGAACGTCTGACCGTGGACGGCATGAGCGTCGGCCAGCGCGCTGGCCGGAGCACGGAACACCATGTCGGTGATCAGCGCCGACTCGATCTCGGCCGCCGACGCTCCCGGCAATTCGTCGTGGTAGAGCGTCATGGCGGCATCGGGATCGGCGATGACCAGCGCCAGGCGCTCGCGCAGCCCGTCGTCGTCGCTCGGTGCTGCGGTCATCATGGCGAAGAGCCGCCACTCATCGAGGTTCGTGCCGATCACCAGCGGGACTCCAGCCGACGCGCCGGCCGCAATGGCCGCCAGCGGGTCCACCGGAACCAGGGCGCCGTCGGCGACCGGACGGAAGGCCAGGAACGACATGGGACTTCCGGTCCGTCGCATGGTCTCTTCGAAATCCGACATCCGGGCGGCCGACATGGCGGCGTGGGCGACCAACAGGCGATCGACCGGAGCGTCGAGCACCTCGGCCAGATCAGCGAACCCGCCAGCGTGGAGGTACTCGGCGGTGTCGGCGTGGGCCTCGTCCAACGCCCGGGCGGCAATGTGGGAACCGGACTGGCAGATCGCAGCGTGGAAGAGCCCCTCGGCCGACGGCATCGACAACAGCAGCGACACGCTCATGGAACCGGCCGACTCACCGAAGACGGTGACCCGATCCGGATCACCGCCGAACGCGGCGATCTCGTCCCGCACCCATTCCAAGGCCATGACCTGGTCGGCCAGGCCATTGTTACCCGACCCCGCATAGTCCTGATCGATGCCGCCGAGCTCGAGGAACCCGAACGCGCCCAAGCGGTAGTTGATCGTCACCAACACCACGCCGTCCTCGGCGAAGGTGTGACCCGAGTACAACGGCGATGAGCCGGAGCCCATCTCGAAGCCGCCACCATGGATCCACACCATCACCGGCGCCGAGCCCGAGACGTCGGGTGTCCACACGTTGAGGCCCAGGCAGTCCTCGCCCCGTTCCTCGACATGATCGCCGAACAATGCGTCCATCATCGACGGGTTCTGACTGGCTGCGCACCCGACCTTGGTGCCGTCGCGCACTCCGTCCCACGGCGCGGCGGCGACGGGCGGGCGGAACCGCAGCGGACCCACCGGCGCCTGGGCGTAGGGGATCCCCGCGTACCGCAGGATCTGGTTCTCACGAATGCCCGATACGGCGCCTCGTCGGGTCTGGACCACAGGTGCATCGATCATCGGTGAAGGGTACTCACGGTTGTCGAGGTCGTGACACGCGAGGCTCCGACCTATGGCGGAGCGACGACCCGTCCTCTGGCCGAGTGACGACATGTGACGGCGCGATGTGAGAGACACTGGACCCATGCTCGTTCTCGTGGCCGGCGCCACCGGCTACATCGGTGGACGACTGGTGCCCCAGTTGCTCGACGCGGGGCACCAGGTTCGATGCCTCACCCGAAGTCCCGAGAAACTGATCGGGGTGGCCTGGGCCGACCGGGTCGAGGTCGTCCTGGGTGACGTGGTGGACGGTTCGGGACTCGAGGCTGCGCTGAACGGCGTCGAGGTCGTGGTCTACCTGGTTCACTCGATCGCGTCGGCCCAGGACTTCGAGGTCGCCGACCGTGCTGCCGCTGTCAATATCGCCGCCGCTTCCGACCGGGCCGGCGTGCGACGAATCGTGTACCTCGGAGGACTCATCCCCGAGGGCGAGACCGCATCCCCGCATCTTGCCTCGCGGGCCGAGGTCGGGCAGATCCTCCTGGACGGTCCGGTCCCGGCCATCGTCCTGCAGGCCGGGGTCATCATCGGCAGCGGAAGCGCCAGCTTCGAGATGCTCCGCTACCTGACCGAGCGGCTGCCCATCATGGTCACACCGAAATGGGTCAACTCACGGATCCAGCCGATCGCGGTCCGAGACGTGTTGACCTATCTGATGGCCGTCATCGGCCTCGAAGGAGGGTTCAATCGCCGCTTCGACATCGGCGGTCCCGAGGTCATGACCTATCTGGACATGATGCGACGCTACGCAGAGGTCGCTGGTCTGCGCCGACGAGTGATCGTGCCGATCCCCATCCTGACGCCACGCCTCTCCAGCCACTGGGTCAACATCGTGACGCCCGTCCCACGTGCGCTGGCCCGGCCGCTCATCGAGTCGCTGAAGAACTCGGTCGTGGTCCGCGACCACGACATCGAGTCCATGGTCCCGCTCGCACGGACCCGGTACGACGAGGCGGTCCGGCTGGCCCTGGCCAGCATCCGGGAGGGTCGTGTGGTGACCAGGTGGTCCGGAGCGGACTGGCCCGGCACGCCTTCTGACCCGATGCCGACCGACCCGAACTGGACCGGCGGCTCGGCCTACCGGGACGAGCGCTCCATGCCGATCGGCGCGTCGAGGGCCGCCACGTGGCGGGCAGTCGAGGGCATCGGTGGTGAGCACGGCTGGTACTCATTGCCGTTGGCCTGGGCCGTTCGCGGCCTGATCGACCGCCTGGCCGGCGGCGTGGGCCTGCGGCGGGGCCGCCGCGACCCCGATCGCCTCACGCTGGGCGACGTCGTGGATTTCTGGCGGGTCGAGGAGATCGACCACGGTCGGCTCCTGCGTCTGCGTGCCGAGATGCGCCTCCCCGGGGGAGCGTGGCTGGAGTGGCGCATCGAGGATGCACCCGACGGACCCGTACTGAACCAGCGGGCCCTGTTCGTACCAACGGGGTTGGCCGGCCAGCTCTACTGGTGGTCGGTCTGGCCGTTTCACGGCGTGGTGTTCTCCTCCATGCTCCGGAATCTGGCCAACGCGGCCGAAGAACAACCCGGTTTCCTCCCGGCTGCGTAGCTTCAGGTGATGAGCCCGCTCCTGGCCAGTGCCGTCGCCATCGCCGTTCTGATGCTCGCCATGTGGGTCCTGAGCATTCGCCTGAAGAACGCCAGCATCGTCGACATCGTCTGGGGACTCGGATTCGTCATGGTGGCCTGGGTCTCCCACCTGGCCGCCGATCGAACCGGTTCGGTGGTGATCCCCTTGATGGCCACGCTGTGGGGCGTTCGCCTGGGGGCCTACCTCTGGTGGCGCAACCACGGCAAGGGCGAGGATTTCCGGTACGTCGCTATGCGCCGGCACTACGGAGACCGGTTCACGGTCATCTCGTTGTTCACCGTCTTCGGTCTGCAGGGTGTGCTGATGTGGCTGGTCTCCCTGCCGGTGCAGGTGAGCGCTCCGGCCGTTCCCGCCACTGCTGCGGTGGTACCTGGCCTGGTGCTGTGGGCAGTGGGCCTGAGCTTCGAGACGGTCGGCGACGCCCAGCTCGCGCGATTCAAGGCCGACCCGGCGAATGCCGGCACCGTCATGGACCGTGGTCTGTGGTCATGGACCCGCCACCCGAACTACTTCGGTGACTTCTGCGTGTGGTGGGGGATCTGGATCGTGGCCTGCGGCACGCCGTGGGGCTGGACGACGGTGATCGGGCCGATCGTCATGAGCACCCTGTTGATCCGCGTGTCCGGTAAGGGTCTGTTGGAGAAGTCCATCGGCAAGCGCCGAGCCGGGTATGACGACTACGTGGCCCGGACCTCGGGATTCTTCCCCCGTCCGCCCCGCTCCTGATCCTCGAAGCAGAACCACATCCGTCGATGGTCGGCGCACAGCTGGAAGATCGCCACCTGACGAAAAGCCCGACCCAGCTCGAGCGCGTCCTGCACGGTCATTCCCGCTACGACGAAGCCCTCCTCGAACCAGAGTGGACCGGACGCCCTGTCATCCGCCTCGCCGGACGACCCGACCGCCGCCCAACACTTCCAACCCCGCTCGGCGATCAGGTCGAAGAGTTCGGCGTTGCGACGGCGGTTCTCCGCCGCCGGTGGTCGCTCATCCCCGGGGTTCCACGCAGTGACGACGAAGAGGTCACCGCCGATTCGCCGTCGGGCGGTCGCCTCGTCCACCCACTCGCTGTCGATCACCACATCCACAACCGTCGCCCGATAGGCCGCCAGGGTCGCTCTGCTGACGGGAGCCGGCGGCTCGGTGCTCACGGCTTCTGGCGAGTGTCCCGGAGGAGGACCTCCTGGGCGATGGTCGCCACGTGGAGCCCGTCGGCGGTGAAGACGTGCCCCATGGAGAGCCCGCGCCCTCCCACGAAGGTGTGGCAACTGAAGTCGTGCAGATGCCACGCGTCGGCCCGGAACGGGCGGTGGAACCAGATGGTGTGATCGAGGCTGGCGCTGAACATCGATTGCCACATCACCTCCTCGGGCTCCCGCCCGAGTGGATGTGCCCTCACCACCGCATCGGTGGGCAGATCGTCGGACATGTAGGCGAACGCTGCCGCCTGCACCGCAGCGTCGTCCGGAAGGGGTTGCGTGGCCCGCATCCAGGCGCCGGCACGACCAGCACCGTCGCGTCCCGAGGTGGGGAGCGCGTCGGCGGGGACGAAGGACCGCTCGAAGGTGGCACTCCACCCACCGGCCTCCAGCGAGTCCGGGCTCGGAAGACCGGCTGGCATGTCGATCGTCTGACGATCGAACGATGGCTCGGCCCGTTGGAAGCTGGCCTCCAGGTTGAGGATCGCTCCGACGGCTTGTCGGGCCACGACCCGACGGGTGGCGAACGACCGTCCGTTGCGGAGCCGGTCCACCTCGTAGCGCACCGGTTCGTCGTGGTCACCCCGGCGGATGAAGTAGGAGCGCAACGAATGCACCATCAGGCCGTCGTCCACCGTGGCCGAAGCCGCAGCCAACGCCTGGGCCACGATCTGCCCGCCGTACAAACCACCCCACGGGTACTGCGGACCCGCGCCGACAAAGGTGTCCGGCCCGTGATGTTCCAGGGTCAGGATCGCCGCCAGGTCCACGGGCGCACGCTACCGGCCGGTGATCCGCTCCCTCGAGGGCCGGCGTCACACAGCCGGCATCACGAGGCCAGCCGCGCCAACCGTTGCACCGCCTCGTCGATCACGTGGTCCTGTTTGCAGAAGGCGAATCGGATCCACTGACGACCGAGTTCGACGTGGTCGTAGAAGACCTGAGTCGGCACCGCCACCACCCCGGCCCGCTCGGGCAGCGTCCGGCAGAACTCCAGACCGTCGATCCCGCCAACCGGACGGATGTCAGCGCACACGAAGTAGGTGCCCTCGGTCGGCGCCACATCGAACCCTGCAGCACGGAGCCCCGCGGTCATCCGATCGCGTTTGGACTGCAATGCCGCCGCCAACTCGTCGGTGACGCGGTCCCCCATCTCCAGGGCGGTGACCACCGCATATTGGAACGGACCACCGGACACATAGGTCAGGAACTGCTTCACCGTCCGGACCGCGGTGACCAGGGCCGCTGGACCGGTCACCCAGCCGATCTTCCAACCCGTGAAACTGAAGCTCTTCCCGGCCGACGAGATGGTGAGGGTCCGCTCGGCCATACCGGGCAGCGTGGCAATCGGAACGTGCCGACGGCCGTCGAACACCAGGTGCTCGTAGACCTCGTCGCTGATGACCAGGAGATCACGCTCAACACACAGCTCGGCGATGCACGTCAGCTCCTCGAGGTCGAACACCCGGCCCGTCGGGTTGTGCGGCGAGTTCAACAACACCACCCTCGTGGCCGCCGTCACCGCGGCGCGCAGACGATCCGGGTCGAAGCGGAAACCCGGCGCCTCGAGCGTCACCACCCGTCGGCCGGCCCCGCCCAACGCAATGCTCGCGGCGTAGCTGTCGTAGTACGGCTCGAAGCAGATGACCTCGTCACCCGGTCCGGCCAGGGCGCACAAGGCCGCGGCAATGGCCTCGGTCGCTCCCGCCGTCACCAACACGTCGGTGTCGGGGTCGAGCTCGAGTGAGTACCGCCGCGCCTGGTGCTCGGCGATGGCACGACGAAGCTCGGGAATGCCCGGGCCGGGCGGATACTGATTGTGTCCGGCCCTGATCGCCGCTATCGCCGACTCCATGATCTCCGCCGGCCCGTCGGTGTCCGGGAATCCCTGGCCCAGGTTGATCGCTCCTGTGGCCACCGCCAGGGCAGACATCTCCGCGAAGATGGTCGTGCCGAAGCCGGCCATTCGCTCCACCAACGGATCGATCCGCCGAGTCACGGAATCACCGGCGAAGTTCTCGTCGGCGAGGTTCACCGCGGCGAGGTCAGACCGGGGCGCCGAGACGTCGACTGATGTCGGCGCAGTCCTCGCAGACCGACTCCGGGATCACCCCGACCTGCATGAGGGACCGGAACATCACACAGCCGAGGCAGAATCCGAACACGGACTCGAGCGTGGCGGCGACCACGATCATGGACAACGCCACGGCCGTGACGCCGGTCGCTCCCAGGAGCCACGCCGCGACAGCAAGCAATGAAAGCGTGGCGCCGATGCCCTGGGCGAAACGCTTGGGCGGTCCGGGGGTCGGGCGAGCGGCGATGCCCACCAGAGGTCGGATCACCCGCGTCACCAGCAACCCCAGCGGGCTGAGTCGGGGGCCGGTCAACACGCGGGCAACGAAGCCCGCGGCAATGACCGCGCTCCCCCACCACTGCCCGGTGACCAGAACCGTGAGGCTGAGCAGCACCACGCCACCGGCGACCATCCGAGCCGAGATCTCGTCCACCACGTCCGGGAATCCGATGAGTGGAGTGCGTTTCGAGTCCATGGAAACACCTTACCCCAATTCCCGACCAAAGTAGTCGGGAATTCTGCCCTGGCGCCGATTCAGCCCCTTGAGAGCTGATCGATCAACCGGGTCAGGGCTGGTCAATCAGCCGAGTCAGCTGATCGATCTGGGTCAGCGCGTCGGAGAACCTGACCAAGTCCTCGTAGGTCAAGGGTTCGGTGTCGACGTCGGAGTCGAGGTGTTCGCGGGGATGATCGGTCTCGAGCGTGGCGATGTCCATGGCCGCGAGCATCAGCGCGTCCGCAACGGTCACGTGCCGGACGAAACGGTGGCCACACGACGGGCAGGGCACGGCCAGCCACGCGGTCGAGTCAGCCGAGCGACTCACCAGGGTGGCGCAACTGAGCTCGATGTCCACTGGTCCACACCCAGGGCATGGCACGTCGACGAGCATCGGCGGAAGACTCACCGGCTCCCATCGGCCCGGGACTCCACTTCCTGAGGTCGACCTCGTTCGGGACCGAGGCTCTCGGCCGACCAGAATGGGACGGTGACTCCTCCCGCCGATCAGTTCCTCGTCGATTTCGCCACCGACATCGCACTCGAAGCCGGCCGGCTGACCCTGGAATCCTTCCGGGACTACGAGCTGGACATCGAGCACAAGAGCGATGGAAGCCCGGTCACCGCCGTCGACCTGGCCGTCGAACGACTGCTCCGCGAGCGCATTCTCGAGGCCTTCCCCGAGGACAGTGTCGTCGGCGAGGAGGAAGAGGATCACCACGGAACCTCCGGTCGGCGTTGGATCATCGACCCCATCGACGGGACCTCCACCTTCACCCACGGGGTGGCCCTCTACTGCAACCTGATCTACGTCGAAGACGAGCACGGCCCAGCCGTCGGCGTGATCAATATTCCGGGGATCGGGGAGCTGGTGGCCGCCGGTCGCAACCTCGGCGCCACGCTCAACGGACGGTCGTGCCATGTGTCCTCGCACGACGACACTCCGGGAGCGTGCGTCACCACATCCGGCTTCGGGCACTGGGACCGCGACGCCCTCCTGCGATTGCACGCCTCCGGCATGATGATGCGCACCTGGGGCGACGGCTACGGATACGCCCTGGTGGCCAGCGGTCGAGCCGAGGCCATGGTGGACCCGGAGATCAGCGTGTGGGACATCGCCCCCTGCCGGGTCATCATCCCGGAGGCGGGTGGGAGATGCACATCGTTCTCGGGCGAGGACTCGCTCGACGTCGAAGACTTCGTGGCCTCCAACGGCCATCTGCACGACGTCGTGCTCGAGATCATGAACGGGTGACGGGCCAGACGATGAGGCGGTCCCTCACGACTCGCCGGACACGAACGGAGATCACATGACCCCAGGAACCCCCACCCCACAGGCCCATGACCCAGGAACCCCCAACATGAAGACAATGGGCGCCGTCCAACTCCTGACGCATCTGAGCGCCGAGCTCGAACTCTTGGATGCCGTTCGCGGCGCCGAGCTCTCGATACAGGTGCCGGCCTGTCCGGACTGGGACCTATACGGGCTGCTGGCCCACCTCGGAGTCGTGCACCGATATGCGCAGCGGATGATGGCCACTGCCCCCGGCGAACCGGTTCCGGCCGCCGTCGATCGACCTCCCGCCGGCCGGGACATCCACGACTGGCTCTCCTCCGGACTCAGCACCCTGATCGCCTCCATGCAGGCCGACGACCCCGACCGCCCGTGTCAGTTCTGGGGCGGGGACACCACGGTCGGCTGGTGGATCCGTCGACAGGCGCACGAGACCTCGATCCATCGATGGGATGCTCACACGGCGACCGGCCATGTTGGACCAATCGATGGTGGCCACATCGACGGCGGCCTCGCCGCCGATGGCATCTCGGAGTGGCTCGACATGCAACCTGCCCGTGGTTGGTCACCCGCCGCCGATGTTCGCGGCAGCGCTCACCTACACGGAACCGACGGACCGGGCGAGTGGCTGGTCCACCTGGGTGACGAGATGACCTACGAACTCGGACACCACAAAGGTGATGTTGCCGTGCGGGGCGACCGCGATCAACTGCTCCTGCTGCTCTGGGGTCGGGTCCCGACCAGCAAGGTCGAGGTCATCGGGGACACAGAACTCCTCGATCGCTGGGTCGCATCGCTGTGACCCGATCATCGAGGGCGACGATCAGGCGCCCATCAGTCCCGCGACCAGACGCTCGTCGTTGAGGCTCATTCCGCCGGCAATGCGATCCGACCAGTCCTGACGGTCGCCGATGGCATCCGCGTAACGGGCTCGTCGCTTGGCCTGGCGGCCTTCGGGAGCCTCGTCGGACTCGGGCTCGTACTGCGCCTCGATTCCGGACTTCAGCATCTCGAGTCCCTCGGTCCGCATCTGACTGACGCGACTTTCGGTCACACCGAGGAAACGAGCCAGATCCTGGCTGGTCTTCTCCTGCAGGAAGTAGCCGACGATCACCAGACGGTGACGTTCGGGCAGCAGCGCCACTGCGTCACGCAGGTAGGCGTGCAGCTCGCGGGTCTCGAGTTCCTGGCTCGGCTCGATCGCCGTCGGATCGGCCAGCACGTCGACCAGGGTCAGTTCCTCGTCGGGGGCGTCCACCACCAGGTGCTCGAACGCCAGAACCACCGAACGGAACAAGCGATCCTGCAGTCGGTTGAGCTCATCTCTGGAGATGTTCAGCGCCGCCGCCATCTCACCGAAGGACGGCACCCGTCCAAGTTGGTTGGCCAGCCGCTGCTCCACCATGTCCAACCGACGAGACAGCGCCCGCACGCTGCGAGGTGCCCAGTCCGCAGCCCGGACCGAGTCCAGGATCGCCCCGCGGATCCGCTGTGCAGCGAAGCGCTGGAACGGTACGCCTTTGGCCTCGTCGAACCGACGGGCCGCCTCAACCAGTCCGAGGGCACCGGCTCGAGCCAGTTCCTCACGTTCCACGTGACGAGGGAAGTGCACCGCCACCTGGAAGACGACATGGTTGACGAGCGGCAGGTGCTCCTCGATCAACGCAGTGATGTGCTTGGTCTGTTCTGAATCAGTCACGGGTCTCTCCTCCAATGCAACTTCGAGAGAGGTATCGACCAACGCAAAGAAGAACTTGAGCGATTTCTCGCGCAAGGTTTCCCCGTCGTATCCGTCCGCCATGTTGCACGTTCTATCGGCACCCAGGGCGGTCGACTTGAACCGGAATCTCACGCTGAGTGCCGCAGGGCACACCGCCGCGGCCCAGTGATCGAACCGCCGATCAAGTGCTGACCGGGGTGGCACACCGGACGCCACGGCGGGCCAACTCGTGCAACAACTCCACGACCGGCACACCCTCGGCCGCGCCCTGCACCCCTGGCGCTCTTCGGTCGAGGCTCCCCACCACCGTGGCCACCAACGCTGCGGCAATCACGGCCGGACGATCCAGAACGCCGTACGTGATCGTCGTGTCGACCCCTTGGCGTTGCCCGGTCACGTCGACACGAATCGCTCCAGGCTCTCCCTCGATTCCGAGAGGCGCTCGCCGAGGAAACAGTCCCAGCAGTCGGTCGGTCGGCGGGACACCGGCCCGGGCCTGGATGCGTCGGGCCGACGGGACGATCCGGCGCACCAGGAGCGGCTCGGCAAGATCACCGCGTGCCACGTCGACTGCCCCGATGGGATCAGGAAACCAGGTGAGCAACTTCGACGAGCCGGCTTCGACGTCCACCCACGAATGGTCCAGCCACTCAATTCCGGACCTGGCCAGAAGTGAAGCACGGTGCCGCAGACAGGCAGGCCCACCTGCTCCAAGACTGGACACCACCACGTCGTCGACGGTGTCGAGATCAGCGGCGCCATGCGCCACCAGGACGCAGCTCATCCCTGGCGACGCCGCGACCCCGACCACGACTGTCCGACCGAGCGACGTTGCCAGTTCGTCCAGTCCCAGGAGCGCTCGGACGTCGGCCGGGTCGTCGGACACCGACACCACGTCAGCCCCGCGGCGGATCCATCGCTCTGCCTGCGTGGCGTGATCCCCGTGCTCGGAGGCCAACACCACGATCGACGGAACGTCGTTGCCGGCCAATCGGGCAACCCGTGGGCCGAGCACCTCCCGGACTTCGTCGAACCGGTGCGAGCGCTCGGTCGAGACCAAGAGGTTGCCCACACCGGTGGTGCCGATCAGTTCCCGAGCTGTACGGACCCCGGTGATCCCGAGGCCGACAACGCCGACAACGCCCGTCGAGGTCACCGGAGGTCGTCGCCGGTGAGCTCCCGCCAACCGCCCGTTCGCGGCGGCTGACCACCAGTCCCTCGGATCCTCAACACCGCAGCGACCAGACCGGCCAGGCCCAGCGCTGCAGCTGCTCGCCGTACTGCTCCCACGTGTGCCCTCCAGGACGGATCAACTCTGGTGGGGCTAGCTGGAGTCGAACCAGCGACCTCACCCTTATCAGGGGTGCGCTCTAACCAACTGAGCTATAGCCCCGTCACGGAGACATCAGAAGGTATCGGACCGGCGCTCGCCGGAGCGAGCCCGATGACTGCGTCATCAGTCGACGACGGTCGACTCCCGCCGAGGACGCGCCGTTTCCTCCTCGATGACCGTCACCCACACCCCACCGATGATGTCCGAGATCAGATTGAAGAGCACCGAGGCGATGACCGCCGCGATGGTCCATCCCAGAACCCCGACCAGACCGACGAGACCGACCTGACGGAAGAGGAAATCGCCGTCGAACTTGAAGTCCGGGAAGCCGAGGTTGCTCACCACGAACGTCTCGATCTTGCCGACCGTTCCGGAGCCACGGGCAACGGTCCACACGATCACCGCTGCGATCATGAACACGAACCACAATGACAGGAAGAAGAGCAGCGACGCCTTCAACATGGACCAGGGGTCCACGTGACGAATCAGTCGTCGGACCTGCCGGGCCTCGAGCCGACCACGCCGGGCGGCCTGCGACGACACACCGGCCGATCGACCGGAGTTGTCAGTCCGGTCGACCAGTCGGGACAACGGACTCCCGGGCGGCTCGACCACCTCGTCGTCGAACTCGAGATCCTCGTCGTCGGTCAGCTCACCCAACCCGCGCGACCGGGTGCGCGCCGTGGGTTGGTGTGATCTGGCGCCCGCCTCTGGCGAGTTCGTGACCGCTGGGTCCTCGATCGCCATGGGCCGATCATAGGAGGTCATCGGTCGGAGTCCCGATCCACCAACGCAGCGTGTGCAGTGGCCTGGGTCCCACCGAACGCCACCTCGACGGCGACGGTGACCCCGTTCTCGTCGCTCCATGACAGCAACTCGGCTCCGTTGGCCCGGGCCAGCCCGGCGGCCGTCGTCAGACCGAACCGAGCGCCGCTGAGGGCCACGAGATCCGCTATGTCGGTGGCTCGCTCGGCGGTCACCAGTTGATCTGACCGACGGACAGCCAGCGCGCACATGGACATGGTGCAACCGACCAGCAGAGCGATCACACCGGCCATTCCCCGGTCACTCCTGCGCATCCGGAGCCTGGTCGTCGTCGACACCCTCATCGACACCCTCGCCGTCGAGCGCACCCTCATCGACACCGTCGCGCTCCTGGACCCGGGCCACGGCCACGACCTGTGTGTCATCGTCGAGGTTCATGACCCGGACGCCCGTGGCATCGCGACCCTGCGTGCTGATGTCCCCGACCGACATTCGGATGGTGACACCGGCGTCGTTGACCACGAAGACCTCGTCGTCGGACGACACCATCAGTGCGGCGATGACCCGCCCCTTGTTGGCGTGGAGGCGCATCGCCCGAACACCCTGACCACCACGACCCTGACGAGTGAACTGGTCCGGATCAGTCCGCTTCCCGTAGCCGGCATCGGTGACGGTCAACAGAAGATGGTCCTCCGCCACCACGTCGGCAGAGACGACGGCGTCGCCGGCGCGGAGCTTCATACCGCGCACCCCGGAAGCGTCTCGGCCCATCGCCCGGACATCGGATTCGGCGAACCTGATCCCCTGACCGGAGCTGGACACGACCATGATCTCGTCGGACAGGTTGGTCGGCAGGACACGGACCAACTCGTCGCCCTCGCGAAGCTTGATGGCGATGAGGCCGGCCTGACGTTGTGAGTCGTAGTCGGTGAAGCGGGTCTTCTTCACCACTCCCGCTCGGGTCACGAACAACAGGAACCGATTGGTCTCGTAATCCCGAGTGTCGATGATCGCCGCCACTGACTCGTCCGGTGTCATCTGCAGCAGGTTCACCATGGGTGTCCCCCGAGCGGTCCGTTCCAGCATGGGGATCTGGTGCGCCTTGAGGCGGTAGACCCGTCCTCGGTTGGAGAAGAACAACAGATACGCGTGTGCGCTGGTGTGGATGATGTCGGTGACGACATCGTCGTCCTTCAACTTGGTCCCCGCTACCCCGCGACCGCCGCGACCCTGGTTCCTGAACGCGTCGAGCGACACGGTCTTGATATATCCGGCGGCGGTCATCATGACCACGACGTCCTCGTCGTCGATCAGGTCCTCGATGTTCAGGTCTCCGGGATCGAACTCGATGGGGGTCTTGCGAGGTGTGGCGAAGGCGTTGCGGATCTCTGACATCTCGGACTTGATGACCTCGGCCAGGACCGTGTCGTCCTCGAGGATCGCCACGAGCTCGGCGATGGTGACCCGGAGCTTCTCGAGCTCCTCCTCCAGGGACGATCGTCCCAGTCGGCTCAGCTGGTGCAACCTCATGTCGGCGATGTGGGTGGCCTGTTCCTCGGAGAACCCGAACCGGTCGGTCTGCAACTCGGCGATGATCGCTTGGCGGTCCTCCGCCGAGCGCACCATGGCGATGATCGCATCGATGAGGTCGATGGCTCGAATGAGGCCCTCGACCAGGTGCTCGCGCTTTCGGGCCCGAGCCAACCGGTACTCCGAACGCCGACGGATCACGTCACGTTGGTGCGCTACGTAGTGGGTGAGGACCTCGAGGAGGGAGAGGGTCCTGGGCACACCGTCGACCAACGCCACCATGTTCACCCCGAAGCTGGTCTGTAACGGTGTGTGCTTGTAGAGGTTGTTCAGGATCACCAATGCGGGAGCGTCCTTCTTCAACTCGAAGACCAGTCGATTGACCCCGCGGGCCGACTCGTTGCGAATGTCCCTGATGCCCTCGATGACCTTGGAGTTCACCAACTCGGCGGCCTTGGTCTCGATCGAGCCGAACGAGGTCTGGTACGGGAGTTCGGTCACGACGATCTGCTGGTTGCGCGGCCCCTCGACGATCTCCGCCTTGGCTCGCATTCGGATGGAACCTCGGCCGGTTCGATAGGCGTCACGAATGCCGCTGTGGCCCAGGATCTGACCACCGGTCGGGAAATCCGGGCCCTTCACGAAGGCCATGAGGTCCTCGACCGTGGCGTCGGGATGATCGATCAGGTGCAACGTGGCATCGATGACCTCGCCCAGGTTGTGTGGCGGGATGTTCGTGGCCATCCCGACCGCAATGCCCTGACCACCGTTGACCAAGATGTTCGGGAACCGTGACGGAAGCACCGTCGGCTCCTCGGTCGATCCGTCGAAGTTGCCGAGCATGTCGACGGTGTCCTGGTCGATGTCCGCCAGCATGGACATGGCCAAGCTGGACAGCCGGCATTCGGTGTACCGGTAGGCCGCCGGTTCGTCGTCGGGGGAGCCGAAGTTGCCGTGCTTGTCGATGAGGACGTGGCGCAGCGAGAAATCCTGACCCATTCGGACCAGCGCCCCGTAGACGGCCTGGTCACCGTGCGGGTGGTACTTGCCGATGACCTCGCCGATCACCGTGGCGCACTTGCGATGTGACCGGTCGGGACGAAGTCCGGTGTCGTGCATGGCCCACAGGATCCGCCGATGCACCGGCTTCAGACCGTCTCGAACATCTGGAAGGGCCCGGCTCACGATGACCGACATGGCGTAGTCCAGGAAGGACTGCTCCATCTCGGTCTGGATCTCGATCGGCTCGACCGAACCGACCGAGATCGGCGCGGTGAATGGGGGGTCCTCCGGCGCACCGTCCTGCGGCCCGGGCTGCTGATCGTCTGGGGTGTCGTTGCTCATGTGTTCTCTCGTCCGGGGGTCAGATGTCCAGGAACCGAACGTCTTTGGCGTTGGTCTGGATGAAGTGCTTCCTGCTCTCGACGTCTTCGCCCATGAGGATCGAACAGACCTCGTCGGCGATCACCGCCTGCTCGACCGAGACCTGCAGGAGGCTCCGGCGCGCCGGGTCCATGGTGGTCGCCCAGAGTTCCTCGGCATCCATCTCGCCGAGTCCCTTCAACCGGGCGAACTCCTCTTTGTGGTTCGGTCGCTCGACCAGGAACTGGTCCTTGGCGGCGTCGTCCTTCAGGTAGACGCTCTCCTTGCCCACCTTCGTGGAGTACAGCGGCGGTTGTGCGATGTAGACGTGCCCGAGGTCGACCATGGGCTTCATCTGACGGAAGAAGAACGTGAGCAACAAGGTCCGGATGTGACTCCCGTCGACATCGGCGTCGCAGAGGATCACGATCTTGTGGTAGCGCAGCTTCGACACGTCGAACTCCGGACCCACGCCGGCGCCCACCGCCTGAATCAGCGACGTCACCTCGGTGTTCTTCAACATCCGGTCCACCCGGACCCGTTCGACGTTCAGGATCTTTCCCCGGATCGGCAGGATTGCCATGATCCCCGGGTCCCGCGCTTCCTTGGCCGACCCGCCCGCCGAGTTGCCCTCGACGATGTAGATCTCGCACTCCTCGGGGTTGTTCGAGGAGCAGTCGGCCAGCTTTCCGGGCAGCCCGGCGCCGTCGAGGGCCGACTTGCGACGCGATGCCTCACGAGCAGTGCGCGCCGCCTCTCGGGCGCGAGCTGCCTGGTTCGACTTGGCGACGATCACCCGTGCCTCCGCTGGATGCTCCTCCAGCCACTCGGCCAGCCGATCGTTGGTAGCACGCTCGACGAGCGACCGCATCGGAACGTTCCCGAGTTTGGACTTGGTCTGGCCCTCGAACTGCGGGTTGGACAGCTTCACGGCCACGATCGCCGTGAGTCCCTCCCGGATGTCCTCGCCCTGGAGGTTCGTGTCCTTCTCCCGGATCAATCCCTTGTCCCGGGCGTACTTGTTGATGCAGTTGGTGAGTGATTTCTTGAACCCCTCCTCGTGCATGCCGCCTTCGATCGTCGTAATGCCGTTGGCAAAGCTGTGGAGACCATCGGCGTTGTAGCCGGTGTTCCACTGGAACGCCACCTCGACCTCCATGGAATCAGTGACCGCCCCCTCGGAGTCGGTGGTCTCCTCGCCCTGACGGAAGTAGCCGACCGACGCGAACAAAGGCTCCTTGGACGAGTTCACGTGCAACACGAAGTCCGACACACCGCCCTCGTAGCAGAACACGACCGGGCCCGCGTCGTGACCCGCACGCTCGTCGGTGAATGAGAGCGTGAGACCGGCATTGAGGAACGCCATCATCTGGAACCGCTCGACCAGGGTCTGGGACCGGAACACGATCTCGTCGAACACCGTTGGATCCGGCCAGAAGCGAACCGTGGTGCCGGTGCGAGCGCTGCCATCCTCCTCCGGCGAAATGCCCACGATGCGAAGTGCCTCGTCGAGGTGGCCGCCGTTGGTGAACGACATGGCGTGCCGGTCACCGAGGCGATCAATCTCGACCTCGACCCGACTCGACAAGGCATTCACCACGGACACACCGACCCCGTGCAGACCGCCCGAGACCTTGTAGCCGCCGCCGCCGAACTTGCCGCCGGCGTGCAGAACGGTGAGCACCACCTCAGCCGCGCTCATGCCGGGATACTTGGCCAACGGGTCAGTCGGAATACCTCGCCCGTTGTCGGACACCTCACAGCCCCCGTCCGGCAGCAGTCGAATGTCAATCCGCGTGCAATGGCCGGCCATGGCCTCGTCGACCGAGTTGTCCACCACCTCGTAGACCATGTGATGCAACCCGGCCGGGCCGGTCGAGCCGATGTACATGCCCGGACGCTTCCGAACCGCCTCGAGCCCCTCGAGGACTTGGATCTGATCTGCTCCGTACTCCCCAGTCACACTGGTGTCTCCGGAACTCTGGAGTTCGCTCACGCACGCCTTTCCGGCTCGAACCTGATGGTTCACCCTCTGCTCCGTCGCCATCCGCTCAGTTGCCCACAAGAGCTTCCGCCTGTGGACAAGCCTGTGGATATGGACCGACGAGCGGCTGGGTGGAGACAGATCAGACTACCACTGCCAAGCGACACCCACGGACGCCCGGGCGGCATGTGCTCCGCCCGTTCGGTCAACCGATCCGGATTCGGATCGACCAGTCGCGCTCCAGGTCGCCGAGGCCCCGACATGCCTCGACGATCGACCCCGACCGAAACTTCGCGGCCTCTGCGGTGACCGGCCCGTCCACGGTCACAACGATGACCCCGCTCCGAACGCTGACATCGGTACACCTGGCAGAAACCGGGCCCAATGCTTCACGAACCGTGCGAGTGATGGACTCGATGTCGTTGGCTGAGGCGATACCGAAGCTCCGACGGAGTCGTTCGACACTGTCGGCGATCGAGCGGGGTTCATTCACCCCGAGCCCACGATCTCGTCGATGTCGAGCACCTGATCGGGGCGACTGCCCGCTGGGACCCCAGCGGCCGAAGTGATGAGCACCTGGCCGGGCGGCAGCGCCCCGAGAAGAGCCGCCGAGCGACCAGCGTCCAACTCACTGAAGACATCATCGAGCACCAGGACCGGACTGGCGCCCAGACGATCGGACAACAACGCGTGCGCGCCCAGCCTGAGCGCCAACGCCACGGATCGTTGCTCTCCCTGACTGGCGTGTGTCCGGGCCGGCATCCCGTTCAGGGTCACGAGCAGGTCGTCCCGGTGGGGGCCGACAGTGCTCGTGTTGCGGCGGACGTCGTCGGTCCGAGCAGCCACCAGCGCATCCGAGAGCTCTCCGCTCCAACTCGAGGACATATCCAACTCCACCACACCCACCCCGTCGGTCAACCGCTCATACGCATCGGTGACCACCGGGAGGACCTCGTCGACCAGCCGCGATCTCAACCAGGACAGCCGGCTGCCGGACTCGGCCAGACGGAGATCCCAGATGTCGAGCGTTGCGGCCGAGGCGTCGTCCAACCGCCCGCCCACGCCTCGGAGCAGAGCGTTCCGCTGACGCAGGATCCGATCCACCTCGACGACCACTGCGGCATGACGGACCGAGAGGTCGGTCAGGGTCTCGTCGAGGAGTCGGCGACGTTCGTTGGGGCCGCCTTTCACCAGCTCGAGATCGTCCGGTGCGAACACCGAGACCACCAGTCCCTCGGCCAGATCGGACCGTCGGGCCACTCGATTCCGGTCCAGCTGGGCCCTGGTACGACCGTGACGAGGCACTTCGATCTCGATGAGGTGCTCACGGCCTTCACGAACCGTCTCCGCCCGGACCACAGCGGCATCGGCCCCGATCCGGATCAGCGCGTCGACCGGGCTCCCACGGAAGGACGACAGCGTCGCACTGAAGCAGATCGCCTCGGCCAGGTTGGTCTTGCCGGAACCATTCGGTCCCCGGATGACCGTGACGCCTTCCGCCAGGGTCAGGTCGACGAGGCGGTGCGATCGGTAGTCGGTGAGCCACAACCGACGAAGGAACATGGCGTGCTGCAGGTGGAGGTCCTCAGGACGAGTGAACGGGCATGAGCAGATACAGGAAGTCCGACGAGTCGGTCGGGCGCAGGACCGCTGCCTTGGCCGCACTCTCCAGCTCCAACCCGATCTCGTCACCGGGCGACACCTCGAGACCTTCGGCGAAGTACTTGGCGTTGAACGCGATCTTCATGTCCTCGCCTTCGTACTTCGCATCGACCGTCTCGTGTGCCTCGCCCAGGTCACGGGTCTTGACGATCAGCTCGAGTGAGTCGGAACCGATCTGGAGCGCCAGGGTCGTCATGTCCCCATCGCCGGACATCACCCGAACCCGCTTCACCGCGTCAGCCAACTCTGCTCGGCCGACCGACAGCCGGTTGCGCTGATTCTTCGGGATGAGGTTCTGGTACGCCGGGAACTGCTGCTCGATCAGTCGCGTCGTCAGTCGGGTGCCTCCCACGGTGAAGGAGGCGTCCACGTCGGTGAGTTGGAGTGCCACTACGTCGTTCCCACCGAGCAATCGCTGCAACTCGGCCAACGCTCGAGACGGGATGAGCACGGGCCGATCCAGACCCTCGACCGAGGTGCCGGTCAGGTCCCGCATGGCCAGCCGGTAGGAATCCGTGGTCACCAGCCTGAGGCCGGCCTCCTCGGGAGCAAAGAGCACGCCCGTCAGCGCCGGGCTCCGTGAGTCGTCCTTGGAGGCGGCTTTGATCACCTGGGCCAAACCTTCGGCGAGCGCTGTTGCGTCCAGCTCCACCGGCTCACCCGTGGGCTCCGACGGTTGCTGCCACTGTTCTGTCGGGAGCAGATTCAGCGAGAACTCCGCTCGGTCCGCGGTGATCACCAGGGAGGACTCGTCGGCCACCAGGTCGATCTTGCCGGGGGGAAGGGAACGCACTACATCGGCGGTCTTGGTCGGAACCACGATCTTGCCGTCGGCCTCGCCCCCGACCTCGATGGTCGCGCTGATGGTGAGTTCGCGATCGGAGCCCACCAGTTCCAGTCGATCCCCTGTCAGTTCGAGCTTCATGCCGACGGGGCCGGACTGACCGCTGCGGGTAGTGGCCACGGCGCGGCTCACGGTACCCAACGCCTCGGCGAGCTCATCTCGTTCACACCGGAATCGGATCACCTACAACCTCCGCTCTCTTTGGTCACTGCCAGAAGTAGCAGTAGTAGGGCCTGTGGATTGGGGACAACCTACTCTCCCCCTTGTGCCGCACGGCACGACGCCGCGCGGTCGGTCCACACCCATCCCCACGACACCCGTGGAATTCCACCCATGTGTGTGCACCGACCCCCAACGGTCCACTGTGAACCCACTGCTCGTCCACCGGGTTGTCCACCGGCCGGCCACGCGTATGTGGCGCACGTTCAGGCCTTGACCGTCTGGATCAACGACTGGACGTCGTCGTAGATGGCCTGACGTTCCTTCATGAGCGCACTGATCTTGTCGTAGGCGTGGATCACGGTGGTGTGGTCCCGTCCCCCGAACTGCTTGGCGATCTGGGGGTAGCTGAGGTCGGTGAGCTCGCGGAAGAGGTACATCCCGACCTGACGGGCGGTCACCAGTGGCCGCCGGCGGTCGCGGGCCTTGAGGTCGTCGACAGTGAAGCCGTACTTCGCTGCGGTGGCCTCGAGGATCAGATCGGGAGTGATCTGCTTGGGCTTCCGGTCGCCGATGATGTCGCCCAGGATTCGATCGCAATCATCGACCGAGACCTCGACCCGGTTCAGTGATGCGTAGGCCGTGACCCGGTTGAGTGCGCCTTCGAGCTCACGGATGTTGTTCGTGATATGGGTGACGATGAACTCCAAAACGGCGCTGGACACCGGTGCGTTGGACTTGGCGGCTTTCTTACGAAGGATGGCGAGACGTGTTTCGAAGTCGGGTGGCTGGATATCGGTGACCAGGCCCATCTTGAACCGCGATCGCAGCCGGTCCTCGAGGGTGGCCACTGCGTCCGGTGACCGGTCGGAGCTCAAGACGATCTGGCGATTCGCCTCGTGCAACGTGTTGAACGTGTGGAAGAACTCCTCCTGGAGCTGTTCCTTGCCTTCCATGAACTGCACGTCGTCGACCAAGAGGACGTCGACCTCCCTATAGCGGCGCTTGAACTCCAATTGGCCGTTGTTGCGAATGGCGTCGATGAACTCGTTGAGGAGCGTCTCGGTCGAGATGTAGCGGATGCGGTATGTCGGGTAGTTCTCTGTGACGTAGTGAGCGATCGCCTGCAACAGGTGGGTTTTGCCCAGGCCGGCCGCGCCGTACACGAAGAGCGGGTTGTATGACCGGGCCGGGGTCTCGGCAACGGAGAGCGCGGCGGCCTGGGCGAAACGGTTCGACGGACCGGTGACGAACGACTCGAAGGTGTACTTGGCATTGATGTTGGCGGGGCGTTCCGGGATCGCCTGGCGCTCCACCTTCGAACCGACCGAGCCGGTGTTGTCCCGGCTGAGATTGCCGAGCAGATCGTCGAGATCGTCGATCAGTTCCACGGACGGGTCGACCCTGATCTCCAGAGCGAGGCTGTCCTGATGGACGTCGGACACGGTGGCGGCAACCAAGCCACGGTACCGCTGGTCGATCCGGTCCCGGATCAGCGAGTTGGGGACCGAGATCGTCAGGCAGTTCTCGTCGAGGTAGAGCCCTCGAACCTCTTTGAAGGTTGAGGCCCACACGGCTTGCGAGACCTGCTCGGCCAGGATCTCCGCCGATGCATTCCACAGGATTTCTGCGTCGCTGACAACGGTCATGTTGCTGGCCTGCCCTTCCACAAGTCCATCCACACCTGTGCACAAACGCGAGTCCGTGACCATGCGTGGTGGGTCGACCGCACGACGTGGGCACTCCACGGCGGCCGGCGAGATCGGCACCCTAGCGGGCCTTCCTCAGAGTTTTCCACAGGGTGTTTCGGAGCGGCTCGCAGCCCCGATGTCGGGAAGGCGTCGCTCGCTGGTGCGGCCCGGAACGCCCGCCTGCGTTTGCCAGAGTGACCCGTTCGCCCCTACCGTGATCAGGTCGCGAGTTGATCCGGGTGCGTCCCGGATCAGGTCGGCAGGCCATTGGGCCCGCTGATGCCGATCCGGCGACCGCACGACAGGAGACAGAAGTGAAGCGTACCTTCCAGCCGAACAACCGGCGCAGGGCCATGAAGCACGGTTTTCGTGCCCGGATGTCTGATCGGGCCGGGCGGAAGGTCATCCGCAACCGACGCCTCAAGGGTCGGCAGCGCCTCAGCGCGTGATCGACTCGGTCCGTCGACGAGCGGAGTTCGCTGCGCTCCGGCGTCATGGGTCGGTTCGTCGGTTCGGACCCCTCAGCACCGTGACGCTTGAAGCGCCCCAGCGCGTCCGTCCTGCCCTGGGTGTGGTGGTCCCCCGAGCCGTCGGTAACGCAGTGGTCAGGAATCGCCTCCGCCGACAGACGCGAGCGGCCTTCGCCGACCTGGTCAAATCTGCTGATGCGCAGCCCTGCATGATGTTGGTCATTCATCGCCCTGCGCCGCAATTGTCGACCTTTCGTGAGATCCGATCGGTCATCCAGTCAACCTTTGAGTCGTTCAGTGACCTTTCATCGACTTCAAGTCAATTTGGATCACCCTCATGACTTCTCAGGTGCTTCAGAGGTTGATCACCTGGTACCAGCAGCTTTTCGCGAGTCGACCGTCGCCGTGCCGCTACCAGCCGACGTGCAGCTCGTATGCGCTTGAAGCGATCCAGGTCCACGGTGCGGGTCGAGGCAGCTGGCTTGCGGTTCGACGCCTCAGTCGTTGTCATCCGTTCGGGAGCCACGGGTGGGACCCCGTTCCACTCGCCCGGCTCGCAGTGCATCCGACCCATTCGGTGTCTGGTTCGGCGCCACAACGGCCATCACCATGCTCCTCGAGCATGGTTGACAGGAGCGATTGATGTTCGAGGGCTTCTTCCGGTTCGTGTCGGGAATCCTGGCGTGGTTCTACTCGATCATCCCCAACGACGGCGTGGCGATCATCCTGCTCACCGTGACGGTCATGATCGTCCTCACACCACTCACATTGAAGAGTACGAAATCCATGCTCTCCATGCAGCGGGCCCAGCCTCAGATGAAGAAACTGCAGGAGCAGTACAAGGGCGACCGGGAACGTCTCAACCAGGAGATGATGGCCTTCTACAAGGCCAACGACATCAACCCGCTGAGCGGCTGCGTTCCGCTCATCGCTCAAGCTCCGGTGTTCATCATCCTGTTTCAGGTGCTCCATGGGATCACCCGTCGTGAAGGTGGACCAGGTTCTGGAGCCGGGCACGTGGTCGGACAACTCCAGTCCGGGGCCGGCTTCACGCGGTGGCGCCTGATCGACCAGGCATTCAACCCCAACCACCTCGCCGAGGGGACGACCTACTACAAGTCGCTGATCAACCGCTCCACCATGAAGTTCCTCGGGGTGGACCTGTCGATCACGCCCAGTCAGGCGCTCTCGATCTCGATCGCCGTCGCAATTCCGTTCTTCATTCTCATGGCACTCATGCTGGTCACCCAGATCTACCAGAACCGTCAGATCCAGGGTCGCACCACCGGCGCTCAGGTCAATCCCCAACAGCAGGCCATCATGAAGTTCCTGCCGTTCATGTTGCCGATCTTCAGCTTCGGCTTTCCGGCCGGACTCTCGCTGTATTACCTCACGCAGGGGCTCATGCGGATCGGTACCCAGGGGTACATCACCCGCAAGTACTACGGGGACGACGCGCCTGGGCCGATCGAGTCCACCGCCACCGAGGTCAAGTCCACCGGATCGAAGACCGCCAAGGGGGTTGTGTCCCCATCGGACACCTCCAGATCATCTGACCCAGGCAAGGCGTCTGACCCAGCAAAAGAGGCCGGCAAGTCCAAACAGCCGGGCAAGGGCGACCGTTCGTCCGGAACAGGAAAGTCCGGAACAGGAAAGTCCGGAACAGGAAAGTCCGGAACGGCCTCGAAGAACGGGAGCAACGGGTCATCCGGCACGAACGGCACTGCATCCGGTGCCAAGAACCCGGGATCCAGTCCGAAGAGTCAGGCCATACAGCGCAAGACCGACGACGGGGGAGCGACCCCTGGCCGCAAGTCCGGGGAGCCGCGTCGTCGCGATCCGCGTTGACCGACTCGTCACAGATGGAAATGTCCCGGCTCGAGAGTTGATGCCGGCAGAGGAAAGGACCGCTGATGGAGTGGTTGGAACGAAGTGACGCAACGATAGAAGGGGCCAAAGAGTTCCTGCTCGACCAGCTGGGGGTGGCAGAGGACGAGGTCGAGTTCGAGATTCTCGAAGAGCCCCGAGCAGGGCTCTTCGGTCGCCAGCGAGGCCAAGCGAGGGTGCGGGCGCGGATCGTTCCGATCTCACCCCGAGGAAAGGAGGAGCGCAAGAAGCGTCCTCGTTCCAAAGCACGCGACGCGAGCGGCGATACGTCCGGCGACGGTGGCGGATCACCCGCTGGCGAGTCGAGCCCCGCGCTGGCCGCAGCACCTCGGTCCAACTCCCGTGACGGCGGGGACCGGCCGCCCCGGCCTCGTCGCGACGAGAACGATCCGCCGGTGGATCCGACACCATTCATTCAGCCGCTCGTTGGCTTCTATGAAGGCGTCGTAGCTTCGGCCTCGTTGACCGGAGAGGTTCGGGTCGAAGTCGAGGAGGGCGAGCTGTTCGCTTTCATCGACGGAACGGGACTGGGCGCCTTGATTGGCCCACGCGGGCAACTCATCGATGCGCTCCAGGATCTGGGCCGGACGTTCCTGCAGAAGGAGTCGCAGGGGGGATCCTCACCGAGGATGAAGCTCGACGTCGGCGGATACCGCACAGCCAAACGACCCATTCTCGAGGAGTTTGCTCGGACTGTGGCCGAGGACGTTCTTGCCACAGGCACCGCCCGGCGCTTCGAGGGGATGGGATCGAGTGACCGCAAGGCCATTCATGACATCGTCAACGAAATCGAGGGCGTCGAAACGTCAAGCGCTGGTGAGGACCCGGATCGATATGTGGTGGTCAGCCCCGGCTGAGATCGACACGTCGAATCAACAACGTCGAATCAACAACGTCGAATCAACAACGTCGAATCAACAACTTCATGACAGCTCGGTGATCCCGGGGGGGCATTCCGCTCCCCCGGGATTCTCTGTTCGGGGATGACTGCCCAACCAACGCCGCAGTCAGCCTGGAGTGACGCTGTGAGCGCTGGTTGGGCCTCAGCCCGGCACTCTGACAAGATCGTCGAGTGACTACGGACCTGCCGCTGGAGGCGCAACTCGTCGAGATCCTGACACGAAGTCGTGAGCTGGGGTTCCTGGGCCCTGGACCCGTCGGTGCGCAACTGTCGCACGCTGCCTCGTGGCCTCCGCTCATTCCGGAAGGGAGTCGAGTCCTCGACCTGGGTTCCGGAGGCGGTCTTCCCGGCTTGGTCATCTCCGCTTCCAGGTCGGACCTTGATGTGACCTTATTGGACGCGCATCGACGACGAGTCGAGTTCCTCCTCCAAGCCGTTGCTGAACTGGGCATCACGGATCGTGCTCGACCGATCTGCGGGCGGGCTGAAGCGTTGGTGGAGGGGCGGCGTAGTTCCTTCGACGTCGTGGTCGCAAGGAGCTTTGCCGCCCCGGCGGTGACTGCGGAGTGCGCGGCACCGTTTCTTCGGGTCGGAGGAAAGCTCCTGGTCAGCGAGCCGAGGACATCCCCGAGGACCTGGCCGATCGAGGGCCTGCTCAGCCTGGGCATGCAAGCGGAGGGAAGGGTGGTGGATGGTCAATCGTCGATCCTGGTTATTCGGCAGGTCACGCCCTGCCCCGACCGATTTCCCCGTCGTATCGGGGTTGCCGCGAAGCGGCCGCTGTTCCACGTGGAACACGACATGTAATCAGGCCAGGTGTTCCACGTGGAACACGACCAGTCATACGGGGTGAGAGCGAGGGTCCTTGACCCCCCTGCCTGTGGCGGCAAGGATGCTCCGGTTCGACGACGTGGCAGGTGCGCATGAAGTGGGAGCTCGATGAGTGATCTGAACCTGACCGAAGCCGTCGACGACCACTCATCGACCGGCCCTG
>Ga0105044_10001165_pt1 | contig 34675 bp, 29 predicted proteins | sample MAT01_FD_78092 | JGI IMG/M metagenome (GOLD analysis project Ga0105044, IMG submission 78092) | Freshwater microbial communities from Lake Fryxell liftoff mats and glacier meltwater in Antarctica - MAT-01 | ecosystem: Environmental > Aquatic > Freshwater > Ice > Liftoff microbial mat | place...
CGCAGGTTGAGCGCAATGAGGCCGTCGCGACGGCCATTGTCGTACTCGTTGAAACCGGTCTTCTTCACAACGCCCTTGCGAGTTGCGAAGAACAGGTAGCGCTCGGCGGCGAAGTCACGCGTGTCGATGATGGCCTGGATGGTCTCACCGGCCTGCAATGGCAACAGGTTGACGATGGGCATGCCCTTCGCCTGCCGCTCGCGCTCGGGAAGATCCATCGCACGCAGGCGGTAGACCTTGCCGCGGTTGCTGAAGAACAGCAGAAACGCGTGCGCAGTGGTGAAGATCACGTGGCGCACGATGTCGTCGCTCTTCAGCTTGGCGCCACTGACGCCACGACCACCGCGACCCTGTGTCTTGAACGACGCCGCAGGCACCGCCTTCACGTACTGCGCCTCGGTCATCACGACCACGAGTTCCTTGTCGTCGACCAGGTCTTCGATGCTCATGTCGCCCGAGTCGTACGTGATGGGGCACACACGCGGCGTGGCGAACTCTTCGCGAATTGCCAGCATCTCGGACTTGATGACACCGCGCAGCTTCTCGGGGGAATCGAGAATGCTCTGCAATTCGATGATGCGCGCCCGCACATCCTCCAGCTCGGTCTCCAGGTCGATACGGCTGAGGCGGGTGAGCTGCGAGAGGCGCATCTCAAGAATGTCGGTGGCCTGAATTTCACTGAACTCGTACGGGGCAATCATGAGGCCGGCCTTGGCAGATGCCGGGTCGTCGCTGGACCGGATGAGCGCAATGATTGCGTCGATGACGTTGAGGGCCTTGATGCGGCCTTCCAAGATGTGCTCGCGACGCTTGGCCTTTGCCAGGCGGAACTCGGTACGGCGGGTAATGACATCCACCTGGTGGCGGACGTAACCCTGCAGCGCCTGCGCCAGGTTCAAGGTGCGCGGCACGCCATCGACCAAGGCGACCATGTTGACCGGGAAGCTGGTTTGCAGCGAGGTGAGCTTGAACAGGTTGTTGAGTACCACGTTGGCGTTCGCATCACGTTTGAGCGTGATCACCAGGTTGGTCTTCGCTGCTGCCGAGGCGTCGTTGACGTCGGCAATACCGTCGAGCTCACCCGAGTCGACCAGTTCCTGGATGCGGCTGGCGATGGAGTTACAGCTGGTTTGGTAGGGCAACTCGGTGACGAGCACCTGCATCTGCCCGCGCTTGCCTTCCTCGATGCTGGCCTTTGCCCGCATCTTGATGCTGCCGCGACCCGTTCGATACGCGTCGATGATGCCGGCGCGCCCCAAGATGGTGCCACCCGTGGGAAAGTCGGGGCCTTTCACGAACTGCATCAGATCGTCGGGGGTTGCCTCTGGGTTGTCGATCAGGTGAATGGTCGCGTCGATGACCTCGCCAAGGTTGTGCGGCGGAATGCTGGTGGCCATCCCGACTGCAATCCCCTGGCTGCCGTTGACCAGCAGGTTGGGGAACCGAGCTGGCAGGACTGCCGGCTGCTCCATCGTGTTGTCGTAGTTGGGCACCATGTCGACGGTGTCTTCGTCGATGTCGGCCAACATTTGCATCGCCAACGGGTGCAGACGGCACTCGGTGTAACGCTCGGCGGCGGCACCGAAGTCGGGGCTGCCGTAGTTGCCGTGGAAGTCGATGAGCGGGTGTCGCAAGCTGAACGGCTGCGCCATCCGCACCAGCGCGTCGTAGATGGCCGAGTTGCCATGTGGGTGGTACTTGGCCATCGTGTCGCCGGTGACACGGGCGCTCTTCACGTGGGGGCGGTTGGGGCGAAAGCCCTGCTGCTCCATGTCCCAGATGATGCGGCGGTGCACCGGCTTGAGGCCGTCGCGAACGTCAGGAAGCGCACGCGACATGATGACCGACATCGCGTAGTCGAGGAAGCTGCGCTCCATCTCGTCCTGCAACTGGATGGGCTCGATCAGGTCGTGACCGGTACCGTCGTCGTCGGGGGTAGCTGGTGTGTTGGGTGTGTCACTCATGTCAGAAGTCCAGGTTCCGTACGTCGCGGGCGTTGGTGGTGATGAACTGCTTGCGAAGGTCGACGTCGTCGCCCATCAGCACGCTGGTGATCTCGTCGGCCAGGGCAGCTTCCTCGACGGTGATCTGCAGCAGCGTGCGCGTGCTGACGTCCATCGTCGTCGGCTTCAGTTCCTGCCAGTCCATCTCGCCAAGACCCTTCAACCGGTTGAAGTCGTTCTTGTGATTGGGGTGGGCCTCGAGGAAGCGGTTCTTGGCATGCTCGTCCTTCAGATAGATCTTCTCCTTGCCGACCAACGTGGAGAACAGTGGCGGCTGGGCGATGTACACGTACCCGGCCTCCACCATCGTTCGCATCTGGCGGAAGAAGAACGTGAGGAGCAGCGTGCGAATGTGGCTGCCATCGACATCGGCGTCGCACAGGATGATGACCTTGTGGTACCGAGCCTTGGCCGCATCGAACTCGTCGCCGACGCCGCCGCCGATGGCAGTGATGAGGGCCTGGATCTCATTGTTCTTCAGCATCTTGTCGAGGCGTGACCGCTCGACGTTGAGGATCTTGCCGCGGATGGGCAGCAGCGCCTGCGTGCGCGGGTCGCGCGCGTTGAGCGCCGAGCCACCTGCCGAGTCGCCCTCGACAATGAAGATCTCACTCTCCTCCGGGTTACCGGAGCTGCAGTCCTTCAACTTGTCGGGCATGCCGGCGCCGGCCAGCGCCGTCTTGCGGCGAATGGCGTTGCGCGCGTTCTTCGCTGCCACGCGGGCCTGCGCGGCAGCCAGACCCTTCTTGACCAATTTGTTGGCCTCGACCGGGTTCTCTTCCAGCCACTCTGCAAGGCGCTCGTTGGTGGCCTTCTGAACAAAGCTGCGCATGGGCACGTTGCCCAGCTTGGCTTTCGTCTGCCCCTCGAACTGCGGCTCGCGCAACTTGACCGACACGATGGCGGTGATGCCCTCGCGAATGTCTTCCCCCAGCAGGTTGTCGTCTTTTTCCTTCAGGAGGTTCTTCGAGCGGGCGTACTTGTTGACCACGCTGGTGAGCGCCGTCTTGAAGCCCTCCACGTGCATGCCGCCCTCGATGGTGGAGATGCCGTTGGCGTAGCCGTGGATGCCTTCGTAGTAACCGGTGTTCCACTGAATGGCGATATCCAGTGTCTGGCCGCCTTCGGTGTCGTCGTCCTCGTAGTGAGCAACCTTGCTGAACAATGCTTCCTTGCTCTGGTTGAGGTGCTTGACGAAGTCGACGATGCCGCCCTTGTACTGGAACGTCACGTCCTGCTCGCGGTCGGGCCGCTCGTCGCGGAAAATGATCTCGAGCCCCTTGTTCAAGAAGGCCATCGTCTGCAACCGCTCGAGCACGGTTCGCGACACGAACTCGGTGCCCTCGGCCACGAACACGGTGGGATCCGGCCAGAAGCTGACCGAACTGCCGGTGGTGCGACCGCGTGCAGGCGTGGGACCGATGTCGGCGATCTTGCCTTGCGGCTTGCCACCCTGCGCGTACGTCTGTTCGTAGCGGCGGCCGCCCTTGTCGACCTCCAACAGCAGTCGCTCGCTGAGCGCATTGACCACGCTGACCCCTACGCCGTGGAGGCCGCCCGAAACCTTGTAGCCCTCGCCGCCGAACTTGCCGCCGGCGTGCAACACGGTGAGCACGACCTCTGCCGCGCTCTTGCCCTTGTGCGGGCCGGACGGGTATGGATCGACCGGAAAACCGCGACCGTTGTCCTCGACGCGGCACCCACCATCGGCGAGCAACGTGACGTTGATGCGTGTGGCGAAGCCGGCCATGGCCTCATCGACTGCGTTGTCGACGACTTCCCAAATGAGGTGGTGAAGCCCTGCCAAGCCGGTGGACCCGATGTACATTCCGGGACGCTTCCTGACCGGGTCGAGACCCTCCAGCACCTGAATGTCTTTGGCGCTGTAACTAGCGCTGGCATGATTGGTGTCAAACGACACGCGCACCTCGATTGTTTCGGAAGAATACAGGCGTTGACCTGCGATGATGTAGGCAACACATAGGCTGGCTCCCTGCGCTGCAGCCGTCGTCGCGAGACGCCAACAGTGTACCTGCGGGGTGTCACAAAGAGGGGGAGGGTGGGCAGTCGCGCGACGCGTCGAACGGTGGGCTAGAACAGGCGTCATGAAGGTCGCTGTGTACGCCATCGCACTCAACGAGCAGGCGTTCGTCGAGCGGTTCATGGCGACCGCCCGCGAGGCTGATCTGGTGGTCGTCGCGGATACCGGCAGCACCGACGAAACGGCGGCGGTGTTGGCGGGGCTGGGAGCGATCGTGCACCGGCTATCCATCCGTCCGTGGCGCTTCGATGACGCTCGCAACGCCGTTCTCGCACTCATTCCCGACGACGTCGACGTGTGCGTTGCCATCGACCTCGACGAAGTACTCACGGCCGGCTGGCGAGCGCGACTCGAGGCCGAATGGGGCATCGCCAACCGCGGCAAGTACTCATACACCTGGAGCCATCACCCCGATGGATCACCGGCCGTCACCTACACGTACGACCGGATTCACAGCCGCCACGGCTACCGCTGGCGGCACCCGTGCCACGAGGCGCTCTACCCAGATCGCATCGAGCAAATCGACGCGCACTTGAGTCTCGAATTGCACCACTGGCCCGACCCCACCAAGCCGCGCAGTCAGTACCTCGACTTGCTGGCAGTCGCTGCTGAGGAGCAACCACACGACAGCCGAACCGCGCACTACTTCGGCCGTGAACTGATGTACAACGGCCAGTGGGCACGAGCGGTCGACGAGCTACGTCGGCATCTGGAACTACCCACCAGCGCGTATGCGCCGGAGCGAGCGGCTTCGATGCGATTCGTCGGTCGTTGCCTGGCGCAACTCGGCCAACCCGACGATGCGCTGGTCTGGTTCAGGGCGGCCACCGACACCGCACCGGACACACGGGAGCCATGGGTGGAACTAGCACAGGCGTGCCACGACGAGCGACGTTGGCACGAGTGCTACGACGCCGCGGTGGCCGCACTCCACATCACCGAACGCCCGACGATCTATATCAACGACGCAAGCTCATGGGGTGAGCGACCAGACGACCTTGCCAGCGTCGCCGCCTGGCACATGGGTCTGCATGCGGACGCACTTGCGCACGCAGAACGGGCCGCAGCTCTGGCTCCCCACGACAGCCGCATCGCGGCCAACGTCGCGTTCTATCAAAACGTGGTGGGGTAGCGTCGCGCTCAGACAGGCACCCCGTGCTGTGTTGATGGGAGAACAGCTAAGAGACCGCGCCGTTACCTTGTGGCAGGAGCCACCGGGGTCCTTACGCTGGTCGTGCCGGCAGCAGCACACACCAGCGCCGCGCCCGCGCGACCCGCTGTCGGTGAAACCACCCAGTGCCTCACCGCCCCACCGGCCACCGGTGGCAAAGGCGTAACCGGTGATACGGGTCCCACCGGCCCCGTGGGTCCGCAAGGCCCGATCGGCGATACGGGTCCCACCGGCCCAACAGGTCCGCCAGGACAGTACGAAGTCTGGAATTTTGGTGGCCCGCGACGGGTTCACGTCGTCTCGCTACCGAACTGCGCCGACCTTCCCGGCGTCTGCATCGTCAGCCAGACCGGCCCCACCGGCCCGAAGGGCGACACCGGCCCCACCGGCCCGCAAGGCAGCACCGGCCCGAAGGGCGACACCGGCCCCACCGGCCCCACCGGCCCCACCGGCCCAGCTCTCATCCTTGAGGGGCCATCGCGCGGCTCTCACCAGGTCGCAGCGCCAACCGCACCATGCTCGGGCTTCGCGGCCTCGTGCGTGACCACCGTCGTCGGGGCAACTGGGGCCAAGGGTGACACCGGGCCTACCGGCCCCCAGGGCCCCCCCGGACCGCAAGGCCCGATCGGTGACACCGGCCCTACCGGCGCTACCGGCCCTGCAGCTCCCTTTGACGGCCCAGGCAGGGCCATCCACGGTCGGCCCGCTGCGGTGGGCGACATCACCACCGCTGTGTCATCGGCATGTGTTGCGTCTGCAACGCCGACCCCGCCCACGCCGGACCCTGTTCTGCCCGCCACGGGAGATAGCTCGTCGTCGTTGCTGGTGATGGCAGCCGCGATGGCAGCCACTGGTGGCGTTGCCAGCTTCTTCGCTCGTCGCCGTCGCCGTCAGCCCATCAGCTAGCGAGCGGCTGACCAGCGAACCGACATGTTTCGAGAGAGCCTATTCGGCACCCGCCGGTGGGCTCTTTCATCTTGCGACACGAACTTCGATGCGCTCGATCGTGGCGCCTGCAACCTCCAGCAAACGAGTCCGCATGGTGGCTTCCAAAAACTTCAGTTGGGTCGCCCAGGCAGGGTCGTCGACCTTCACGACCAACGTCGTCCCGTCCAGTTTCACCGGCTGCACATGCAGCGCGACTGCGGCCCCGACCGCTTCCTCCCAACGCCCGAAGACGCCGCCCATCACAGCGGCCGGCGCAGCAGCGGGGCCGGTTTCGGGGCGCAGCGAACGAACTACCTGATGCAGGCTGTCGCCCAACCGAATTGGTTCGTCACGAGCCACGGCATCACTCTGCCACCTGTGTGGCCTCTTACCCACCAACAACAGCACCGGATTCGATGCGAACGATCGCATCTGGGTGCGCTGCGTCCGGCAGCACGCTGGCAGTGGTGAGCACCACCTGACCGGGCGGAAGGTGCGCCAGCAGCGCGGCAGATCGCCGCGGGTCGAGCTCGCTGAGCACATCGTCGAGCACCAGCACCGGGCTGCTGCCCGCCTTCTCCGCCACCATCCGGTGGGCAGCCAGCCGGAGCGCCAGCGCCAACGTACGTTGCTCGCCCTGCGAGGCATGCGTCCGCGCCGGCAGGCCTCCGATGAACAACTCGACGTCGTCACGGTGGGGGCCGGTAGTGCTGACGCCACGGCGGACGTCGTCGGAGCGTGCCTCGGCAAGTGCGGTCACAAGGCCTCGCTGACGCCACACGGGCTCGTAGCGGAGGTCGACGACGCTTGGTCGGTCAGCGAGCTGCTCGTACGCGTTCGTGACCATTGGCGCCAGTCGTGCGATCAGTACCGCCCGCGCATGGCCGAACTGGTCGCCGACCTGCGCGAACTTCGCGTCCCACACGTCCAGTGACACTTCCAGCTCGTCGTTCAGTCGCCCCCCGGCAGCTTTCAGCAACGTGTTGCGCTGCTTCACGATCCGGTCCAGTTCCAGCCGTAGTGCGTCATACTTCAACGCCAGCGAAACCAGCGTGTCGTCCATGAACCGACGGCGCTCCTGCGGTCCGCCCTTCACCATCTCAAGATCGTCCGGAGAGAACACGGTGACTCGCATCACGCCCAGCAACTCGCGCGAGCGACCAAGCTTCTGTTTGTTGACCTGCACACGGTTGCGTCCATGTCGCGACAGCTCCAGCTCCACCAGCACCTCGCGACCGTCAGGGTGCAGCACGGTGGCTCGCACCACCGCAGTCTCGGCGCCAACGCGGATCAGCGCGTCGGTGGGAGCACCGCGAAAGCTGTCGAGGGACGCCAAATACGCGAGTGCCTCCGCCAGGTTTGTTTTGCCCTGGCCGTTGAGCCCAACAACGGCGGTGATGCCGTGGTGGAACTCGAACGAGGCTTCCGTGTAGTTGCGGAAGTCGACAAGCTCCAGCCGCGTGACGATCATGCCAAGTCGTTCGGAACGGCGTCGTTCACAAGGATGGCGAAGCTCACAGGTGTGGCTAGGGCACCCGTACCGGCATCAGCAGGTACAGGTAGTCGTCGATGCCGACGCCACGCACGACGGCGGGCTTGAGACCGTCGAGCGTGGAGAGCGTGATGGAGTCGCCGATGCACGCCTCGACACCTGCAGCGAAGTAATCCGGGTTGAACGCCACAGTCAGTTCGCTACCGACGTAGACGCAATCCAGTTCTTCGCTCGCATTGCCAACGTCTTGTGTGATAGCCGTGAGACGCAACGTATCGCCGCCCATCTGCAAGCGAACCGGGGTGGCGTCTTTGGCAAGGATTTTCACGCGCCGGATGGCCTCGAGCAACGGCTCGCGCTCGACGGTGAGCGTGTTGGGATGCGACGGTGGAATCAGCTGGCGGTAGTTCGGGAATTCGCCCTCGATGAGGCGAGTGGTGAGGCGAGTGGTGCCAACTTCGAACGTGGCGTCGCGATCGCCGAGGCGCATGGTGACCTCGTCACCGCCGCCCACCAGGCGCTGCAATTCGGTGAGCGCACGCCCAGGAATGAGCACCTTCTGGTCAGCCGCCAGCACCTGCTGGCCGACGAGGTCGCGTACTGCGAGACGATACGAGTCGGTGGCGACCATGCGCAGGCCGTCGCCCTCTGCAGTCATCATCACGCCGGTGAGAATCGGGCGAGCTTCGTCGGTACTGGCGGCACGCACGACCTGGCGCAAGGCGTCGCCAAACGCAGCGGCCGGCAACGTGACCGACGTGTTGACCGGTGAGGCCAACTTCGGATAGTCGTCGAAGCTGAGTGGTCGAACGGTGAAGTTCGAGCGACCGTTGCTGATCGTGACGTCGTCGCCCTCGGCCACCACATCGACTTTGCCCTGACCCAGCGAACGTACGATGTCGGCGGCAAGACGCGCCGGCAACACAACCCCACCGTCACCATCGCCGCCCACCTCGATGGACAACTGAATCGTCAAGTCGAGGTCGGTACCGGTGACTGACAACTGATTGCCAGTGAGTTCGAGGCGCAAGCCGGAGAGCACCGGCAGGGCGCCAGTTCGGCCAGTGGCAGCACGGCCGGCGGTGGCCAGGGCCTCGGCCAGAGCTTCACGTTCACAACGGAACTTCACAGCGTTCCCTTTCGCGTCAGAGGGTGATGTACAAAGGTAATAGTGGTAATAAGGGCTGTGGATTGTGCACAACTCGGTGTTTGCCCAGCGTAGGTGCCAGATGTGTGTGCACAGCGGTTTCCCCACCCGTGCACAGATGAAAAACCACTCTGATGTAGTTCGGTGGACAACTGTGGGTTGTCCCCGGAAACGCAAGTGGTCACCCACAGGTCACCCACAGGGCGACGCGAGCGTTTCCTGAGCAACATCATGCTTTTTTCAACCGTTGGATGAGGTCGGTGACCTGATCGTAAATCTGTTTGCGTTCCTTCATCAGCCGCTGAATTTTGTCGACCGCGTGAATGACGGTGGTGTGGTCGCGGCCGCCGAACAAACGGGCGATGGCGGGGTAGCTGAGGTCGGTGAGTTCACGGAACACGTACATAGCGGTTTGGCGAGCGGTGACCAGTGGGCGCTGGCGGCTCTTGCCGCGCAAGGACTCGACGCTGTAGCCCAGGATGACGGCGATCTCGTTGAGCAACTCTTCGTCGGTGCGCGGCTTGACGTAGGAGCCTGTCATCAGATCGCTGAGCAGGCCCTCGGCCATGTGGGTACTGATGGGCACCGCATTCAGACTGGCGTAGGCCGTCACACGGATGAGCGCACCTTCCAACTCACGAATGTTGGTGGTGATGCGTGAGGCAATGAACTCGAGGGTTTCCGCTGGTACCGGGCTGTGGTCGCGCTCGGCCTTGTTGCGTAAAATGGCAAGTCGGGTCTCCAGGTCGGGCGGCTGGATGTCGGTGATGAGGCCCCACTTGAAGCGACCACGCAGGCGCTCTTCCAGGGTTGGGATGGCGTCGGGCATGCGGTCGCTGGAAATGACGATCTGCTTGTTGGCACCATGCAGCGAGTTGAACGTATGGAAGAACTCTTCCTGCAAACCCTCTTTGCCTTCCATGAACTGGATGTCGTCGATCAGCAGCACGTCGATGTCGCGGTAACGGCGCTTGAAGTTGGCGGTGGTGTTGGTACGAATTGCGTCGACGTACTCGTTGAGGAAGGTTTCGGTACTCACATATCGAACGACGTCGTGCTGGTAGTGGTTGTGCACATAGTGGCCGATGGCGTGCAGTAGGTGGGTCTTGCCCAAACCGGCCGAGCCATAGATGAACAGAGGGTTGTAGCTACGACCCGGCGTCTCCGCCACACGCAACGCCGCTGCCAATGCGAACTGGTTGCTGGCACCTTTGACGAACGTCTCGAACGTGTACCGGGGGTTCATGCCGCCGGTCTCGGCCAAGTTGATGGTGCTGCTGCTGCCCGAGGGGATGTCGCTATGGATGCTGGAACCGGCATGACCAATGCCGTCGCGGCCACTGGGTTCTGGGGCCCACTCCGGCTGCGGTTCACTCTCGACAACCTGCACTTCGATGACGAATTGCAGGTTGCTTGCGCCGATTTCTTCGAGGGCATCCCTCACCAGCGGAAGGTAGCGCGACAGAATGCGGTCGCGAGAATGCGCGTTCGGGGCACTGACACGCAGCATCGATGCATCACTGTCCAGGGCGACGACATCTTGGAAGGTGGAGAACCAAACGGCCTCCGACACCTGCGCGCGAAGAAGTTGCGCAACCGCTGTCCACAGCTGCTCATGGTCGCTCACCAGCGCCTCCTTCCCTTCGATCGGTCACTGTCCACATGTTTGTCCACATCATGTGGAAAAGTCAAAGAACAGAGTTGGGTACGCTAGCAGGCGCGTACGCTCCCTCGTGACGCCGACTTCTTCAGCGCGTTCGGTTGCAGCGATGCCGCGCGCGGCCCTAGTGTTGTCACTTGGCCATTGGCGTGGCTGGGGTAGTGCGGCGCGCCAGGGCAACTTTCGACTTGCTGAACCGCCACCGCAGGGTGGCTCGAGGAGAGCTGCGTGAAACGCACATTCCAACCCAATAACCGTCGTCGTGCCAAGAAGCACGGCTTCCGCCACCGTATGAGCACCCGGGCTGGCCGCGACATCTTGAAGTCGCGCCGTGCCAAGGGCCGCCACAAGCTTTCGGCTTGATCTGGCGCATCCGAGAGCGCAGCGCGTTTACGCGCATTGCCTCCCAAGGGCGGCGCGCTCGGGCCGGAGTGCTGTGGTGCACCTACGTTCTCGATCCTCCAGGCACCGCCACACCCCCGCGTGTGGCGTTCGCCCTGGGTCGCGCGCTCGGTCCCGCCGTCGTACGCAACCGTGTTCGCCGTCAGTTGCGGGCCATTTTGCGGCAGATTTCACTCGATGCTGCTCTTCCATCGGGGATGTATCTCATCGGTGCACAACCGGCTGCCGCCGGACGATCATCAATCGAACTCCAGTTCGATCTAGAACAGATTCTCCGTCGCGTTCGCGTATGATTCGCCTGGTCATTGCCTATCAGCGGGCGGTGGAAGGTAGACCGTCGCCGTGCAGGTTCACTCCCTCGTGTAGTAGTTATGCCCTTGAGGCGCTGCAGGTTCACGGCAGCGCTCGGGGGCTGTGGTTGACGATTCGACGCCTCGCTCGCTGTCGCCCGTTCGGCCCTTCTGGCTGGGACCCAGTGCCGCACCCTGAGCCCACAGCTCATTCTTCACACGCTTCACCACCATCGTCATCACGATCGTCATCACGACAGGACAAGGGTCTCTTCGCATGATCGCCATCAAGTTCTTCGAGCAGCCAGCCAGATTGCTTGCCTGGTTCTACAGCTTTACGCACAACTACATCCTTGCCATCTCGCTGATCGCGTTGGTCGTGATGCTGATTACCGCACCGCTGGTACTGAAGAGCACCAAAGGCATGCTCGAGATGCAGAAGCTGCAGCCGCAGATGAAGAAGCTGCAGGCCGAGCACCGCAACGACCGCCAGAAGCTCAACGAAGAAATGATGAAGCTCTACCAGGAGCACAAGGTCAACCCCTTGGCCTCGTGTCTGCCGTTGCTGCTGCAGATGCCGGTGTTCTTCATCATGTTCCAGGTACTGCACGCCCTCACCGCCAAGGGTCCCGAAGGTACGTTCGCACCGAAGTACCTCAATACCGGCAGCGAACTCTACCAATCGCTGGTCGGTCAGACCAGGATGATGTCGTGGGGCTTCGACCTTTCCCGTCGTCCGTACAGCGTCATTGCCGAGTCGTCATTCGGTGAGAGTCTCAAGTACGCCATGCTGGTCCTGGTACTCGGCGCGTTGTACTTCGCGCAGCAAAAGATGGCTGCTTCACGGGCAGCGGTGTCGCCGTCGGTGTCGCCGATGCAACAAAAGCTGATGCTCTATCTGCCAGTGGTCTTTGCGGTGTTCATGGGCTTCTACCTGACCGGCCTCGTCATCTACTACATGGCGCAGGCAGTCTTCCGGATCGGGCTCAACTTCTACATCACGCGCCGCTTCTACCACGGCCACGAGTCGCTGGGCCGCCAAGCGGAGCGAGCCGGTGAGCAGGCACGGGAGATTGCGAAGAAGGATGGCTCAGGCGGTGGCATATTCGCCAACGCCAAGCGCGAGCTCTCTGCCGGCAAGCAGCCGGCCAAAGCTGCAGCTGCCGCCACGGGTGCGACAACGACCAGCAAGCGCGCGACGCCGCCGAAGAACAAGCCAACCCCCAGCTCTGGGCGCCCGGCAGCTCGCCCCGCCTCCACCGGAAAGGCTGCGCGGCCCGACGGCTCCAGCACTTCCCCCAAGAAGAAGTAGCAGGTCAGACAGTATGGAATGGGTCGAAACGATCGGCAAGTCAATTGCTGAGGCAAAGGAAAAGGCACTCGATCAGTTGGGTGTGCATGAAGAGGACGCTGACTTCGAGGTACTCGAGGAGCCCAAACAGGGCCTCTTCGGTCGGGTCCGGGGTGAAGCTCGAGTGCGTGCGCGGGTACGCCCGACGCAGGCCCGACAGAAGGTGGATCGACGCGATCGAAAGCGCGCCGACAAGCCAGAGAAGGCCGACAAGGCTGCTGCCGCCAGCGACGTTGTCGATGCTGAACCTGTAGCCCGTGCACCACGTGCCCCTCGCGCGGCCGGAACGAAAGCCAGCAAGGCCCCGGCAGCGAGCAAGCCTGCGCCGGCGAAGTCGCCTCGTACTCGAAGCGAGAACGGAAGCGGCAACACCCACGACAACGGCAACAGCAACAGCAACGACAATCGTAGTGACAGGCCGTCGAAAGACGGTGAGCCAAAGGAGCAACTCGTGGACGCACATCAGGTTGGTGAAGAAGCGGTTCGGTTCATGACAGAGCTGGTGTCGGCATTCGGCCTTACTGGTACCGCTGAGCTGGTAGAAGATGGTGACGACCTGGAGGTGCGGGTGCACGGACAGGAACTCGGTCTGCTCGTTGGTCCTCGTGGTACCACGTTGCAAGCGGTACAGGATCTGGCCCGAGTTGCAGCGCAGCGTCGCCTCGGCGACCATGACACTCGCCTGCGGGTGGATGTCGGTGGCTACCGCGAGCGTCGTCGCGTCGCCCTGGGTGCGTTTGCCACGCAGATGGCCAGCGAAGTGACGGCGTCGGGTGTGGCCCGTGTGTTGGAGCCAATGTCGTCGGCCGACCGAAAAATCATCCATGACACTCTTGCGGATATTGACGGAATCGCCACTCGCTCCGAGGGTGACGACCCCAACCGCCGGGTGATCATTGCGCCTGCCGTTGCTTGACACTGATCTGTAGAATGACGCAACGCCTTGAGTGACGACGAGGCTCTCCTTTCTGCACTTCGTGCTATTCGAGCGCGGGGTGCGATTGGGGAGGTCTCGCTCGAACAGGCCATTGTCCATGCGGAGCAGTTTGTTGCGGCGTTGCCTGCCGAGGTGGGCACGCTGATCGACCTCGGTTCAGGTGGGGGGCTTCCCGGCTTGGTGATAGCGCTGAGACGGCCTGAGGTGTACGTGACCCTCGTGGAGCGGCGCCAGTCGCGGGCCGACCTGCTCTCACGGGCGGTACGGTCCCTCGGTTTGAGTGCCCATGTGGCTGTACGAGCGACAGATGTGCGGATAGTTGCGGAGTTGTCGCACGGCACCTTCGACGTGGTGACTGCACGGAGCTTCGCCGCCCCTTCGATCACAGCGCGGTGGGCTGGGGTGTTGCTCCGTGCTGGCGGCAGGTTGGTGGTGAGTGAGCCGCCCATCGACGATGTGGACCGCTGGCCCGTTCGCCTCCTCGCCTCGTCGGGTCTGGTCGATCTGGGCCGCGATCAGGGCGTTCGCATCTTCGTGCGCCTCTAGTGACCGCGTAATGTTCCACGTGGAACACTCAGTGGTGCCCACCACCTGCGCGACCCTCCAGTTGTTCCACGTGGAACAATTTGCCTCACTCGTGAGTGATACACCAGGTCGCGGGCATTGTCCGCTATCCTTCGCCATCGCCCCCGCCGAGTTGCTGCTCATTGGGCTTGAGCCTGCAGGAGTTGTTCTGTGCTGACGCCAGCCGCAAGTGCGAGCCGTCCTCTTCCCCGTGTGATTGCGATTGCCAATCAGAAGGGTGGCGTTGGGAAGACGACCACGACCGTCAACCTCGGTGCCTGCCTTGCAGAGCTCGGGTATCGAACACTGGTCGTCGATCTCGACCCACAGGGAAACGCGTCCACCGGCCTTGGAATCGACAACCGAGGTCTGGAGACCTCCATGTATCACGTGATCATGCATGAAGTGCCGCTGGAGAATTGTGTCGAGCCGTCCTCGGTGAAGAATCTCTTCGTGGCGCCGGCCAGCCTCGACCTAGCCGGAGCCGAGATTGAACTCGTGCCGGCGTTCAGTCGCGAGAATCGCCTCCGTAAGGCCATCGCTGACGTTCTCGACGACTACGACTACGTGCTGATCGACTGTCCCCCATCGTTGGGCCTTCTCACTGTCAACGGCCTCAACGCTGCCTCTGAGGTGCTGGTGCCCATCCAGTGCGAGTACTACGCGCTCGAAGGACTTGGACAGTTGCTCCGCAACGTCGATCTAGTGAAACGCAATCTGAACCCGCAGTTGGAAGTCAGCACCATCGTGTGTGTGATGTACGACGCTCGCACGAAGTTGGCGGAGCAAGTCGTCAAGGAAGTACGTGAGCACTTTGGTGACAAGGTGTGCCGCACGGTAGTGCCACGTACCGTCCGTCTGTCGGAAGCCCCGTCATTTGGCCAGCCGATCATTCAGTTCGATCCCACCTCACGCGGTGCTACGGCATATCGCGGCGTCGCCAAGGAGGTCAGCGGTGGCCCGTCTCAGCGGACTCGGTAAAGGACTCGGTGCACTCATCCCCGCCGACGCGATGTCGGTGGAGGCAGGTGAGCAGCCGCGGCTGGAGGAGCTGCCCGTTGGCAGCATCATTCCCAACCCTCATCAGCCGCGTGTGCATTTCGATGAGGAATCTTTGGCAGAGTTGGCAGCGTCGGTGCGTGAGATTGGCGTGCTGCAACCTGTGTTGGTTCGGCCGGGTGCAGAGGATGGCACCTACGAGTTGATTGCAGGTGAACGGCGCTGGCGTGCCGCTCGGCGCGCTGGTTTGGCTGTGATTCCGGCCATCGTGCGCACGACCGACGATCTGGGATCTGTGGAGCGGGCGCTCGTCGAGAACCTTCACCGTCAGGACCTGACTGCGTTGGAAGAGGCGTCTGCCTACCAGCAACTCGTCGAGGACTTCTCATTGACCCATGAGCAGGTGGCATCGCGAGTGGGGAAGAGTCGCTCGGCCGTCACCAACACATTGCGGCTCCTGTCGTTGCCGCCTGCGATTCAAGCGTTGCTGGCCGATGGCCGTCTGTCGGCCGGTCACGCCAAAGCGCTGCTCGGCAGCCCGGACCGAGCGTTCCAAGAGCAGCTCGCTCGGCGAGCGGCTGCTGACAGCTGGTCGGTACGAATGCTCGAGGAAGCGGTCCGCGACCGGGGTGGCGCCGAGGCGCTGGAAGCTGCTGAGTCCGTAACGTCGAAGAGGGTAGGCGATGGCGCCGGACTGACACCTGCCACCCGCCTTCGCCCGCCGGGTCTGCTGGAGTTGGAGGAATTACTCGCCGACTACTTGTCCACACGAGTGAACGTCACGATGGGGACAGGTAAAGGCAAGGTGGTGATTGAGTTTGCGGATCTTGAGGATCTCGAACGAATCTACCATCGGATGACTACGCAGAGTGCTGGATAGTCGCTACTTCCTACTCTGCGTAAAAGTTACGGCACGTGACCTCCGAATGAGGGTTACGCACACCTGTGGACAAACCTGAGGATAAACCCTCAGGCTGTGCGTAAGATCCACAGGTCGAGAGCTCGCAGCACGCTGGTGGCGAGCTGTGCGGTCGCGTCGGTCGCCGCTCGCACTGGGCCGACCGTCACCAGCACCGCCGGCATCCGCGTCTCGCGGAGTACCGGTAACCGCATACCGCTGACCGCCGGCGCAAAGCCCGGCACGGACTGCATTTCGTGTGCAATCAACTCAGCCAGGGTGCGCCCGCCAACAGACTCGAAGGCGGGAACCTGGTAAAAGTGCGCGATTGCGGCAGCCTCGGTATGGCCCTGAAAGCCGACATACACGTGTGCGCCAAAGTGATTGGCGGCCAGCGCCTGAGCGACCGCATCTGGCTCATCGAGCGGCATCACGGTGGCCCCGCGCTGGCGAAGCTCGCGGGCCAGCGTGCGGGGCAGCCCGCTGAGCCCACCGAACTGGCCGACAACCACTCGGCAGTTGGCCAATGACTCAAGGCCGGCGCGCAGACTTTCGCGTTCACGTACGGCGCCGATACCGGGCCCCGTGCCGGTTTGGCCGCCGACCCGGACGATGATGCGCAAGGTGTCGGGTCCGCACACGCCGTCGGGCGGCACGCCGCAGTTGGACTGAAAGTCAGCGAGCGCTCGCGACGTGTGTGGCCCAAAAATGCCGTCGACGCGACCGCAGTCGAACCCGAGGCGCGCCAAAACATTCTGCAGGTCAGCGATGTCGTCGCCGCGGAGGTTGGGAGAGGTCAGTAGGAGTTGACGGTCGCCCGGCTTCCACGACGCCTCCACCAATGCGGTCCAGGTGGTCTCGTCACAGATGCCGTTGGCGTGCAAGCCACGTGCCTGCTGGAAACTACGGGTGGCATGTTCAGTAGCAGAGCAGAAGACGCCCGCCTCGGTGCTCGCGGGAGGCGAGAACCCGGCGGCACCGAGGCGGCGCTGCAGATCACGAATTGCTTCGCCGCGCTGACCGGGAGTCAGCGGGAAGTAGGCAGGAATTCGTCGAGCTCCTCGAGGAGTTGGCCCTTGCCCTTGGCGCCGACGAGACGCTTTTGCACCTCACCCTGGTTGAAGACGAGCAGCGTTGGAATACTCATTACATTGAAGCGCCTGGCGATGTCGGGGTTGTCGTCGACGTTGAGCTTGGCGATGGTGATACCGGGTTGCTCAGTAGCGATCTCGCCCAGGATGGGGGCAATCATCTTGCACGGGCCGCACCATTCGGCCCAGAAGTCAACGAGAATCGGCTTGTCGCTGGAGGCGACCGTTTCGTCGAACGTAGAAGAGGTGAGGGTGACGATGCCATCGGCCATAGCTGGTCCTTTCGCTGTGGAGAGTGATGCTACCGCTCTGCAACCGGCCAAGGCTGCTACCAATTCCGCAACTGTCAGGCATGTGACGAGTGCCCGACGGCTTCCAGCCAGCGCTCGGTGTCAATTGCTGCCGTGCAGCCCGAACCGGCGGCGGTGACGGCCTGGCGGTAAATGTGGTCCTGCACGTCGCCGCAGGCAAACACGCCCTCCACGTCGGTGTACGACGACCCCGGTTGGGTGATGAGGTAGCCGCTGTCCTCCATTGCCAGCACGCCCTTGAACAGGTCGGTGTTGGGGCGGTGGCCAATAGCCACGAACAGGCCGGTGACGGGCAGCGTGGTGATTTCGCCAGTGAGGACGTTGCGAACTAGGGCGCCTTCCAGCTTGTCGTCGCCGATGAGATCGTCGACGACGGTGTTCCAGCGCATCTCGATCTTCGGATTGTTGAGGGCCCGTTCCTGCATGATCTTGCTGGCACGCAGCTCGTCTCGGCGTACGATCAGAATGACCTTGGAGGCGAACTTGGTGAGGAAGCTGGCTTCCTCCACCGCACTGTCGCCGCCACCGACGACGGCAATTTCCTGGCCGCGGAAGAAGAACCCGTCGCAGGTGGCACAGGTGGACAGACCGTGGCCAAGCAGGCGGAATTCGGCCTCCAGACCCAACATCAGGCTCTGTGCGCCGGTGGAAACAATGATCGCGTCGGCCGTGAACAGCGTCTCGCGCACCCATACTTTGAACGGGCGTTCCGTGAAGTCGACGGCGGTGACCTTCTCGGTGAGGTACTGGGCACCGAAGCGGGCAGCCTGCTCGCGCATGCGCATCATCAGGTCGGGGCCCATGATGCCCTCGGGGAAGCCGGGGAAGTTCTCGACATCGGTGGTGAGCATCAGTTGGCCACCCGGCTGGTCGCTGGTGCTGCTGGGCTCGCCTTCGATGACCAACGGTGCCAAGTTCGCGCGGGCGGCGTAGATGGCGGCGGTGAGGCCGGCGGGGCCGGAGCCGATGATCAGTACCGGGTGGTGGCTCATGCGGGGTCTTTGGCGTAGCGGGCACGGAGTGCGAAGAAGCCCGCAATCATCAAGATGGTGCCGAGCAGCATGTACGAGATCCAGACCGCGCGGCCATGGCTGACGAAGAAGGCGAGGCCCTCACGCACGACGCCGAGCAGCAAGATGATGACGAGCGGGACCGCGACGATTGCGGCGAGGAGTGCGAGTACACCGAAGACGACACCGCGCGACGCCTTGACGGCGTTGTCGGTGGCCACGGCGCGGACCTTGCCGACCACGCGCTCGACAGTGTCGGCGAGGTCGGGGGCCCAGTTGGGATCGGTGAAGGGGTTACCCGGCATGAGCTGGAGCCTACCCGCCGCATCACCAGAGGCTGAGCGCCAGCGAGACGATCGCGCCGTGATAGGTGACCATCACCGCCACGGCCATCCACGAACGCTCGCGCACGAAGGCTCGCCAACCCAATAGCGAGTCACTGATGACGAACAGGGTGGCCCCAGCGATCACCCAGCCGCGACCAGTCGCCCAGCCACACACGGTCATCGCTGAAATGACGACGAGGTAGGCGATGACTGGAATGCGCAGCGCGGGGTCCTTTGTCATCGCACCATTCACGATGCGCCGCCCAACTGTCGCGGCGAGCACCGCCATCAGGGCAAGTGCAATCGAACCAAGTGCGACATGTGGCGTGCCGTACTGCACGAAGAGTGCAATGAAGACGACATGGCCGATGAGGAACGACGCCAGCCCGAGGACAAAGTTGTCGATCGGTGCCATCAGGGCAATGTCGCCCCACAGGCAGAACACCAACGCGATCACAGCCGTGGCGACGAGACCGGTGGGCGACTCGGTGGCAAGGGCGAGGCCGATGACCAGCATCGTTGTGAGTGGTTTGGCCCATGCCTCGATGCGATCGGAAGTGGTGAGGCGTGACCACCAGTTGGCCAGCGCGCACAATGCAGTGGCTGTAAGGAGCGCGGCCTGCATAGCGGCGGGTCAGGACCCGACGGTGGCGAGCACGGTGCAATCGTCGGTGATGGCAGAGGTCATGCCGGTGACCGTATCGCGAGCGGCGATCGCAAAGACGCCCTGGTACTGAATGTCGGCCAGGAACACCTGCCGCAAGGTGAGACAGCCGAGCGCCGGGCGGGCATAGCGCTCGGTGGGTGCCAGGTCGAAGGGTGCCGGGAGGGTGTCCGCGCTTGCGGTGTTCTCGCTGGCAGCGGCGGTGGTCTCAGGGAGGTCGGCTGTCGGCAGGACGGTGTCGGCCAGCGTGGTCGCGGCGAGTGCTTGCAGTTGCTCGGGGGTGTCGATGATGAGTGCCGCCTGGGCGCTGCCACCGATTGAGCCGATGGTGGACGGTGCCATTGCCGCCACCGTGCCGGATGTCATCTGCGACTCGGTGGCGACGTCTGGCGACGCAACCTTCGCACTGGAGTCCAGGCTGGCGCTGGAGCTGTTCGAGTCGTCGCCCGAAAGGCCGCCCTTGGCGGCAACACCGATGGCACCAACGAGCAGTATCGCGGCGGCGACCGAGAGAACCGGACGGGCCCAGCGTCGCTTCGCGTTGAGCGGGATGACCGCTGCACTGGCTGCCGCGGGTACGAGAGCCGGCGCATCGAACTCGGTGAAAACGGCGGCAAACGCAGCCTCACGAGTGTCGGCTGCAGCGGTGGGGACATCAGCAACAAGTGCACGCACGGCGGCAAACGCAGCGACGATGGCCTGCAGTTCGGGCGCAGCTTCAACGTGGGCGCGCTCGGCTGGGCTGGCCGCACCATCGAGGTAGGCGCTGGCCAGTGCGTGCTGTGGGTTCAGTTCGTCGTTCAGGTCGCGTTCGGTCATGGCGTTGTGCTGTTCAGGTCGTCGTTGTTCATTGCGTTTCGTCGTGTGTAGGTGTTGGACGCTCCGACGCGTCGTCGTGGTTCCCGTTGGCTCGGGAAATTGTGCTGGCCAGCATCCCGCGGCCGCGAGCGATACGGCTTTTGACGGTGCCCACCGGCACGTCAAGGATTGCCGCGATCTCGGCGTAGTCAAGGTCGGCAACGTCGCGCAGGACAACGGGCACGCGGAAGTCTTCGGCCAGCGCGGCCAGCGCGGCATCGATCTGTTGGCGATCCCCGAGCTGTTCAATGCGTTCGCCGGCGGACGGGTCGGCATGCTCGTGGAGGTCGTGGCCGTGATCGTTGCCATGGTCGTGGTCACGCCCGGCGACCAGAGGGCGCCGGCGCCGGCGCCGCAGTTCATCGAGGCTGGCATTGGTGGCGATGCGGTAGGCCCAGGTACCGAACGACGCGCGACCGTCGAAGCGGTCGAGGCCGCGGACCATGGCGATCATTGCTTCCTGAGTGGCGTCCGCAGCGTCGGCGTCGTTGCCGGTGATCCGGCGGCACACACCATGCACGCGGTCATAGTGGCGCCGAAACAATTGATCGAGCGCCTCGCGGTCGCCGCCCTGCGCCGCGCGCACGAGCGCAGCATCATCGAGCGGCACAGCCATGATGGTCATCGTAGTGCGCAGCGGTATCGACGAACGGTGCGCGTTGGATACGCCGACAAGTACGACAACCTTTACGTCAACCTTTACGTCAGCCGAAACTGAGTTCCTTGATGACGCCCCGGTACGGGTTGTCGGTGCAGGCCGGGTCGGAGCCCAATTCGTTGAACGACATCAGTAGATAGCGCGCCGGGCTGGTGAGTTCGACGGACAGTGTGGTTGCCTCCACACCGTCGAAGGAATCCAGTGGCGTACCCCAGCCCGAGAAGCTTGTCGGAGCCGAACCGTCGGGGGCGGCGAACACCTTCACCTGGTAGGGGGCACTGCCGAGGACAACGGTGAAGGTGCCGGTTCCGTTCGTTCCGAGGTCGGCGATCAGGCCGACACCCTGCTTGCCCCCGAGAAACTTCGATGAGTAGCAGACGGTGGTCCAGGCGGTACTGAGGTCGTTGTCGATGGCGCTGGAGGCGATCTCGTCGCGCTCCACCTGGTCGCCCTCTGGGTCGAACGTACGCACTGACTTGATGGCTGCAGCGGTGGGCGCGACTGCAGCGACAGGCGTGGTGTCTTGGGCAGCGGTGGTGGCCACGGGGAAGCCCGACGCATCGTCGTTACTCATCGTGACCCACAACACCAGACCGACGACGAACGCCACCAGCAGAAGGCCGCCCACGACCACCATCGAGGGAGTGCTCCTCTGCTCGAACTTGCGGTTCGGTTGTTGGCGTGGACGCGCTGTGGCGGGTGGCGTTTTGTCGGCGCGCACAGCCGCCCCCGCAGCGCGCCCTGGCCGCACAGGTTGGTAGCCGCTGACCGGGGTGGGATTGCGAGTATTGGTGACTGGGGCACCGCGGCGTGCGCCGGGGCCAGTGGCGCTGGGTACCGTAGGTGTGGAGCCGGTGGTGCGCTGTGTCGGTGTGTGGCCGGTGCGACTGTCGCGTGGTGCCGTTCCGCGTGGTGCCGTTCCGCGTGGTGCCGTTCCGCGTGACGGCGTTCCGCGTGACGGCGTTCCGCGTGTGCCGTCACGCGTCACGTCAGCGGTCAGATCGTTGCGGGGTTGGCCGGCGATGCGCTGTAGTTCGTTGCGCACGTCGGCGCCGGTGGCGGGGCGGTCGTCGGGCTTGCGTGACAGCAGTTGGTGGATGAGGGGCGCCAACCCGTACGGCAGTGTTGGGCGCAGCCGAGTGAGGTCGGTGGGGTCGCGGTTGAGGCGGGCCAACGCAGTGTCGGCGTCGGTCTCGCCCAAGAACGGCACCCGGCCGGCGAGGCACTCGTACAGCACCAGGCCCAGCGAGTAGAGGTCGGCGCGACCATCCAGCTTGCGGCCACGGACCTGTTCGGGCGACAGGTACTTGGCGGTGCCCATCATCACGTTGGGGCTCGTCAGGTCTTCCTCCGAGCTTCCCAGACCTTTGGCAATACCGAAGTCGGTGAGTAGCACGCGCCCGTCAGGCGTGATGAGAATATTGCCAGGCTTGATGTCGCGATGCACCAGGTTCGCCTGATGTGCGTAGTCCAACGCGGCGGCCATACAGGCACCGATATGCATCGTCAGATCTGGGCTGAGACGCTTTTGTTCATCGAGCAATTGGCGCAGGCTCTTCCCGTTGACCAACTGCATGACGACGGCTTGGCGCTTCTCGCCGCCAATCGTGTCGTCGACTGCGTCATACACCGCCACGATGTTGGGATGGCTGAGCTGCGCCACCGCAATGGCCTCGCGTCGAAAGCGTTCGGCCACGACTGGGTCGGCCGCAAGGGCAGGTTTGAGCAGCTTGATGGCCACCTGGCGAGTGAGTGAGAGGTCGGTGCCGAGCCACACTTCGGCCATGCCTCCTTGCGCGAGCTTGCGCTCCAGCCGATAGCGCTGGACGAGGATGGCAGGGGGCAGCGAGGTCGGGCTCGCGCCGGGAGAGGTGGGAGACATGTCCGCTCGTCGACGATAGTGGCGGGAGCCGTCAGTTACCGGGCAATGCGCTCGCCGAGCGTTATGAACCGGCGACGCAGAACGCGATACCGATGGTGCCGCGACCTGTATGACTCCCCACGACCGGGCCGATGTCGCCAACTACGATCTCGCCGGCGTAGTGCGGGCGCAACTGCTCGACGAACGCGTCGACGTCGCTGCAGTCGGCGTTCAGGACCATCAGGTTCTCGACTGGTCCGGCTTTCACGAGCGTGTCCACCAGGAAGGCCAATGCCTTGCTGCGGGTGCGCTGTTTGCCACCCTCTTCGACTTTGCCGTCGCGTACCTCGATGATCGGCTTGATCGACAGCACGGACGCCAGCATCGCCTTGGCACCCCCGATGCGGCCACCCTTTTTGAGGTTCTCGAGCGTGTCCAGCGCGCCCCATACCTTGGTGCGTGTGGCCAGGTCGCGGGCACGGTCGACGACGGCTTGGTGGCTGGCGCCGCCAGCGGCGAGCCGTGCGCAGTCCATCACGATCGCTCCGAGCCCGAGCGTGCATTGCTGGCTATCGACCACGGTGACGGCGACAGTGTCGGCCACACCGCGAGCGCCGAGTTCGGCCGACTGCATGGTGGCACTGAGTGACTCGCTGAGGCTGATGGTGACCACACTGGTGGCGCCCTCGACAGCCAGGCGGCGGTACGTCTGTTCGAACTGGCCTGGTGCCGGTGCGGCAGTTTCGGGAAGGGCGGGGGAGGCCGCGCACTTGGCCCAGAACTCGGCCGGCGAGAGGTCGGCACGGTCGACATACTCCTGGCCGTCGATGCGGATGGTGAGGGGAACAATTTCGATCCCGAGTTGATCGGCGACGTGCTGAGGCAGGTCGCACGCTGAGTCGGTGACGATACGGACGCGATGAGTGCTCACGAAGGCGGAAGGATACTCGTTGCGGCATCGGGTGAGAGGGCCGCCCCGTCAACCGCCCCGTCAACGCCCTTGTCGTCTGGGTCGATGTGCCCGCCGTCGTTGCCGCCGCTACCTCGACGTAGTGGGTGCCGGGTGGCTGCCGCCGAAGTTCCGCGGTTGCGTCGACTTCTGCGCGCATGGCGCGCCCACCACAGGAGTACCACCAGGAGAAACGCCCCCGTGAACAGGTTGCCGCTGAGTGCATTGACGCTGGCCTTCAGTGGTACGGGTGCTCCAAGAGTGTCGCCGGTAAGTGTGAGGACAGTGAGGGTGACGGGAAAGTTGCCGTTGGTGCGCGCCTCGATCTCGATGTCGACCGACGAATATGACTGTGGCGGAATCTCGACCGTGACGTCGTCGCCGAAGAACAGTTTCGGGCTACTCATGTGGACGCGCACGGTGAGCGGCACGTCGCTGCGGTTGTAGAGCCGGATGGGCACCGTTGTTGTGCGTCCGGTCAGTGTGAACTGAAAGGGAGTGGGCAGTTCCACCGCGGCGCGGATGGCACTCAGTTCAGAGTTGATGGTTGCGGACGTAGCGCTGACCTGTGCGTCCGTCAATGCGCTGGTGGGCAGCATGTCGATCTTCGTGTTCCATACGGGCCGCCGCGGGTCGTCCATCGGCAACATGCTGCCGGTGGTGCGGGTCGCCTCCGTGAGTTCCGCAACGGTTGCCACCCGGTCGTCAATGCTGCCCTCCACCGTCTCGGCAAGACCCACGACCACCTCACCGCGATCAGGCAGCGCCAACTGGTTGGTGCGCACTCCCAGCGCTTCCAGCGTGGTGGGCATCAGGCCAGGGGTGTCGGCCAGCAGTGTGGTGATGGCGCGATAGGTGTCGGTGTTGGGTAGCGAAAGATCCGTTGTCCCGAGGGTGACACCGCGACGGCTTGGGTCACCGACAGGGTTCCCGTTCCGGTCCTTGGTGATATCGACGATCTCCTGGCGATACGCGAGGAGATGCGTCGCGGTATAGATGCCGGTGAGGACCGGTGTGGCGGTGCCGCGCGCCAGGACACCATCGAGGTCGCGATCCACCAGAGTGGCGTCGACCGTGATGCCGGGCGCCACCTCCAGCTGCACCAGTTGGCTGGAGTCGGTGAAGCTACCGGTCGAGTTGCGCAGCGGGTCGAAGACTTCGGGCGTGGTGACGATGAGCCGAGTACCCAGGTCGCGTAGCAGCGCAGCTCCGCTGCTGCTGAGCGGGCCGTTCATGAACGCAACGGAGTCCGAAGGAAGATTCGTCATGAAGCCGGTGAGGTCGTCCTCACCCTGTCGCAACCACTCGGTGAACATTCCCTGCTGCCCCGCCGCGGCCGCCAGTGAGGGGTCCAGTGGATATCTCGGTGAGGACAGGACCTCGTTACGTGCCAAGCCTGCCGCCAGCCGTTGTGCGACTGCGGCGCCGGCGTCTCCGTACTGGGGGAGGGCCAAGAGTAAACCTGGCGGGACGCGCACAGCGACCGGCATGGTGGAGGCTTCCAGCAGATCGGCAAGCTGTGTGAGCTCGGCCAGCACCGCATCGTCGACGACCACCTGCGCGTTGTCGTCGAGCACCACTGGCGACGTCGTGGTCATTGCGATTGCAACGGGCAGCGGAACTTCCTGCGCATCGGTTGCCGACGGAAGGCGATGAACGAAGGTGAGCAGCTCGGCCAGGACCACGCCGGCGTCGCGGAGTTCGAGCACCACCGGGTACAACCCTGGTTGCGTCAATTGAAGGGCGCCGGCGGTGCGAGTAGTGGTTTCCAGCGTCACTGAGGCTCCGACCTGATCGGTCGCCGGCCGCGGCAGGGTGGCCAACGGAAGGTCAACGCTGTCAATGCTGCGCAATAGATCGCCGGCCTGCGCAGCAGTGACCTCAGCGCGAGTGGTGACAGCGCGATAGGCGGTGACGACAAGGGTGGCGTCGGGATACGCAGACGTGTCGAGCGTAGGGGGGACGGCCAGCACGAACTCGACCACGCCGTCGGCCGCGACGCCGTAGGGCGCTTGTGCAACGAGGCCCAGCCGAGGAGCCAGTGCTGCAACCGAGCCACTGGGCACGAGGCCGACGGTGACGGCGCACGTCAACAGTGCGGCAACTGCCGCAAGCCGGTGTGGTGGGCCCCGATGGCCACTCATTGCAGCTCACGTTCATACACACGTAGGCGCTCGCCCATTCGTCGAAAGCCAAGCTGCTCGTACAACGCAAGTGCGGGAACGTTGTCGGCAGGCGTATTGACCAGCACGCGCTGCACGCGCCACAGGGCCATCCATTTCAACGAATCAAGTACGAGGGTGCTGCCCAGACCGGCACGCTGCTGGCTGGGGGCAACTGCCAGACGCTGCAGAAAGCCCTGCTTGGCGTCGCGACCGCTGAGTGCGTACGCGCTGAGCGGCGTGCCAGCCCCGCGGGCACGGAATCGTGGAGTGGCTGCGCAGACGTCGGCGATGGCGCGTGATTCCAGTCCCCAGTGCTCGGTGAAGGCGTCAACGTCGATGGCGCTCGCCGTCGTGTACTGGCTCGCGACCAGTTTCCGTGTCGTGAGGTCGCGCGGCGGTCGCGAGTTGGCCGGGTGGCGTGGGTCGGTGTGTTCCAGTAGGACCAACTCTTGGATGACGTGGAACCCGGCAGTTTCAGCCCGCAGCCCGGCGGGTACGGCGAGGGCGGTGGTGCGCACGGTGGTGTAGCCCAGTTCGGTGAGACGTTCAGACCAGCGCAGTAGGTCCGTCAGTGTGGGGAGCCGCTGCTGGTGGTAGAGCACCAACTGCGCCGTCCGAGGTTGGAACGACCAGTGCTGCACACGGCACGAGACCCCGTTGCCGTGCAGGATCAGCGGGACCGAAGCGGAGTCGCGTGAATCGACGGCGCTGCTTCGCGGCGTGCTGTTCGAGGGCCTGCTATTCACCGCCCTGACGGTAGCTGCTCGTTCGCCGTGAGGAACTTCGCTACTGCGGCGCAACCGATAGCGTCGCTGCTCGTGACCGTGCTGTTCGCCACTCATGCTGCGTATCTCGAACATCTTGCGGGGCCGCGCCATCCCGAGCGCCCCGAGCGCCTGCAAGCCGTGCTCGATGGCGTCCGCCTCGCTGGGCTCACCGATGCCATTGTGCCGCTCGACCCGCTCGCGGCCACTCGTGGCGACCTGGAGCGAGTGCACCCCGTTGCGTACCTGGATCGCATTGAGGGAATCTGTGCTGCCGGTGGTGGTCGCCTGGATGCCGACACGTATGCCAGCGAGGGTTCGTGGACAGCGGCAACGTTGGCAGCCGGTGCCGGGCTGACAGCGATGCGGGCCCTTCAGGAAGGCCGCGGCGACGCGGCCTTCTGTGCCGTACGTCCTCCGGGTCACCACGCGACCCGTGATGAGTCGATGGGTTTCTGCTTCGTCAACAACGTTGCGGTGACGGCCGCAGCGTTGGCCGACCAGGGCGAACGCGTCATGATTTTCGACTACGACGCGCACCACGGAAATGGCACGCAGGCGGTCTTCTACCACGACCCGCGCGTGTTGTTCGTGAGCCTGCATCAGTGGCCGCTGTACCCAGGTACCGGGCGCCACACCGAGGTCGGCGAGGGTGCTGCGCGTGGCATGACCGTCAATATTCCGTTGCCGCCGGGTGCTACCGGCGATGTGTATCTCACTGCATTCGACCAATTGGTCGCGCCGATTGCCGATCGGTTCGCGCCGACGTGGATCATCGTGTCCGCAGGTTTCGACGCGCACCGCAACGACCCAATCACGGAACTCGCGCTCGCCGCTGGCGACTATGGGCCCCTGACCCAGCGTGTGCTGTCGCTCGTCTCCGCCGGCCACCGACTGGTGATGTTGGAGGGCGGCTACGACCTCGAAGCGCTCACCCTTTCGTCGGCAACCGTGCTGCGCGAGATGGCGGGCGAATCGGGTGCCCCGATCGAGGCGTCGACCAGTGGTGGGCCGGGGGTTGGTGCGGTGCGGCGTGCTCTTGACTTCTGGGCTCACGAAGGTCTGCTGGAAGGGGCGCCGTGATTCCGGAGCGTTTCCAGCCGGTACTTGCCGAACTGGCTCCACTGAGCGACCGATTCCGCGCCGCCGGGTTTCGGTTGTATCTGGTCGGCGGCACCGTTCGCGACCTGTTGGCGGGCGACTCCGGCTCCCCGAACGGCAGTGGTGCCACCGAGCTGTACGACTTCGACGCCACCACAGACGCGCGGCCCGACGACATCAAACGGTTGCTGCGCGGGTGGGCCGACGCGATCTGGACCCAGGGTGAACGCTTCGGCACCATCGGGGCGAAGAAGCACGGTCCGCACGGCGATCGTGTGTACGAGATCACCACCCATCGTGCTGAGGCCTATCACGACGATTCACGCAAGCCGGACGTCGAGTTCAGCGATCAGATCGAATCCGACCTCTCGCGTCGCGACTTCACCATCAACGCCATGGCGTTGGAGCTGACCACCGATTCGCCGACGCTGGTCGACCCGTTCGGCGGCGCCATCGATCTCGTCACGCGCACCCTCCGCACACCGCTCGCCCCGGAGATCAGTTTCAGTGACGACCCGCTGCGCATGCTGCGCGCGGCGCGCTTCATTGCCCGTTTGCAGTCCACGCCGGTCCCCGAGTTGGTGGAGGCCGTGAAGGCGATGAAGGGCCGGCTGGGGATTGTCTCAGCGGAGCGCATTCGTGACGAGCTCGACAAACTGATCACGTTGCCGCACCCGACGGCTGGTCTGTGGTTTGCGATCGACACCGGGCTGGCCGACGAGTTCTTGCCGGAGCTGCCGCTGATGCGTCTCGAGCAGGACCCAATTCATCGCCACAAGGATGTGTTGACCCATTCCCTTGCCGTGTTGGAGAACGTGCGGCCGCTTGCCGAGCAGCCACCTGGCCGCCCCGAGTTCGACTTTCGCCGCACCCGACTCGCTGCCCTTTTTCATGATGTGGGCAAGCCTCGGACGCGTGGTTATCTCAAGGGCAAGGGGGTCACCTTCCACCACCACGACGCGGTGGGTGCGCGTATGACGCGCAAACGGCTGGAAGCGCTGCGCTACAGCAACGACGACGTGAATGCGATCACCGAGTTGGTGGCTCTGCATCTTCGCTTCCACACGTACGCAATGGGCTGGACCGATTCCGCCGTGCGTCGCTATGTGCGCGACGCAGGGCCGTACTTGCAGGAACTGAACGTACTGACCCGATGTGACTGCACCACCCGCAATGACAAGAAGGCGTTGGTGTTGTCGCGTCGCATCGACGACCTGGAGGAGCGCATCGCTGAGTTGGCGGTGCACGAGGAGTTGGCCGCCATCCGTCCGGAGTTGAACGGTGCACAGGTGATGCGGCAGTTGCAGTTGTCGCCGGGCCCGGCGGTCGGCAAGGCGTTGGCATTCCTCCTCGAGATCCGGTTGGAAGAAGGGCTGCTCGGCGAGGAAGAAGCCAGCAACCGTCTTTACGAATGGTGGCGAACCGAACACTCGGAGTGATATCGTCTCGTGCGCGGTTGTGGACAGGCGGACGAGGAGGTAGCGGCGGACATGCAGTCGAGTCAGGTCGACGGACACCGTCGGGTGAGTTGGGAACCGAGCGCCCGATCGGGCGGGCAGATCGCGCTCGTCCTGACGGCGCAGTTCGTGGTGATCGGCCTTGCCGCATTGGTGGTGGGTACCAGCGGCGTGGATGGCTGGTTGCGGGCGATGGATGTGTTGCTGTTGGCCGTCGTCGGCATGATGCTCGGCGTGCTGTGGCTGTTCGTGCAGTATTCGACGCTCCGTGAGGCGGGGAAGTGGGCGCGGCAGGTGCAAGCGAACCTCGACGAGCTCCGCAACGCCGAGTTGGGCCTTCGTCAATTGCTCGACGACTTACCCGACGCGCTGGTCGTGTTGGCGCGTGATGGCCGCATCATCGATGTGAATGCCAACTCGGTTGCGCTCACCGGCTGCGAGCGCGAAGAGTTACTGGGACGGTTCTTCGTCGAATTGTTCGACGGCGGCGAACGCACGCGGTTGGTCGATCTGTGGCGACTGCTACCCCAGAGCGACGACATGATCACGCCGACGCTGCCGTTCATCCGGCCCGATGGCACCGAAGTGCTTCTGGAAGCCAACGCCAATCTGCCCCTTCGTGACCCGGACCGAGTGGTGATCGCGTTGCGTGACGTCACGCAACGCGTCGCCGAGGCCCACCGGTTGGAGAAAGCTCGTGAGCGTTTCCGTCTCGCGTTCCACGGTGCGCCCACGGGGATGGCTCTGTCCACGGTGCCCGATGGTGTGCTGATCGATGTCAACGAGTCGCTGATGGTGATGCTGGGCCGCACCCGTGAGGACCTCATCGGACGCACTGTGGAGGAGATCAGCCACCCCGACGATTGGCAGCGCAACGCAGCGCAACTGATGCGGGCTTCGGACCACGACTCGGACAGCTACCGCATGGAGAAGCGTTATGTGCGCGGTGACGGCGGGGTGGTCTGGGCGCGCACGTGGGTGTCGATCATGGACGACGGTGAGGGAGGTTCGCTGGCAATCGCCCACATCGAGGATGTGACCGAGCAGCGGCACAACGCGGAGCGGCTGGAGTGGGCCGCGACGCACGATGGACTCACCGGGCTGCCCAATCGTTTCCGTTTCCTCGAGCGGCTGGGTTCGTATCTGGAGACGGCTCAGCCCGGCTCCATTGCCGTGTTGTTCATCGACATCGACAACTTCAAAGTGATCAACGACAGCCTGGGTCACGACGCCGGCGACCAACTTCTGCAGTCGATGAGCGAGCGTCTTCGTTCAGTGGTGCGCGATCGCGACATGCTGGGCCGTTTCGGTGGCGACGAGTTCATCGTCATGCTCCGCGACGTCAGTGGCAGCTACGACCCGTTCGTGGTGGCCGAGCAGCTGCGTGCCGAGATTGCACAGCCGCTGATCATCGATGATGCGGAACTGTTCGTGACGGCGAGTATCGGCATCACCATCTCGGATCGCGAGGGCGTGACGACCACTGAGATGTTGCGCGATGCGGATGCCGCTATGTACCGCGCGAAGGCTCGCGGACGCGACTGTGTCGAGGTGTTCGCGCCCGGCAGCCACGACGCCACGGTGCTCACGCTGCGCACCACCAACGAGTTGCGGCGTGGGTTGGAGCGCGGCGAGATCGTGCCGTACTACCAGCCGATCGTGCAGCTGGAAAATGGTCACCTTGTGGGTTTCGAGGTGTTGGCCCGGTGGCGGCACCCCGAGCGCGGATTGTTGGGCCCGGATCAGTTCCTGCCGATGGCGGAAGAGACTGGTCTCATCGGCGAAGTGGGCGCTGCGGTGCTGCGGTCATCGCTTGCGCAGTTGGGTCAGTGGCGCAACAGCACGCAGCGCTTCAGTGACCTGTCGGTGTCGGTCAATGTCAGCGTTCGCCAGTTGATGAGCAGTCAGCTGGTTGACATCGTTGCCGAGGCGTTGGCGGAGGCCGGTGTGTCGGCCGGTGCGCTGTGGCTGGAGATCACCGAGACGGCGTTGATGGCCGACGTGAAGGCGGCCACCGTTGCCTTGCGCGAGTTGCGCAGCCTCGGCCTGCACCTGGCTGTAGATGACTTCGGTACCGGCTATTCGTCGCTCACCTATCTCAAGCGTTTCCCGGTGGAGGCAATCAAGGTCGACCGCACGTTTGTCAACGGGCTGGGAATTGATCTGGAAGACTCCACGATCGTGGAGGCGGTGGTGAACCTGGGCCACTCGCTGGGGTTGTCAGTGGTGGCCGAAGGTGTCGAGACGCCGCTACAACTGAACCGCCTACGCGAGATTGGTTGCGACCGCGGCCAGGGCTACCTGTTCGGGCGGCCGCGTCCCGCCGAGTTGGTAGAAGCCGAATACTCGCTCGCGTAACTGCGGTCTCTGAGCGGCTGGGCTGTTCGAGTCGTCAGCCTCCGGATTTGGCTAGTCGCCTTGTTTGCGAGCTCGAAGGACGAAGACCGCCGGGCACAACGGGTCGCGAACGCGCTGGTCGTTCAGTTCGTGGACGACGTCGAGGCGGAAGTTGCTGCGCTCGAATGCCATGTAGAGCTCGGTGAAGGTGATGCAGTTGGCGCCGTAGGCGGCGGTGGCGGTGGTGTCCTGCCCGCCGAACATGGCGGCGACGGGGTGCCGCATGGCGACGACGAAGGGCGCACCCGGCTTCAGAACTCGGTGCACTTGGCGGAGGAGGCGAGGAAGATCGTCGACGCCGCCCAGCGTGTGCGAGGCGACGACCAGATCAACCGAGGCGCTGGTAGCGAAACCGAGATCGGCGAGGTCGCCCTGGTGGCACTGGACCGTGATCTCGGCATGCTCGGCAGCGGCGCGGACCGCCGCGATGGCCTGTGGGTCGGGGTCGATCGCCATCGCCTTGGCACCGGCCACTGCCGCAATGACCGAGTTGGGGGTGAGCGAGCCACCTGAACCGGTGACGCCCAACTCGACCACACGCTTCCCGGCAAGTTCGCCGCAGAGGCGCAGCTCGGATTCGTCAGCGACGTTCGCCCCGTACCAAATGTTCATGTACACAGTGTGCCGCGTGTCGTGGGAGCCATGGCGGATACGGCGTAGCGGTAGTCTCCTTCCCCATGACGTTCAGTGCCAAGACGTTCGGCGCAGGTGCCCTGCGCGGTACGGGCGGGGTGGTCGACCATCGGCTCTCGCGTCGGCACCTGATCAACGAGTACCACCGCGGGCGTCTGCGTCAGGACCAGGTGTGCGACGCTCACCCGGAGCTGATCCGGGCGGCACGCAATGTGGGCACGCCGGCCACCATCGCTTGCCCGATCTGTCGTGAACAAGAGTTGCGCCTCATCACGTATGTGTTTGGTGCGCGGCTGCCATCTCACGGCCGTTGTGTCAGCACCGCAGCCGAGCTGGCAAAGCTGCACGCGCGACCCGACGAGCTGACTGCGTACGTGGTGGAGGCGTGCGTCGGGTGTCGCTGGCATCACCTGCTGCGTGTCCTGCCGGTCGGCGCCCGCCGCCCACCGCGAGCACGCGCCACGAGCTGACGGTGATTGCTGCCGACGGGCGTGGGCCAGCGCCCCTCAGAAGGGGCTGAGCCCCATACGGTTGCGCAGGCTGATGGCTTCGCCGACGTGGGCATGGCCGTGGCCGATGACGGGCCACTGCACGAACCACCCCAACTGCTTGCCCGCCCACATCGAGTAGAGCCAGGGGAACTCGTCGGGGTCGAGGCCAGCGCGCTCCGTCAGGCGATACGAGGTGTTGGGTTCGATGTCGAGTACCAGCGAGCCCAGTGGAGAGAGCCACTCGGCGGTGCCGTCGAACACGGCGGTCGCGTAGTGCAGCACCGACTCGGCGGAGACCAGAGCGGTGGCTTCCCTGTTCTCCTGCTCGGCAAGGCCAACACCCGCGCCAGCATCCCGCAGTCCCAACGCCTCGCAGTGCTCGAGGAAGATCGGCTCGTAGTTACGGATGACCACGTTGACAGCCAGGTCCTGATGGCGGGCGACGTGCAACAGCAGGCCGGCCAGGGTGGTGCCCCCACCGTCGGCCTGCTCGTGCCAGCGGTCGGCGCTTACCAGGCGCACCACGGAGTCGAACAACTTCCCTCTCATCGACGAGAAGTCACTGATCATCCACTCATGAAGGTCCACTCCGGCAACCTACCGGTGACCGCGAACTACTCCGTCACACCCTTTTGCCATGCTGCGACCATGACCTGTCCGGTGCCCACGCAATCTGCCAGCCGTTGTCCCGGCCGGGTGGCCGCGATCTCCCGCTACACTCCGAAGGTCATATTGGCCCTGCCCCATTACGGGGCCCCGGGAAGCCCCCGGGTCCGAAGGGAGTTGCTACACGCATGATGCGTGCCTACGAATTCATGATCATCCTCGAAGGTGATCTCGACGAAGTTGCCGCACAGGCTTGGGTGAAGAACGTCACTGACGGCATCACCAAGGCTGGCGGAACTGTTCACGGCAAAGTCGATTGGTGGGGCCGTCGTCAGTACGCCTACCCGATCAACAAGAAGGAGTACGGCTACTACGCCGTCATGAACGTCATCGCACCCGGTGGCGCTCTCGACGAGTTCGAGCGCTCGCTCCGTATCGCGGACGATGTCGTCCGCCACAAGTTGCTGCGCCTCCCGGATGCCGAGGCGGCTCGCCGCGGCATGACGGTCGCTGCCTAGTCCCTTCCGGCGTTCGTACGCCTCCGCTTTCTGAACAAGGAGCAACCACCATGGCCGATAGCACTGTCACCATCGTTGGAAACATCACCCGCGACCCCGAGCTTCGTTTCACTGCCGGCGGAAAGGGCATCGCCAGTTTTGGCCTTGCCGTCAACCGTCGTTGGCAGCAGAACGGCGAGTGGCAAGAGAAGGTCTCCTTCTTCAATGTCACCGCGTGGGACACATTGGGCGAGAACATCGCCGCGTCGCTGACGAAGGGCACTCGTGTCATCGTCACCGGCCGCCTCGAGCAGCGCGAGTACGAGACCAAAGAAGGCGAAAAGCGCAACGTGGTCGAGATCGTCGCTGACGAGATCGGGCCGTCGCTTCGCTGGGCCCGCGCCGAAGTCGAGCGTATTTCGCGCGATGGTGGCGGCAACAGCGGTGGAAGCAACAGCGGTGGTAGCAACAACTCCAACGCCGGCGGCGGTGGTGGCTCCAGCAGTGGCAGCCGCGCACCCGATCCGGTGTACGGCGACGAAGAGCCGTTCTGAGACACAGAGCCGTTCTGAGACACAGAGCCGTTCTAGTTCTGATTTATTCGAGATTCATGCATCCTTCGAGATGTGACTGAAAGACACTGAAACCAAAATGGGTAAAGACAACAACACCAGTAAGAAGACCAAGCCGAGGGCGCCCAAAGATGGGGCCAACCCGAAGAAGTTCAAGAAGAAGACCAGCATCCTGCTGACGGACAAGATCGAGTACATCGATTACAAGGACGTCAACCTGCTGACTCGCTTCGTGAGCGACCGGTCGAAGATCCGCAACCGTCGGGTCACGGGCAACACCGTGCAGCAGCAGCGCGAGATCGCCAACGCGACCAAGAACTCGCGTGAGATGGCACTGATCCCGTACACCAAGCGCGTTGCCCAGACCCGCACGTCGCGTCCG